>ERZ1740058.33-NODE-33-length-108592-cov-6.918756_pt1 | contig 108592 bp, 93 predicted proteins | sample MGYA00581745_ERZ1740058 | MGnify/ENA primary metagenome ERZ1740058 (study PRJEB43018, sample SAMN04849742) | marine metagenome | isolation source: floating plastic debris | place: Pacific Ocean | collected 2008-08-30 | study: EMG produced TPA metagenomics assembly...
AGCACTCGCCATCACATCGTGGCCTTTGATGACTATCGGAATAGACTGCTGCTGTATGGGTGTAGGCTCGGTGTAACCCTGGTCGGCGATCGCTCGCAAAATTTCGGCCCGCAGACCGAGAGATTCAAAAGACATAGTTCTAAAAAAGGAATTGCTCTTAGGCAATTCTGAGGTGCCCTATCATCTCGCGCTGCTTTGAGGTCTAAGCAGATAGAGCCCAAGGGGACTACATCTAAACGTTCAAAAAAGGTGGCGAAACTAGCCTAAGAGCAATTCGTCAAAAAGGTCAGTACTCAGTAAGTACTTCATGCATCAGCCGATTTAAACTGGACATGGTATCGCTGAGGTAGTTTTACCAGCGATTGCGCAGACTAGATGCGCGAGCAATCATACTAGCAGACTTTACTTAGCCAAACCGTACGGAGTCAAACCGTACATGGCCAAACCGTTATCTAGCTCGCCTGAGCGGTAACAACGCTTGCTTCTAGCCAATTCACCAGGTCTGCAACGACCGTATCGGCGTCCAAGTCGTTGTGGGGCTCGTGGTAGCTGCCCGGGTAGATGGCGATGGTTTTATTCGGACTTTGAATTTGCTGATAGATCTTGCGCGTGCCGTCTGGAGCCACAATCGGATCGGCTTCTCCATGGGTGAGTAGCACAGGTAGCGCCAGTTCCTGAATATGGGTCTTTACCCAGTCGATCGTGCTAAGCGTTTCGCTTCCCCAGCGCAGCGTAACATAGGGGTGAGTCAGCGGATCATGCATAGTTTGCTGACACACGCCTTGATCGCGAGAGAGACCATCTTTGCAAAGCCCCATTTTGACGCTCACTCTCGGCAAAATGCCAGAGAGCAGCCTGGCTAAAACAATTCGAATAGCACTTGCTGTGCTGTCCATCGGCTGAATAGGCGGGGCGCTGACGACCAGTCCACTGAGTCTTAACGCCTCAAATTCGGGCATTTGAGCATTGCGCAGGGCATGGTCTAGCACAATCAAACCACCCAAGCTGTGGCCCATTAAAAACAGGGGCGCGGTTGGCTCTTGCTGACGTACAAGCTGTAAAAAGGCTTGCGTGTTGTCTCGATAGTCTTTCCAGCTGTTGATGTGGCCGCGCTGCCCTTCTGACTTACCGTGCCCCTGGTTATCGAAGCCAAAGACGGCATATCCGGCCGCGGTTAAGCCTTTGACGACTGAGCAGTAACGGCCCGAATGTTCGCCCAATCCGTGCACGATGGCCAGTATGCCTTTAATGGGCCGTGTCCTTTGACAGCCTGTTTGACGAATATGACCCGAGGGTCTGACTGCATTCTTAGAGACAGCTTTTTTAGCGGTCGTTTCTTTAGGGACCGTTTCTTTAGGGACCGTGTCTGGATACCAGCTCTGATAGAAAAGTTGCAGGCCGCGTGAGCCACTAAAGGTTCCTTGAGGATGACGAGTCTGAATCGAATTCATTAGGGCGATTGCGGCGAGGCTAGGTGGTCAAAATCTAGAGCGGTTTTGATCGGATTGAGTTTAAGTAGAGGTGTAGTTAAATTTACAAGATTTCGATGGTCCCGCGCTGTCCATCAATACGAACACGCTGCCCAGTAGCAAGCTTGTGGGTAGCATCGGTCACGTCCATAACAGCAGGTATGCCATATTCTCGCGCAACAATGGCGCCGTGAGAGAGCTGACCGCCCACTTCTGCAATCAGCCCACCGATTCTGGCTAATAACGGAGACCAGCCAGCATCGGTATAGGGCACGACCAAAATGGTTTGAGCATCAATGTCGCTCATAGTATCGGTTAGACGTTCCAGCACTTGAACAGTGCCCTCTACCTTGCCAGCGCTGGCACCAATGCCTGTGAGTGTGCCAGAAGCAGTAGGTGGCAGGCTAAAGGTTTCAGGGACAGCAGCCGAATCGCTCTGGCCATATATCAAGTAGGGTACCCGGTGTGCTTTCTGGCGCTCCCACTGAGCTTTTTCTGTATGAATCTTGAGTCGTAGCTCAGAAATAGGCTGGGGCTGCTTCAGCTGGTTTTGGATCTCTAGCCAGGTCAGAAAAAAAAGATCGCCTTGAGCTTCCAGCTTGTCAGCACTCAACCAGCGACTCTCTAGCTCTACAAAGCAGCTCCTTAGTGCTGCGAGCAGTCGGTCGTAAACTTCGGCAACCTGACCTTTCAGGTTGAGTCTGGCTTGAACCTGTCGTATCTTCCTACTACTTTTCTTCGCTGGGGTATCGAGGCGTTGGCTCTGGCTAGGGCTAGGGCTCTGGCTGGGGCTCTGGCTAGGGCTCTGGGTTGAACTTTGAGTAGACGCCTGAGCTGGCACGCTGGTTTCTGGGTTAAGCATGAACTGGGCAAGCAGTTCGCGTACCGGCTGGGGCGATTCGAGCCAGGTAGGAACAGCAATGTCAGTAGCAACTTCGCTGAGGTAGCCGTAGGTGTCGAGGAATTGATCTAGCCTATCGAACAGAAGATGGCCTTCGGGGTGTTCAGCGATCGCAGCGAATAGAGAAGCACTCGTGTTGAAGGGTTCCGTTTGCTCAGCGCCTGGCTCGACAGGAGACTTTAGTCCAAGCTGTGACAGGAGCGACAGCAAGGTATCTCCAAAAGAGGTGCGCAGCTGCACGGCTATCTGTTTCAGTTCTTCTAATGCTCGCACCTCAGGGTTCTGGCTACCGTCTAGCTCAGTCAAATCAACCTTCAGCAGCGCCTGCCGTAGTGCCAAACTAAGCGGGGCCAGAATGTTGAAATAGGTCGCGCGTTCCAAAAGCGTCAAGATCTTTTTAATTCGCTGGGCAATCTCAGCCTCTGAAAATGCCGTAACCGGCTGCTCTTTCCATTCGATTAGCGCAGGGGCAAACTCAAGGCGGTTTTCTAGCGCAAACTGCTGGGGTAAGCGATTTTCCTGACGCCACAGTCTGACGAGGCCCGGTAAATTTCTCAGCGTTGTCAGCAGCGGCGGCTTCTGAAACTTAGCACCTCGGGTCAAAAATTCTAAGCTGTCTGGTGGCAACCCCATCCGCGTAAAGATGTCACCTAATAACGTCGCATTGAAATAGGCCCTGGCATAGTGCAGGGTCGCCGTTTGAGAAAAGTCTAGTCCGCCTGCTCGCGCTTTGAGGACGATCGTAAACAAGTCACCCCATACCCCACAAGTCAGAGGACAATTGATTGACCAGGTGAGCGGCCGAATGACGCCTGGAATGACCTCTGCTGCAATTTTGCGCGTCCAAATGGGCATTAGCGTCGTCACCGGACGGCTTTGCAGTACCCAAATTTGTTCTCCATCAAAGGTCCACTCAATGTCTTGAGGAATGCCATGAAAGCGGCCCTCTATGTGCCTGGCCAGATAGGCAACTCGCTGAATCAGGTCTTTCGGCGCTTGACCTATCCCCTCAACAGGTAGCGTCATATCTACTGGCATCTGCCAGCCGCTATCGGCTTCAATCTCGCCGACGCCAACCCGATAGCACTCTGGTGTAATTTGGCCAGAAACGACCCGGCTCGCATCCCCTGGCAGCGCTTCAACGACGACGGTATCACCCGCATGCGCGACGGGATCTCGGCTAAAAACCACGCCCGAAAAAACGCCAAAAATATGCGGCTGCACCAGCACATTCATTTGGCCGTCAGGAATGTCGTGATCCTGCCTGTAGCGAACGGCAGAAGGCGCGTTATAGGCGTTCAGGCAAACGGTGATGGCCCTTTCTAATCCTTCTGGGCTGGTAATTTCAGTCACCGATACATACTGGCCAGCGGCGGAGGCATTGAGCGTGTCTTCTCCAGCGGCAGAAGATCTCGCTACCACGGTGATGCCTTGACTATTCTTTTCTACTTTCGCTGCCTTCTTGGCACGCTTAGGCGTCAGACCCGCGTGAGGAAAGACTGTTGAGATGAGCGCACTCGGATCATCGCCTGCGGCGAGAACGTAACCTGGTGGAACCGGGTAGCCCCAAGCGTGAAGCTGAGAGAGCGTGGCAGCTTTGGGACCTACCTTACTTGTGGGGAGTACAGAGGTCAGGGCATTGAGGGCGCGATCGCCTTGAAAGAAACGAAACATACGGCGAGATTGCCTGTCACTATGGGTGGTCGCCAGCTCTAAATCATCTGGAATTTTATGATATATCCAAGCCACTAAGCCGGATAAGCAGCCCACAATCAGCACCCGCATACCATCGGTTGGGTGGCGCAATGCGGTCAAGACTGGCATTAGCACCAGCACAAACAGCTTCCCCTGCTGCTGCATCCGGAGCAGGGTGAAACTGATCAGGCTAATTAAAAAAGTCAGCCCGGCAACCACCGGATCGTAAACAAAAAAGCCCCAGGCGATGTTAGTCGTCCCAGCGCCCTGGCTGCCCCAGTAGCGGCCCATCACCAAAAACATCAGCGAAATGACTGGCCAAATGGCATCACTGCCAAAGAAATAGCGGGCCAGCAGCACTGCGAAAATGCCTTTGAAGGCCTCGGCAGCGACCGATAGCAGTCCGACAGGTGTGCCTCCGTGGTAAAAGGCGGCAGAGACGCTGACATTGCCAGTTCCTAGCTGTTTGAGCTGTTTGCCAGTTAACAAGCGCACAATCCAACCCGTGAGCGGCAGCGCCCCTAGCGCTGGAACAATCGTAAAGATGAGCAAGGCACCAAGGACTTCGGCCATTGGGGAAGTTACCAGTAAGAGTCAAACCAGCAAGTTGAGCTGCTTATTCGATCTTATGGCTGTAGCGAGAAGTTGGTTCGATAGCTTCTAGATCTATTAACAAGCGCAGACCATAGGGCAGACCATAGGCTAGTTACAAAGAACAAAACACAGCATAAAAAAGACTGGAGCCAGCGCTGGCTCCAGTCTTTTAACGATTTAGCAGCGTCAGGCGGTTTAGCGGTTGAAAGAAACTGCACTGCCAGCCAACTGTGTTTGCTCAATCTCTAGCAGGCGCGCAACGCGATCATCGGTAGAAGGGTGAGTAGAAAATAGGCTTCTAAACATCTGCTGAGGCAGCGCGTTCACAATCAACAGCGGCTCAAAAGCGGGATTGGCATCCATGGGCATCCGCTGAGCGCTAGCCTCTAGTCTTTTCAGCGCGCTTGCTAACGCGCGAGGGTTTCCAGTTAGTTTGGCTGCACCTGCATCGGCGGCAAACTCTCGTGTACGAGAGATGCCCATCTGAATAATCGTTGCAGCCATCGGCGCCAGAAAAATAGTGGCCATCATGGCAATAGGGTTTGCGCCACCGCCTTCACGATTGCGATTGCCGCCAAAGAACATACTGTACTGAAGCATTTGAGCAAGAAAGGCGATCGCCCCACCAATCGTCGCGGCCACTGCCTGCGTCAGCGTATCGCGATTAATAATATGCGTCAGCTCATGAGCCAGTACCGCTTCAAGCTCCTCTTCTGAGAGCGCTTTGACAATCCCTTCTGTCACAGCCACGGCTGCATGCTCAGGATCTCGGCCGGTCGCAAACGCGTTAGCCGCAGCGCCTGGCACAACATACACGCCCGGCATCGGGATTTGGGCTCGCTCAGCTAGGCGCTCTACCATGTTGTAAATAGCGGGTGCCTGCGCTCGACTAACTGGCTGGGCTTTATAAGCATTCAGCGCGATTTTGTCGGAGTAGAACCAGGAACCAAAGTTAGTGACGGCGGCTATTCCTAAACCCATTACCGCACCCGACGGTCCATAGAGCGAGTAGCCAATGACGACCAGCAACCCTGAAAGCAGGGCCAATAATGCAACTGTTTTAAACTGACCTTTGCCCATGGGGTATCTCCTTTGTATTTTGGGGATCTTGAGGTGAAGTGTTGAGTGGCAACCGAATAATCGTCATTGTAAAAAGATAAATAGAGCTTATGTCTTCTACCTTGAGGATAGAAAATCACTCACTCTTTTTATCGACTCGTCTCTATCTACACATCTCTATTTTGTAAGGATCCATCGTCATGATTCGCATCGCCCGGGCCGCGCTTATTAAACACAAGCTTTCCTCACGTAAAGGTAAAGCCCAAGGGCTGAGTTCACTGGCGGTGGCTGTTTTGTTTTTATCAGGGATGACGGTGCCGGCGATCGCACAAACGCTGGAATCCAAAAAGCACACAGCGGCAACCCCTTCTGCTACGCCCAACTCAAATGAGGCTTTCCCCGAATCGGCACAGCAATCCCCTCAGCTAGAGGCCGAGATCGAGCGGCTCATCGCACAGCTGATTAACGAAGAAATTCAGCACTGGAGCCCCGCGCAGAAAGACGCGCTGCAAACCATGAAGGCGCTAGAGCTAAAAGAAGGCGACCTTGTAGCGCTTGTAGGCCCATCTGCTGATGAGCTGCACAATAAAGCGAAAACCGACAAAAAGCTCGCTCAAAAGCTTTCTCAGCTCAACGCCGCTGGAATTTCCAACGAAGAGGCGCTTAAGCTTGCACCGATGGTTTTGCTGAGTAGATACCTATTCAACATCGGTAGAGCGGCGCTCTGGGGCGGTGTTGTTTCGGCTATTCACTCTGCTGATTTAGACTATCCGGCACTCCTCGGTGCGCTGACATCTGGTGATACGGCTCAATTTACGTCTCTATTGAGCGAAGGGCTGAGTAGCCAGAACTCCTTCACAACGCTGGTAAGTTCCGCGGCCACCTTTGCCTGCGGCTCAGCGACGCTCGACTTCACCCCCAGACTGTGCAGCCGCTTTGCCAGTGGAATGCAGAAAATTTTCAGCAGAATCGAGCGCTCTGAACGAAGTTCGGCCACTCGACCGACTGCTCGACCAACCGGAGACGCAGACGCGCCGTCTGCCAGAACGCCTAGACCGTCGCTTAGAACGCCTAGGCCAGCGTCAGATAGAACCGAGTCGAACAGCACGCGATCGCGCTTGCTTCAAACCCTCAGCACACCCCTAGCCGCCGAGTGATTCGATTGCAGATTAATCGGCTGCCTGCTGCCCTGGCACGCTAAGCTATAAACCAATAGCACAGCACCTTTAGCCGCTCATTCAAGCAGCCGACTCTAACGTATGAAGCCTTCTACCAAGCAACCTGTCCACTCGCAGTTATGGAAGCGCTTTAAACGCAACTTCATTTGGCTGGGCTTGCTAGCGATTATTTGGCTGACATGCAGTGCTCAAGCCGCCGCCGAAACACTGACTGATCGTCAGCAATCTTTTCCAAACTGGCAAAGCAAGCCAACTTTAAGAGCGTCAGAAGGTGATTTGGTTTATCCCAAATGGATGGCAGGAGACTGGCGAATGACCTCCACGCTAATCGATATGGTGGCTCCGCTCGCGCCTGAAATTGTGACGCCAGGGTTTGAAGGCAACCGGCAGTTTTTGCACAAGGCGATTCCTGCTGAGATTCGCTTTGTGTCTAAAGCAGTGGCTAGAGGCCGCTTTCTTAATCAAACGCTGCCAGCGATTTTATCTGGCGATGACGATGATGAGGTTGAGGTGGTTTCTGATCGAGCATTTAATGGACTAAGCCTAGCAAGAGCCTACCTGGGCGAAGACTGGGTAAAAGCAGTCAAAGTTGATCCAGACAATCCAAACCGGCAAATTACGTTCTTAAAGGACAACCAGCAGCTAATTTCGACAGTGACCGGACGAACGGTAGAAACGCCCAACGCAGGCTCTTTTGCCACCACTGAGGTTTTTCAGCAATTCTTTCGTAACGCCAAGAATGCAGACGAAACGCCTGCGGCGTATCTCAACGAGGTCGAAAACACAACCGTTTATCGCAAGCGCTCAGACCCTAATTTTCCTATCGCGGCTGACCAAATTACGGCAATTTATCTGTCCCCGCAAGACCCATCCTATTTCAAGGCTAAAGACAAGCCGGTTGCCCTGTACCGCTATCAGCTGTCCTTTACGCCGATGACTCGTGTGAGGGAATCGAACTGATTTCTGTTGGAGTAGCTGAATAGGAATCGCTCTATTGTCATCTGGGCTCTATCGTCGTCTGGAACGATAGTCGTCATTTCGAGGATAGTCTCGGTCGTTGTAGTCTCGGTCGTTGTAGCCTCGGTCGTCGTAGCCTCGGTCGTCGTAGCCACCATCGTTGGGTGGCCGTCTGTCGTGGCGGTCATCGTAATAGGGTTGATCTCTGTAAGGTCGATCGTCATAGTTGGGCTGTGGTCTGCCCTGTTGTTGGGAACCGTCGTAGGGTCTGTTGCCGTACTGGCGCTCATCGTAGTAGCGCTCGTCGTACCTGGGCCGGTCGTCGTAGGGATAGCGGCTATCTTGGCGGTAGTTTTGAGAGCGTGGCTCCTGAGCATATCGATTGGATTGCCACTGAGGAGGATGCCCTAAAATTGTGTTCTCTACATGCATCTTCAGCTGCTGTGACATGCGTCTGAGCCCCTGACGCTCGTCCTGGCGAATAAAGGGCAAAAACACTTTAGATAAGATTCCTGAGAACAGCTCGCGATGAATATAGTGCGTTCTGCCGGGTACGTTCTCTCGCAGTTCAAACACATGCTCGCTCCGTAGGCCTGGAATGGTCGAAACCCAGCGCATCATATAGGGCGGACGTAGCATCGTAATCACGGGCTGAAACTCGGTCTCTTCATCTCCTTCAAGCCGCTGCATCGCCAAAAAAATCTCATTGCCCCGCGCTATCCGCAAGCCTGGATCGCAGTCGTATAGAAACGTGTTCCAAAAGCGCCACTGATCTTTTCGCACAAGCGCGTCCCAAACCACACTTTGCGGTGCGTTGATATCGATTTCGCTATACAGAGAGGGCATGAGGCTTTACTTTATCCGTCATTATTTGCTTTACCATGCCATAGGCATCTATTTTTTATCTGCGTTCTTATACTTCTTTTCACCTTAGTTATTGCTACCCATGGTCAGTCTAACGCCGAATCCTAGCTACAGCCTTACCCTTCGTATTAAGCTGCCTAATCAGGTGAGTCAGCTGGCTGCGGTTTTAGAGGCGATCGCCCGTTCAGGCGGCAATTTAGGCAATATCGACGTGGTAGAAAAAAGCCGCGAGCATATTATTCGCGAAGTATCTGTCGATGCGGCCAGTACAGAAGGCGCGCAGAAGATTGAACAGGCGGTGCGATCGCTACCCAATATAGAAGTTCTCGCTGTCTACGATCGCACCTTTGCACTCCACAGAGGGGGCAAACTACGCGTCGAAGCCAAAATTCCACTGCGTGAGCAAGATGACTTGGCAATGGCCTATACGCCGGGCGTTGGTAGAGTTTGTGTGGAGATTGCCAACCGCCCCGAGAGCGTTTACGACTACACCATTAAAGGAAACACGGTCGCTATTGTCAGCGATGGTAGCGCCGTCCTTGGCCTCGGCAACTTAGGCGCAGAAGGATCTATGCCGGTGATGGAAGGCAAGGCGATGCTGTTCAAAGAATTTGCTGACCTAGATGCGTTTCCAATTTGCTTAGACACGCAGGATACAGAAGAGATTATCGAAACCGTAAAGCGAATCGCGCCTGTGTTTGGCGCGGTGAATTTGGAAGATATCAGCGCCCCGCGCTGTTTTGAAATAGAGCGGCGGCTACAGGCAGATTTAGATATTCCTATTTTTCACGACGATCAGCACGGGACGGCGATTGTTAGCCTAGCGGCGCTAACCAATGCCCTGAAAGTTGTTGGCAAGCAGATTAGCGATATTCGTTTAGTGATTAACGGCGCAGGCGCAGCGGGGCTGTCTATGGGACGGCTGTTTCGCAAAGCGGGCGTGCAGAATTTGGTGATTTGCGATTCTAAGGGGATTATTGGCGGCGATCGCACTGACCTTAGCGCAGCTAAAAAAGAATTTGCTGCTCGGCGCTCTGGCACACTAGCTGACGCAATGAAAGACGCGGATGTCTTTATGGGTGTGAGTGCGCCGGGCGTCGTCAGCGTAGAAATGGTGAAGTCGATGGCCGAGCGGCCGATTGTGTTTGCGATGGCCAACCCGGTACCCGAAATTCAGCCCGAGCTGGTAAAAGATCTCGTGGCGGTCATGGCGACCGGTCGCAGCGATTATCCCAATCAAATTAACAATGTGCTGGCATTCCCTGGGGTGATTCGCGGGGCGGTAGACTGCCGGGCGCAGGCAATTACGGTGGAGATGTTTTTAGCGGCAGGAAGTGCGATCGCCGCGCTGCTCTCCGACTCAGACCTGAGCCCCAACAACATTATGCCGTCAGTCTTTGACCACCGGGTTGCTCCGGCTGTTGCCGCCGCTGTTAAAGAAGTTGCCCGTAGCTCAGGCATTGCCAGAAAGTAAAAAGCTGAAAGTGAAAAACCGTTAGCAGGAAAGCGGGTTAGCAACACAGCCCCAAAAGCAAGCGGCCAAGAAACAAGCAGCCAAGAAACAAGCAGCCAGGAAACAAGCAGCCCAGAAAGAACGTAGAACAAGAGAGACAGAAAAAGAGAGATGCCCAAGCTGGAATATGAGCTGTCCATATATCCCTTTCACATTGACGCCATCGGCCATGTCAACAACATCGTCTACGTTCAGTGGATGGAAATTGGCCGCGTTCACTTGCTGAACGCTATCGGCTTACCGATTGAACAGGTCGCAAAAGCAGGCATTGGCCCGGCACTGATAGAAACTAGCATCAGCTACAAAAAGGCGCTTTATCTAGGCGATCGCGTGACCGGCACTATCTGGTTTTCTAAGCTAGGCAGCGCTTCGGCTGTGATGTCGATAGAATTTCGCAATCAGCAGGGTGAAATTGCCGCTATTGGGACACAAAAGGGGCTGTTTATTAACCTAGAGAGTAAAAAGCCGACTCGACTCACCGCTGAGCAGCGCGATCGCTTCTCACCCTACTTCATAGCGCCTGATTCATAACCCCCAGATCCCTGGCCTAAAGGAAGATTTCTGTCATTCTCCCTTTGCCATAAACTATCAAGCAGCACTTAACCCAAAGGAACCTATGCTAAACGAAGCCGCCAAAAAGACTATGCTCCGCCATATTCCCCACGGTCTGTACATCTGTGGCACTAAAGACGGCGACGATGTAAACGGCTTTACCGCTAGCTGGGTGATGCACGGCTCCTTCGAGCCCCCTTTAGTGATTACCTGTGTAAAGGCAGACTCTACCTCTCACGCCATGATCAAAGCGGGCGAAGTCTTTTCCCTAAGCGTTTTAGAAGCAGGTCAAAAGTCAGTCGCTCAAAATTTCTTCAAGCCTGTCAGCCGAGTCGGCAACAAGTTTGAAGACATTGAGTTTTACCCTGGCGAAGAGACGGGCTGCCCCATCATTAAAGACTCTCTTGGCTACGTTGAATGCCGCGTCGTCGGTAGCGTAGAGAAAGGCGACCACACCGTATTTGTCGGTGAAGTTGTTGGCGCGGGCGAGCACCGCGAAGGCAAACCCCTTCTGCTCGCAGATACGGGTTGGAACTACGGCGGTTAACGGTGGCTAGAAGGGGTTGGTTAGAGGAAGTTGGCTAGAGAGGGTGGCCAGCGGGAGTGTTAAGGCATAGAAACCGACACTATTCCACCTGCAATCGACGAGTCACAACAGTCAGTCCATCTTCACGAACCAACAATGCTGAGACCCAGCGGCTATCGGGTTCGCTGGGGGCTTCCCCAATTTTGAATAGGCCACCTGCCGCGAGCAGCTCTAGCTCTAAAGGTCTGCCGGTAAAAAAGTCGGTTGCAGTCGTGCCTTCTTCAACGGCTGCGCCTAACAAGTAGCGGTTACCAAGCGGCTCGACAACAATGGCATCAAAATCGTACTGCTCACCGGGTGTAACCTGCTCAGCCAAAATCACAGAAACGGTCGGAGGCTGATTGCCTGAAGCGACTTGATTTCGTTCAGAGAGGGTTTCTTGCGAAACGATTTTGCCGTTCTCATAGGTTTGCGCTGAGCGAATGATAGATTCTAAAACCGTGGGCTGACCGTCCACCATCTGAGTACCGTCGATGTAGGTGAGCGTTTCCGCAATAAATCCACCCTCAGTCGGCTCCCAGGACTGAAGCTCTACTCTGTAGGTAAGCTCATCGTAACGGCTCCAAAGAGTCTGCAGTGCGGCCTCCAAAGTTTCGTATGTAAAACCATCTTCATTGGTAAAGGTAGGGCTGTAGGCTGCCATTGCGGCAGCGACATCACCCGCGGAGGCAGCCGCTTCAATTTGCTCAATAGCGGCGACCAAATCAGCCGGTGCGGTGTCTGGAGAAGCGGCTTTGGCGTCGTTTCCGCCGAAATTGATTCCACCGCTGAGGCTGAACGCAAGGCCACAGAGGGTTGCAGAAACAAACTGCTGAATTCTGCAATGCTTTTGCAGCCAGGTTTGCAACCGAGGTTGGCGATGGAGCATGGATGTACACTTCCTTTTCAATGAAATAGTGATGAGGACAGATTTTGAGGAACAGAGCGACGAGAAAGTTAAGAGTAGTGGGCGTCGAGAACAGCGATCACAGAATAGAACAATAGTATTTGAAGCAATTCTTTGGCAGATCGTACCTTAAACCAAGGTAACCTGAAACTTGTATGAATACGGCTTCCGTGTTCTTTTGAACCGCTATCGGGCTATCTTAAGGGGTATTTTCTATGGTTGAGGGTTTATCGGCAGTAGGGTCACAAACCGCACCAGCAGCAAAGTTAACCCAGCCAACAGCCAAGCTCCTAATAGCAGCAAGTGGAACCGGAGGACATTTATTTCCAGCGATCGCAACCGCGCAGCAGCTCTCGGATTACACCGTTGAGTGGTTGGGCGTCCCCGACCGGTTAGAAACGCAGCTCGTGCCTGAGTCTTATCCTCTCCATACAGTAAAAATGGGTGGGGTTCAGGGCGGTTTTGGCTTGAGTACGCTCAAGCTCTTGGCGCGCTTTGCAAAGTCAACGGCTCAGGTACGTCGCCTATTAAAACGGGGGAAATTTGACGGTGTGTTCACAACCGGTGGCTACATTGCCGCGCCAGCTATCATTGCGGCTCGATCGTTGGATCTGCCTGCGATCTTGCACGAGTCTAATGCGCTGCCGGGTAAGGTGACTCGCTTTTTGAGCCCCTGGTGTACCACTGTTGCTCTAGGCTTCAAAGAAGCTGCGGCTCATTTACCGAAGGCAAATACGGTGGTAGTGGGCACACCGGTGCGATCGCAGTTTTTAGCCGCCGCTCAAAACGCAGCAGGCCTGACTGATATAGAGATTCCGCCTGATGCACCTTTGATTGTCGTTGTCGGGGGTAGTCAAGGCGCGGTTGCCGTCAATCAGATGGTCCGCGCCGCTGCGCCATCCTGGTTAGAGGAAGGGAAATGGATTGTGCATATCACCGGTACTAGCGATCCAGACGCTGATAGCTTTAAGCACCCTCACTACATTCACCGCCCTTTCTACGACAACATGGCGGCGCTTTTTCAGCGGGCAAATCTAGCTATCAGCCGGGCGGGCGCGGGGACGTTGATTGAACTTGCGATTACGCGAACGCCTTCTATTTTGATTCCGTATCCCTTTGCAGCTGAAGATCACCAGACTTATAATGCAAACGCTTTCGCACAGGCGGGCGCCAGTGAGCTACACCAGCAGTCTTCTCTATCGGCCGAAAAACTGGAATCGCTCGTCACCGGTCTTTTTGACCAGCCACAACAGCTAGAATCAATGTCTGAGGCAGCTTATCGGCTAGCGACGACAGACAGCGCAGACAAGATGACTCAGCTGATTGGACAGCAGCTAACTTGATAGCTTTATACCCACAACGACGTACTGCCTATGGGCATCGTTGCTTACCGTCCTCAATCTTACGAGCTAACAGAGGCGTTTCTCCGAGGTAAGCGTCGCTGTAGAGCCTTTCAAATTCACGGTTGAAGTGGGCTGCCACGGTTTCATTACGAATTACCAGCAGCGTTTCATCATTTTCTGCATTGGCCGCATGGCTCCAGTTTTGCGAGCCAACAATGACTGTCTTATCGTCAATGACGGCAAACTTGTGGTGTAGCTTATCGCCGTAGGCCAGTGCAGGTGTTCCTATTGATTGAATCGGTGCGGCCCAAAGACGGTTGTCTGCTTCTATATTGCAACGCTGATTAGGAATAGCAATCCCTAGAATATCCAAGGCTTCGCTATATGGGCGGTAAGCAAAGCCCGGGTCAATCAGCGCTCTAAATTGAACACCTGCTCGCACCTGCGTTTCTAGTTGGTTGGCGATAGGTTGATCTGAAAAAACAAAGAGGGCAGCATCGATGCTGCGCGTTGCTTGCCCAATCGTTTGGCCAATCAGGCCATTGGCGCTCTGTGCCCAGGGTCGACTGGCCGAAACGGGTGAAAACTGTAAGGAAACACGGCTGGTAGGCAGGGTCAGGGACTGAGCCGGGCGTAGTGGTTTCTGCAAGCCAAATTGACTGTCTGTTTTGCCACCTGGGCCATCACCCCACATGACGTTGAATTCCTGAGTGAACTGCTGCGCGATCGCCTCACTGTCTATCTTCAGTAGCACATTGGCATTGCCGCGACTTTGCAAATCGTCAGCATCGCCATGAATCCCTGAATAGGTGAGGTTTGCTGACCCAGTAACCACTGTTTTTCCATCAATTACCACAAACTTGTGGTGCATCAGACCGCTACCTTTTGAACCGTCAGCGGTGTCATCGAGCTGAGGAATCTGTCCTTGCCGAATAATTTGCAGAGCTCGAAGGCGATCGCCTTCTGAGTGAGAATACTGATTTTCTAGGATTAATCGGACCTGTACGCCGCGCTGCTGGCTTTCGAGCAAGGCTTGTGCAACGTGCGGCAAATTGAGTTCTTGAACCGCAACATCGACGGTTTTAGTAGCCTCCATAATGCTATCTATCAGAACCTGCTCAAGGTTGTCGCCGTGGCGTGTTATCTGCCGATAAGGCTCTGTATATACATTCGCTTCGGATTGATTGAAGAAAACTTGAATAGCTGAATCTTGAGGGAGGGGAGCGACTAGCGGCTGCAACGTAGCCTGTGAAGGCAATAGGACGCGCAGAAACGATGACCCAATTGTGACTGCCAGGCCAAAGGCAGATAGCAATATCCATCGGCGATGGCGTAAAAAGTGAACACTTACAGACATGTCTGTTGGTAATCCAGCGACTGTATCGCTTTAAGAAATTCCTTAGATCTAGTTATCCCAAGGGGTGAACACCGGCTCACGCAGACGACAAAACCCTATAATCAGGGGATGCTTTGTCAGTCGAGTTAACGATGCTCTCACCCGAACAGTTTTTAGTCGCTACCGGATATTTTGCGATCGCCACGCTGGCATTTGGCGCACTCACCGCCCTTGCTTTCTTCTTGAAGTGGGGCATTCGGTTTCGGCTGGTGGGCGCGACTGGCTTCATGGGTGTGCTGACCGCTGGGATGTTCGGGCTGAGCTTTCAACCGTTGACACAGACAATAATCCCCGGTGCGGTTCCCTATACAACCGTGTTTGACTCTGGAGCTTCGCAGATTGTCATTGCGGTACCTAATGAAATTACGAGTACTGAACTAGAAGCGACTTTGCAGCAGGCGGCTAGCAACTTATTAAAGCCGAGCCGGTTGGGCGGGCTAGGGCAGGCGGTGCCAAGAATCAGGGCTCGCGCGATTGTTCACAGCTCAGGGGTCTCGGAGCTGGTGTATGTCGGGAGCGTGACGCCAGGAACCGGAGAAACGGCTGAGGAAAAAGCACCCGTGGTTGAAATTTATGCCGACAAGCTAGCAAAGGCCAACCGCGCGGCCAGCTAGTGGCGGTTAGCCGACCTCCCCCCTAGCCAAAGCGCTACGACATAATGAAGGTCTCGCCAGCGAAGCATCAGCAAACACTACAAAAGCAGGCGTTAGGCATAAGCCCGTAAGCGAAAAACAGTTCGGGAGACAGTTCTATGACAGCATCGACTTTGCCAATTTTGAACATCGCGCCAGCTCAGGTAATTCGCGGCAGCGGTGTGCTCTTAGAAAGCGCTGCTTTGTTTGAGCGATTGGGTAAACGACCGCTGCTAGTTGGTGGTGAAACGTCCCTAGCCGCAGCGCTGCCATTTCTGTCTGCGCCTTTACAAGAGCTGAACACAGCAACAGCGACCTACCAGAAAGACTGTAGCGAGCAAACGCTGACCGTCTTAAATCAGGCGGTCGAGGCACATAAAGCCGACTGCATAATTGGCATCGGGGGCGGCAAAGCGTTGGATGCAGCCAAGCTATTGGCCTATCAAAATCAACTGCCGATTGCGACTGTCCCGACCTCTGCTGCGACCTGTGCTGGCTGGACCGCGTTGTCAAACGTGTATTCAGAAGAGGGCGCGTTTTTGTACGATGTGGGGCTAGCCACCTGTCCAAATATGCTTGTGCTGGACTATGACCTGGTAGCCACAGCGCCGCAGCGGACGCTGGTGGCTGGGATCGGAGATGCGATCGCCAAGTGGTACGAAGCGTCCATCAGCAGCGGCCATTCACCTCACACCATGGTGATTGGTGCGGTACAGCAGGCTAGAGTCTTACGCGATATCTTGTTCCAAAAGTCTGATTCGGCCCTGAAGAATCCCGGCAGCGACGATTGGAAAGAAGTGATCGATGCCTCTGTTTTGATGGCAGGTGTCATTGGTGGGATGGGCGGCGCTCAGTGCCGAACCGTAGCAGCCCATGCGGTACATAACGGGCTCACTCACGTAGCGGCTCATGGCACATTGCACGGCGAGAAAGTGGCCTATGGCATTTTGGTACAGCTGCGACTAGAAGAAATGGGCCCCGGCAAGACAGCGCTGGCAGCAACGGCCAGACAACAGCTGGTGAAATTCTACGAAAGACTGGGATTGCCCACCTCACTATCAGATATGCGGATGGACCAGCTGAGCGTCAGTCAGCTACGGCAAGCAGCGACGATTGCCTGCCGAGAAGGATCGGATATTCATCACCTGCCGTTTTCAGTGCAACCTGAGCAGGTAATGGCGGCGATGGTTTCGACGACCCTAGCTACCGCGGGCGCGTCGACTGCTAGCAAAGGTACCGACAGCCCAGCAGCAAGCGTTGCACGAACTCAACCGCTGCCTACTAGACAGTCTGCGCAAGCCCGAAACTTGGGAATATAGACCGGGAACATAGACCGGGAACATAGACAAAGCCTAGATTGAGAATGCCTTCTGGTAGAGGCCTTACGCCAGTGGCAGTTTTGCGCGCTAGCAACTTGCTCAGCGCGATCGCAGACCATCTATCTTTCGAAATGTTTTTGAGACTTTTTCCATAAAACCTTAAGAAAATATAAACATAGAGGTTAGTATAGGTTTGGATGATTATCCATTGAAGGAGTTGACCATGGATGCTAGCTTGATCAGATTGGCTTGGTCTGTGGTTGATCAAACGCCTATTCCTCGGCAGCAGAATCTCACTTCGCGCGATCGCATTGGCGCTGTACTCTCTGCAATTGACCAGCAAGCCGTTCTCTCACCTCAAGAACGTCAACAGATCCATCAGTATTTACTGGCGCGTCAGCATTTGCTTACAGATTTATATCAGTAGCCCCGTGCCAATAGTCTTTAAAGATGAGGTAGCCCGGCGAGTTAAATAACCGCTGGGCTACCTCATTATCTGTCGAATTACAAAAGGCGATCGCTAGAGAGCCGAAAACGCTACGAGCCTTGACGCAGCTTCTCCAGAACACTTTGGTCTTCCATCGTAGTCGCATCGCCTACTACGTCTTCGCCACTCGCCAAGTTGCGTAAGAAGCGGCGGATAATTTTACCCGAGCGTGTCTTTGGCAGCGCATCGGTGAATTGGATTTCGCCAGGACGGGCGATCGCACCAATTTCTTTCACCACATGCTGCTTCAACTCAGCCTTCAGCTCGTCACTGGTGCTAACCGTACTGTCTACAGTGACAAAAGCATACACATCCTGCCCCTTTAGGTCGTGCTTGCGACCGACTACCGCAGCTTCGGCAACAGCCGGGTGAGAGACTAGCGCCGACTCGATCTCCATCGTGCCAAGCCGATGACCCGATACGTTCAACACATCGTCCGTACGACCCATCACCCAGAAATACCCGTCCTCATCTTTGCGCGCACCATCACCAGCAAAATATAGGTACTGACCGTCTTTCGGTGGGATATGCTCCCAGTAGGTGCGGCGGAACCGGTCGTCATCGCCATACACCGTACGCATCATGCTAGGCCAGGGATGCTTCACAACCAGATAGCCGCCTTCGTTCGTCCCCACAGGATTACCCTCAGCATCGACCACATCTGCCAGAATGCCTGGGAAAGGTTTCGTCGCAGAGCCGGGCTTCGTTGGCGTCGCACCGGGTAGTGGCGTCAGCATAAAGCCACCCGTTTCGGTTTGCCACCAGGTGTCGATAATAGGGCAGCGATCGCCGCCGATCACTTTGCGATACCACATCCACGCTTCTGGGTTTATTGGCTCGCCCACCGTCCCTAGAATGCGCAAGGAAGACAGGTCACGGTTGTTGGGTTCTTTGTCGCCCATTTTCATAAAGGCGCGAATCGCAGTTGGCGCGGTGTAGAAGATGGTGACGCCGTACTTTTCTACGACATCCCAAAAGCAGCCGGGGTTTGACGGACGGGGGGCGCCTTCGTACATCAGGCTAGTGGCTCCGTTAGAAAGCGGGCCGTACACGATGTAGCTGTGGCCGGTAATCCAGCCAACGTCTGCGGTGCGCCAGTACACATCGTCTTCTTTGATATCGAAGGCCCACTGAAAGGTCATGTGGGTGTAGAGGTTGTAGCCTGCAGTCGTATGAACGACACCTTTCGGTTTGCCTGTAGTGCCGCTGGTGTAAAGGATAAAGAGCAAATCTTCACTGTCCATCGGCTCGGGCTCACACTCAGTAGAAGCCGAAGGCTGGACATCATGCCACCAGACGTCGCGGCCATCGGTCCAGTCGATCTCTTGCTGAGTGCGTTGAACCACCAGCACGTTCGTCACAGAAGGAACTGCGCCATCGGCTAGGGCTGCATCGACAGCCGGCTTTAAGCCCATTGGTTTGTCTTTACGAAAGCCGCCGTCTGCGGTGATGACGACTTTGGCTTCCGCGTCGTTAAGGCGATCGCGCAGCGCTTCTGCACTAAAGCCGCCAAAGACGACCGTATGAGCCGCGCCGATTCTTGCACAGGCCAGCATCGCAACAGCAGCCTCTGGAATCATGGGCATATATAGCCCAACGCGATCGCCCTTCTTCACGCCCATATCTTTGAGCACATTCGCCATCTGACAGACTTCTTTGTGCAGCTCAGCGTAGGTCAGCCGGCGCGAGTCACCGGGCTCGCCTTCCCAAATTAGAGCCGTCTTGTCGCGCTTGTCGGTCTTCAGGTGCCGGTCAAGGCAGTTGTACGAAATATTGATCTTGCCACCAACGAACCACTTGGCAAACGGTGGCTGCCAGTCGAGTACGGTATCCCACTTTTCAAACCAGTCCAGCTCCTGCTCAGCCAGCTTCGCCCAAAAGGCAGCCGGGTCTGCAGCGGCCTCATCGTAGAGCGATTGGTAGGTCTCCATGCTAGGTATACGTGCGTTCTTTGAGAACTCAGCAGGGGGAGCAAACACCCGCTGCTCTTGTAGTACCGATTCAATCTTGGAGTCTGCCATGAGAAAAGTCGCCTATAAACGCAGTGAAGTGAAAAGAGTCTAGAGAGAAATTATATGGAGAGAAAAGTAGTCAGATAAAAAACCTTTCAAAAGGTTACTGCGAATGTTTGCAGCTTACTCACTCAACCTGGGGTTACTTAACAATTCAAAAGTGACCCATGCAGCGTCATCATATGGACACTTTTACGCCCACATATGAAGCGCACACTAGGAAGGTTCTACATCAAGTTTTTTGCTAGAGACACGGCTGCTCATCGGTTTGCGTTGGGATCGCAAAGGCAAAGACCTAAATAGCCGGCAGACAAAACGAAAGATCTTCACAGGAAGTTCAAGCGAGCGCCGACATGTAGCAGGAAAAGTTGATGTATTACTGAGGAATCAGGGAATATACGCAGTTGTTCGAGCAAATGCTCAAAACAAAAGCGCTGCATGCCTTCATGCCAAAGCTTATCTACACAAATTCAATTAATGAATTCCACCCTGAACCGTATAACCAACCGACTGCGCAGCAGAGATTTACACCACACATTAGGCCGATTTAAGCAGTTCCGCGACGCCTACAGCCTCTACCAAAACGGTCGTCAACAATTACGCTCCAACTACCACCGAGCACAGCTGCATCCCCTTGAGATATCTGCCTTTAGCGAAATGTCACCTCAAGAGCATGCAGACAACCTCAGAGCAACAGGCGTTAGCTTTGGATTTTCACTACCGCCTGCAGAAGTTGAACAAATTTATCGATTTGCCTGTGAAACGCCTTGCACAGAGCCAGCCTTCGCAGGTAAGTTTTATGCCGACCAGGTCAGCAGCGGGCGTCTAAACGGTGAACGGCACGTTTTTAGAGGACTGGTCAACAACCCAGAAAATTGTCCTGTCGTTGCATCGCTTGCACAAGATCCTAAACTTCTACAGATAGTCCGTAGCTACTTGAAATACTGGCCATCTCAGCTGACGTATCATCTCAGCTGGAGCTTCGCGGTCGACCTGTCAGAAGCAGAACAAATGAAGCGCTATCCGCCACTGAACTATCACTATGATGTCGCTGGCTATAACTTTATGACGACTTACTTCTATATCACTGATATCGATACTGATAATGGTCCCCACGTGATGATTGAAAAATCGCACAACCATAAACCACTACACACGCTGCTACAGTCTGGCGCGAATCCTCATTTGGCTCAACAGGTTTTAGACTACTACGGCCCTGACTGTGAGCTGGCAATTAAAGGGAAAGCAGGGTTTGGCTTTGTTCAAGACCCGTCCTGTTTTCACCGGCTCTCACCGCTAAAACATGGCCGACGACTCCTGCTGCAAATTCGATATGCTTAAATAACTGTTCTACTGAGTGATCTCAGTATTAGTAGGGTCGCTTATTATGTCTATAGGTGAATATTCCTGGCCTATAACATGTCACTTTCGTATGCGATTTTAGCGGCCCTATTCAACCAGCCTTGCAGTGGCTATGACCTGGTAAAACGGTTTAACAAGTCAGTTGAATGCTTTTGGAGTGCCAGCCATCAGCAAATTTATAAAGCGCTGGCAAAGCTAGAAGAGGAAGGTCATGTCTCTTCAGAAAAGATTGAGCAAGAAAACCGACCGAATAAGAAGCTGTATACCGTCACAGATAGTGGACGACAAGATTTACAGCAGTGGATTGGTGAAACTGAAACGGAGATCGTGCCACTAAAATCCGACTTGCTGGTCAAGCTTTCTGCTGGGCACACGGTACCTACAGAGACACTGATCAATGCGCTAGATACTTACTACCAGCAGCATCGAGATAAGCTGAAGAGCTATCAGGCGGTTTCTAAGCAGTATGCGCAGGTGCCAGAACTTTCACGAGAAAGCCAGTTTCAGTATTTAGCGCTGCGCGCAGGCATTCGACAGCAGCTAGCCTGGGTGGCCTGGTGCGAAGAAGCGATGGGCTTTTTGGGCCAGCCGGTTAAACAGCCAGTGATTAAGCCAGGCGCTCAGCCCGCAGCAGTACGCGAATCGTCTCGTGAGTCATTCCGCGAGTCTTTGAGAGAGTCATCTTCCGCGAGCTGACAGGTCTGGCAAAGACCGAAGAATTCGAGCGTATGGTAAAAGATCTGAAAGTGGTGAGATTCGGTCAGATGGCTTTCTAGCCCGTGCACTGGGCACTCGTCCATGATGGTGGAGTTGCCACAGCGAACGCAGGTCAGGTGATGGGTGTCTTCAGCGGCGGCCAAGCTGTAGAGCGATTCGCCGCTCGATAGCGTACGGACCTGAATAGCCCCTTCGAGCTTGAGAGACTCTAGCGCTCTGTACACCGTGGCAAGACCCATACTGACCTTTTTCTGACGCAGGTGTATGTGAAGGTCTTGAGCGGACGTGGGTTCTTTGAGCGTTTGAAGCTGTTTGAGGACTTGCGTTTGGCTACGGGTACGGCTGCGTTTCATTAGCCCTTTAGAGGAAACGAAGATAGGGAGTAAGCACACATCAGCAGTTGAAGGGCGCTTTACTACAGCTTAGTTTACGAGACGCACACTCGTGGGCAGAATTGCCCGTAGAAAAACACGTAGACAAAACAGATACCGCACTCGGAGACTGTACTTTATCGACACCGCAAATACGGTAGGATTGCACATGTCCTTCCTCATTAAATAATTCCTGTGGCGCAATCTGCTGACGCAAAAGCATACAACGCTAAAGTCTATGTGACGCTTCGACCTTCGGTGCTAGATCCGGCAGGCACAGCAGTACGATCGGGGCTAAGCCACATGGGCTACGACAACGTTTCAAAGGTTCGGATTGGCAAGTACATTGAAGTAGAGCTGACGGCTGAAAGTGAAGTAGCAGCAAAGTCACAGTTGGATAAAATTTGCGATCAGCTATTGGCGAATCCAGTCATAGAGAATTACCGCATCGAGATCTTGGAAGCGGTAGCGGTTTAATAGCAATACGTAGGCTTTTTGAAGAGGGATTGGCGAATGAAGTTTGGGGTTATTGTTTTTCCAGGGGCGAACTGCGATCGCGACATCGCCTACATTCTTCGAGACATTTTAGGCCAGCCTACGCGAATGGTATGGCATGAGGATAGCGATCTCTCTGATGTTGATGTGGTGGTCGTACCTGGCGGGTTTAGCTACGGAGACTATTTGCGCTGCGGGGCGATCGCACAGTTCTCTCCAGCCATGCGTTCTACTGTGGCGCATGCTAAACAAGGAAAGCAGGTAATGGGCATCTGCAACGGCTTTCAGGTGCTCACAGAAATGGGCCTGCTGCCGGGCGCACTGGTACGAAACCGAGATTTGCATTTTGTGTGCGATCGCATTCCTATGACCGTAGAGCGCAATGACCTTCCCTGGACACAGGGCTACCAACAAGGTCAAGTTATCACTCTGCCCATCGCTCACGGAGAAGGCTGCTACTTTGCCGATGACGACACAATTAAATCATTGGAAGATAACAATCAAGTGCTATTTCGCTATTGCGATGCGAACGGAAAAGCTAGCGACACAGCGAATCCTAATGGCTCGCTCAACAACATTGCCGGAATTTGCAACAGAGCAGGGAATGTTTTGGGCATGATGCCCCACCCAGAGCGAGCCGCCGATGCCGCGCTTGGTAACACAGACGGACTCGCACTGTTTAAGGGGCTGCTTGAAGGGCTTACGAGTTCGGCTAAGGTAGCGGCTTAAAACCGCTGACTGCTACAACTGCTACAGCGCTAGATTCTGCAACAAAAGAGATACAACAGCTGGTCGGTGAGACCAGCTACCCTGCCATAAACTTCTTAACGCCTGTTCGAATCAACTGGCGGGGCATGAGCCGAGGTGTAAAGGTCAAAATCTTATTCAGAGCGCCGTGGACGGCAACCACTTCCTTCTCTTGAAGACTGTTGTAGCCATATTCAGCCACTTCCAGCGCGGTAGGAAACTGATCTGAGGTTACATTGCTCATAGAAGGAATTTTGTTCATTCCAGCAACCTGACCAAAGTTGGACTGGGTAGGGCCAGGGCAAAGTACCGTTACATCGACACCGGTCTCTTCTACCTCAGCAGATATTGCTTCGCTCAAAGAGAGAACGTAGGCCTTTGTTGCAAAATAAACGGCCATCATGGGCCCAGGCTGAAACGCGGCAGTAGACGCGACGTTGAGAATTTGACCGAAGCCGCGGGCAATCATATCGGGCAAAAACAGTCGGCTCAGATGCGTCAAGGCTAGCGTATTGAGCAGAATCATCCCCTGCAACTTTTCCCAGTCACTGCTGGCAAATTCACCATAGTCACCGTAGCCTGCATTATTAATCAACACATCAACCGTCAAAGACTGCTGCTGAATCTGTTCAAAAAGTTGTTCTATTGCGGCTGTGTTGGTTAGGTCGCAGCTGAAAACAACAGCTTCAATTCCGTGCTCTTTTTCCAAATCCGCCTTGAGTGCATTGAGTTTATCTTCGCTGCGAGCCACCAGAATCAGGTTGTGCTTTTTACGGGAAAACACTTGAGCAAAAGCTTTGCCAATACCGCTAGAGGCACCGGTTATGAGAGCTGTTTTAGTCATAAATTTGAGTTAGAGAACATACCGCCTATTATGCCGGATGTGTTGACGGCTTGCCGTATACCAACCGTAATTCGGGATGCTCTACTCCCAGGTGAGGTTTCTCTCACTACGCGATCGATTGGCTTAACTGGCACTATGAATACATCGAGATTAGGAGATAAACAACATGCTTGTTCGTCGTTACTGGCAACCTTTCGCTGAAGTTAACACCGTAAAGCAACAGTTAGATCAGTTATTTGACGATCTTTCTACCGCGTCTAGTGCGCCCACTACCTGGACGCCTGCGGCTACGCTAGTTGAAAGCGAAGATGCTTTGACACTTCATGTACAGCTGCCCGGTGTAGATGCTGACAAAATTGATATTCAAGCGAGCCGCGAAGTGGTCGCCATATCTGGTCAGCGCCCTGCGCTAGAAATCGGTGAAGGAGAAACCTTACGCCGCAATGAGTTCCGCTACGGCGCTTTCCGCCGAGTCGTCTCCTTACCTGTTGCGATTGAGCCTACAGAAGTAAGCGCTGACTACGAAGCAGGCGTACTGGTGCTGCACTTGCCCAAAGCTGAAGACGTCCGCAACAAAGTTGTGAAAGTAAATGTTGCTGGCGCAGTGCCTGCGGCAATCGCTGATAACGCTGACGCTGAAACAACTGAAGCGGCTGATAACAGCGCTCAGTAGAGGCAACAGACTGGCCTTAGTCAATAAAGGCTGAGGAGCGGACGAAGCCTTTCAACGGCTCTTGACAGACCTGTCTTGATAGAGACTCGTGAGACATTTAGGTACATATTTCCTGCGGGTGATCGCGTTTGCGATCACCCGTCTTTTTGATCGCATCAGCCACAGCACTGACTCTAGAATACGGTGCTGACTCTAGAATACGGTGCTGACTCTAGAATCTTCTATGCTATTAACTAGAAAATTAACGCGGAAAACACAGCGATGGCGAGCAGCGAGGTCCCTGGGCGGACGGATTCTGAACAGGCCCTAAGCCAGCCTCAGATCGGATTATTTTCAATGGTGCGGCTAGGCACTTTTAATATGGGCGCGGCCATTATGTCACTGCTTACCCTGGGCGTGATGAACCGGGTACTGATTAAAGAGCTACAGGTACCGGGTCTGATTGCTGGTGGCACGATTGCGATGTATCAGTTTATGTCCCCGGCGCGGGTGCGGTTTGGTCAGCTCTCGGATGTGCGGCCACTGTTTGGCCATTATCGCAGCGGCTATATCTGGGCAGGTGTTGCAGGGATGGCAGTGAGCGCTTTTGTGTCGGTGCAGGTGATGTGGCAACTGGGCGATCGCATTGCGGCAGCTGGCTGGGGACCTAGCGCTTATCCATGGGTCGCTTTGCTGGCGGCGGTATTTGCGCTCTACGGGTTAGCGCTAGCAGCAACGACACCTTTCACAGCGCTGCTAGTCGATGTATCAGATGAAAAAACAAAGTCGAAAATTGTCGGCATTGGCTGGTCGATGCTGATGCTGGGCATTGTCGCTGGGGCCATCCTGATTGGGGTGGTGCTGGGGCCAGCAGATGACACGAGTGCGATCGCAGCGCTCAGTGCCGCAGAAAAAGCAGCGCGTATCGATGCACTCAAAGCACCCGTCAACCGACTATTTGTCATTGTCCCGGCTATTGTTGTCGGCATTACGCTGCTGAGTACAGTCGGCATTGAGAAGCGATTTTCTCGATTAGAGCAGCGCTCTGCGGCGCGGGATCGAGAAGACAGTATTACCTTTACTCAAGCGATAAAGGTACTGACCGCTAGCCGTCAGACCGGATTGTTTTTCTGCTTTTTGTTGGTGCTGAGCTTAGGGCTATTTACGCAAAACGTGGTGCTAGAGCCCTACGGAGCCGAGGTATTTGGCATGACGATTAGCCAGACGACGGCGATTAATGCCTTTTTTGGCACCGGGACGCTGGTTGGCATTATGGGCACGGGCTTTGTGCTGATGCCACTGCTGGGTAAAAAGCGCACGGTGAAGCTAGGCTGTGCGATCGCCTCTATTTTCTTAATCGTGCTAGCCGCCGTTGGGTTTACTGCAAATCCGCTAGCTCTCAATGTCGCAGTTGGACTATTTGGCCTAGCCTCAGGCGTGCTAACAACAGGATCGATTGTGCTGATGCTCGATTTGACCGCAGCGGAAACTGCGGGGACCTTCATTGGGGCATGGGGACTGGCGCAGGCTATGGCTCAGGGGGTCTCAACCTTGCTAGGCGGAGCGCTTTTGTCTGTTGGAGAGCTTTTAACTGGCGCGTCAGCAGTCGTTAGCGCTGGCGGTGAACCAACAGCCTCGCAGCTAATTCCTGCTTACGGTCTGGTGTTTTCGGTGCAGGCAGTATGCATGTGGGTGGCGATCGCCCTGGTCAGCCGAGTCAATATCACCGAATTTCAGCTTGATGCCAAAAATGCGATCAGTGCAGCGTTAGAGAATGATCTAGACTGAGTAGCCATAGATTAAACGGCTGACACGAGAATCGCGCAAGGAATTGGGACGAACTGATATGACAGCAGCAGACTACTGGGAGAAGGTCACAGCTTTTGCCCAAACGGCGACCGATGAAGTCGGTGCGCATTTGATGAGCGCTTTTGGCAAAGCCAGCGCAGAGCAAAAGGCCGATGGCAGCCTGGTAACAAAGTATGACAAGTGGGCTGATCAAGAGCTGCGCGATCGCATCCAAAAGACCTTTCCAGATCATGGTGTCCTGACAGAAGAAGTCGAACATATTTTTCCTGGCACAGACTGGTGCTGGGTAATCGACCCGATTGATGGCACCACTAACTTTGCTAGAGGCGTCCCACTCTGGGGAATTTCGCTGGGCCTTTTACACAAAGGAACGCCTGTTTTCGGCCATGTGTACCTGCCGCCTATTGATCAACACTTTCACGGATTTCTTCCTGGCAGCTCCGGATTAGACATGCCAACCGGTGCCTTTGTTAATGGGCAGCCCATACATACTGGAAACGACTATCCCTCTGGGTCTCGCCTGTTTAGCCTCTGTGCTCGCAGCCTAAAAGTGCTACAGCAGCCTTTTCCTTGCAAAGTTCGAATGCTCGGCGTAGCCACCTATAACCTACTGATGGTAGCCTCAGGCGTTTGCCTGGGCGCGGTTGAAGCCACTCCCAAAATTTGGGATATTGCGGCAGTGTGGGTGATTACGCAGGCCGCCGGTGCTAGCTGGTGCGACTTAAATGAGCAGGCGGCTTTTCCGCTAGAGGCGGGAAAAGACTACAGCACTCACCCTTTTCCAACACTGGTGACTCAGCCAGGCTTGGTCTCCAAGTTTGAGCCCTTGGTGAAAGTGATTTTATAGATGCCAGTACTAGATGCCAGTAACCGCTTAAGTCAGTACTTACTTAAAGCGACGAGAGCTGTTGTTTCTCACCCGCAAACAAAAACAAGCATAGCTGTGCTATCACAATGCTCGGACCAGTCGGCAGATTGAAAAGCGTCGATAGAAAAATTCCAACAGCTGCCACCTGAGTTCGTAACGTTAAGCCAGTGAACAGACTAGACGCAACAAACAACAGAGCGCTCACAGCCAAGTACGAATTCTGAGCAGTGCTTTCTCACCATATCCAAATCGTGAGAGATCTGCAAAATTGTCCAGCCTTGCTCAGCTTTGAGTTCGTATAGCAGCTGGTAGAAGTCAGCTTCGCCTCGCACATCTGAGCCAGCCGGCGCTTCGTCGAGGATGTTCATCAATTCAAATCTTGGCCACCCAATTTTCACCAGCATTGTGAATTGCAATTGAGATTATGAGCAGAGGCTATTCTCAAAAGCCTTTTCCTTGGCTTTTTTCTTAAGGGCTAGTCCCCTAGTATACAATTTTGAAGCTAAAGCCAAAAGCCTTAACCTAAAGCCTTAACCCTGAGAAACAGCCATGACAGTTGCCCCCGGAGATGTTGCCCCAGACTTTTCTATGCCCGATGCTGACGGCAACATAGTCAGTCTGGCCGACCTTAAAGGCCAGCGCGTTATCCTATTCTTTTACCCCAGAGATAATACCCCTGGCTGTACCAAAGAAGCCTGTGCGTTTCGCGATGCTTACAGCGATTTACAGGCTCAAGATGTCGCTGTTTTTGGCGTCAGCACCGACAATGCTAAATCTCACACCAAATTTGCCGCCAAGTACGACTTACCTTTTCCACTGCTAATCGATGAAGAGGGCGAAGTCGGCACCCGCTACGGCTGCTACGGACTCAAAAAAATGTACGGCAAAGAATACATGGGCATCACCCGCAGTTCTTTCATCATTGGCCCAGATGGCCATCTAGAAAAGGTGTATCGCAAGGTAAAACCCGAGCCTCATGTAGCTGAGGTTGTCGCGGATATTAACGAACTCACTAGCACAGCGAGCTGACGACAAGACTGACGCTTCTCCTGGCTCGACTGTACCTTCTCTCCTCTATGACCAAAACTCCTTTTCTCCGTCGCGTCTGGCATCCGGCGCGGACGCTTTTACAGCTGATACTGCGCCGCCCTTTGGTTGCGACCAGTGTTATTCCAATATTGTCCGACGGCAGAATCGTCTTAATTCGACGCAAAGACACCAGTCTATGGGGTCTACCAGGAGGGTTAGTAGACTGGGGCGAAGATTTGAAGAGTGCAGCAACACGTGAGCTATTAGAAGAAACCGGTCTCTCGCTGACGTCAGTAGAGCGGCTGGTTGGCGTTTATTCGAGTGAAGTACGCGATGAACGCTTTCACTCTATATGTGTGGCGCTAGAAGCAAAAGCTGAAGGCGAAATGGATGTGTTTGATCCAGATGAAGTGATAGAAGTGCAGGCGTTTCATCAAAACGAGCTGCCCAAGAGCCAGCTAGCGCATGACCACACGCAGCAGCTGGAAGATTATTTTGCGGGCAGAACCGTGGTCGCCTAGCATACCGCCGGGTTCATAGGCCGCTGGGTTGTTTACCAGGTCTTGAGCTTCGACTTCCTGCGACGTCCTCGCCGGGTTTTAACAATAGCAGGATCGACCTGAACTGTAGTTGAGTCTAACGATGCCATGCGCCTCGCCCCAGTTTTAGTGTTGGTCTGAAAAACCAGGCCGTGATCGATGTCAACGGCTGTTAGCCAGCCGCTTTTAGGATGGTAGCCGCCAGTGTCAATATCTAGCCAGCCAGGGCCTTGGGCAATCTGGCCAGGGGAGACGCCGGGCAGCGTGAAGGTAATTGTGTGCCCGGTAATAATTTGTTTGTCTTCGAAGTAAGGCGTAGGGGAACGGTGAAAGTCATCGCGAATCCAGCAGAAATCTGTGTGAGTTTGCTCTGCGAGCGATCGCGTCGGATTTAGCCCCGCATGCACCAGCAAAATATCGCCCAGATCCAGATAGAACGGCAGCGTCTTAAGCCAATCGACATGCTCTAGCAGCGCCTCGGTACTGGGGTAGCTGGTTAACGTCGGCTGTCCGCCACTGTTGAGCCAGCCTTGAAAGGCGCTCAAATTAGGATCTTGCTCGGGAAAGGCATCAAGCAGCAGCAGCTCATGATTGCCTAGAACGCAAGGGTAGTTATTCTGCCGAACGAACTCTACGACCTGAGCGCTCCGAGGTCCCCGGTCGATTAAATCACCGACAAAATGAAGCGTGTCGGTTGCGGTTGGGGCCATCATTGCCACTAGCCGCATCAGCCCGTTGTAGTGGCCGTGGACATCTCCTATGAATATGCGACGACTCATACATTTCAGGGCGTTTTGGAGCTAGAGCGATTCAAGTGAGCCAGGCACCCTATTATGCCTACTTATCGCTGTGAGCCACCATATCGTACGAGAGATTAATCCGACAGCTCGTCTGCGTTTTCGATGACAAAACCGGCATCTTGAATCATTGCAAAGTCTTGCTGAGCCGTCTGTCCTGGCGTAGTGAGGTAGTCACCGACAAAAATGGAGTTGGCTGCATAAAGCCCCAGCGGTTGAAGCGATCGCAAATGAACTTCTCGCCCCCCGGCAATCCTGATCTCCTGAGCTGGCAGCAGCAATCTAAACAAGCACAAAATTCTTAACCACCGCTGGGGGGTCAGCTCATCGCGTTCGGCAAAAGGCGTCCCAGGAATCGGAATTAGAAAATTAAGCGGCACGCTGGTGACGTTGAGCGATCGGAGCGACATAGCCAAATCAACGATATCCTCATCCGATTCACCCATGCCAAAAATACCACCTGAGCAAGTCGTCAGCCCAGCCGCTTGAACCGCTTGAACCGTCGATAGCCTGTCTTGAAAACTGTGGGTAGTACAAATATCTTCATGATGGCTCTCAGCTGTATTCAAATTGTGATTAATTCGATCGACACCTGCGGCCTTTAGCTGCTGAGCCTGATTTTCGTTCAACAATCCCAGTGTTGTGCACACCCGCATCGGATAGGCCGATTTCACCGTACGCACAGCGTCTAAAACACCTTCAAAAACCGCAGGCGAAGGGCTCCGGCCCGAAATTGCCATACAGAAAGTGCCCGCCTTCATTTGATGAGCCCGATCGGCAGCAGCAACAATCTTTTCTGTTGTCATTAGAGGATACTTCTCAATCTCAGCGCCAGAGATCTTAGACTGGGAACAATAGTGGCAATCTTCGGGGCAAAGTCCGCTTTGTGCATTCAGCAAAAAGTGGAGTCGGACCCGGTTGCCCCAGTAGTGACGACGAACACGGTAGGCCGCTGCGAGCTGATCGAGAATGACCGCATCAGGCGCATCCAGCACAGAACGTGCTTCTAAGCGAGTCAGCGCTTCTCCAACCAAAGCTTTGTCGGCTAGCTGCTGCCAATTGAATTGCTCTTCCTCTTTTCGAATCCTTTCTTCTGTAGGCTGTCGATTTGGAGCTTTTACAGAAGCTGGAAAAGAGGTTGGAGAAGGAGAAGCCGTGTTCACCATAAAATCTTGTGCGCTATTACTGATGATGCAAATTTTACGTCATAACGTCAGCACGATTACGTTGATTCGCCACGGACCGCCTGCGGTATCTTTGCGTCAGCGAATTTCTGGGCATCAATTTCGGCAGTTTGTAGAACGGTACGATGCGGCCAAAATTGAGCATCGTGCCTTGCCGCCACGAAAAGTAGCACAGGTGATTGCTCAAGCCGATCGGGTGTTTGCGAGTAATCGGCCAAGGGCTACTCACACGGCTGAGCTGCTAGGAGCCCCCGAGCTGCATATGATAGACGACCGGTTTCGCGAGATTGAATTTCCGGTAGATTTTCCCAGGCATTTCCGATTTTCGGCGCTCACCTGGACGGTCATTGCTCTTACGCTGTGGCGGCTAGGCTATAGCGCCCGGTGCGAGTCTTTCGCACGGGCGAAGCAGCGCGCGAGAGCGGCCGCAGACGTCCTAGAAAGCCAAACAGATGAAGGCTCGGTTGTGCTGGTAGCCCATGGTGGTATCAATCGGCTAATTGCCAAGGAACTAAGGCGGCGGGGATGGCAGGGGCCAAGATTGCCCCACAGTAGCCATTGGGGATGTACAACCTACTGTCGCTAGTCTGCCGATAACGATGAGCCGGTATCTAGTAGATACCGGTCACTAAGATACCGAGATCCAGTGAGCCGATGGACAAGTAAGCCGATAGCAAACGACTATTTTTCCACTTTTCTACTTTTTTATAGAGGGCTGTCTGTCTGAAAACGTTTCATGATAGAAATAGCCTTCTGACTGGTACTAGTCACGGTGTAAACACCTGGCAAGTCAAAGGTTAGTTCTATTTTCGTGAGTATATTTTAATGTCTGAGTCTGTCCCTACTGAATCTAAAGCTACAAAAAGTTTGTTAGAAGTGACGCTCTCAGGTGCGATCGCCCTCACCAAAGAAGGCAATAGCATGACTGAGGCCACCAGCCAATTTGAAGCACTGCTCGCGCAAGTAGAAGCAGATAGCCCAACCGTCGCCCCTCTGCTAAAGCAGCTGTGGGAAGAATACATTTCAGTTCAGCGCTCGGCTGCGTTTTGGCAAGTGATGAGCGATGCCGAAAAAGATTTATCCGACAAAATGAGCGCAACCCACATTCAGCTCAAGCAGAACTATATGCGACTCATTCAAGAGCAGTAGCCTTTGACTGACGGTCTACAGACCAATTCCTATGGACCAATTGCTATAGGCCAGTTGCTACAGGCCGATTGCTATAACCCAATTACTACAGACCAGTGACAACAATCTGGCCATCAACAATTTGAATATCTTCTGGCGTGAGGCCCTGTTGCTCAATCACTTGATTGAGTTGTTTTTCAATATCCGTTTGCGAGACACCAAGCTGGCTAGCCACGCTAGAGGCAGGCAGCTTGAGCGGGCCAAATTTGACGTTGGCATCATCCAGGCTAATTTCGCCCTCGACAACGTTAGGACTGCCTTCTATCCCCAAATAGATAGGGCGATTCACTAAAAACGGAAACGTTTTCGTCATTTCAGCCACGGCGTCTCCCACTTCGACAGGCAGCTCTTCTAGCGGCAGGTCGTTAATGTTGAGGGTAATACCGCTTTCAATCCGGCCATCTTCCAGCTTGGTCTCCACGCCATCAGTCCTATCGAGGATAGGGGCAATCGTGGTATCAGCGGCAAGTGCGGCATTCACCATCTGATTTAGGTCAGCTTCTGTAATGACAACATCGTTTGGTCCGGCCGGTACGGAGGTGCGAGTCTGAGCACGTTCATTCGATTCCATTGGCGCTTCGCGCCCGCCGCCAATTGATTCGCTTATGACGTCTGGGAGAGCGCGCGCTACGTCTGACTCATCTGCCGCATCGCTTCGGGGAGAATCAGCGTCCGAAGCGGTTTCGCCGGGTCTTTGCCAAACCGGTGCAACGCCAGTTTGCAAAGAAGCATAGCCAATCCCTCCGCCAACAACGGCAGCAGCAATAGTTAACCCAACCAGGAATACTTTCATAGCGGTGCTTGAGGAAGAAAGGGACGGTAAAAATTAGCTTTATTCGGCTTCTACACAGTACAAAGTGCCTATTCCGGTGAGTAAGGTAACTGTGACACTTGCCGAGCGACCTCTATACAGGTCGCAATTGGAGCGGTCGTCTTGATCGCCTGAGAATTAATATGGGTGCGCGTCGTCAAAAATCCTGCTTCGTTCAGCTGCTGAATCAGGCTGTCTCTGGGTGGAATGTCCATCTTGCCGCGCCGACCCAGTTCTGCAAGTGGGTAGAAATAGGGCGGCAGAGAAGCTTCAGCCTGCATGACTGCGAGCAAACGCTGGCAGGTTTTCCAAGCGTCGGCATAGGCCGTTCTCTTTTCCGCCGTTCTCTTTTCTACCGTTCTCTTTTCTACAGATTGAACCTGAAGAGAGCAGACGATCTTCGACATGGCAGCCAAGTCGGCGGGGCTATGCAACGGCCCTAACCACATAGGTCCGCTTAGCACGGGGGGCATTTCAGGATTACTACACAGACAAGTGGCCGTACGCCCTAGCTTTTTCCAGCTCACCGTTTGAAACTGACCGCAGCTGTGACAGTAGCTCAAAAAACCGTAGCGCTCGGTGCTCCATTTCGACTGACGCGTAATCCGGACCATTACCCGGTTGACTTCCCCGTTGTACCAGGAGAAGACGGGCTGAGCGTTGAGGCCTCTAGCAGCGGCCTGCTGGACTGCTAAACCAATGAGAAGTCTTAGACCCTGCTCATGGACAGCTGGGTGGCTGCGGGCGTAGGCACCGTAGACCTGCAAACCTCTATCGGGGGCAGCGCCGCTGGTTGCACGGCCATCGGTACTGGTGAGGTAGAGCAGACCACCTAGCTTGACTGCCCATAGGCTGGTAGCCAGCGCCGGCATGGGGCTGCCAAAACTGTCAATATCGATTAGGTCGTAGAAGTCTTGGCGCTGGTGGCAGTCGAAGAAGACAGCGTTGGCGTCTTGGTGGGTGAGGTGATAGCGGTGGGATGGCAGGCTGTTTCGTAGATTGGTGTGGAGGCGATCGCGCAATTCCCAGTTACCTTCGTTTGCCCATACGTAGTCGGCATTGGCTTCTAAGGCGTAGCGTATAGGGCGAACGCCGCAGCCGGTCATCGCGTCGAGTACGCGCAGCTGGCCGTGGATTTGCCTGTGGGCGATCGCAGCCAATACCCCTAAGTCACGCCCCGTTTGACTGCTGCTACGAAAGAAAGCCTGACCCACACAGAACCTTGCAGCCCCTTCGTTTTGCCAGCGCTCTTCTACCATTAGTCTTCTACCGTGGCCCCTCTACCACCGTCCTTCTCACTACTGCTAATCAGCTAGCAAGGATTTGGGCGATCGCGCTTTCCAATTCATCTTTACTCATCGCTGTCACTACAAATACCTCCTGCGCAGACTTGCGATGGCGTGCGATTAGCTTGTAGCCACCCGTAATCGGCACAGACACTTTGAGCCTAAATTTAGGGGTATTCGATTTGACGCGAGAGATTACCGCAGGCGTAATAGTCTGAATATTGGGATATTGGGCTAGCTTTTCTAAGATCTCAATGAGATTAGGCAAATAAGTCGAGTGGGAAATCACGACCCGCCCACCACTGGATGCTTTGTGCTTTTTGCCCACAGGTGTTCTGCGCCTCTTGCCACTTCACTAGCTTACGCTTTTTCGAGACAAGGCTTGCTTTAATCCTGCTTTCTCCAATCTGGCTTTCTTCAGTCCGGCGCCCTTTACGCCTGCTTTCTTTACGCCTGCTTCTTTACGCTTGCCTAGACTTTCTCCAGCGGAGCCATTGTTAGCCCAGCGCGAATCAGCTGGGAATGATACAGTTCAGCTTGCTCTAGCGGCCCTGTCCAAACAATAGCCTGGCCTTCATTATGAATTTGGTCAGCCATTGCACCTGCCTGCTCGGTACTCATCCCGGGGATGTAAGTAGTCAGGGTTTTGATGACATGCTCAAAGGTATTGAAATCGTCATTGAGGACGATAATTTTGTAGTTGGGATATTTTTCTTTGACGATGCTGCGCGATCGCTCTTTTACCGCAGCAGGAGAAGCAAAGGTAGCTGTAGTGTTGAGTGTAGTCGCAGAGTTCATAATCTTGAGTAGTCAGATACTATTTGCCCTATAGCGTAGGCCTTCTGAAGCATATTAGCTTAAAGTCCGTAGGGGAGAAATTTCATTTTTCTCTAGAAATTTTATTTTTCTCTATCTCTATATGGTGTCGCATAGAACGCCACCTCATACTCATAATCTCATACTCGTAATAGACTCATACTCGTAGTAGAGAGGAGCTTTATAAAGACGAGCTTTGTTAAACACCTCTAAGAGTTAAGTATCTCTAAAAGTAACGTGCTGAGTAATGTGCTGATTAACAGGCGAACCTATTCGGCAACCCGTATTAACTATCGTAGGAACCGTATATTCTGTCGTAACAGCCGTATAAGCAAAAGGGCGGTCCGTCATAGGAGTCACCAGAAATCAGTGAGGTTATCTCATCTTTTATAGCAAGAAGAACAATTTTATATTGAGGCTGTTGAGGAGTTTCGCTGTCACTCGGGAACTAGGGTTCCGGCTTCTTAATGCTCGCAAACAACAACCTTAAGATCGCAATGGCTATGAAGACAGAAACGCGCGCTCAATCTGATTACGGCACTTTTGTAGAGCAGGTAAGCAACGGCCAAGTTCAAAGAGTAACGATTCAGCCCAACAACAGAATAGAGTATCAGCTAAAGCCTGCATTCGGCGCTAAGCGCTATTACACACAGGCCACTGCCCCGTCGGCAGAAGTCTCTATGCTGCTGAGAAAACATCAGGTCTCCTTTACTGACCTTGCAAGTAACGCCACGGCGGCTAGCCTGATTGGTCTCTTGCTATCGGCGGGTGCGTTGGCAGGTGCGGCTTGGTTCGCAAAATCCAGTGGTCCTGGCGGGATGAGAGGCATTATGGGTACGGGTAAAAGTAAGGCGCGTACCTACAATCCATCGGGTAGCCGCGCTAGGGCAAAAGAGAAAGCCATCGTTACGTTTGCTGATGTTGCAGGGGTAGATGAGGCAAAGCAAGAGCTGAAAGAAGTTGTTGATTTCCTCAAAGATGGTGAGAAGTATCGAAAAATCGGCGCAAAAATGCCTAAGGGTGTTTTGTTGGTCGGACCGCCCGGAACGGGTAAAACTTTACTGGCCAAGGCAGTGGCAGGCGAAGCGGGCGTTCCTTTCTTGAATGTCGCAGCCTCTGAGTTTGTTGAAATGTATGTAGGTGTTGGCGCGTCCCGGGTTCGTGATTTGTTCAACAGAGCGAAAAAGCAGGCACCTTGTATTGTTTTCATCGATGAACTAGATGCAATTGGCAAGTCTCGTGGGAACGGCATGGCGGGTGGCGGCAACGATGAGCGAGAGCAGACGCTCAATCAGCTACTGACCGAAATGGATGGGTTTGATGGCAACGCAGGCGTGATTTTGATTGCCGCGACTAATCGACCTGAAATTTTGGACCCCGCGCTAAAGCGTCCGGGACGCTTTGATCGGCAGGTGCTGGTAGATCGACCTGACAGGAGCGGACGATTGCAGATTTTGCAGGTGCATTCGAAGAAAGTACTGATGGGTGAAGATGTTGATTAAGAGGCGATCGCAACCCAAACATCAGGATTCGCTGGTGCGCAGCTAGCTAACCTGGTCAACGAAGCCGCGCTACTTGCAGCGAGAAACAACCGTAAGGCTGTACTGATGGCCGACTTCAGATCAGCGATAGAGCGAGTCATTGCGGGGCTAGAGAAAAAGTCACGCATTCTCTCTCCGGCTGAGCGCAAAACAGTGGCTTATCACGAAGTGGGCCATGCGATCGTTGGCGCAGCAGTCAGCTCAATGGTAGCGGGTAGCAGCCAGGTATCCAAGATCTCTATTGTTCCGCGTGGGCAAGGCGCGCTTGGCTACACGATGCAAACGCCTCAAGAAGACCGCTTCTTGATGATGGAAGACGAGCTTCGGGCGCAGCTAGCGACCCTCCTAGGAGGTCGATCGGCAGAGGAAGTCATCTTTGGCAAAGTCTCTACCGGGGCCAGCGACGATATCCAAAAGGCGACGGATTTAGCAGAACGCGCGGTTACTCAATATGGGATGGCGGCCAGTCTAGGTCCTGTTGCCTTTGAAAAAAGCCAGTCTCAGTTTCTTGAAGGCGATCGCACCCGACGTGCTATTAGCGGCGAAGTCGCTACCGAAATCGATCGACTGGTCAAAAGCTCGCTTACTCAGGCCCATGATGCGGCGCTTTCTATCTTGAAGCTAAACCGCGACTTACTTGAATCAATGACGGCGGTGCTGCTAGCAGAAGATGTGTTGGAAGGTGCTCAGCTAAAAGAGATGCTAGCGCAAGCGCAAGCACCTGTTAATACGCAGATTTGGCTGACCACTGGCCAAGTAGCATAAGTAAGACTCAGGTTAGACAAACATCAAAAATAGTAAGAAAGGGAATGTCATCCTTGCATGACATTCCCATTTTTTGTCGAACCGTCGACAAAACCGTACAGGACAAAAGCACACAGTGCGAGTGGCTTCAGTGGCTAGAGTCTAATAGCTGTGGTGTATTAAGAGCATACGCTCATCAATAAATGTTGATGTTTTAGCAGCCAACATTGGACAGTTTGTCAACGTCCGTAAGATTAGACCATCGACTTTTAGGAAGTTAAAAACAAGATAAGTAAGAAGTTAACGGACAGACTGCTCATCAGGCAGCTTGAGCATGCGACTGACCCACGCTTGATTAAAAACGGCAGCATACAGGCGGTTGGCAACCGCGAGCTTGTCTCCTTGAGTACCGGAGCGCCTAATCACTAGGCCAGATAGCCTCAGCTCAGTTTGGGGAAGGCTATCGTCAGCGCTAATTTGGGCTTTTTCTAAGAGCTGCTGGTACAGCTGTAGCATAGGCCGAGTCGGCGTTAGCGGGCTGAGTATGCGATCGCGTATCGTTCTTAAATGCTCTGGGTCGTCGTTGGTTTCCCAGTTGTTGATAATTTGCGATCGCACCAGCTCATCAATCACAGCCGCTTCTTCGCCTGCCGGAATAGAAAGATTGCCGACTCGAATCAGCTGACAAATTTTTTGACTCAAGAACGGCTGACCGCCTGTCCAAGCTAAAATCTGTGTCAAGACATGCTGAGGCCGAGCGACCTTAGCAGTAAAGCCCTGTAGCAGCGGATGGGCTTCGTGCAGCTGAAAGCCGCTGAGTGCGATCGCTTGTCCAATATTAAACGGCGTCCGCCGCGTGTCTTGAATCAGCTGAGCAGGTGTAGCAACGCCCAACAGCACAAATGTTAACCGCCGGTAGTCTGGATTATCTGCCCTCTGGTTGAAACAGGTCCGCAGCCAAACAAAAAAGTCATCAGCGTTGAAATCAAGACCAATCACACTGTCTACTTCATCGATAAACACAATAATGTTATCCGTCAGATGAGTGAGTACAACCTGCGTCACAAACTCACCGAGACGCTGCAACGGCGGTAAAAACATATGCGCCTTCCACCAGGTCAGTAGCTTGCCTTGATCTTGGAGTCCTAAGCTGCGAGACAATACATACATAAAACCGCTGTACCACTGCTCTTGACTCGTTTGCCGACTGCCAATAGCCGACAAGTCAATCGCCCCACAAATAGCGCCTTCCATCTGTAGACGCTGCATCATCTGCACCCGCAAACTCGACTTCCCCATCTGCCGAGCGGTGAAGATGTAGCAATACTGCCGCCGCCGTAGCGCCTGGTACAGCTGTCTGTCAGACTGACGAATAACATAGGTGAGTGCGTCTAATGGCAAACTCCCACCTACCTGATAGTCGTAATCGGAGGGCTGGTCACTCTCTCTGAGCAAAGCATTTTCGATGAGCAGCGCCGATTGGCTCTCATTTAGAACCTTCAGAGCTTCTGTTAGCTCATGTGTACGCTTGTTTACTTGACTCTCTAGCGCCTTATTCTGCTGCTCTAGTGAGACCGCGTAGTTGCGAATTTCCTGAACCATGTTGTTGAACGCCACTGCTAAAAGCCTTAGCTCGTTCGGACTTTTCACAGAAACTAGCGTGCTGTAATCGTAATTTTGGACGCGCTCAGCGCCAGCTTGAAGCTCTGCAATAGGGGGCCCTAGCCACCTGGCTAGCCCTACTGCCACTAATCCAGAGAGCACAAAGCTAACGAGCACGGCCCCTCGACATAGCCACCGCAACTGTCTGATTTGAGACACTTCGCGGGTAGCATCCACATCTAAACCCAGCACGGCAATCACCCGGCCCCGGCTGTTTTTGATCGGAACAGCAGCCGTTAACCAGGTGCCAAATTCATCAGGGTAAAAATCTGAGGCAATCTGTGCCTGTCCCTCAAAGGCATCGGCAAACAGCGGATCAGGAATTCGATACAGATTTCCAACGGGGTTACCCGGCCAATCTGCTTTGGGCTCATAGAGACTATCAGCAATAAACTTCACCAGCTGGTAGTCCGGGGACTCTGGCACCGCCACCATCAAGTAGGCTGAAATTGTTGTTGGGTTGACCTCGTTAGTTAAGTCAGGCTGAGGATAAATGACCTGTGGCAGGCCCAGTTCAGGGCGACTGGCCTCGCCTAGACGACGCAAAATTTGTACTATCTGCTGAAAATCGGCTGATTCCATCAGGCTGGCTGAGGCCGATGGAGAAAGCGTAGTCGCTGTTTCACCAGGCGCAATATTCAAGAGCCGGTCGGTCACTGGCTTAGATTGTTCTTCGGCAACCGCTTTCAGCCTAAATATGCTGCGCTGAACGGAGGGCTCTGTCAAAAAGAAGCTGCCCGTCTGTCCAACATCTTTTAGTCTGACAGCGGCCTGCCGAACGAGCACTTCGTATATTTGAGCGTATAGAAAGGACACGCTAATCACCGTCATTCCCACCGTCAGCGCGGAAATGGCCAGTCCAAACTTCAGCGAGAAGGGCAGTTTAGGGCGGCGAATCATAGTACTTAAAGCAGACCTTCTACAGAGCCAGCAGCGCGAGCCGAGAAGCGGCTAAGAACCGACAATCTATAGCCGTATCCTGGCCATGTAGAAGGCAGCGATCGTCTTGGCATCCATAGGGACGCCTTCTAGAATCGCCTTTTCTAGCTCATCTGCACTCATCAACACAACTTCCAAATCTTCGTCTTCTTCTAGCTGCGGTCCCTCAGGCAGCTTCTCTAAATCTGTTGCGAGGTACGCGTAAATAATCTCATCCGAATAGCCTGGCGCGTTAGGAAACTGACCTAGCGGCTGCCACGTAGCAGCCCGATAGCCGGTCTCTTCTACAATCTCTCTTTTAATTGTAATTAGAGGCTCTTCGTCCACTTCAACCGTTCCAGCGGGAAACTCCAACAATCTTCCCTGCATCGCAAACCGATACTGCCGCACCAATACAAACTTGCCCTCTGCAGTCACCGGCACGGCCATCGATCCGCCAGGATGGCGAATCCATTCCCAGTCTCCTACGGACTGATTCGGCAACCGAAACCGAGAGACTTCAAAATTAAACTTTCTGCCTTCAAAGAACAGACGATGTTTAATCAGTTCTGGTGGCTCTTGCCCAAAGGTCATGAGAAGTGAGTCCTCTGAAGTGTGCTGTCTGCAGTTTTTGGTCCGCGGTTTTTGGTCCGCAGTCTTTTAAACGGTTTGTAACTCGTAACTTAACCAACCTTTTGACCCAGCCTTTCGACGCCAGTTATCAGACCTTGCTCAGCAAGACTGGTGTAGATCTGCTCGACAGTTTTATGAAAGACAGGATGCTGCCACTGAGCAGCAACGTCCATTAAAGGAACCAGTACAAATGGGCGCTCGTGCAAGCGAGGGTGCGGCAAGCTAAGCTTTGGTGCTTCGATGATGCGATCGCTATACAAAAGCAAATCCAAATCTAGCGACCTAGCCCCCCAACGCGCCTTACGCACTCGGCCAAACTGGCTTTCAACCGTCAGTAGCCTTTGCAGCAGGCTACGCGGAGAAAGACTGGTTTCTATGGTGATACAGGCATTGATGTAGTCGGGCTGCGGCGGGCCGACGGGCGCTGTTTTGTAGAAGTGCGATCGCGCGACAATTCGAATATCTGGTGCTCGGTCTAAAACGGTAATAGCATTCGAGAGAATCTGCTCAGAGTTGCCAAGATTACCCCCAAGGGCAATAGCTGCGCTGTATTCAGTCAGGAGCGCAACCGGCGCTATCTCTTTTTTTTGCATGTCACCGCCAAGACGACTCGCTATACCTTCTTGAGGCGTCAAGGCAACGTTGCTGTGAGCAGATTGTTCAGGCAGTTGTGTCATTAAATTTGGGTACCCCAATCGGAGTACCCTGCTGGCTCGTTAACGCTATCGATGTATTAAGCCTACTGTTTACGCGTTGCCGCCAAGTACGCCGCGCACCCGGCTAATCAGCTGATCGGCGGTTAAGACGCCTTCAATGCGATCTACAGATTCGCCTTTATTAAATAGCAGCAGCGTTGGCAGCGCGTGAATCTGGTGCTGAGAAGCAATCTGAGGATACTTTTCAGTATCTACTTTCACCACTTTAATTTCGCCCTTCATCTCAGCACCGACCTGCACCAAAATCTTTGACATCATTTGGCAAGGGCCACACCAGTCAGCATAAAAGTCAACCAGAATAGGCTCTTCAGTGCCGCCTACCAAATCATCGAAACTCTTGAATTCTTGTTTGACTGCCATAAATTTTGCAATTACCAGGTACGGACAACATTTATATGCTAAGTGCTTACTTTAGCGGCTGAGGCCAAAATTTAGGCACTTGCAACGCAATAATTTAAGACTACGCAATAAATTTGTGACCGCATGTAGTCCTAGTTTCTGTTCGGGCTAAACGATTGAATCTATCGGCCGGATCTATCGGCCGGATCTATCGGCAGCGTCATTGCTGCAAAGCAGATTGCTTCGCTTACCCCCAAACGATTACAGTAATTGGGCTAGACGCACGCATTGTAGGGACGGAAAACCATTATGGCTGGAGCATTAGACGGAAAAGTTGCCATCGTTACAGGCTCATCAAGAGGCATTGGCAAGGCGGCGGCGATGGCCCTAGCTGAACAGGGCGCTAAGGTCGTGGTGAACTATGCCCGCTCTAGTGAGGCGGCGGATGCGGTCGTAGCTGACATTGGGGGTGCAGGTGGAGAAGCGATCGCACTTCAAGCAGACGTCTCCAAAGCAGACCAGGTCGATGCCATGGTCAAAGCCACGATGGATAAGTTTGGCCGCATTGACGTGCTGGTTAACAACGCGGGCATCACTCGCGATACGCTACTCCTACGCATGAAGCCCGACGCTTGGCAGGCGGTCATTGACCTCAATCTCACAGGCGTTTTCCTGTGTACGCGCGCCGTCAGCAAAATCATGCTCAAGCAGCGCTCTGGTCGCATCATTAATATTTCCTCGGTTGCAGGACTGATGGGGAACCCGGGCCAGGCTAACTACAGCGCCGCCAAAGCAGGCGTCATTGGCTTTACCAAAACTATCGCCAAAGAGCTTGCCCCACGCGGCGTTACTGCCAATGCAGTTGCCCCTGGCTTTATCGCCACAGACATGACCGAAGAGCTTAAAAACACAGAAGAAATCCTCAAATTCATTCCCCTCGGTCGCTACGGACAACCGGAAGAAGTCGCCGGTTTGATTCGCTTCCTCGCAGCCGATCCAGCGGCGGCCTACATCACGGGTCAGGTAATGAACGTCGATGGTGGCATGGTAATGCACTAGGGCCCAGTAGGGCCAAGCCCATTACACAGGGCTCACTACACAGGGCTCACTACACAGAGCTCACTACACAGAGCTCACTACACAGAGACCACTGCACAGGGCCTATCACACAGAGCCACTACACAGGCGATTTACCCATTGCCGCTCTTACCGCCGCTCGCTGGTCGCGTCGGGTAATCCAGCGGTGATAGGTGCGATTGTGCACCGCTACAGAGTGACCCATCATGCGAGCAGATACGGTATCGGGCAGACCTACGCCGATGGTGCGTACTGCCCAAGCATGACGGAGATCGTACGGGGAGAAAGGAATTTTGTAGCGTTTGAACTGCTTAGAGACCTGCTGACCAATCAACTGCAGGGTGGTTTTATCCAGGTCAGTGTTGATTTTAGGCAGTCGAATGTCTCTCAGATTAAAAGTGTCTATCCATTCAGGGTGAAAGGGCCAGACGTCGTGAAGCCCCGTTTTGGTCGATTCTAAGACCTCAATCGCACCTTCTTCGTCGCCATTGGCCAGCATGGCGTAGTCACTAAAAAAAACCTCATGATTGCGCAGTCCGTAGGTCGCCATAATGCCAAAGACAAACTGCCACTGAGCGTTAGGAATCTGGTCATAGGCACTGATGATTTCTTCGTCGGTCGGCAGCTGACGCAGCTGAGTTTTACTGTTGCCATAGCTACCCCAAAAGGCTTTGAGATCGGTTGGCAGCGGGGTATCTAGAAATGTTGCTAACGCCTCTAGCGCCGTGCAGCAAATTTGGCGACTGCGAGAGTTTGCCTTTGTGCTTTGAACGGTGGCGTAAATGGTCTCAGAAAGTGAGAGGTCTGTATGCTGGGCGGCAATGGTTTGCAACTTACGGAAATAGGGCACATAGGCTTTTTCCCAGGTGGTCCGAACAGAGGCAGGTTTTGCCTGGCTGTGCCTTTGAGCATCCTCCAAGCGCTGCTGAAAAAAGTAGCTCTCAAAAGCGTCAATTTGAAAGGCCAAATCAGTGTCTGCTCGCTTTAGCCCAGCTGGCTTGAGATATTCGTGCCAGTCAAACGTGCCAGCAATCAAATGAGCCGCAATGACCAGGGTTTGCTGAATGATTTGCTCAAGACCGGCCGGGTCAGCCGTAATGCCCAGCGGAATACGCTGATGAAAAGACCTGATCTTAGGGCTATCTGGGCGAGGGGGAAGAATGCCGCGCAGGTTGAGCTTCTGGCCTCGGCGTTCGATTTTGAGGCCCAAGCGAGCAGCTTTTAGCTTGGCATTGACCTGGCTGAGCGATTCATCAAGAGGATGTGCTGTTGTCATATTCAGAGAATTTGAGGCCTGGTTTTCACCAAAGGAGATGGCTCATGCCCAACGTTAGTTGTTACGATAGGCAAAGTTAAGAAAAATATTAAGCGTAAGGGTACGCGATTCACTATGAGCCGTGTGGGAGTTTTACTACTAAATTTGGGCGGGCCAGAAAAACCGGAGGACGTACAGCCTTTTTTGTTTAATCTGTTTTCAGACCCCGAAATTATTCGTATTCCATTCCCCGCTCTGCAAAAGCCCCTGGCCTGGTTTATCTCTAGCCGTCGGGCCAAAACCTCTCAAGAGAACTATCAGCAAATTGGCGGCGGTTCTCCCTTACGACGCATCACTGAAGAGCAAGGCTCCGCGCTCAAAACAGCCTTGAAAGAAAAAGGTGAAGATGCCGAGGTATACGTCGGAATGCGTTACTGGCATCCGTTTACGGAAGAAGCGATCGCAGGCATTAAGCGCGACGGCATTGAAAAGCTAGTCGTATTGCCGCTGTACCCTCAGTATTCCATCAGTACCAGCGGCTCTAGCTTCCGTCAGCTAGAGCAAATGTGGCAAGAGGACCCTTCGCTCAACCCCATTGACTACACCCTGATTGAGTCCTGGTATGCCCGCCCAGGCTACGTCAACTCTATGGCCGATCTAATTCGCACTGAGTTAGACAAGCTGCCCGAGCCTAATAAGGCGCATATTTTCTTTAGCGCACACGGCGTCCCCGTCAGCTATGTCGAAGAATTTGGCGACCCGTACCAAAAGGAAATTGAGCACTGCACGGACCTGATTATGCAGGCATTAGGACGACCTAATGAGCACACGCTGGCCTATCAGAGCCGGGTGGGGCCGATTGAGTGGCTGCAGCCATATACCGAAGACGCCATCAAGAATCTGGCCCAAAAAGGGATAGAAGATCTGGTCGTTGTCCCTATTAGCTTTGTGTCTGAGCATATTGAGACGCTACAAGAGATTGATATCGAGTATCGGGAAATTGCCGAAGAAGAAGGCATCGACGGCTTTCATCGGGTGCCAGCGCTAGATACCTACCCTCGGTTTATCGCCGATATGGCGGATATGGTAGAAGAAGCGCTGAGCGGTGAGCCGGTTAGGTTTTCAGATTTAGCAAAGCCCGAGAAGAAGCTAAGAATCTATCCGCAGGACAAGTCAGCCTGGGGAATGACGCCGGTGGCAGAGGTGTGGAATGGCCGCTTAGCGATGCTGGGTTTTTTGGCCCTGCTGGCGGAAATCTTTACCGGACACGGGCCGCTACATTTGATTGGGCTGCTGTAGTTTTTGGAGTTTCTAGTGTCTAGTGTCTAGATGCGCGTATGACGATACGGTCAGCGCTCGCAACACCGCCGTAATATCTTCGTAATTTCTAGGTGCTAGGGTGTATCTTCAACAGACATTTAACGGCCTGCGGCTGAATTAAGGGATCGTTCCTATGACAACCAAACGTTCTATCGTCGGTAATTTTAGGCTTCAAGTTAAAACCCTGCTCACGATTGTGGTGGTGCTGTGGTCGATAGAAATTGTCGATTTGATTTTCTTTAATGGTGCGCTCAATAGCTTTGGGATTCGTCCCCGCACGCTCTCCGGCCTCTGGGGCATCCTCTTCGCACCGTTTCTCCATGGCGACTTTGCTCACCTGATTGCTAATACAATTCCGCTGGTCAGCTTGGGCTGGCTAATAATGCTGCGCCGCGCGGACGATATTGTGACAGTCAGTATCATTGCGGCATTGGTCGGCGGTCTAGGGACCTGGCTAGTGGGCTCGCCAGCAGTGCACATCGGGGCCAGTGGCGTTATCTTCGGTTATTTTGGCTTTTTGCTACTGCGCGGCTACTTTGAGCGAAGCCTGGTGGCGATCGCGTTTTCCATCCTGGTGACCTTCTTCTACGGTGGGATTATCTGGGGCGTTCTGCCCAGCCAACCGGGCATTTCCTGGGAAGGTCACCTCTTTGGCTTTATCGGCGGCATTATTGCAGCCAAACTGCTTTCCAAACCTCGTAAAAAAGTAGGCGACTTCGAGCTGTAAGTCTGCTACCTTACAGCAGCCTTATAGCAGTCTTTGAGATACCTCATCAGCTACTCCGCTGATGAACCCTCTGGCGTTAGCTGTCCGTCTAGCTCAAATGTCCCAGACACGGCCTCTGTTAGGTAGTTAGCGGCTGCCCCTACGGCTGCTACGGCGTTCTCATATAGCATTCTGGTGGGCCCCAGTACGCCCAAACTGCCCATTGGCCCTGGGGCAGTTCCATATTGAGACGTGATAAGAGCGCAGGTCTGCATGGGCTCTACCGGATTTTCTGCGCCGATCCAAATTCTGAGTCGCGGCTGACCAGCTATCGAGATTATTGGCGGTGGGGGCTCTGAAATCAGTGGCCACAGCTGATCGCGACCATCTTCTAGCAGCTGTACAATTTGTCGAATTTGCTCACGTTCAGCAAACTCTGGCTGATCTAACGCTTCGGCCAAACCACTGACCAAAATCTGTGTGGCCGGGGAGGTTGTCGCCTTGCGGGCAAGATCTGCGATCGCCGCTTCTAGCGCCCCTACGTACCGATGAAACACCTGATCCAGCTCAGCCCAATCGAGATCTGCATCACGCAAAGAGCGCCCCTTTAGCTGCACCGTTAAAAAATTCGACAGAATTTGTAGCTCTCTGTCAATTACCTCATCTGCCTGCTGATGCAGCGTTTCATCCGGTAACCGCAGCAAAATTGAATGATTGTTGTAAATATCAAGCACCACCAGCAAAATTTGTCCGCTGCCTACTCGCACAAGCTGTAGATGCTTAATCAGCGAAGCCTCCATATGTGGCAGCGTTACCAGCGCGATGTAGCCACTCAGCCGCGATAATATCTGCGCCGACTCTTGCAGCAGTCCATCTATGGCCTGGCGCTCCCAGTCTAAATTCAAATCCAGCGCTGACTTGACTTTTCGCGTCAGTGGCTTCGATGGCGTCATCAGCTCATCGACATAGGTGCGATAGCCCGAATCTGAGGGAATGCGTCCAGCAGAGGTATGCGGCTGGTACAATAGCCCAGAGCTTTCGAGCGCGCTCATAACGCTGCGAATGGTCGCCGAGCTGACCTGAAGATCGTAGCCTTCAGCCAGCGATTTGGACCCGACTGGCTCAGCAGTGCTTACATAGTGACGGACCGTAGCCCTGAGAATATTCTGCTGGCGAGGGTTGAGCTTCATGAACAGGTCACAGGCACAGTAGGTCGGGCAACGCAATCGATCTGAATATGATTTTTTGAGATTGACGTGAATGTTTGACTAACAGGCCCGCCTTTCAATCATAAAGGATAGGTTAAGTGCTTTGTGGTTCACGGTGGGCATTTCACGTAAGCTTTTATCGCAAGTTTCTCCTTAATCCGTCCCCATCCACTCCCTCGCGATCCCCATTTATACAAAAGCCTGAGACCCCAATGTTCTAGAGGGCAAGCAATCTTCTCAATATCCTGGTAAATTCAGAAGAGCTACTGCGATCATCCCCGACGCTCTATTTAGCAACCCCGATAAAAAGATGCGACAGTTTGCAGTCTCAGCCGCTAAGTTAACCCCCGAATAGGTAGATAAGCTGGGTTTTACCTCTGGTTTGTCTTTATCAACCTTGTAGATAGGTTGTACCGTCACGCACACTGGATTCCTGACAGCCAGGTTAAGCCAATCATGTCTGATCTTCCTTTTACCCTCGATCAACTTCGCATTCTCAAAGCCATCGCCGCCGAGGGTAGCTTCAAACGCGCCGCCGACAGCCTGTATGTCTCTCAGCCTGCGGTAAGTTTGCAAGTACAAAACTTAGAACGACAGCTAGACGTACCGCTGTTTGATAGAGGCGGGCGACGCGCTCAGCTGACTGAGGCCGGTCACCTGCTGCTGGAATATGGTGATCGCATTCTCAGCCTGTGCCAGGAAACCTGCCGCGCCATCGAAGATTTACAGAATTTACAGGGCGGCACGCTCATTGTGGGCGCTAGCCAGACGACTGGCACCTACCTGCTGCCCCGGATGATTGGTCAATTTCGTCAGCGCTACCCGGAAGTCGCGGTGCAGCTGCACGTACACTCCACTCGGCGCACCTCTTGGAGCGTTGCCAATGGCCAAATTGATCTGGCCATCATTGGGGGTGAAGTTCCTCCAGAACTGCAAGATTCGCTCGAAGTCGCGCCCTACGCTGAAGACGAGCTGGCGCTAATTATGCCGGTTTTTCATCCCCTGGCAAGCAACGATACGATTGCCCGCAGCGACCTCTACAAGCTGAAGTTCATTACCCTTGATTCTCAGTCCACCATTCGCAAGGTGATTGATCAAGTTCTGACCAGAGGCGGTATCGAAACTCGGCGACTGCGGGTGGAAATGGAGCTGAATTCGATCGAGGCCATTAAAAACGCCGTACAGTCTGGATTGGGTGTGGCCTTTGCTTCTACTTCCTCTATTGAAAAAGAGCTGCAAATGGGCGTAATCCATCGGGCTCGGATTGAATCAGTAGAAGTCAAGCGCACGCTGTCTGTGATCTTTAATCCCAACCGGTATCGATCTAAGGCGGCTGAGGCCTTTGCTAGAGAAATTTTACCGAAGTTTACCAATCGCGAGCTGGCCTTTAAAAAGGCCAATGTTAAAGCGAATGGAAAGAACGGCTCGGATGGCAAGCCTGCTACAGCAAAAGCCACCGCGAATAAGGAGACATCTGCTAAAGTGCCTGGTAAGGCTCAAGCAGCCCTTGACGCTGATGCTGCTGGCCGATAGCGGTTGATATTTTGCCTTTAGCCGTTTGCTGATGGTACTGCTGTCATAGATCCCTTTGAGGTCGTATCAGCAAAGTGCTTAGCAATTAACCGTATAGCCAAAAAATGTTAGAGGGTGAGCCTAAGGCTTTTCTCACTTTGGCTAATGCATCCCCGGCTGCTTGCTATATCTGTTAAACCCTTATGCAACTGCACTGCACCCGTCCTAACTGTCCATCTCCGGTCAATCATTTCTCCGATCTTGACGATCCCAATATTCCTCAGCCCCTGAAGCAGAAGTATTGCAGTGCCTGCCGCATGGAGCTAATTTTGCGCGGACGCTATCTGCCGATGAGGCTGCTGGGCAAAGGCGGGTTTGGGACAGCTTTTTTAGCCCGTGACGTTGACTCGCCAACCCAGAAAAACTGTGTGGTAAAGCTCTTTCAGCCACCGGTCACGTTGACTCCACAGCAAATGGCAACAGCGCAGCGACTGTTTGGGAAAGAAGCCATTGTGCTGGAGCGTTTGGGATTGCAGCATCCGCAGATTCCAAATCTGTACGCCTATTTCTCTGTGATGGTGACCAGCCCGCTGAACAATCAGTCGGAAGAGCTGTTTTACCTGGTGCAGGAGTTTATTGATGGCGAGGATCTAGAAAAGGTGCTAGACCGCCAGGGCCAGTTTAGTGAAACCGAGGTCACTAGAGTGCTCCGCTCTATGCTAGATATCTTGGGCTTTGTACATAAGAATGGGGCGATTCACCGAGATGTCAAGCCGTCAAACATTATGCAGCGGCAGGACGGTCGGTTGTTTTTGCTTGATTTTGGCGCGGTGAAAGAGGTCACCGCGCCGACAGGCGTGCAGCGTGGCCCAACAACGATTTGCTCTCCGGACTATGCGCCGCCCGAGCAGATTATGAATGGCACGGTAGATGAAACGTCTGATCTGTATGCGCTGGCAGCGACCTGCGTGGTGCTGCTGACAGATAAAGGATCGAATGAGCTACGCGATAGCATTTCGAATCGGTGGAGGTGGCAGCCCCACGCTCGGGTCTCAACCGAGCTGGCAGCCATATTAGACAAGATGCTACAGCCTAATCCAGCCAGTCGGTTCCCGACAGCGAAAGCGGGCACTGAGGCGCTGTCTGCAGGAAGCGTTTCTACGCAGATTTCGGGGCAGATTTCGGGGCAGACTTCGGGGTCGCCGTATCCACCTGTAGCCACGCCACCTGTGAAAACAAGCAGCACTGGCAGTTCTCAGCGGCCGGCTACACCCAGGCCGGTGACTTCGCCTCCGCTGACTCCGCAAAAAGCATCCCCGCCCCCTAAACCGGTTCGTCAACCCCCTGCACCGCTGTCGCTAGCGAGGTTTTTAGGCAATGCGGCGTTTTCTGGCGCAGAAGGGGGCTTGCTGGCGATCGCAGCACTCAGTCTAGTTGGCACAACGCTAGCAGGCCATGCCACCTGGCTAGTCATGCTGGCAGGTCTAGCCACGCTTCAGTTCTTACGGGTTATAGAAGGTCTAGACCTGGCAATAATTGCCGGTGTGACCTTCGCTATCGTGGCGTTTTTTAGGCCGCTGCACGCCATTTTGGGCGGCAGCGATATTGCGTTGATTGTAGTCATCGCGCTGATGGCAGGCGGTGGGATGGTTGCGATCGCAGTTATCTTCCGGCTTATTTTCCGTCTGCTTTCCCGTATTATGTGACTAACAAAGCGTCTATAAAATAAGCCTCGGCTACTAATCGCATGGCCAAGAAAAATGAGCTACCGGCTCTTGTTGCCTCTCTACTTGTTACCGTCGCCATATTAGGCGCAGGTGCCTGGTGGATAAAAGGCCAGGTGTTCGATGCCAACTCCAGTGGGGGAGGCCGAGAAGGTACTGAGCAGACTGCTTCTGGCGGTGCGAATGATAGGGGGATCGCTGGGGCTGACGGTAGCTCTGGCCTTTCAATTTTGCCGGGCTCAGTCTCAGAAGCGAAGCAAACAGGACTAGACGCGCTAGCGGCTGGAGACTATGACACCGCTAAGGTCGAATTCACGACCGCTTTAGCGGCAGATCGCAATGATCCAGAGTCATTGATTTACCTGAACAATGCTGAGATCGGTAATTCAGAGGCCTATACGATTGCCGTGATTGTGCCGGTCGGCTCAGCCGTAAATCCAGCGCAGGAGCTGATGCGCGGCGTGGCGCAGGCGCAGGCAGATGTGAATGAAGCGGGCGGCGTTGGCGGTAGGCCCCTACGAGTGCTGCTGATTGATGATAATGACGATGTAGATACGGCCAGTGCGATCGCCACTGAGCTAGTCAGCAATGAGGACGTACTGGGCGTTGTGGGTCACTTTTCTAGCGGGACAACGCTAGCTGTCGCTGAAATATATGAAGCGGGCGGGCTACCGATGGTTTCTCCAACCAGTACCGCGGTCAAAGTCTCGGAGGCCGGGGACTTCATTTTTCGAACGGTGCCTAGCGACCGGCTGGCGGCAGCGACGCTGTCTCGCTATGTCTTGAATGAACTAAACGAGAATCAGGCGGCTGTCTTCTACACCAGCGAGAGCGCCTACAGCCAGTCCGTAAAGTCAGAATTTACGACTGAATTACTCAGCAACGGGGGTGAAGTGGTTGCGGACTACGATGTCAGCGAGCCAGGGTTTAGCGCCGGTAGAGCGGTGCAAGAAGCCAAGGAAAGCGGCGCAACGGTGCTGATGCTAGCGCTCAATACGGCCACCATTGACACGGCCAATCAAATCATTTCGGTCAACCAAGGCGACCTGCCCATGGTCGGCGGCGACAGTTTGTACAATCCGAAGGTGCTAGACGTTGGTCGAGGCAATGCGGAGGGGCTAACCGTTGCGGTGCCGTGGCATATCTTAAGCCATACGCAAACGCCTTTTGTAGCAGAGTCTCGGCGGCTGTGGGGCGGCGATGTGAACTGGAGAACCGCCACCGCCTATGATGCGGTCAAGGTGCTAGCCGCGGGCATTGCCGAAGCGCCCAATCGCTCGGGGATTGCCGAGGCGTTGGCCAGTTCGAGCACGCGTATTGATGGGGCCACGGATCCGATTCGCTTTTTACCGACGGGCGATCGCAATCAGCCGTCTCAGCTTGTAACGGTGGAACCCGGCAACCGCTCGGGCAGCGGCTACGACTACGTCCCGGTCAGATAGCGACTGGCCACTTAAAACGCGCATCACCTAGAGGCCCGCCACCTAGAGCGATCGCAACGACTCTGTGCATGACTACCTCTCGTATTACGACCTTTCGTATTGCGACCTCGCGTATTACTCTTTACGAGCACAACATTGCAAGATCGAATATTGCAACAAACTGTGCACCCTAAAACCTCAAATATAAAAGACTCAAAATTAAAGATGAGCAATCGAAATCAGCTTCCGGCGCTGGTCGCTTCTTTGGCTATTACCGTGGTGATCGTCTTGGGCGGTGCCTGGTGGATTAGAAACAACGTAATGGAAGGTTCGGTCGCAGCCGATTCGAGTGAGGCGCTAGAAGGCAGCCTGGCAGCGACGGTGGGTAATGACGGTACGGCTGGCGTTTCTATGCTGCCTGGCAAGGTGCCCGCAGCCAAGCAAAGAGGGCTCGATGCTATGGCCGCAGGCGATTTTGCAGCGGCGCAGGTTGAGTTTACGGCAGCGCTAGCAGAAAAGCGCAACGATCCTGAAACGCTGATTTATCTCAATAACGCCAAGATCGGCAATAGTTCGGCCTACACCATTGCGCTGTCGGTGCCCGCTAGTAAGTTTGCCAATACTTCGCTAGAAATGATGCGCGGCGTGGCACAGGCGCAAGAAACCTTGAATCGGTCAGTTGGCATTAATGGAACGCCGCTCAAGGTGCTGCTGTTTGACGATAGTGGTGAGCTAGACCGGGCCCGGGCGATCGCCGTTGATTTAGCTGCGAACCCAGACGTTCTTGGCGTGGTGGGTCACCACTCTAGCGATACCACTTTGAAGGCCGCAGAGGTCTATGAAGCACAGGGCCTAACGGTGATTTCTCCGACCAGTTCAGCGGTCGAAATTGCCGATGCTGGCGATTTTGTTTTTCGCACGGTGCCCAGCGATCGGATCGCCGCCGCTACGCTCGTTCGCCATAGCTTGAACACGTTAGGCAAGAAGCAGGCGGCTGTCTTTTTTGACAGTGAGAGCGCCTATAGCCTGTCTGTCAAAAAAGAATTTGCCACAGAACTGCTGAGCGGTGGGGGAGAAATTGTCAATGAGTTTGACGTAGTAGACTCTGGCTTTAGCGTCAGCAGTGCTCTGCAATCAGCGCAAGCCAATGGCGCTGAGGTCATTATGCTGGCGTTAACGCTCAGTAGCATTGACATTCCGATTCAGGTGATGGCGATGAATCAGGAGAAGCTACCCATTCTTGCCAGCGATAGCCTCTACAGCCCGCGAGTCTTGGAGGCGGGCCGAGATAATGCGGTTGGGCTAACCGTGGCGGTCCCTTGGCATACGCTTAGCCACACGCAGACGCCGTTTGTAAATACGGCTAGCTCGCTGTGGGGTGGGGACGTTAACTGGCGAACGGCTATGGCCTACGATGCAACCATGGCACTGGTCGCAGGCATTGAGGCTGACGCGACCAGAGAAGGCGTAGCGACGGCACTGGCCGCTCCCAACTTTACGGTGGACGGGGCGACTGGGCCGGTTCGTTTTTTTGCGACGGGCGATCGCAATCAGCCCTCTCAGCTGGTACAGGTCGTTGAAGGCAATCGCACCCGCAGCGGATATGAATTTGTGCCGATAGCGCCCTAGCCGATAGCGCTCTAGCCGATAGAGACCTAGCCGATAGAGACCTAGTGACGACGCTACAACGGAGTCGAGCCGTGACTGATAGCCTTTCAGCTAAATCTCAAGCCAGTAGTCAAACCAGCAGTCAAGAGCGTGAAACGGCTCTGATTCAGTCTGAAATTTTAGCGATCGCCGCCGAGCTGAGTCCGTCACTGGTTGAGGCAATTGAGCAAAACGGCCCGCTCGAACTGATCTCTGAACAGAAAGCGCTACAGAAAACGTCACAGAAAACACCTTTCCCCGAGCGACTGTGCCGAGCGGTGACCGGACAGCAGCTGTCTATTCGGGCAGCTGACACGATCTGGGGACGGGTGGTCGCTGGCGCTGGGCAAGAGAGACTGATCGATTATTTTGCGCGGGTAGAGCCGGCTGCGCTCAGGGCCTGTGGCCTGTCTGGGGCAAAGGCAAAAACAATCGATGAGATCGCGACTGCCGCTCTTCAAGGACAGCTGGACTCAACAGAGCTAGGCACGCTCTCTCATGCAGAGAGAACAAAGCGACTAACGGCGCTGTGGGGCGTGGGGCAATGGACTGCCGATATGATGGGCATTTTTTACTTTGGCGACCCAGACATCTGGCCCGATGGCGATGTCACTGCTCGCAAGACCCTGGAAAAACTGACCAGCAAACGGCGCAAAACCGTGCGAACCGCTGCTCGCTTTGCGCCGTATCGCTCTTATTTGGCGCTGCATATGTGGCGATATGTTGACGCAACGCCCTAAAAAAAATTTGCATTATCTGCATAATTTGATCACAGTGATGATTGAAAACCTTGGTTAAGAATTACACCAGAAGTACCCCTGTGGGTACTGAGCTATCAAGTTCTTTGACTTATTCTTGAGAAGAGGCATCTTGTTGTGGTCAGAGCTATGTCTGAAACGGCGCAGGACAATCGCTTAGGTGATGTCAGCATCGACATGGGCGGCGATATGAGTGGTTCCCTGGTTGTAGGTCACGGGAATCAGCTGCATACGTACACTTACAACGTTGACCATGGCGGCGTCCTCAATGTCGCAGCGCCGCCGACCGTTCGGCCCAGAGAGACCCCGATCAACCTCAGACCAAGGCCGTTTCCCAACCTGCTCGATCGGCATACGGTATTGCTGAGAGTGCAAGATGCCCTGGTGAAATCGCTACCGGTGGAAGTTCATGCAGAGCCTGGGTTTGGTAAAACGGCGCTGATGCGGCACGTGGCCTACCGGCCTGAAATTGCCACGAGATTTGCAGATGGTGTGGTGTATCTTTCTGCGGTGCGGCAGCTGGCCGCTGATTTGCTGCAGTCTTTGTACGACGCATTCTACGAAGCGAGTCCGACCTTTAGGCCCAGCTATGGTCAGCTGCAACAGGCGCTAAAAGATAAGCGGGCGCTGATCATTTTGAATCGACTGGGGCTAGACAAAGACGAAATGGAGTGGCTGATGGCCGCACTACCCCAGTGTACGTTTGTGCTGGTGTCAGAGGCGCGGGTGTATTGGCAGGAGGGCGCTGCGATCGCACTTCCAGGGCTACCGGTTGAAGATGCGATCGCTCTCATTGAGCAAGATCTAGGCCGCTCGCTAAACGAAGCTGAACGGGCTGCCGCCCAGACCCTCTGCTCGTCGCTATCAGGAAATCCGCTGCAAATACGCCGTGCGACGGCTCAAGCGATCGCCCAGAACCAAACCATCGACGCCTATCTCTCCTTCGTACAAGTAGCGCAGCGAGAGGCAGCGGCTAAGCATTCGGGCATCACGCCCTCAGCACTGAAAAAGTCGAGCTTGGATCGCTCTGTGTTTACAACTGCGATCGCTCAGCTATCAGCCAATCACAAAAGGCTACTGGCGCTGCTCGGCGCGGTAGGCGGTGTAGCGCTGAGCGCTGATGAGGCCCGAGCGATTTCTCAACTGCCGGATACGACCCAAACGCTAAACGAGCTGGCCAATTTACAGCTGGTTGACGCGACAGAAACTGGCTATCAGCTCTGCGCGGACCTGGGTGAGGCGGTTGCGCAAAGCTTTAATCTACGGCCTTGGCTCCAGAGTGCCACTGAGTATTTCGCCAGTACTGCGGGTGACGGCTTTGCTGCTAGCGGGACAGCCAACACCGATGCCATGCTGCATTTGCTGGACTGGACCCAGAAAACGGGACAGTGGCAGCAAAGTTTGTCGTTAGCACAAGGCCTAGATGCTGCACTGTCGGTAGGTGGACAGTGGCAACCGTGGGAACAGGTATTAACGCATGGTTTGCAGGCCGCTCAGCAAGTGGGGGATGGCAGCGCGGAGGCCTGGTATTTACATCAGCTAGGAACGAGGGCGATCGCCTCAGGGAGCCCTACTCAAGCAACTACCTGGCTCTCTAGAGCGATTGCTTTGCGAGAGCAATTAGGAGATCGGAACGGAGCAAAGGTCTCTCGTCATAATTTATCGCTGATTGCGTCGCCAGTTGTGACCGATCGAGAGGCTGCAAGAAAAACCGCGCGTCGCTTACTCAAGCAAGGGATGAGTCAGGGCGCGAGTAAGCTGGCTGGGCTCGCTGTAGCGGCTGTCGTGGGTGCTTTGCTGATTAGCGGCATGGGCATTGCGCTTTGGGTAGGCAATCAGTCGCCGCCTGATGAGGTAGACGTGTCTGACGATGTGGAAGTGAGCGAGCCGAATGCAGAAAATGCAGACAGTAATACAGCGCCTGGCGAAGAGACCGACAGTACAACCAACGCAAACTTAGAGATTGTTGAACCTATCCCTGGCGATAACTCGACAACCCTTAGTTTTGATGTGCAGTCGTTAGCTTTTGGCGGCGTTACGGTAGGTCAGCGCAGCCAAAAGTCTTTGACTATTACGAATAGTGGCGGTCAGCCTTTGGTCGTTCAGTCAGTGACAGTAGAGGGGGAAGAAGACTTTGAATTGATTGAGCAAACCTGTACGGGTGGGGATATTTCACCTGATCAGAGCTGTTCGGCAACGGTATCGTTTGAGCCAGGTCGGATGGGTGATCGCGTTTCTCAACTCACCATCGACAGTAACGCCTATAACGACACAACGATCTCTATTAACGGCACCGGCATCAATCGCAGAACTGGAGAGACGCCGCTGCCCATGCCAACGCCATCACCCACGCCAGCGCCGACCCCAGACCCAGCGCCTCCAGCACCACGCCCCGATCCAGCGCCAACTCCCGACCCAGAACCTACGCCGCAGCCAGAGAATATCAATCAGCCACCTGCCGTTCAAGATGTGACGCTATCACTGATTCAAGGAGATGCCCATACCTTCGATTTGCTAGCTGCCGCGCAGGCCTACGACCTTGATCCCAACGACACGGTTGAACTCTCGGAAGTTAGCAATATTGACGAAGTTGGCGGACGTTTAGAGAACAATGGCGATGGCACAGTGACCTACTATCCTTACGAAGTGGAAGAAGGCCAATACGGTAACTACACCAACCGGTTTGGATTCACAGTAGTTGATAGCCGAGGCAGCGCGGCTTATGGAACAATCACCATTACCGTGACGGTTCCGATTCCTGATGATATTCCAATTGACCGTCCCCCGCTGTAGTCAAACCCGTTGCTGTAGCCAAACTTCGCTAGCCTCAAAAAGGCTAGAAGGCTGTTTTAGGAATTTTGTTCGTTCACAAGCAGCACTGGCATTTCGGCATAGCCTGTTGAATTCAGTTCCATTGCGACCTTGCCAGATTCAAAGGCAAATTCAACAGATTCTCCACTGCCTAAAGCATCGTAGAAGCCGACAACAAACTCGATAGCGGCCTGGTCTCCGACTGCCTGGGTCATGCCAATGGCGTAGGGCACATGTTGAACAATCGCCGCTGCCTGTGCCTGCGAGTAGCAGCCGTTGAGCACCACACATTCAATCTTTGCTTTGAGAGAAAACAGTTTGAACAAAGAAGCTAGAGCAGAGCCCGTCACTAGCTTTGGCTCGCCGACTTCGTCTTCAAAATACAGGCCCGCTTCGCCTTTCCCATGGCCAGAGAAATGAACAATCTGCGGCAGTTCTTCTAGCATTGCTCGCTGAAAGTCTCGCGGGCGCACGGCCCAGCGCTGGGCGATTTCAAACTGATCTCGGTGTTCAGCACGTTTTAAGCCTTCGCTAATATCTCTTACTTCTTGATCGAGTCGTAGCTGAGCTGTGTTTTTGGGGTTAGCCGCTAGAATTAGCAGCTTACGCTTTGGCTGGTCTGCGGTTGATTCGCTCTGCTTTTGACTGCCGACGACATTACCATCGCCAACAACAATTGAGCTACCGCTGACATTGCCTCCAATGCTAATATTTCGAGTGTTTTGCGATTCGGCCATTCAGTGACGCCTCCCGTGTGTGCGCTTGGCTTGCTTAGCCTTCAACACAGTATCTTAAAATGCCGAGTAGTTTGCCGACGTCGTTGAGATAATATTCGTCTAAGTCAGCATCTACGATGTTGTCTTGTAATCGTAAGAATTTCCAGATACTGCCTGTCGTAATGACGCCGTAGATAGTGAAGATTGGGTTGTGTTGCTGTTCATTGAAAATCCGTGCGGCGACCATTTCTGCAATGCACTGCCCAATCCCAGAAGAGATATTGTCGTTTTTGGCTTCAACTACGGTAACAACAGGTGATTGAATCAAGAGCTGCTCCGGTGAACGACTGATTAAGAAATCACAGAATCCGGAGAGTCCTTTCTCGGGCTCTACGTTGAATTCTTTGCCAGAAAAGAGGCTGACCTGACCTGCTAGCTGTTCTTTGAGTTCGAAAAGGATAGGCGCGATGATGAATTCTGATTTTGACTTTTCAGTGCCGATTGCGATCGCCAGGGGACTATATTTTGCTAAAAGCTGTGTAAGTAAGGGGCTGAATTCCACTGGCGGAATGTCGCCAAATAGGTTAGCGCGATCCTTGAGCTGTATGCCTAGTTCGCGTTTTATATTTTCTAGCTTGAATTGGCGATATGGCATTGGCTCATCCTTAGACGATGCTGCACTCTTAGTGTAACGGTCTGTCAATGACACATTGCAAATGATATTGATGCTGAGCGGTCGGCATCAAGTGCAGTGTGGTCGGCAATGATTGCTGGGTGGTTGGGAATGATTGCTGGGCGGTCGGCATCAAGTGCAGTGTGGTCGGCAATGATTACGGGGTGATCAGGGATGATTTTGTGATGGGTGGGAGAGTTTGCAGTGCGATCGCGAACGATTTTTGAGGGAGAGGATGCCAAGACAGACCGATAGAGCGTAAGTGATTGTTATTGCACGAAGAGAGTTGGTAACGTGCTCAGTCCGTGGCTATTGTGTTATTGTCCGGCACCGTCAGGATTCGTGATTCGATGCCTTCCCACACCTCAGGGGAAACTCTTGTCGCGCTCTCCTTGCAGCGGATCATCAGCTCGCAGATGTAGAAGTAGTTGGCCAGTGCTTGAGATTCTTCTGAAGACAGCGAGGCTGTCTCAGTATCTATATTGAGCGCCGAAAACCAAAGATCACGTATGGCTTTAACAAAATTATCCCATTCCTCACGACTCGTTTTCCCATGAGATTTTTCGTTCTTCAGGTTTTCAAGAGACTTTCCTAATTCGTTGAAATCTACATACCAGAATATGTTGGTACGCATAAGGTCTCGGACAAGGTCGCAAGCGAGGTCACAGGCACGGTTGAGCGCTTGGGTACGGTCTCGGGTACGGTCTCGGGTACGGTCTCGGGCAAGATCCTGGGCTAGATCGCGAGCATGGTCAAGGGCTAGGTCTCGTCCGAGGTCGAGGATAACAACATGGCTGAGTGCAAGGTCTCGGGCTAGATCGCGAGCACGGTCAAGGGCTAGGTTTCGTTCGAGGACAAGGTTGTGGGCTAGGTCGAGAGTACGGTCAAGAGCGAGGGCACGGGAGAGATCGAGGGAGAGAACAAGGAAAATTGCAGTAGCTCTGTTAGCTGATAGATTCGACGCATCTTCAGTCTCATGAACAGCATCTTCAGTCCACTTCACCAACGCTTTTAATCGTGGTGTCTGAAGGTAACTGCTAGCCTGTTTTTGCATTGCTGATAACAAACTATCTGCCCCTGTTCTCCCTAATATTAGTCCAGGTAATAGTAGAAAGATCTCGCGCCAGCGATTATCAGTAATGTGCTGCTGAACAAGCTCTTTCCATTCATTGTTATCGATAAGATACTGAGCTGCTAAGTACTCTTGCAGCGTCAGGTGAGAGAAAGAATATTGATTCTCCATCCGCTCTACCAAAATGCCCTGCTGCACTTCTATCGCGTTTAATACCTTTTCACTGTCCAAACCCTTCGGTGCATTCAGGTTGCCAGCCAGGAACTCTCTAATTTGAGCAGATAGCCATCGTTTATCGAAAAAGAGCTGATCGGTCTTCATTCCATCGTAGGCAATCTCAGCAAGTAAAATCTCTTCTTGTTCTATGCTGAGTCCTTCATAGATCTCATCTCGCAGGATTCGCTTTTCAGCCGCCCACTCTTCTAACAATATACGCAGTGCTTTTTTGTACAGGCTGCTGCGATTGTTTGGAAATCGTTGAGAAAGGTTGTACACCAAACAGAGGTAAGTCAGCAGAAGCGGTGTATGCGCCAGCTCCTTCGAGGCCTTGTTTTCCGGCTTTTGCAGCACTTCCCAACACTTCTGAGCCGTCTTACGCTCCACATCCTGCTGACTACTAAACCAGTTACTAGTGAATTGCTGAATCTGTTCATCATCAAAATCGGCCATCGTCACATTGCTAAATCGCTGAAACGCACTTCCCCGATAGCCCGCCGCCGCCACCCGGCAAGAAGCGATAAAACGGTTGCTATCGTAGCGATCTACAAAGTCTTGAATCGTCCGCAGCACATTGTCCAGATTAGCGCTGGGCACTTCGTCCAAGCCATCTAGCAAAATCAGTAAGTTGCCTTGGTCCAGCGCGTTTTGCATAAAGGCCTCCGCTTCTGGAAAGCCACAGGTTTCAAACTCAGCCGCAATAAACCTAGCAATATCCACGTCATCCGCATCAAAGCGCTTCAGCTCCAGAAATACCGGAATCAATCGCGGTCTGTACGCGGCATCCTCATAGTAAAAAGTTCGCAGCGCTTCCAACCCCACCTTTCTCAAGAAAGTGCTTTTACCTGCGCCCGGCCCACCTAGCACCATCAAACACTGCTTTTGATTTGCAATCGTGATGCCAGATTGTTTTTTCTCCTCACGCCCTCTACTGCTGTATCCACGCAAGCGATTTTGCCGAAAGGTCTCTTCTAAGACGTCTGGGTCAAACTGCAAGATATCCCGGCCATCAAGCAGTTTTACGCCCGTATAGACAGACGCTAAGCCTACAGGCTCTCGCATCCCCAGCACTTTAAGCTGACAGTGCCGCTTCTGATACGTCTCAATATACCTGCGAGAGGCATTGAAAATCGCCTGCTGACTTTTACCCTTAACACCGTTGATCACACTTGCCAGTGCGCTGCTACTCTGATCCTTTGTAGTATCTGTAATCAACGCAGCAATGCCCTTTGCCGCCGCACCTACCAAAAGTTCAGAGCCCGTCATATTTCTGTACTGATGAATGCGATTGCAGCATAGCGCAATCATCAGCTATTTTTGGTGATTGCGGGGGTAATTAGCCCAAGGAAGTTTTTACGCGCTTCTCAGCTTATCCTCAGCGACTGCGGATTAAATCGCTTACACGAGGCTTCCGGCTATCGGAAAATATGCCATACCTAAGTTCTTTTCAGGAGACATTTAGACAATGATTTCTAATTCCCAGCCCAACTTCACAAACGATGAACATGGCAGGCTGCGGGAGCAGATAAAGCTGAGCTTGCAGAAGGCAAAGTCGCAAAGAGACCAGCTATTGCGCAACGACAAACGCTTTAATATCGCGACCTTGTTACTGGGCGCAGCGGCGACCTTCATTGCTGGGGAAAGTGCGATCGCTGGCGAACCCATGCTAGGCAACTGGCGCACCACGACCACCATCGCCTCAATTTGCACCCTGGGTGCCACCGTCGCTACCGGCATTCACAAGCAAATTGTTCCTACAGACATGATCATCGAAACCAGCGAGTGTACTGCGCAGCTCAAGGTCTTAGCTATTGAAACCATTCCCGGTGACTACGATGTAGACACCGTCACCGATAGCTATCAAAGGCTGATTGCAGAATTCTCTAGGATTGACGTTTAAAGGGATTGATCTTTAAAGTCAATTCGACAGCGCACTGCAACAGTCACAGCATCAGCTCTCAGCTGCTAACTGAACATTTCTATACAGCTGCTCAATCGGAAACTTAATTCCCATACTTGCAATTTCAACGGTCTCGTTTGCCTTGTAAGCAAAATACAGCCACATTCGCCCCTCACCGCGCCGGAAGCATTCCACCTGCATTTGCTTGGAGCTAACCAAAACATACTCTTCCAATGTCGGAATCTGAATATACTCCTGAAACTTATCTCCTCGATCGACGCCTTCAGTACTAGACGACAGAACTTCTACAATCAGCTTCGGAAACTTATAAAAGGTTTCGTGGGTTCGGTCTCGCTCATCACAGCTAACCGCCAAGTCAGGGTAGCGATAAAACATCCCTTCGTTAACCATCACTTTGACATCAGAGCCAGTCATATCGCAGCCCTGCTCTTCCACGCGAGCATCTAAGGCTTTCCTTAGATTAAAGGCTAACTTGTCATGGTCTTTTGTTCCCCCCGCCATTGCAAAGACTTCGCCGTTGCAATACTCGTGGCGAATCTCCTGCTTCGACTCCCACGCCAAATATTCATTAGCGCTCATGTGATGAGATTGAAGACTAGCCATCATAGGTTTGGACCAGCAAAGAAAAGCAACTTCATCTACCCAGCCTGAAGCATATTTACTTTTGAAAGAGGCATCCGCCGGGTAGAGCGCAGAGTCTCTTTATCCTAACCAAAACCCTCTTGGCTTACTACCCTTTAACCGGCGGGTGCTGGGCAAGGACTTCTCTGAGATACTTTCCGGTGTAAGAATCCTCTGTAGCAGCGACTTCTTCAGGTGTGCCCTGCGCGATGATTTGACCACCGCGATCGCCCCCTTCAGGCCCCAGATCGATCACCCAATCACAGCAGCGAATCACATCCAGATTGTGCTCAATCATAATCACTGAGTTGCCCTTATCCACCAGCCGCTGCACCACATCCAACAGCTTGTGCACATCGTAAAAAGAGAGACCCGTCGTAGGCTCATCAATCAAATACAGCGTCTTCCCGGTGGACCGGCGCGCTAGCTCACTTGCTAGCTTCATCCTTTGTGCTTCACCACCCGACAGCGTCGGTGCCTTCTGTCCCAGGCGCACATAGCCCAGCCCCACATCCACCATCGTCTGCAAGCGAGCTGCCGCCTTCGGAATGTTCGCAAAAAACTTCAGTCCTTCTTCTGCGGTTGTCTCCAACACATCAGAAATGTTCTTTCCCTTATATTTCACCTGAAGCGTTTCCCGGTTATAGCGAGCACCCTTACACACCTCGCACTCCACATACACATCCGGCAAAAAGTTCATCTCAATCACATTTACACCCTGGCCGCCGCAGGCCTCACAGCGTCCCCCTTTCACATTAAAAGAGAACTGCCCGCGCTTATAACCCCGTGCTTTAGCCTCAATCGTTTCGGTATAGAGGTCTCTGACAACATCAAAAATGCCCGTGTAGGTTGCCGGGTTAGACCTTGGCGTGCGGCCAATCGGTGACTGGTCAATCACAATCGCTTTGTCTAATGCCTTTAGCCCCTTAATCGGTGCCATCGCTTTGGGCTGTGGAATTTTACTGCCAAAGTAGTGACGAATCGCCGGATACAACAGTTCATTGATCAGGGTAGATTTACCAGAGCCCGACACGCCCGTAATGCAAACAAAATTGCCCAGCGGAATATCCACATCAATGTTGCAAAGGTTGTTCAAATGCGCATCGCGAATTTGAATGTGACGACCGTTGCCGGGTCTGCGTTCAGCAGGCGTATCAATCTTTTTACGCCCTGACAGGTACGCGCCAGTCAGAGATTTTTCAGAACTGAGAATATCTTCTAACTGACCTTGTGCAACAATCTGCCCGCCGTGAACACCCGCACCCGGACCAATATCTACAATATAGTCAGCAGCGCGCATGGTGTCTTCGTCATGCTCTACTACAATCAGCGTATTGCCCAAACTCTTCAACCGTTGCAGCGTATTCAACAATCTGTCGTTGTCTCTTTGATGCAATCCGATACTCGGTTCATCTAACACATACAAAACGCCGCTCAAGCCCGCACCAATCTGCGTAGCCAGTCGAATCCGCTGAGCTTCTCCGCCAGAGAGCGTACGCGCTGTTCTATCCAACGTGAGGTAGTCGAGACCAACATCTAGCAAAAAGGTGAGTCGAGCTTTAATCTCTCTAAGCACCAGTTCACCAATCTTCATTTGGCGATTGGTAAGCTTGGGCGCTTCGCCGTTTTCACCTACCAGCTCGTACACTCTGTCGCGACAATCTCGAATCGAAACGCTGGTGAAATCTTTAATGTTGTAAGGGCCAATGCGGACCGCAATCGACTCTGGCTTTAGCCGAGACCCGTTGCAAACCTCACAGGTTTGATCAATTAGGTACTTCTCCAGCTTTTGCTTATACGTTTCTGACGAGGCTTCCTGATACTGCCGTTGCAGCATAGGGAGAACGCCCTCATACTTGCGGTTATAGCCCTTCGCCTGACCGTAGCGAGAATCCGTTTCTATATAGATTTTCTCGGTTGATCCGTGCAGAATGATGTGGCGCTGCTCATCGGTCAGGCTCTCCCAGGTTGATTGCAGCTCAAAGCCAAAGGCTTGGCCAACGCTGTAGAGCAGCGAGAAATAGTAGGTATTGTCCTTTTCTGACCAGGGTGCGATCGCCGCATACACCGGCACACTCGGATCGGGGACCACCAGCTCAGCCGAAAACCGCTGCAAACTCCCCAAACCATGACAGTGCGGACAAGCACCATAGGGCGAATTAAACGAAAACAATCGCGGCGACAGCTCATCCATCACCGCGCCGTGCTCCGGACAAGCAAAATTCTCCGAAAACACAATGTCATCCGGCTGCTCCGGCGCTGCTTTCCCCTGCGCCGCATCATCCTTTCTCGCAGGTAGCACATTGATAATCGCAATCCCTTCCGAGCGCTTCAGCGCCGTCGTCAGCGAATCAACCAGCCGCTCCTGCAAATCGCCCTTCTTCACCAGACGATCAACTACCACCTCAATATCGTGCTTCTTATTCTTCGCCAGCTCGATATTGTCACCCAGCTCACGCAAATCACCATTCACCCGAACCCGCACAAAGCCCTCAGCCGCCAGCGCTGACAGCAGCTTCTGATGCGTCCCCTTCTTACCCCTCACCACTGGTGCTAGCAGCTGAAATCGGGTTCCATCCGGCAGCTCCATCACCTGATCCACCATCTGGTCAATACTCTGCGGAGAAATAGACCGGTCACACTGCGGACAATGCGGCTGCCCCGCCCGTCCATACAGCAAACGCAAATAGTCATAAATCTCCGTCACCGTCCCCACCGTAGAGCGCGGGTTATGCGACGTAGACTTCTGATCAATCGAAATCGCCGGACTCAACCCCTCAATCGCATCTACATCCGGCTTATCCACCTGCCCCAAAAACTGCCGGGCATAGGCACTGAGCGACTCCACATACCGCCTTTGACCCTCCGCAAAGATCGTATCAAACGCCAGCGAAGACTTCCCCGACCCCGAAACCCCGGTAAACACCACCATCTTGTCCCGTGGCAAATCCAGGCTCACATCCTTCAAATTATGCTGCCGCGCGCCGCTAATCCGAATCAGATTCTTCTTATCTGACAGATTAACGGCCCCGTTCCCATCTACAGCCAGCTCCTCCAGATTGGCCCCATTCACATGCGCCGCTGGCCGAGCCTTCGCCGACTTGCGCCGCGTTTCTGTCGCAGTTGATTTCTTGGCTGCAGCGGCCCTCTTTGCCTTCGTTTCCCCGACCGCTGAAGCTTTCGCCTTCTTCGTTTTAGCCGTTGATGCCTTCGTCTTTTTCGCTTTTGCCGCAGTCTCTGCAGTGGACTTTTCCTGAGTCGATTTCTTTTTGGGAGAAGGCATTGAGGTTTAGGGTGGAAGAATTCAGGCAAGTTTCAGTTTACGCAAAAACCCGCAAAACATTTCTTCATAATAGACCACCCAGCCACCCCGCTGCGCCTCCTCCTCTACTACAAACCCACCGTACCCCCAAACAGCAGTCTGACGCTGCCAGTTACTCTACCCAACGCGTAACCGGCGGCGCCGTCTCCACCAAAACCCGCCCCCGAGAAATCACATACCTCACCGTCGCCCGCCGCAAAATCGCCTCATACCGGCTTTCCGCCTCCAACACCACCAAATTCGCAGGCCGCCCCACCTCTATTCCATACCCATCTCGCAAATTCAACGTCCTAGCCCCACCCATCGTCACCATGTCAAAACAAGCCGCCATCTCCGCCTGCCCCGTCATCTGACACACATGCACCGCCATCTCTACCACAGACAGCAAATTCCCCGTCCCCAGGCTGTACCAAGGATCTTGAATACAATCATGGCCCAAACTCACATTCAAACCATTGTGCCAAAGCTCCTTCACCCGGGTCACCCCTCGCCGCTTCGGATACGTATCCGTCCGACCCTGGAGCGTAATATTAATCAGCGGATTCGCAATAAAATTCAGCTTCCCCCGCCTCAAAATCCCCATCAGCTTCAGCGCGTAGGCATCGTTATAAGACCCAAACGCCGTCGTATGACTCGCCGTCACCTCAGCGCTCATGCCACTGCGAATACAGCATCCCGCCATCACCTCCAAAAAGCGTGACTGCGGATCGTCAATTTCATCACAGTGAACATCAACCAGACGATCGTACTTCTGCGCCAGCTCAAAAATCTTATGGACCGAACGCACCCCATCCTCACGTGTTAGCTCATAGTGAGGAATGCCCCCAACCGCGTCTGCTCCCAACCGCAGCGACTCCTCCATCAGCGCCTCATTTTTCTCGTGCCCATACAGCCCGTCTTGCGGAAACGCCACCACCTGCAACGTCATCCAATCCTTCACCGCCTCACGAACCGCCAACAGCCCTTTGAGCGCCGTCAAACTACGCTCACTCACATCCGCGTGTGATCGCACAAACAAAACCCCATAGCTCGCCTGCTGCCGCAGCGCCTTTATCGCCCGCGCCTTTACATCCTCAACCGTCAAACTCGCCTTGCGATCGCGCCAAATATCAATCCCTTCAAACAGCGTCCCACTCTCATTCCACCTCGGCTCCCCTGCCGTCAGCGCCGAATCCAAATGAATATGCGACTCCACAAACGGCGCACTCACCAGCCGCCCATCGACATTGAGTTCTGTGAGTCCTGCCATCGGCAAGTTGGGTGCGATCGCGATAATTTGCCGATCGGCGATCGCAATATCTACCAGTTCTGACTGCGCGAATTCCTGCTGCGCTGTAGAGGGTCTACTCAAACGACAGCGTCGCAAAACCAACGTCGCACTTACTTCGCTCATCCTCTATTGCCCCTTATATCTCTCCCTTATATCTCCATCCCCTTATATCTCCATCGCCTCTTAACTATCTCTAGCGCCTCTTAACCTATTGTTAAGCTTTGACCCAATCTCGGTTAAGCTCCCTCAGATTGCGCTATATAAAGCAAATCTCGCAGCAACCCCTTCAAAGTATAAGATCCATAAATAGGATGCATTAAATAACGCCACCCCAGGTGTTTAAAAGCTACAAACCATGAACCTACAGCAACGCATCAGCCAACAGCGCGTCAGACACATCATTGATAGCTACTGCTTGACTGGAGAAGAAGCGTCCCCATTCGAGCTTTACCTCAGCGAGCTGCTCAGTCAATACCCCGCAGGCGTCATCGAACTAGCGCTAGTCGAGACCCTCATCAAAAGCTGGCTCACGATTCCTATGGTGAAAGGCCTTCCTTTTCTCACAGCCACCCACGAAAAACTCAAACAGTGGCAACAAACCCAGCGCCAAGAACCCCCTCTCCCCAGCCTGACCCCTAGCCAATTCACCCAAATCACCGGCCTTGACGCGCAAGCTGCATTCACTGCACTGACGTCCTTTAGTTCGCACACCGCCCAGGCCACCGCAGAATCAGCATAAACAAGACAGCAGCTCAGTCGCTCACTGCTTGAGCCAAAGCTAACATCCCGACAACCGGAAAACCCTCTTTTTCTAATGCTATGGCGGCGCTCTGTGCAGTCGCGCCCGTCGTATAAATATCATCTATCAACAAAGTATTAGGAGCAGCTTTCACGTGACGTCGCCTGCGCTGTAAAGCAGCGCTCACTGTGAAGGCTTCTGCCACATTTTGCTGTCGAGCGTCTAGCCCCAGCTGATGTTGCGGAACGGTATCATGCTGACGATATAGTCCATGGGCATGTAAAGGAAGCCGGCTGACTTGACAGAACGCTGAGGCAATCAAGGCAGCCTGGTTGTACCCCCGTTGCTTCAGCCGGTTAGGGTGCAGCGGAATAGGAATGACCTGAAGCGGAATAGAAGGGTTGCTAGATAACGTCAGCCACCGTTCTGCCAAAGCTTTGCCCAATACTTGTGCCACTGCTGGACGATTGCTGTACTTTAGGGCACGAATAGCCTGCTTAAGCGTGCCTTGATAATGTCCCAATGCATGCACAGGGACTGAGCTGTGGCACCTGTCGGTACGGTTTGCTTTGCCATCTCTTTGCAGATGCCAGTCTCCGCTAGGATGGAACTCTGCTTCTATCTGACGTTGACAGTCAATGCAAAATGTTTGCGCAGAAGGGCGATCGCATACAGGACAGCCCTTCTGCAGAAATGCACTCAGCAGCGATTTTAGCCCTAGCTGGCCTATATGCTGGGCCTTTGATCGCATGCGCACTGTCCTCCCTATGAGCGGTTTGTTTTTACATTGCTTCTTTTAGAAAGCGAGATAGCCTCCTTCAGAGTGAGGATCAACGACAGTGACACTGCCATCTGGAAATACTAGATGAATAACTTCTCTGCTGTTGGGTTGATCAGAATCGTCTTGCTGTAAAAATACGTCTGTTTGGTCAGAATCAGCGGAATTCGATTTCGAGTCTTGTAGTGAACGCATAACTGTTTATTCTTAACGAAGTTCAGGAAGTCCATTACATTCTTTCGGATCGAATCAAAATCGTGCGAGCGTAGATGTAGCGAACTTTTGCGTGATACTCATCACATTGTTGAAGCGGTCTAAAAAAAGGGCCTAGAACCTGTCATATCAACAGATTTCAGCATCTCTTGTGATCTGCGATGAGGCTGGGATCCAAAGTCTCTTTAAACACCTAATTAAATTTCTTCGATTGGTTTATCAACCCTTCACATCACTAATGCCATTGCCTATGTGAAAGTACTGAGAACCAGGCAGTTTTGCCAAAGAGTCCTAACAAATGGGCCGGTAACAGCATATTATTAAGACACGTAACGTAATTCGTACGCTAGTTGGCTGACTTTATTCAGCCTAATGACCTAATTATTTGATATGGGCGGTTGGTAAGACTTTGGGTGTAGAACTACGAAGAAACCTTAAACTTGACAACCTTCAACCTCAACATGCGGCCTACATTGGGACCGTTTCGATTGGCTTTTTGCCACTGCCCGGCGATGCTTCGTTATGGATTGAGGTTTCCCCTGGTATTGAGATTAATCGCATTACTGATGTGGCGTTGAAGTCTGCGGTGGTGCGTCCGGGTGTGCAGATGGTAGAGCGTCTGTATGGGGTGCTTGAAATTCATGGTAGTCAGGGGGAGGTCAAAGCGGCAGGTCGGGCGATTTTGGCGTTGCTGGGGCTCGCTCGGATAGTCGCGTTTATGCCAGAGTTGCTGTCGAGTCGGGTGATTCGAAATTTAGATCCGCATCTCGTGCAGCTGATTAACCGTACGCGGCGCGGCAATATGATTTTGGCGGGAGAGACGCTGTATGTGATGGAGTGTCAGCCTGCGGCTTATGCGGCGTTGGCGGCGAATGAGGCTGAGAAGGCGGCGTTTATTAATATTCTTCAGATTTCGGCGATTGGGAGTTTTGGTCGGTTGTATTTGGGTGGGGCGGAGCAGGATATTTTGGCGGCGGCGCGAGCGGTTGAGGCTGAGATGGGGGATTTGCCAGGGCGATTGGATGATGATGACGATGATGATGAGTAAGGTTGAGTTTGTTAGCTGATGTGTTTTTTGTTTGAGACAAGCAGCAAAGAAGAGAAGCAAGCGCCCCCATATAGCGTTCTTCCTCACTCAGATTGAATCTCCAACGCTACCGATAGTGACGACCCAATACACAAACACAATTAAGGTCTACAATTACCTTTGTACTAGCTAGCCTCAGCTACGCTGCTTAGCCGCACACTTCCCCATGGGTAACCCCCGTATCCACCCCGACACCATTGATAACGTCCGGCAACGCGCCGACATCGTCGACATCATTTCAGAGCAAGTCGTGCTGAAAAAGCAAGGCAAAGACTTTGTCGGTCTATGCCCTTTCCACGTCGAAAAATCCCCTTGCTTGAGCGTTAGTCCATCCTAACTTGTCTAATACTGCTTTAGCTGCGGCGCAGGCGGCAATACGTTCAAGTTTTTAATGGAGATCGGCCAGCGTTCCTTTGCTGATGTCGTGCTGGATCTGGCCCGGCGCTATCAAATTCCAGTAAAAACGACAGAGCCCGAACAGCAGCAAGAGCTTCAGCGCAAACTCACGCTTAGAGAGCAGCTGTACGAGATTGTAGCGGTAGCCTCCAAGTTTTATGAGCACGCACTGTTTCAAACAGATGGCCAGCAAGCTCTAACTTACCTGCGCCAAACGAGAAATCTGAGTGACGAGACTATTCGTCACTTCGCACTAGGCTATGCGCCGGAAGGGTGGCAAACCTTGTATGGCTACTTGGTCGAGCAAAAACACTACCCGGTGAAGCTAGTAGAGCAAGCCGGCCTGATCGTGCCACGCAAAGGAGGTAGCGGCTATTACGACCGGTTCCGCGGACGGGTAATGGTCCCCATCCACGATGCGCAAAACCGACTGATTGGCTTTGGCGGTCGTGGGCTAGAAGCAGATGCAAAACCAAAATACTTAAACTCGCCGGAGACAGAACTATTCGATAAAGGTAAAACGCTGTACGGGCTAGATAAAGCAAAAGCAGCGATCGCCAAGCAAGATCGTGCCATTGTTGTCGAAGGCTACTTTGACGTAATTGCCCTGCACGCAGCAGGCATTACCAATGCGGTCGCTTCTTTGGGAACAGCCTTAAACGCGGGTCAGGTAAAGCTACTGCTGCGCTACACCGAATCAAAGCAGATTGTTTTCAACTTCGATGCAGACGCAGCTGGCGTAAAAGCCGCAGACCGAGCGATTGGGGAAGTCGCAGACATGGCCTATCGCGGGGACGTACAGCTGCGAGTGCTGAATATTCCCGACGGCAAAGACCCGGATGACTATCTCAAGCTACATACGCCCGAAGAATATATTGCGCTTAGCGATGCTGCGCCACTATGGCTAGACTGGCAAATCGGCAACATTGTTAACGATACTGACTTGAAGCAAGCCGATCAATTTCAGCAGGCTTCGCAGGCAGTCGTGACGCTGCTAAGTGACATTGCCAACGCAGATACGCGCACTCACTATATTCGTCACTGCGCAGAAATTTTTAGTCAGGGCGATGGGCGGATCGTACCGCTGCTGGCCGAAAACCTGCTGGCTCAGGTCCGGCGTAAGCGGCGTAACCCGGGCGATAAAAAAGAGAAAGCAACCAATGACGTCAAAATTCTCAACCGCAGCTTTTTAGAAGAGGCCGAAGCGGCACTGCTGCGCATTTACATCCACCATCCAGACTACCGCAGCGCCATTGTCGAAGGGCTTGAAGCCAGAGATCTAGGCTTTAGCTTCTCGCATCACCGGGCGCTGTGGCGGATGGTAACAGAGCTCTCGCAGATTGAAACCAAAGCAAAGCTAGGGACAAATCACGCACTGGTGCCAGAAGAAGCGGACCAGTCGATGCTGTTGACGCTGCGTAACTTTTCAGCCGAATCAACCGGACCGCTATCGCTGGTGAGTCATTTGCTGTATTTAGATGAAAAGAGTCGGCTGGACACCGTGCGACCTTCGCTGGTCATTCGAGCGGCGATCGCATGCTTAGAGCGCAACATGTGCGAAAAGCGCTACCGCCTGCTGCTAAAGCTCTGGGCCGATAGCGATTTTTCTGAGTCACCTGAAAAGCACGCGCAGTACCAAAAGCAAATCATCGCCGAGAAAAATCACATCGCTGAACTCGACAAGGAGCGTAGCGTAGACTTTGCCGATCTGGCAAGCGTTCCTTGGGTGAACTAGGACGCAGCCTTTAGCGATAAGCCTTTAGCAATAAAGAATACCGCTCACAGCTGACTGCCCATAAAGCAGACATTAGCTGTGAGCGGTAAAGACGTTACAGAAAAGTGACGTTACAGCGAAGCGACGTTACAGCGAAGCAACAACACTGCTAGACGGTAAAGGCTCAGCCGTAAGCAACCCTTCGGTTTGCGCCATATACAGCATCAAGTCCATCACCCGATTGGAATAGCCCCACTCATTGTCATACCAGGAAAGAATCTTGAAGAAGTTCGAGTTCAGCTCCATACCTGCTTTGGCATCAAAAATGCTAGAGCGAGGATCGCCGATAAAGTCGGAGGAAACCAGCGGCTCTTCGGTATAGCCCAAGACACCGCGTAGCCCATTGGTAGAAGCGGCTTTCATCTTCTCGCAGATTTCAGCATAGCTAGTAGCCTGCTCAGTGCGGAAGGTGAGGTCCACCACAGAAACGTCAGATGTAGGCACTCTTACTGCCATTCCTGTCAGCCGGCCAGTCAGTTCAGGCAAAACCAGGGTGACCGCTTTAGCGGCACCTGTGGAGGCCGGAATGAGGTTTTGGCTAGCGCCGCGACCGCTGCGCAAATCTTTGTTGGAAGGACTATCTACCGTGAATTGAGTAGAGGTAGCAGCATGGATAGTCGTCATCAGCCCTTCTGTAAGGCCAAAGTTGTCATTGATAACCTTAGCGATAGGCGCTAGGCAGTTGGTCGTACAGCTAGCGTTAGAAACGATGCGATCGCTGCTTGGATTGAACGTCTGATGATTCACGCCCACCAAAAACGTCTGCACTTCTCCAGGGCTCTTAGTCGGTGCGGAGATAACCACCCGCTTAGCACCCGCTTCTAGGTGGGCCTTAGCGGTCTCATGTGTCGTAAAACGACCGGTCGCTTCTACCACATAGTCCGCGCCAATTTCACCCCAGGGCAGCTCAGACGGATTGCGGATAGAAGTACAGGGAATGAATCGGCTATTGACGATAATACCGTTGTCACGGGCTTCAACTTCGCCAGGGAACGCGCCGTGGGTAGAGTCGTACTTAAGCAAGTAGGCCAAAGTCTCGGGTGCGACCAGGTCATTGATGCCGACAAATTCGATATTGCGGTTGTTGACCGCCGCCCGAAAAACCAGACGACCAATGCGGCCAAATCCATTAATGCCAACTTTTAAAACAGCCATAAATGATCACAGTAGGTAAACAGGATGAAGGCCAAACAAAGGCCAAATCGGGGCAGGGAGCCGCCCCAACGATTACAAGGCACTAAATACAGCAGTGCTACCTATTTATTTCATCGGATAAAAACTAAAAAAACGGGGATCAACATGATTCCTTCAGAGTTCTGTCACAGTAGCAATAAGCGATGTAACCGAATATCTCTTATTGTGTAAATCCAGCAACAACTGGATACGGTTTCTGCGAGAAGAACTAGCTAGTTTGTAAAGATTGTGTTGGCCAAGTAGAAGATCCTGCCGAAAATATGGAGAGCCGACTGATAGCTGATGTAGCTAGCCTCAATCATGTCGTCACGAGTCCTTTGTAGAGAAGGCCCTATGCAGATGAACATCGCCCGAATTTCAATAGCAGCGCTTTGTTCAGTCACCAGTTGGCTGGCGCTCGTTTCACCAGCTAGAGCCAACTGTAATGACACAGTCGCTAGCCCTGAGTGGTATACACCGATTCTGCAAGAGCATATTAGCTATTTGCAGAGTGACGAGCATCTCCACAACGAAAGCTACCGAGCCGTGCTCGACAGCGTTGAAGGTCGTAATATTTTTGTGACCGAGGCATTTGACAACCTAGATGGCGCAGCCAAATCTCGGGTGCTCAGTGAGCTTCAGTCCTTTAGATTGAGCGACTATCTCACCCCAGAGGAATTAGAACAAAAGCTGAGCATGCCAGGCAGTCAGGGAATGGGCACTTGGCCCTACGATGTTACCGCTAGCGATGGTCGCCGTGTGCTAGAGGTCTACGACGGCTGTACGGTGCTGCCGCTACTGACAGAGCGCGATCGCTTTGGCCTTTACTTCAATCGCCACTTTCAACCTGGCAAAAGCACCTCGCAAGGTGAAATGCGAAATGCAGGTACGCCTCACTGGCGACAGGTCAACTTTCCCATTGAGGCTAGCACCGAGCAAGCTGTCCGTCTCGGCTTTTGGAACTCAGTTGGCTACGACAGCAGCGGCTGGTGGATTGCCTGGGTGCCTGAGCAGGGCCATTTTGAAATGAATGTGCCCGAAGGGTTCGACGCCGATAAATTACAGCGCTATTGGCAAGTAGCTGAGCGTGACTACAACTATGTTGTCGTCAGAAATGATGGCACTGAGCTAGGCGTAAAGCAGTTTTAGCTTCTGGCCAATTTCATTCAACATCTATCGTTTTTGAGCGCTGATAAAAGCGAGGGTGCGCTGCCAGGAGACAGTCTTCTGAGTGAGCTGTTGTGAAAAGATCGATCGCAATTTTTTTATATCAGCAGTAGATACGTCATGGGCAACCAGATAACGATGATACTGACTGCTGTCGTCAAGCCAGCGATCTAACAAGGCCGACGTAACCAATCGCTCAGCCGAAAAAGTCCTAATCTCAATTTTGCAGCTAAACCCAGACTGCTCAAAGGCTTGCTCCAAATCAGAAATATCCCAGTTCACCATTGGATTGTCAGGATTGTTGAACAAATGTGACTCGGCCTGCTTAAACTGCGCCTGGAGTTCAGGCTCTGTCATTTTAGAAGGCAACAAGTCAGAGAGTCTCTGCGCCCGAGAAGGAACAGATTCTGCAAGAACAATTTTTCCATCGTCCCTGAGGAGCGATCGCAGCTGTTGAATGACATTCTGCTTATTGCTAACGTCCATCAGCGCATTTCTACCGATAATGCCGTCAAAGGTTACATCAGAATTTGTTTTCTCTAAGCTGATAGCGCTAAGCACACCTAAGTTTTTATCGTGATTGTCAACCTGAAAAACAACAGGTCTTGCCAGCTCGTCTAACATGTCAGCTTGTTCCGTCAGTGCGCTGTAGGTTTTGGCCGTGCGCACACAGCTATAGACGCCACCTTCTGGCACCTGACGAACCGCCTCCCAGGTCAGCAAGCCAGTACTGGCATTAAGGTCTAATAAAACGTGATGCCGTTGGGGGGTGAGCAGGTTGAAAATGCGATCGCGTACTTCACCTAGCTGCGTTCCCAATGCGCCCGCCGCCCGCTGTAACCATCGTTCCTGCTGTAGATCGTCAGGCCCATATGTCAACGCTTCTGGCATAGACACTTCTAAATTATGCTCTACCAGTCCTGCTAGCTGGGCTTCCCTGCGACGAGCCACCTGCACCTGAATAGTTGCCTCGTAGCCCTGGCTAGAAGGCTGATAAAACACCTGCCCCTGTAAACTACCTGGCAAATACTGCTGTGCAACCCAGTGATCTCGGTAAGCATGCGGATACAAATAGCCTGCCCCATGGCCAAATCCCTTTTTATCGCGAGTCGCATCTCTCATCGCATTCGGCACATCGTCTTCCCGCTCTTGTGCAACCGTCGCTAGGGCATCAAAAAATGCCATGATGCTGTTGCTTTTCGGCGCTGTTGCCAAATAAAGTGTCGCCTGCGCTAGAGGATATCGGCCCTCTGGCATACCTACGCGGTCAAACGCATCGGCACAACCTGTCACGACGACCACCGCATTCGGATCGGCCATACCTACATCTTCTCCAGCCAGAATCACCAGTCGCCGAAAGATATAGCGTGGGTCTTCTCCGGCGTACACCATCCGGGCTAGCCAATACAGCGCCGCGTCTGGATCTGAACCGCGTATGCTTTTGATAAAAGCGCTGATGGTATCAAAATGAGCATCACCTTCTTTGTCATACAAGACGGCCCGCTGCTGGATAGAATCTTCCGCAACAGGCAGCGTAATTTTGATGAGATTTTCTTGATCAGGCGCGGTCGTTTCTACCGCTAGCTCCAGCGCATTCAAGACGGTTCGAGCATCGCCGTTTGCAACATTGACTAAATGCGCTAGCGCGTCAGCCTCTATCTGAACCTCTTGTTCACCGTAGCCCCGTTCTGCATCGCTCAATGCCTGCTGCACAATCGTTTTGAGATCGTCAGCCTGCAAAGGCTTTAGCTGAAACACCCTGGACCGACTAACCAGCGCCTTGTTCACCTCAAAGAACGGATTCTCGGTGGTGGCGCCAATCAAAATGACGGTGCCATTTTCTACCCAGGGCAGCAGAGCATCCTGCTGAGCCTTGTTAAACCGATGGACTTCATCGACAAAGAGAATAGTTCGTCGTCCGTATTGACCTCGATGCGTCTGAGCCAGTTCAATGGCCGCGCGAATATCTTTGACGCCGCCTAGCACTGCATTAATCGCGACAAACTGAGCCATTGTGGTGTTGGCAATCACCCTGGCAAGCGTTGTTTTGCCAGTGCCGGGAGGGCCGTAAAAGATCAAAGAAGACAGCTGGTCAGCTTGGATGGCACGTCGAAGCAGGCGGCCAGGGCCGATGATCGCGTCTTGGCCAATGAATTCGTCGAGCGATCGCGGTCGCATCCTGGCCGCTAAAGGTGCTTCGGATGCCGCTAATTGCTCCTGTCGATGTTTAAAGAGATCCATATAATCCCTAGGGTAATACCCTACCGAGCCAGACGGCACCTACAGTCTGTCTGTCCATATTGGGCATATTAAGCCTGCTGCTAAATGATGTATCAAAGAAAATCATTTGTACAGAAACAGGTGCGGCCCCCCTATTCAACGACAGGGAAACTGCTTCAAAACAGGTGAACCGATTGACTATTGCTGACTGTCCGCCTAGCGATTCTAATCCTAGAGAAATGTCCACTGCTGGACACACATCCACAGTAGACCCCAAGGCATTTTATAACGCTCTATGGAGCCACCCGACTCAGGGAATGTATGTCTTAGAGGTCCTAGAAGAGGGTGCAGATTTTCGGTTTATTGACTTCAACCAGGCATGCAAAGACAACAGCTCTATCCCAGTCGAAGAGATCCAAGGTCAGCAATTGAGTAAGTCGTTCTCTCCCGAAGTAGTTCGTTTATATCTTCCTCGATACACTCAATGCGTTCAAACGAGGAGAATACTTTGCTTCGAAGAAAAGCTGCCGCTAGAGAACAGCTTAGCTCACTGGTCTTTAACGGTTTATCCGCTGATAGACCGATCGGATAAAGTGACTCAGCTGCTGGTAACCGCCATTGATATTACGCACCGAAAACAGCTCGAAAGCCTAACAGAATCTCGCCAGATTTTGCAGCAGGTGATAGATACAGTGCCGGCTGCTATCTTTTGGAAGGATACAGACAGCCGCTACTTGGGGTGCAATATCAACTTTGCAAAGATCGCTGGCTTCGAAGATGTGAACGATCTAGTTGGCAAGAATGATTACGATATGGTCTGGAAAAAGGAAGAATCGGATTTCTTTCGTGAATGCGATCGCCGAGTCATGGATTCTGACCAGTCAGAACTCAATATTATTGAGCCGCAGTTGCAGCCCGGTGGGCGAGAAGCCTGGCTGAGAACCAGCAAAATACCTCTGCACAACAGTGAGGGGGTCGTCAATGGCATGTTGGGAGTCATCGAAGATATTACTGACTGGAAAGAAATCCAGGACAAGCAGTCCAGACTCTTGGCTATTTTAGAAGCTACCCCAGACATCATTGGCATTACCGATGCTTGTGGTTATCATCGCTATCTCAACCAAGCCGGGCAGCATATGTTTAATACATCATCTGAACAAGTGAAATTTCTTCACCTGGCTGATTTGGCGCCCCCTGACATAGCTGAAATGCTGATCTCAGAGGCGCTTCCTACCGCCAGGGAAAAAGGGATCTGGTCTGGTGAATCAACGATTCGTAACTGCCATGGTCAAAATATACCGGTCTCTCATGTGATCATTAGCCACAAGTCAGAAGAGGGACTAACGGAGCGGTTTTCTTCGATGATGCGAGATATCAGCAAGCGAAAAATCGCTGAAACTAACCTTAAAAATCAATCAGAAGAGCTAACTATCGCCCTACAGCAGCTGCAAAAAACCCAGACTCAAATCATTCAGGCTGAAAAAATGTCGAGCTTGGGCCAGATGGTTGCAGGCGTAGCCCATGAAATTAACAACCCGGTGAACTTTATTCACGGCAACTTACAGCCTGCGGCTAACTATACTCAAGAGCTATTAGAGCTCATTGAGCTGTACCGTGAGACTTACCCGGTTGCGACACCAGATATTGAAGCGATTTTAGAAGACATAGATCTCGACTTTGTCAAAGAAGACTTGCCTAAGCTGCTTCGCTCCATGACGGTAGGTACTGAGCGAATTCGAGAGATTGTACTCTCGTTGCGAAATTTCTCTCGTTTAGATGAGTCAGAAGTTAAAACTGTTGATCTCCATGATGGAATCAACAGTACGCTGGTTATTTTGAATCATCGGTTGAAATCCGACAATGTTCACAAGGCGATTCAAGTCGTAAAACAATACGGTGACCTGCCGCTAGTGGCCTGCTATCCAAGCCAGCTCAATCAGGTCTTGATGAATATTCTTGCCAATGCAATTGATGCGCTTGCCTACGAGAAAAATCCTACCATCACCCTTTCAACAGAAGCGCACGCCGCGCATGTGAATATTCGAATCCGTGATAATGGTCCTGGTATTCCAGAAGAGATTCAGCCTCAAATTCTAGATCCTTTTTTCACCACGAAAGAGGTTGGGAAAGGCACCGGTATGGGCATGTCTATTAGCTATCAGATAGTGACCGAAAAGCATGGGGGACAGCTAACATTCTCTTCTCAGATAGGTCAGGGAACTGAATTCTGTATCTCGATTCCGATTCAAAAGAGAAACACATTGGATTAAGGCTATGTGATTTGTTTGCCATAGCCTGTTTGCCCTGAATAGAGAACCTATAAACAAAGACTGCCTAGAGAGATATGTTCTCTCTAGGCAATCTTTGTTTTGCGTATTCTTCAATCGCTGACTCAGTAAATCAAAGATTGAATTCCGTCACTAAGCGCAACCGAAACCTTAGCGCTTAGCGAGCTTTTTTTTGCCCACCTTCCGCAAGCGAATCGATTCGGGCGTAACTTCGACCATCTCATCAGAGCTGATATACTCCAGCGCCCGCTCAAGCCCCATTTCCATCGGCGACTGTAGCTGTACAAGCTCATCGCCCGATGCGGCCCGGTGGTTAGTCAGCTGCTTTGCCTTACAAATGTTCAGCTCTAGGTCTTGAGGGCGATTGTTCTCACCAACGACCATACCTTTGTATACCTTAGTACCTGGCTCAATAAAGAACGTGCCGCGATCTTCTGCGTTCTTCAGCGCATAAAAAGTAGCCACGCCTTCCTCAAAGGAGATCAGCACACCGTTACGGCGGGTCTCAATATCGCCCGACATGGGGCGGTACTCCAAAAAGCTATGGTTCATAATACCGGCACCACGCGTCACGCGCATGAACTCACCTCGAAAGCCAATCAGACCTCGGGCAGGAACCACAAACTCAAGCTGAGCGCGGCCATCCCCTGAGACCATCATGTCTTGCAGCTCACCTTTGCGCTGACCCAGGCGCTCCATGCAGCCACCGACTGCGTCTTCCGGTACGTCTAGCACCAGCTGCTCAAAAGGCTCGCAAGGTTTGCTATCGACTTCGCGGTAAATGACCTGAGGCTGAGACACCTGAAATTCATAGCCTTCACGGCGCATAGTCTCAATCAAAATGCCAAGGTGCAGTTCACCGCGGCCTGAGACGGCAAAGCGGTCAGGAGAGTCAGTTTGTTCTACTCGCAAAGCGACGTTGGTTTCTAACTCGCGCATCAGGCGATCGCGCAACTGACGAGAGGTCACAAAATCACCCTCTTGGCCCGCAAAGGGTGAATCGTTCACCGCAAAGGTCATCTGCAAGGTCGGTTCGTCCACCTTAATCAGCGGCAGCGCTTGAGGCTCGGTTGCGCAGGTAATAGTCTCACCTATATTGGCATCAGCAAAACCTGCAACGGCGACTAGATTACCGGCCTTGGCTTCTTTAATTTCAACCCGAGACAGGCCCTGGAAGCCCATCAGCTTGGTAATTTTGCCTTTGACAATTTTGCCGTCTTCCTTCACTAGAGCGGTTTGCGCACCCTGGCGAATCGTGCCGTTGTGCACCTTGCCAATGACGATACGTCCCAGATAGTCGGAATAATCTAGGGTTGTGACCTGAAGCTGCAAGGGCTTTTCAGGATCGCCCACCGGCGGAGAAACATGGTGAAGGATGGACTCAAACAAAGGCTTCATGTCTTTGTCTTCGTCTTCCATGTTCTCTTTGGCAAACCCTGTCAGGCCAGAGGCAAAGAGGTAAGGAAAGTCGCACTGGTCATCATCTGCGCCTAGCTCAATAAAAAGATCGAGGACCTTATCTACCGCGGTATGGGGGTCAGCCCGAGGTCGGTCTATTTTGTTGACGACAACAATCGGACGCAGGCCTTTTTCTAGCGCCTTTTTCAGGACGAATCGAGTCTGAGGCATCGGGCCTTCGTTGGCGTCAACAATTAGCAGGCAGCCGTCTACCATGCCGAGTACGCGCTCTACTTCACCACCGAAATCTGCGTGCCCAGGAGTATCAACAATATTGATGAGCGTTTCACCGTAATAAACCGCCGTATTTTTCGACAGAATGGTAATCCCTCGCTCCCGTTCCAAATCGTTAGAGTCTAGTACGCAAGTAGGAACGGCTTCGTTGTCGCGGAAAATACCGGATTGCTCTAGCAGGGAGTCAACGAGGGTGGTTTTGCCGTGGTCTACGTGGGCGATAATAGCGACGTTGCGGATGGGAAGGCTCATAGGAGTCTCGGGTTTGGCTGAAGGAGTAGTCAATTAGGGATGCTCGATATGAGCAGCTTCTTTTCTGGTGTCTCAAATACAGCAGACAAAGGGTTTAGCACAGAGGATGGAGAGGGGCTCTCTGGAATTTACTTCTCTGCAATAAAGGTTCATCAATTGTAACGTATGGTTTGTCTACCGGGTGCTTTGCTCGCTGCGAATACGGTAGTTAATTTGCAGTAAGGCCCAAATACACGGGAGTACTCTAGCCATCTGAAACGGTCAAAGCCTTGCGCACTACGTGGATGCTCTAAACCAGCGAGCTGCCCAGGATAAAAAGCCCAAGAAAAATAATAGCAAGGCATCAGAGAAACTATAGGGAAAGGTTGGGAAAGGGGGCGATCGCTCGACTTACCGCAACGTAACGATCGTTTCGACTTATGGAGTTGTAACAACTTTTGTCATTGTCTCTGCTCGTTCAGGCAATGCCTCACCACAGCGGCGACAAAATTGCGCATCGGTTTCGTGGCCTAGCAGCTCACAGCGATCGCACGCTACCCGCACAGAGTTCTGCACCTTAGTGAACTGTTGAATAAAATTTCCCACCTGGGTTGGGATCAAGGCAATTCCAGTCATGATCATAGCGATAGTGAGTCCTCGTCCCGCCTCTGTAACAGGCGTAATGTCGCCAAATCCAACGGTGGTCATGGTAACCACTGAAAAATACACCGCGTCTAGAAAAGTGCCAAAGCTTTCACTGTTGGTACCGTGCTCGGCCTGATAGATTGCACCAGAATAAATAAAAATAATCGAGAAAAGCGTGAATAAAATGCGACCAAAAATGAGACCTTCATAGCCGCTGATGCGATTAAACCAGGTCTTTTTTTCAAAGAAGCGAGCCAGCCGTAGAATCCTCAGCCAGCGGATAAGGCGAAGGGAACGAATATCTAATGCGCCGAGTAAAAAAGGCAGAATGGCCACCAGATCGATCAGCCCATAAAGACTGAAGATAAAGCGAAGCCGATTTTGCGCTGACCACAGACGAACGAGGTACTCCACCGTAAAGAGCACCAGAATGATTTGATCGGTGATTTTGATCGCCAGGCGAACGGTGGCAGGTAATGGATAAGTTTGGATGGCAAAAAGCGTGGCAGACAGAAGGATGAGGAATGCGATCACACCACTCACCCAAAGCCCTACCCCCGAATCACTTTCATCAACTGCCAGTCGTACCTGCTCTCGTAAAGTCATGTAGCGAGCCTATTCAATCTTTTTTCCCAGACGATAAAATCACTAGGTCAATACACAAACGTAATTCAGGGAAAGTCCGGTGTAACCCCGGCACTGTGCCGCAGCTGTAAAAGTCAGAACGCCTGAATACTGTTTTCATCACTCACTCTCGCGTCGCACGAGAAAAGAGCAAAACTATATGGTTTTCATTCAAACATCCGATACACTCACAGCTCAATCTTTATCAGAGACCGCTTCAGAAAAACTGCTTGCTGCTAACCTGCTAACTACTAACAGTGACCTAGACGCCATCGCCATAGCCAATACCCCGCCCGACACACAGGCTGTCGTCAATTCACTTGAGCTCCCCCCTTTACCCATCGCTCGTCCGCTGCTGATGGTCGGTCACGGCACCCGTAACCCCAAAGGCCGTCAAGACCTGATTGATTTTGGTAGGCTGTATCACCAGATAGACCCCTCCCGTCCAGTCATTCCCTGCTTCTTAGAACTCACCAGCCCCAGCATTCAATCAGGAATAGACCAGTGCGTTGAGCAGGGCTATACAGATATTTCGGTACTGCCGATTCTGCTGTTTGCAGCGCGTCACAATAAATTTGACGTCACGGGCGAACTAGATAGAGCCAAAGCTCGCTATGCAGATAAGCATTTGGCGCTGACATTTCACTACGGACGCCACTTCGGTATCACACCCGCTGTCTTAGATCTTTGGAAGACTCGGCTGGCTTTGCTCGATACCCCTGAGCACAACCCCCACGGAATTTCTCGCGATGAAACTACGCTACTGTTTATTGGCCGGGGCTCTAGCGACCCAGACGCCAATGGCGATGTGCACAAGCTCTCTCGTATGATTTGGGAAGGCAGCGGCTATCACACGGTTGAGACCTGTTTTATTGGCATAACACACCCCAGATTAGAAGAAGGCTTTCGGCGATCGCGTCTATACAACCCCAAGCGCATTATCGTGCTGCCCTACTTCATGTTTACAGGCGTCCTTATGGAAAAAATTGGTGCCATCTCTGCCCAGCAGCAGGCGCTGCATCCAGATATTGAGGTGATAACGCTGCCAGAGATGGGAATTCATCCTCATTTGATTCGAGTGCTGCGCGACAGAGAAATTGAAACGCAGCTTGGTCAGGTGAAGATGAACTGCGAAGCTTGTAAATTCCGGCTCGCTGCCAAAGCAGATAGCGACGGGCACGGACATCATCATGCTCATGGACATGCTCACAACCATGACCATCCAGTGCTAGACCCATACGCAGCGCCCGAGAAATATCATCAGCGAATCTGGCAGGTGCCATAAACGCTACAGAGTCTTCTAATGTTGTGGATTCAATTTTCCTAAGCTCTCAGGGGCGGACGATGCGTCCCCCCCTGTTCCCTACTCTGACTACGCCTTTTGCTCTTTTGCGCTATGACTCCTCCTGCTTTTAACGTTGGCGATCGCATTCGACTGCACACCCGCCCCCCTTACCTCAAAAGCGCCGAACCTATGCCCATGCTCCGACCCCCAGACCTGGTTGACATTGGCGAAGAAGGCACTGTCCTTAGCCGCAAGCCCGGGGGCTACCTTGGCGTTCGTTTCACCCGCGGATCGTTCCTGATCGACGCCCAATATATAGAATCGGTCGAAGCAGCCGAGCAATAGAAAGGTGAATAAAAGAGTGAAGTAGATTGAATTAAAAAAGCGAAAAAAGTTTTTTACAATACCGTTCGCCTCTTGTGCTACATTTAGTTACCGTGAGCGCGACACAAAAGCGCTGCACGCACCGTACAGTCAGCACATCTGGCCGTACAACTTCTCAAAAGTCAGCGCTTAAAAAGCAGGGGTCGCTAGCTCAGTGGTAGAGCATTCGGCTTTTAACCGACTGGTCCTGGGTTCGAATCCCAGGCGACCCACTTTTTTAAGCGGTCGATTTATCATGCGATCAATCCACTGCGTCGATTGAACAGTTAAGCGTTAGTCAAACGCTATTTATTAAACGCTGTAACTCATCATGACGCCTTCCTGAATTTTAGGAGAGGCGTTTTTTAATAGGCAAAAACCAGAGGCAAAAACCAGCATAAATGCCTACTAAATACCTCCGAGAAAAGAATAAAGGCCATACAGGTTCAGATTTACGGTACGGCCTTTGACCGCGGGCTTCAGCCTGTAACCCGCATCTATACATAGCTCAGTCGAAGCACTGACTTAAGCAAAACAAATCGTCACAGGTCATTGTTTTGACCTAAGATTGGAATTGATAAGAACCTACACCTATCGCAACTTTAAGTAACACTTTTAGTTGACGTTATTGAGGTGGGCCAGAAGGCAGAAAATATTAGGAGGATATGGAATGGCGCTTGTACCTATGAGGCTGATGCTAGATCATGCGGCTGAAAACGGTTACGGGATTCCAGCGTTTAACGTAAACAACTTAGAGCAGATTCTTGCAATTATGCAGGCTGCTGATGAGACCGATAGCCCAGTTATTTTGCAGGCTTCTCGCGGTGCGCGGAAGTATGCAGGTGAGAACTTCTTGCGCCACTTGGTGATGGCTGCTGTTGAGACGTATCCTCACATCCCCGTTGTGATGCACCAGGACCACGGCAACGGCCCTGCGACTTGCTACTCTGCAATTCGCAACGGTTTTACTAGCGTTATGATGGACGGTTCTCTCGAAGAAGACGCAAAAACACCTGCAAGCTTCGAGTACAACGTCAATGTGACTCGCGAAGTGGTCAAGGTTGCTCACGCAATCGGTGCCAGTGTAGAAGGTGAGCTAGGCTGCCTAGGTTCACTCGAAACAGGCCAGGGCGAAGCAGAAGACGGTCACGGTTTTGAAGGTAAGCTCGACAAAGATCAGCTCCTTACTGACCCTGAAGAAGCGGCTCAGTTTGTAGAGGCGACTCAGGTAGATGCCCTTGCGGTTGCTATCGGTACTAGCCACGGTGCGTACAAGTTTACTCGCAAGCCTACAGGCGAAATTCTTGCAATCGATAGAATTGCAGAAATTCACAAGCGCCTGCCAAACACTCACCTCGTGATGCATGGTTCTTCTTCCGTTCCTCAGGAATGGCTAGAGATGATCAACGCTCACGGCGGTGCAATTCCTGAAACTTACGGCGTACCCGTCGAAGAGATTCAGAAAGGTATTCAGAACGGCGTTCGCAAAGTGAACATCGATACCGACAACCGTTTGGCGATTACTGCGGCTATTCGTGAAGCAGCGGATGCAGATCCTAAGAACTTTGACCCCCGTCACTTCCTCAAGCCTTCTATCAAGTACATGAAGCAGGTTTGTACCGATCGCTATGAAGCGTTTGGCACAGCGGGTCAGGCTTCTAAGATTAAGCAGGCAGGCGTTGAAGTCTTTGCGGCTAAGTACGCTGCAGGCGAGCTTGATGCAAAAGTTAAAGCAACGGCAGCCGTTTAATCACCGCTGTTTTAGTTGGCTACTTGACTTGGCTATTTGACTTGTAGGAGTCGAGTAGGCGTCGAGGAGCCAAGGCTTAAAACGAGAATCCCTGTAGCGACAACAGCGCCGCTACAGGGATTTTTGTTAGGCGCTCTAGAGAATACAAGAGTATTCTCTAGAGCGCCTAGGCAGCTTCTTTCAAGCGCTCGTTGACTGGTTAGAAGTGCCTATGTTTTGCTGAGCGGTTACTTCTTCTTTAACTGTCTACTTCTTCTTTAACTATCCGCTTCTTTAACCATCTGCGTGCTGGACTGTTGAAATAGGATGGCATCTGTAATTGAGTCGTCGGCGGCAAATAGAAAGTGATTGGCAATCGTGAGCGCTAAGGCGTAGCAGAAGCAGATCAGTAAGCAGAAGCTGATGGCACTTCGTAGCCAGCGTCTGGTAAATAGAGTCCAGATGGTACCACCAATCAGGCTAACAAAGGCGATCGCACCTAGCCCACCGCAGGCAAAACTCAGTACAGTTGCGCTACCTGTTCCTGCGGTTGAGAGCAGCCATAGTCCCAGCAAACAAAAGCAAAGTGTCGCTGGCTGCCACCCGCTGTAAAAATAACGCGTGATCAGTCTTCTAAGCTGTATTTTTCTGTGTCTATTCCGCCAAACTATAGCCATCGGTTGCCACTCGCTGCCATACAAAAGAGCTATTTTCAGAGTGCCCTGGCTAAAGCTCAGACAGTTAGCTGCTGTGGTAATTCATCACAGTTTTTTAATAGACTTTTCAAGAGAAATTCAGCGCGGAGCTTCTAATTTCTCCTAGCCGCATTCATCTAGTCGTATCTATCAGGTCTGGCTGCTAGAATCCGTCAGCGCGTACAAAGATAAGCAGCTGGATGGCAGAGGTGGTGACCGAGCCTAAAAATAAGATCAAAAAAGTGCAGCTGAGTCCACCACGCCACCAGCGCCGTTTAGCCAGATTCCAAATGGTAGATCCCAGTAGCGTGGCAAATGCGATGGGGAGAACGGTTAGACAGCTTGCCGAGAGGGTGGAGGCTAAAAAGTTGATAAATGACGGTAGTGACCAGTGGGTGGTCGGCAGGGTAGCAGCGATCGCACCTGACAGCAGCCCGAAACAAACAGCTCCGGGCTTCCAGCCGCTATTAAAGTACTTAGCGAACGCTCTTCTCAGCCGCATAGCGGGAGTCTGATGGCGATAAAGTCGCCGTCGCCGCATTTTTTTGGTTAGCGATCGCCGCCGCCGCCGCGTAGCCATATTTCCAATTACCACATCCCAAAAAGGCTCAGTCTACGATTGCTCAGTCTGTCCGCGATCGCTTATTACGTAGCGCGAATCGACCCTTACAGCTCGCTAGTCTACACAGAACGCTCGCTTAGCTCGTGAAGGACCGATATCTCAGCCTTTTGCGCCGGAACCACAGGTCCTTAGCTATCAGCGACAAGAACCACAGTACAAGTTTTCCCGATACGTTGTGCAAAAAAGCTTATTTGTGAACACGACTTTATCAACTGACCTATTAACTTATTCGCGTCTGAATCAGGCAACCCGGCCGCTCTAGGCCTAAAGTATGGGCAGATAGCTACAAATCGAAAAAGCCAGATTGAAAAAGCCAGACCCAAAAAGCCAGACCCAAAAAGCCAGATCAAAAAAGCTCTGAACGATTTTACCTGCGTTCAGAGCTTTTTTGCTGGTATCAAGTCACAGCCGAATCGATTAAGGCGATTCCCTAGCGAGAACCAGCCATTGCAGGTGTCTTGGCCGTCTTTTGCATCTCTGCCAAAATAGCAGACACATTTGCCTTCGCATCGCCAAAGAGCATCTGCGTATTGTCTTTGTAAAACAGCGGGTTATCTACGCCCGCGTAACCAACAGACAGACTGCGCTTCATGACAATGACATTGCTCGCATTCCAGACTTCTAAAACAGGCATGCCAGCAATCGGACTCGCGGGGTCGTCCAGTGCGCTAGGGTTAACCGTGTCGTTTGCGCCGATAACAAGCACCACATCAGTCTCGCTGAAGTCCTCATTGATTTCGTCCATTTCCAGCACGACATCGTAAGGGACGTTGGCCTCAGCCAGCAGAACGTTCATATGCCCCGGCAAACGCCCGGCAACAGGGTGAATGCCAAAGCGGACGTTGACACCGCGATCGCGCAAAATCTTCGTAATATCTGCCACCGCATGCTGCGCTTGAGCCACTGCCATGCCATAGCCGGGCGTAATAATGACGCTACTCGCTTCGTTGAGTAATTCAACCGTATCTTCAACCGTTGCGGAGGTCGCCGTTCCGCCGGGCGCTGAGCTGCCTGCACTCTGTGATGAAGCCCCTTGGCCGAAACCGCCCAAAATCACGCTGAGGAAAGAACGATTCATTGCTTTACACATGATGATGCTAAGAATCGCACCACTGCTGCCGACTAGCGCGCCAGTAACAATTAGCAAATCGTTCGAGAGCATAAAGCCAGCTGCCGCTGCAGCCCAGCCAGAGTAGCTGTTGAGCATAGAGATAACGACCGGCATATCCGCGCCGCCAATCGCCGCAACCAAATGCATCCCGAGTAGTCCTGCAAGGGCGCACATGCCCAGCAGCGCAGGTAAGCCAGAGGTGCCTTCTGCGCCCATAAATACGAAGCCCAGCGCAACTGTGCCGACGAGCAAACCAATATTGAGCAGATGCCTCGCTGGCAGCATTAGAGGCTTGCTGCTAATAATGGCTTTTAGCTTACCGAAGGCGACAACTGAGCCCGTAAACGTGACCGCGCCAATAAACACGCCCACATAGATTTCAACCATATGAATGGTTTCTTCTGCGCCCACCAGGCTAGGCGTCATATCTGTTGGGGCCTGCAAGTAGTTGCCGATGCCGACCAGTACGGCTGCTAGGCCGACGAAGCTGTGCAGTACCGCAACTAGCTCTGGCATTTCGGTCATTTCTACCCGAGAAGCAAGCAGCGCGCCGATGATAACGCCCGGTACGATCACCGCGAGCAGTACACCATAGTTTGTGACGCCTGCGCCGAACGCGGTCGCGCCGATGGCCAAAGCCATGCCGATGATGCCGTAAAGGTTGCCCCGCTTGGCGGTTTCCTGGTTGGAGAGTCCGCCCAGGCTCAAGATAAATAGGACGATGGCCGCGATGTAGGCGACCGTCACAAGATTGTTGGACATATTGCGTTAATTCCTTGAATTCTGCTGTAGCACGCGGGTGTTATTTACGGAACATCTTGAGCATTCGCTGCGTAACCAGGAAGCCGCCAGAGATGTTAATGGTGCCGACAAGAATGGCGATCGCACCCAGAATGGTTGTGGTGCTCAATCCACCTGTGACTGTACTGCCATTAAGCTGCAACAGCCCCCCGAGAATGATGATGCCGCTAATAGCATTAGTCACACTCATCAAAGGCGTATGTAGTGAAGGGCTAACGTTCCAGATCACCTGCCAGCCTACGAAGCAAGCCAGGATAAAGACTGTGAAATGAGAGAGGAACGAAGCGGGAGCGGTAAGGCCTATGGCCACGACGCCGCAGGCTAGCACAACAATGCCGATAGCTCTAACCGCAGAAGACGACGTTGCGTTCTCTTCCGGTGCGATGATCGCTTCTGCAACTGGCGTGGCCTTTACAGGCGTAGGGGGCGCAGGCGGCTTCTCTGGCCTAGGCGCAGGCCAGGTCACTTCACCCGCATGGGTAATCAGCGCCCCACGTACGGCTTCATCTTCAAAGTCAATTTTGTAATCTTCAGAGCCGCCCATATCGCTGAGCAAATGGCACAGATTAGTGCCATACAGCTGGCTGGCCTGACTGGCCATTCGGCTAGGAAAATCGGTAATGCCCACAATCGTGACGCCGTTGTTCACGTACACTTCATTAGGCTTGGTAACCGCGCAGTTTCCGCCCTGTTCAGCGGCCATATCTACAATCACCGAACCCGGCTTCATGCTCTCAGCCGTCTCTTTGGTAATCAGCAGTGGCGCTCGCTTGCCGGGGATCAAAGCTGTCGTAATAATGATATCGACGTCTTTAGCCTGCTCAGCAAACAGCTCCATCTCCGCCGCAATAAACTCGGGGCTCATAGTCTTGGCATAGCCGCCGCTGCCAGTGCCATCTTCTTCAAACGTCAGTTCTAAGAACTCAGCACCCAGGCTCTCTACCTGCTCTTTCACCACAGGGCGCGTGTCAAAAGCGCGTACAACCGCTCCCAGGCTCTTGGCTGCGCCAATCGCTGCTAGCCCGGCAACACCCGCTCCGATGACCAGCACCTTGGCAGGAGGAACTTTACCGGCGGCTGTGATTTGCCCAGTGAAAAAGCGGCCAAACTGATTAGCGGCTTCAATCACCGCCCGATAGCCTGCAATATTCGCCATGGAGCTGAGGGCGTCCATCTTTTGAGCGCGGCTAATACGGGGAATTGCATCCATCGCCAGTACCGTAGCCTGACGACTGGAAAGGCGGTCTACTAAAGGTTGATTTTGGGCGGGCCAGATAAAGCTAATTAGCGACTGGTGTGCACCGAGCATATCTGCTTCATGCAGGCCGTTCGGGTGATCTTGAGGAGGCTGCACCTTTAAGACGACATCGGCTTGTTCCCACAGGTCGGTAGCTGTGTAAACGATGTCGCAGCCTGCATCTCGGTAAGCCTGGTCGCTAAAACTTGCAGCTATGCCAGCATCGTGCTCGATAATGACCTCAAAGCCTAGCTTTTGTAATTTTTTGACGGTGGCAGGGGTGGCGGCAACGCGTCGTTCCCCATTGGCGATTTCTTTGGGAACGCCAATTTTTTTGGAGCGTTTAGGCTCTGGCGAATTCGCCTGCGAAACGTCCTTATCAATTGCCAGGGTCATGGCATCTCCTAATAGAAACAAGGCAACTTAAATCTTGACAGAAGAGAAATAAGGAAAGGCAGCTGTGATCACAAAGGTTGACCTCTGTTCGTAAAAGTTTTTGAAGGGCTTTGCGAGACTATACATTTCGGTCAACAGAGACCAAAAACTAGCCAGCCATTTGTGAGAAAAACTGTCACTAAATTGATCCCAATCGTCTCTCTTGAGATCGCTGTAGGGGGCTCAATTCAGTTAAGAAACCGTCCACCGAAAGAAGCACAGCGTAGAGTTGCAGTGTTAGACGTAGTATAAGAAAAGCGACCTATTAAGATTTGCAACTGAGCGTGTTCGCTACAGGGGCTTTTTTATTAGCGCTGTTCACATTTTTAAGTCACGTCTTTTAGTTACCCCTTGAATTGAGGAGTCATTGCGCATGTCCGCTAAGCGTTCTATCTTTCGGTTGTTGTCCGGCCTAGCCCTGTCGGCGGGCGCGATCGCAACTACTCTATCAGTCTTGCCTGCGCAGCCTGGTATTGCGCAAACTGGCCCAGGACTCACCATTTTTGGCGGTGTCGATTCAGAGTTTCGCTTACCCTATACCCTCAGAAACAACAAGCCTCGTAGCACGAGGGCTCACTACTTCTTGCGCGTTCCAGGCACTCGGATGGAACGTGCCGCTTCCACCCTCCGCATCAGCTACCCTGAAGCGTTTACCGAGCGCCGAGGCGCTTTTGATACCGATCAAATCGAAGTTCGCCGGGGCCGAGGCACCGGTGGCCGCGAAATTGAGGTAGATGAAGTCGTTTGGATTCCAGAATCTAGTCAGATCGAAATCTATCTCAGCGAAGACATTCCCGCCGATACAAGCTTTGTCGTCGCCATGTCTGGCATTCGCAACCCCAATCGATTCGGGATGCATCGTTTTAACCTGCAAGCAGAGTCTCGCGGTGATGTGCTACCTAGATACATTGGCACCTGGGAACTTCTGGTTGCAGAAGAAACCCATGGTCGGTAAGCTGTAATATCTGTGCCTGCGATACCCAACAAAGAAAAGTACTCGCAGGCACAAAGCAATAATTTAGCAGCATAGGACTAACAGAACCATGACAAAGCGTACTCTGGGTGGAACCTCTCGCAAGCGCAAACGTGTGTCTGGCTTTCGCGCCAGAATGCGAACCAAGAACGGTCGCAACGTGATCAAGGCGCGTCGTAGCAAAGGCCGCGCTCGCCTTTCTGTCAGCTAGCGTCGCCACGCCTGAATTATCACTGTGGCCCTCCCCTCAAAAAATCGACTTCGTTCGTCTCGTGATTTCAGCAAGGTTTATCGAAAAGGCAAGCGCGCGACTACTCAAAATTTGGCTGTAAGAGCATTGAAATGCTCTAGTCGCAAGCAGGTTTCTGGTTTGAAATCTGGTTCAACGCCTAGCATGAAGTCCAGCTCAGAGAAGAGCATGGAAAAAGGAGAAAAGCAAGAAGAAAAACAAAGAGCAAGGCCTCGCCTAAAGCATATTAAAAAAAGCGTAGATGGTAAGCCGTCTGCGCTTTTAATGCGTCCGGCCTTTTCAGACGAGTCCGATAGTCAGGCGAACAGTCAGGGACCTTGCTTTGGTATTTCTATTAGCCGAAAAGTGCATAAGCGCGCGGTGGTCAGAAATCGAATTAAACGACAGCTGAAGGCGATTATTCGGGCGCGGTATATGGCGATCGCACCTGAATGGAAGATCGTTATCGTCGTAAGACCTCCAGCGGTAGAGTGCAGTTTTGACGACTTTTTGAGAGAATTAGAATATCTGTTACAAAAGTTAGCGATTGTTTGAGCGAATCATTCACGCCGAATCGCTGACTTTAGCTACTGAATAAGCATTAGCTACCGCATAAAAAGAGGTATTCCTATGGCCGTTAAAGAAGACGTGTACTACGAAGGTGGCCCACACATTGGCGAGCTGCTGTTTAATATCATGCTGGCGTTTACGCTGATCTGCATTCCTTTGACGGTCGGTGCTATCGTCCGTGCACTGTGGCTGCGCTACCGAATTACCAGCCGACGCATTTCCATCACAGGCGGCTGGATGGGCCGCGATCGCACCGACATTATCTATGGTGAAATCGCTAAAGTCGTCACGGTTCCTCGTGGCCTTGGGGCCTGGGGCGACATGGTCTTGACGCTGAAAGACGGCAGCCGGATTGAGATGCGCGCGGTCCCCAACTTTAGAGACGTGTACGACTACGTCACCGATAAAATTTCACCAGCAGCAAAAGTTGCGAGCGGTGCAGCCGGCGCGGTGTAAGCGCCGCACGACTGGGCTACTATTGGCTGAATAATTGGCCTAATAGCGGGTCCAATAGCCAGCCCAATAAAAGGGTACGGTTAACCGAAAGGTTACGGACCTGCTGAGCGATGAGTCACCGCCGGTTTGACAAAATTGATGGCTAACTCATCGCCAACATCCCCAACATTCAGATAAATTAGATTCAATAGCCTTCATAAAAGAGCGCGCATGGACTTCGGTATCGGCTTTCTTTCGAACAATGTAATGCTGCCAATCCTAGATTTTTTCTATGGAATTGTGCCCAGCTACGGGTTGGCAATCGTTGCCCTCACCTTAGTAATTCGCTTTGCGCTGTACCCGCTGAATGCGGGTTCTATTCGCAATATGCGAAAGATGAAGGTAGCCAACCCGATCATGCAAAAGCGCATGGCCGAAGTCAAAGAGCGTTACAAAGACGATCCGGCTAAGCAGCAGGCTGAAATTAAAGAAATTTACTCTGACTTCGGTAATCCGCTTGCGGGTTGCTTTCCTGTCGTCTTGCAGATGCCGATTCTATTCGCGCTCTTTGCCACGCTCAGAGGGTCGCCATTTGCTGATATAAATCTGCCTGTTAACTTGAAGCTTGTCCCTCAAGAGGTCATCGAGCAAGTAGAGCAAGCGCCGCTACTAACCAAACCGAGCAATGTCTTCGTAGCCGATGGTGAGCACTTTCAGGTGAGTGCGGTTGTGCCAACTGGCGGCAAGCTAGCCATTGGGGAAACGACTAAAGTTGAGCTTCGTTCTGTCGATAACAAGTCTTTAGAAGAGCTGAGACAAGAATACAGAGAAGAAGGCGTAGATATTACCCCTCAGTGGGAAGTGACAAAGGGCGAAGATTTAGTAGCCATTCAGCCTGACGGCACGATCAAGGCGCTTGCACCGGGCGATGTCACAATTCAAGCCAAGGTACCCGGCTTGGCCGCTGACAAGGGCTTTCTCTTCATTGAAAAGTTGGGCCGAATTGGTGTAACCGGCGAGAACGGAGAAATCCACTGGGATATTCTCGGCATGATTGTCTTCTTTGGCATCAGCCTCTACGTGTCTCAGCAGGTGACGAACTCCGGCAATGCGGCTAGCCCCGATGGTCAAAACGATCAGCAGCAGGCGATCGCAAAATTTACACCGATTATCTTCTCTGGCATGTTTCTCTTCTTTCCGCTGCCCGCGGGCGTGCTGATGTACATGGTGATTGCCAACATGTTCCAAACGGTGCAGTCATTCATCCTATCTAGAGAACCCCTACCAGAGAACCTACAGAAAATTGTCGATGCACAGGCAAAGGCAGCGGGCAGTGGCTCCGACCGCCAACAGCTCGCATTTGAGCCGGGCAAGCGATCTGCGGCTAAGCCAGAAGTCAACGGCAAGGGAAAAGCCGGCAAAAGCATGAAATCTGCAGCGCCCAAATCGAATGCGAGCAAATCGAATGCGAGCAAATCGAATGTGAGCAAGTCGAATGCGAGCAAATCTGGCGCTAAGAAAAAAACAAAGAAAAAAGCCTCGAAATAGACACTGCTTGCAAATAAATGATGAAAGAAAGGAGTCACTTGTCTCAGGCGGCTCCTTTTTGGTAGGTCACTATCTATGACTATGCTTGGAATCTTGTGATCCTTAGAATCATCTATAGCATCTGAGATCTGGACACAGAGCACCAGTCGATTGATAGTATATAGAGCACGTAATGCGCTAGAGTGCCGAATCCACTTATATTTGGCTGCTTTAGCCATGCCCCTAGCACGACTTCAGAAGAGAGCAGACAGGCGAAGACCATGGAAAAGAGCATCAGCTGGCTAGAGAAATTGCTAACGCTACAGGGGCTAGAGGCTAGCGTCAGTGGGCAGGAGACGACTGGAGACTTGGGCGATGATAGCTACTGGCTAACTATTGATACGGCCAATCTCTCGGAAGAAGACATTTCAACGCTGATCGGTGATCGCGGCTCAGTACTCGACTCTATTCAGTATCTGGCAAACACAACCCTGAATATGGGGGCTAGTGCCGATGAGCAACAGTCTTACACTATTGAAATCAACGGCTACCGCAAGGCACGCCAGTCTGAGCTGAAAAAGCTAGCAGACGAAGCCGCAGACGAAGTGTTAAATAACGGCAAGCGCGAGTACGAGGTAAAAGGGCTGTCTTCTGCCGAGCGCCGCCAGCTTCACGGCTTGCTGGGCGAACACGAGAATATTGAGACTTTTAGCCGAGGCCGCGAGCCCGAGCGTCATTTGGTTGTCAAATTGGTCACTGAGGCGTCAGCTACCGACGAATCAGAGTAGACCAAGACGGACTACCAGAACAGCTCATTTCTCTCACAGTCCTCCCGTCGGACAGGCCTATTACCTGTCCTTAACCGTCCTCAAAACCAGTCACTTCACAACTAGATATCTCGGAACCAGTCATCTCGGAACCAGTCACCTCACAACCGGTTGCTCGACCCAAAAGACGCCAAAAGACAATTCTCAAAAGCCTATGAGAGCTATTCATATTCCGCAGATTTTGAACGCGGCAAACAAAACGCTGGCGATTGACGTTGCAGAACATCTACCCCAGCTAGACACCCTTACGCCCGTTAAAGGTGAGCTGACAGTTGCTCACAGAGGCACATTTTTAGAAGTGAGTGCGCAGGCCGGGGCAATTATGACCCTAGAGTGCGATCGCTGTCTGCAAAGCTACAACACCCGCATCCAGGTGAACACGTCAGAAATCCTCTGGCTAGAAGACACAGTAGAGGAAGACGACGTCTTAGAAAAAGAAGTCGAGCTAGAAGATCTCGTCGAGTCTTTACCCCCTAACGGCCACTTCAAGCCAGACGAATGGCTGTACGAGCAAATGTGTCTAGCTATTCCGCAGAAGCAAATCTGCAACGCAGACTGTCAGGGCATTGAAATTACGAGTAATCCACCTGTGCAGGAGGTTGACCATCGCTGGGCAGCGCTATCCACCCTCAAGCAACAGCTGTCCGAATAGCCGTTTCCGAATAGCCGCTTCCGAATAGCCGTTTCTGAATAGTCGTTAGAGTCCTGGCATGCTCACAAAACCGGGCTGCTGCTTAATTCGCTCAATCCAGTTCAAGACCCACGGATACACTTCTAACGGAACTTGCCCATCACGAGAGAGCGCAATGTAGGGAAAAACGGCAATATCTGCAATGGTAAGACGCTCGCAGGCTAACCACTCCCGTTGCGTCAGGTGCTGCTCTAGCTGCTGCAAAATGAACGTTGATTTTTTCGTTGTTTGCTCAATATCTATCGTAGATACTTTGAACAGGTGATAGAGCCGAGCAGATTCTGGTCCCTGACGCACTTCTCCAGCGGTGGTAGACAGCCAACGCATAACCTGCGCCATCGGCAGCGGCTCTAGCGGTAGCCAGCTGTCTGCCTTTTGGCCACCATACTGCCGGGCCAAATAAACCAAAATAGCCTGAGCATCTGCCAAAACAGTGTCCCCATCAACCAGTACGGGAACCTGTGCAAAGGGATTAAGCGCCAAAAACGCAGGCTGCTGATGCTCGCCCTGTTCTAAGGCTATATCGATATTTTCATACTCGACTCCCAAAAAAGCCAGCAAAAGCTTCACTTTGTAAGCGTTGCCAGAGAGCGGATGGCCGTATAGCTTCAACATAAAAAGCGCTCAAGATGATGGCTCTATTAAACCGATCGTTCGGTATAGTGTCAATAGATTGACTGGCACAGCATATTTATCGCTGTGGTTTCCCTTATGAACCGAGAAGCACTCTTGCCTATTCTGTTTCATTTATTTCGACAGTATGGCTATGACGGAGTTAGCCTCAGTAAAATTGCAGAGGAAACAAAGTTAGGAAAAGCGAGTCTATACCATCACTTCCCAGGGGGTAAAGCCGAAATGATGGAAGCAACACTCACTTACTCGCAGCACTGGTTTGAAGAAAATGTGTTGCAGGTGCTGCGCTCAGAAGAAGAGACGACTTATCGCTTACGACAGATGTGCGATCGCCTCAACGATCTCTACGATGAAGGCAATCAACCCTGTTTAATGGCAACTTTAACAACAGGCATTGGGCAAGGTGTTTTTCATCATTCAGTGAAGGCGCGTCTTCAAACATTTATCAGCGTGCTAGCAGCTGTTTTAGAAGAACACGGGTTGCCACCACAAATCGCCCAAAGGCGGGCTGAAGAGGCGTTGATTACGCTACAGGGCGCGTTGATTTTGTCACGAGGACTAGATGATTCTTTACCGTTTCAAAGAGCGATCGCGCAGCTACCACAGAAGCTGACCCAAAAGACTCTCTAAAGCGTAAAACTGTTGTTCCGGAGTCTTTGAGATATCCGGACATATAAAATTAAATTTTCATTTCTTTTGCTTATCACCCATTGGATCTATCTCTCTAATTATTGATAACAAATAGACCAATTATTTTTTTGGTTTCTGACACACGCCTCAATTGCTGTCCGTTGAAAATCAATGAAGTTTATATTCAGTGGAAGTTTCAGTGTCTTTCAGGCGAGCGAATCTTCTTGACTCAACGAATTTGTAGCAGCGTTCTTCATCGCGTTTTCACCGGCAAAAATCTTGTTTAAAGGGGCTGAAACCCTAACAGTTAAAAGCTTCCGGACGTTTTTCGAATTTCTCTAAGAAGAAGCAGTCTACATCGCCATCTGTGAAGTTGACATAAAATGTGATCGAGGTTTGAATGAGATGAGTTCAAACAGGGACACGTTCGTGTCTGCTCAATTGTCGTCACTGCTGACTGAGTGCATCTAACAAGTAACTGTTGTAATCATCAAAAGCATCATCAACCGTTCTGTTTAAATGAACAAGTCCTGCTTGTCCACTCTAAAGTTTCTCCCCAGCCGGAAAAGAGTTTTCCAGCTTTAGCTCTGCTGGCAGCTGACAGTCTGTTGATATGTACTCTCACCCGCAAGCTGCTCCCCTGCGTGGTCTTGTAGAAGCGATTCTTTCAAGTTGCTTCTACAGCCTTTAGAACAAAAGTTTCTCTCAGGTCTAGCCTCCTGGCGCACCACGTTATTGGCGTGCGTCACGGCTCCTAGTGGCGATTCTGAGTTCGAACAAGATGCACAAAAAGAATAAGTAAAAGCGAAAACGCGCCCGCGCACTTCTAGCGCCATCCGTCGCGACTATCAGGAGAAATCACTCACATGGATAATGCATCAACAGACAACGCAATGGGCATGAATGGCCAAAACAGCATGGAGCACGCCAGTAAAGCTCACAGTGACATGAAGCACGGCGGCTACAAGAAGGAAGGTAGCTTCGTGGACCCCATGGCGCACATGAATGACCCCGTGCAAAAGCTGATTGATAGCACCAAGCATACGCATACTGCCATTAAAAACGGTGCTTGGTCTGACCCTAGCACTTGGAGTAACGGTAAGGTTCCCGACGACAATGCCAGGGTCTTGATTAAGAAAGGAACGGTGGTTACCTACGATCAGGTCAGTGATGCACGTATCGAAACGGTTTCTATTGAAGGTAATCTCAAGTTTGCAACGAACAAGGACACTCAGCTCAAAGTTGAAACAATTCTCAATGGCGACAGTGGCAGTCTCGACATCGGCTCTGCAGGTAACTCTGTAGCGGCAAACAAGCGCGCTCGTATCATCTTTACTAGTGATAGCGCTGTTGACACTAAGTGGGATCCTAAACAGCTGTCTAAGGGGTTAGTGAGTCACGGCTCGGTTAGTATTCACGGCGCTGAGAAAGCCGACAAGCTGACACTAGCTGGTGACCTCTCGAAAGGCGCAAGCGTCCTCAGGTTTAAAGAATCTCCAACGGGCTGGCAGGTGGGCGATCGCATTGTTGTCGGTGGCACCAATTACAACGCTAGAGGGAAAGACAGCGACAACTCTAGATTTCAAGACGAAGTACTGACCATTACGAGTATTCAGGGCCGGGAGGTCCGCTTTGTCAATGAAGATATCAAGTCAGGAAACCGCAACGTTTTACGCTTTGACCATGAGCGTAGCAACATTGCAGGCTCTGCGGATCGCCTTGATCTATACGTCGGTAATCTAACTCGCAATGTCACGTTTGAGACCGAGAACGGCAAAGATGTACCCATCAATCGCCGAGCTCACGTCATGCTGATGCATAACCCCGACATCAGCGTGCTTAACGCTGGCTTCTACGAGCTGGGTCGCTCTGACAAAACCAAGCTAGTAGATGACCCTGGGAAAAACGTTGACGGTTCTAATGGTAAGGGCACCAATGCTAGAGGCCGCTATGCCTTGCACTTGCATCGCACAGGGACAGACAATCAGGCGGCTATTGTTCGCGGTAATGCAGTAGAGGGCAGCCCTGGATGGGGAATTGTACAGCACGACGCCCACGCGGGCTTGGAAGACAATGTTGTCTTTGACGTTGTGGGCGCAGGCATCGCAGCCGAAGCAGGCAACGAAGTGGGCTGGTGGACAGATAATCTCACCATTAAAACCACAGGAATTCCTGTTGTGGAGTTTAACCGTCAAACCTACGTCCGTGACCGGCTCTATGACTTCGGGGTTCAAGGCAATGGTTTCTGGGTGCAGGGCGCGGCTCAGATCAAAAACAAAGACAACAAGGCGATTAGTTCTAATCGCGAAGGGCTTTCTCTTTTTGGTGGAGCGCTCAATCGCAATCACCTACAAGATGCAACCACGCTAGAAATTAGCAGTTTGCCCAAAGAAATTCAAAAGCTCTTTCCCCCGGATCAGAAGGAGGTCGATATTCGCGATGTCCCTATGGCGACAGTTGAAGGCTTTGAAGCCTACAACGGATACGTCGGTATCGGGGTCTGGGGCCACAAGACTAATAGAGACGGTGAGCTCGACTTCAATACCGATAATCCACAAAGCGCCCATGAAGGTCGCTCGCTGATAAAAGACTTCAAAGTCTGGGGCAATCGCTTTAGAGGCGTCTCTGTGCAGTACAGCTCTAATATTGATGTCAAAGATGGGCTAGTACTGGGTAACGAAAGTGGAAAGCTCAGAGCTTTTGGCGCGGGTCTGTTAAACAATCAAGCGAGCTACGGTACCAGGTTCGATAATTTGACTGTTGCTGGCTTTGAAGTTGGCGCAGATGTTGCCTTGCCTAATACAGACAAGGAGTTTATCTCCTCAACAATTAGCAACACCGACTTTTCAAGTAACACCTATAACTTGGCCAAGGTCGGTGTTCCAACCGATCAAGGCGGGCTCAATGACTATGCAGCCTATCTCAAACTGGTCAACAACAAATTTGAGGCCGATACCGCTAGCAACAAAGCGCCCGAGGCGAAGTTCGACGCAAAGGCGGTTGGTGGTCTGGCGCTGGAGCTAGATGCAAGCGATTCTATGGACGCGGATCCGCTCAGAGGCGGAAATCCCAATCTTTCTAGAATCGAGAGTAAGGGAATCGCAGCCTACGGGTGGGATCTAGACGGAAACGGTACAATCGACCGCTTTGGCCGAGAGATTACACATGTGTTTGACGGAGCTGGCAATAAAAATATTGGCCTGACGGTGTGGGATAGTCAGGGCAAAACAACAACGCTAAATCAGAGAATAAATGTGCAGCCAAGCGACTATGAGAACGCGTTTGTTAACGGCAATTTCTCTAGCAGCAGGTTGCAAATTTCGGGTAACGACAACTCGCAGTGGGCTGACCAAGGCTGGTTTGCCAGCAAAGGTGTAAAGGTCGTTAACGGCAGCGCGAAGATTTCTAAGCAGGGCGATCGCAGTGACTACATCGGCAATGTGACTCGTAACGACAAAGTTCATCGCGGTCAGCAAACCCTTAGCTACGATCTGAAGAACATCGATGCGGGGAAAAGTCCCTTTCACGCGAACGAAGTCACTGTTACGTTCTGGGGCGTAAACGGTCAGTTCGAGAACAGCGGCAACGCAAGCACTGGCCCGTTCCAAGTTGGCACATTACCAATGGAGCGCTCTCAGCTCTACAGCAAAACCTTCAACAAGCAAAACAACGGCCTGTTCGACTGGAAGACAATCACCGCAGACGTCAATCTGGGGAAAGGCTATGACTATCTGTTGTTCCAGGTAAATGCTGAAAAAACTAACGATACGAGAGATTTTGTTGCGGTTGACAATCTCTCTTTAGCTGGTAAGGCAAAAGGCAATGCTGGAGCGCCTGCTCAGCCCGTTCCGCCAACGCCGCCAACCGATCCCAGTCCCGCGCCACCACCAACCAACCCCAACCCAACACAGCCTTTGCCCCCATCACAGCCAATAAGTGCCAACATACCCTCGCCTATTGCTCATCTGACCTTTGACGAGGGCCGTGGCCGGATAGCGGCTGACTCTTCTTCTGCGGGCAGAAGAAACGGTGGCCGATTGCAGAACGGTGCCAAGTGGGTGGATGGAAAGATTGGTGATGCTGTTGAGCTAAACGGAAAAGCAAGTCGGGTCAGTCTTAACAACTCCAAAGACATCAACTTGGGTACTCATCCAGAAAGAACAATCTCTATGTGGTTTAAGGCCGAAGAGACTTCTGGTGATAACAAGCAGGTTCTGTATGAAGAGGGCGGTCGCAACCGTGGCCTGAATATGTACATTGAGGATGATTCGCTCATCATGGGTGGCTGGAGCCAGAAGGGCAACTGGGCAGAGGGTGACTGGATTGAAACGAGCAAAATTCGCTCGAACAAGTGGCATCACGTAGCCCTAGTGCTAGATGGAGAGAACACGCTTCAGCCCAATGCGCTAAAGGCCTATCTAGACGGTAAGCTAATCGGCAGCAAGCAAGGGACTCAAATGTGGCAGCATAACGATCGCATCGGTGTGGGCAACAGCAACGGTAGTACCCGATTTGCAGATGGAACGCTAGGTAGACACAACAAAGCTGGCCTGCTCGGCGGTGTTGATGAGCTACAAATTTTCAACGATGCGCTCAGCGCCGGACAGGTTCAGCAGCTGGCGAGCGGCGGGCTTGCATAGAGATAGATGGTCTGGAGATGGCATGGAGACGGCATGACAGCAAAATCAGCTAGCGCTAGCTGATTTTGCTGTAGCTGAGCGCTCAATAACTCACACCTTATATCTTGGGTCTAGCCACTGTTATCGAGTAATCGATCGTCAGCTAGACCTTTTTTGTAGGTCAAAGGCTTATGATTTAGTTTTGTTGCTATGCGTTGCTGAGTTGGGTGTGCTATGAGCTTTCAAGAAGAGCTGAGCTTGCTGGTGCGATCGCGCTATCCACTTATCTATATCCCTACCCGAGAAGAAGAACGGGCTGAAGGTGCGATCGCGGCTTGCGCCGAAGACATCGGTGGCAACCGCGCTGTATACACTTGGGACTATGTGGACGGCTATCAAGGTAATCCTACCGACAACGGCTTTGGCCGTCGCAACCCGCTACAGGCACTAGAGCTGATTGAAAAAATACCTGCTTCAGCGCCAGCTATATTTGTGCTGCGAGATTTTCACCGTTTTTTAGACGATATTGCGATCTCCAGAAAGCTACGCAACCTGCTCAAGCTGTTAAAATCTCAGCCCAAAAACATCATCATTCTCTCCGCAGAGCTCACCATTCCGGGCGAACTTAGCAATATCATCACCGTCCTAGAATTTCCCCTGCCTGATGCCAACGAAATTCGCACAGAAGTAGAGCGGCTACTATGTGCCACCGGGAGCACCCTATCTGCTAGCGATATCGATGAGGTCATTCGCTCCTGTCAGGGCCTAGCATTAGAGCGAATTCGACGGGTGCTCGCGAGAGGTATCGCCGCCCATGGCTCCTTTGAACCAGGCGATATTGATCTCATCTTGGAAGAAAAGCAGCAGACAATTCGTCAGACTCAAATCTTAGAGTTCTACCCCGCCAGTGAAAAAATCTCGGATATTGGGGGACTCGACAACCTTAAAGACTGGCTGATCAAACGCGGCGGCGCATTTTCAGAAAGAGCCCGGCAGTATGGCCTACCCCATCCACGCGGGTTGATGTTAGTCGGCATTCAGGGGACCGGAAAGTCTTTAAGTGCAAAAGCGATCGCGCACCATTGGCACCTCCCCCTACTCCGATTAGACGTAGGTAGACTCTTCGGCGGCCTAGTCGGTGAATCAGAGTCCCGCACCCGCCAGATGATTCAGCTGGCCGAAGCCCTAGCGCCCTGTATTCTATGGATTGACGAAATCGATAAAGCCTTCGCAGGGTTCGACAGTCGCGGAGACTCTGGCACAACAAGCCGCGTGTTCGGGACCTTTATCACCTGGCTAGCCGAAAAGGCCTCACCTGTTTTTGTCGTAGCCACCGCCAACAATATTCAAGCACTGCCACCCGAAATGCTCCGTCGCGGTCGCTTTGATGAAATCTTTTTCGTGGGCCTACCCAGCCAAGAAGAGCGTGAAGCTATCTTTTCTGTACATCTTTCCCGGCTACGCCCTCACAATCTTTCCAGCTACGACCTTAGCCGTTTAGCCTACGAGACACCTGACTTTTCTGGCGCAGAAATTGAACAGTCTATTATTGAAGCGATGCACATTGGCTTCAGCCAGAACCGCGACTTCACCAGCGACGATGTCTTAGAAGCGGTGAGCCAGATTATCCCGTTAGCCCGTACGGCTCAGCAGCAAATAGAAGCCCTGCAAGACTGGGCTGCTGCTGGCAGAGCCAGACTCGCTTCTCGGCAAACGTCACTAACCGATCGAATCGAGCGTCAGCGGAAAGATAAGTAAAGTACCAGCGGCAAAAGTCAGTAGAACGTCAGCGGAAGGAGGGTGCCTAAACGTGCTCAGAAAATAGCGAGTTATACGGGACATTCAGCTCTACTGGCCTCAACGCCTTTACCGATCGCGCTCTTCACGCTATAACCAAATGACTCTGACATTTCTTCTCCCTCTGCTATGGTGATGAAAAACTTCCTTTTAGGTCTTAGTAAATTCGTTCTCGGCATCATTTTAGCGATGCTGATTATGAGTCTGGCCGGTGCTGCGATGGTGCGCTACTTTATGGCACGTAGCGGTGAACCTCCAGAGCGTCCGATTTACGACAACGATTTGCCAGAAGACCAGCCAGTTGCCGCAGCGCCAGAAGGGAGTGATAGCCCAGAGGTTTCTGCATTGGAAGAATCTGCGGCTGCCGAAATAGAAAACGCCCCTGAACCGGAGCCAGAAGCAGATCCGGAGCCAGACCCGGAACCCGCGCCAGAAGGGGGCTATGACGCTTACGTCACTCAGCCTGTAGGACTCATTTTGCGCTCAGGCCCAGGCGTTGACTACACCAATATCGGCGGGATTGGCTACGAAGAACGTATCACCGTTTTGGGAGAAGAGGCCGGATGGTTAAACGTTCTGCTGAGTAACGGCGAAGAAGGCTGGATAAGGGAGGGGAATACAGCGCCCGAGTAAGCTACTTCACGGAGAAAAATGAGAAATTCATTAAGAAATTTGTAGCATTAAAACAGTTGATTACACCTGGAGAAAAGGAGCCTGTTTGGGTTACAGCGAGGTGATAGCGTGTAGGCATTCTGTAAGGTCTCTGTCAGAAGCAGGCGCTGCTGAGCAGCAAATAATCTACTATGCACAACAACCTCCGTAAAGATTGGCTCGTTTCGCTAGTTATTGCCGCTTTGGGCGCTGGTGTCATCACTTCTTTCGCAGTCAATCAGGGGCAGAACCCATTTATTGGCCTCGGTATTACGGCTATCTCAGCCCTCTTTGCGGTCACGCTAGATAGCCTGCTGTAGTCCGTCACTAGATAGCCTGCTGTAGTCCGTCATTCTCGGATATATAGCGAGATATGTAGCAAACTGCTAAATACGTCTAGCAGTTTGCTAAGTAGCCCCTCACACCAGAGCCACATCTCTAAACGTTCATCTCTAGACGTTTGGTGTGAGGGCTATTGGCATTGATAAGTAATTGATAAGTAGATGAGCTAGGTCTGCAGACTATCCAGATTCTGGCCAAAATCTACAAGTCTACAAATGAGCAAAAGCTGCGCCAGTCGCTTAATCTAGAGACTCTAGATAGTCGCGAACACGATTGCGGCGCTTAGGCTGGCGCAGCTTTTGCAGCGCCTTGGATTCGATTTGGCGCACCCGCTCTCGGGATAGCTCCAGCGTCCGGCCAATTTCAGCGAGAGAATAGGGAACGCCATCGCCTAGCCCAAAGCGTAATGTAATCACCTCTTGCTCGCGGGCTGTGAGGTCTGTGAGCAACTGCTGTAGGTCACGCTTAAGCGACTCGCGCATCAGTCGATCTTCAGGTGAAATATCTTCGGTCTCTAGCAAATCGCCTAGTTCTGTATCGCGGTCTTTACCTACTTTCGTATCTAGGGAGACGGAGCGAGGGACCTTCAGCAAAACCTCACGGACCTGAGCAACGGTCATGTCTAGCTCTCTGGCAATATCTTCCACTTTGGCTGTACGGCCCTGAGTCTGAGAGATTTTGCGCTGGGCTTTTTTGATTTTATTGAGCTTTTCAGTGATGTGAACAGGAAGGCGAATAGTGCGACTTTGGGTCGCGATCGCTCTAGTGATACCCTGCCTAATCCACCAGTATGCATAGGTGCTAAAACGATAGCCTTTCGTCGGGTCGAACTTCTCAACCGCCCGTTCTAAACCCAGAGTGCCTTCTTGAATCAGGTCCAGTAGTTCTAGACCCCGGTTTTGATACTTTTTGGCAACTGAAACGACCAAGCGCAAGTTGGCCTTGATCATATGTTATTTAGCCCGGGTTCCTTCTTTTTGAACGGTTGCCAGCTCTTCTACGCTGAGGTTAGCTAGCTCTGCCCACAAACGCTTTCCCTCTGCCAAAGTTGGCTTGAGTGCTGCCGATTCGATGCCTGCGGCTTTGGCCCACCGTTCTAAGGAGGGGCGATGGCTCAGCTGCGCCTTAAGCTGGTCTTCAGTAGTCAGTAAATGTACATAAATGGCGAGGGTGCTACCTTCTGTTTCAGCGGCTTTCTGGTTACGTAGAGTCAGCAGCTCCATATGCTGCTGCACGCGTTGAGCTTCAGCGACCTCTTCGTCGCGTTCTAGCAGGCTTACTTTGCCGATTTCTTGTAGATAGAGCCGTACGAGATCCGTGGTGCGGGTAGCGCGGGGGTTGGCATGTGCCTCAGAGTCTAATCCTTCGATGTGTACGTCAGCTTGCACATCATCAGCGTCGACCCCAGATAGCTCACTCTCAGAAGGCTCAAGCAACGTTTCTACGCCGCCGCCGATTGACATACTTGAAGGGTGCTGTTCGACAGATTCGGATGTAGATTTCATGATGGTGCGAGGTAGCAGGACAGGTGAAGAATCGGCTGAGGCTCACCCCTTGATAACTAGTGTTCCCAGCCGATGGGGGCTATAGAGCAAACTGAGCGGGCACGAGTGGCGCACACTCTGTGAGTATTCCTCAGGGAATGTGATACTTTTTCTGCAACTTTTTTTGCAGTGAGAGATTCGCTTATGGGAAACGGATATATCCATCATCTTCAAGCACAAGCGCCTTATTTCCTGACAGCTTTATCTGAGTTTTTGTATGCTTCTTAAAGCGATTAAGCGTTCTTTAATATCGACCGCTTGAGAGGTTACTTTTTATACGTCTGAGGGTGATTTGCTCTATTGAACAAATATCAGTTTGAGCCTGAAGAAACGGAAAAGGTTATTCCACGTTTCTCAGTGGCACAACAGTAAATGCCTCTATCTATCAAGCGCCTGACGAGCAGATTTTATGCCTGGATACCAGCATTAACTGAGCGTTCTGTGCATCTGTAAGATGTCCGTCGTAGTTGACATGCAGCGACATACATACCCTTTTATGTGCCGGGCTGATGTAGCGGAATTTGAATCGTGAATGTGGTGCCTTCGTCAGGCGTGGAGGCGACCTGTAGCGAGCCACCATGACGCTCTGTCACAATCTGATAGCTGATCGAAAGTCCCATTCCTGTGCCTTGTCCGATAGGTTTGGTGGTGAAAAATGGGTTAAAGATTTGCGATCGCACCGCTTCGGACATGCCCATTCCATTGTCTGCAATCGTAATCGTGATCTGACTGTCAGTAAGTTGGGTTGCCAACGTCAGCTGAGGATGTTCCACGGGCGCTAGGGCATCAATGGCGTTACTCATGACGTTCATAAACACCTGATTGAGCTGGCCTGCATAGCAATAGACAGTCGGTAGCTCACCATAGTGTTTGACCACTTCAATAGCTGCTCGCTGCGGCTGTGGTTTTAGCCGATGCGCCAAAATCATCAATGTACTGTCAAGTCCTTGATGAATATCAACAGACTTCTTCTCAGCTTCGTCCTTACGAGAAAACGTTCGTAGCGATGCGACAATTTGCCGAATTCGCTCCGCACCCACTTTCATAGAGGCTAGCAACTTCAGCAAATCATCTGTCATAAACTCAAAATCTAAATCTTCTAATTCATCGGCAATTTCATCTGGGGGTTCAGGGAAATGCTTTTGATATAGCTTGAGTAAGTCAATCAGGCTTAGCGCATAGCGATTGGCTGGATTAACGTTGCCGTAGATAAAGCTCACCGGATTGTTGATCTCGTGAGCAACCCCTGCAACGAGCTGACCCAAGCTAGACATTTTTTCGGTTTGGACCAAATGCGTCTGCGTATGCTGCAAGTCAGAAAAGGCCTGCTCTAGGTCATCAGCCTGCTGTACCAGACACATTTCAGCTCGTTTGCGTTCGGTGATATCGTTGCGAATAGCCACGTACTGATAAGGGCAGCCGTCTTGGTCGAGAAACGGCACGATGGTGGTATCTACCCAGTACAGCCTGCCGTCTTTTGCTCTATTGCGGACTTCTCCTAACCAAACATGGCCATTGCTGATGGTGTACCACATGTCTTCAAAAAACTGTTGGGTATGGTACCCAGAGTTGACGATCCGATGGGTTTGTCCGATCAGCTCTGCTCGGCTGTACCTGGAAATCTCGCAAAACTTATCGTTGACGTAAGTGATGTAGCCTCTGTGATCGGTGATGGCGACGTTAGAAGAACAGTCCAAGGCAAACTTTACGTCGGCGAGTTCTCTTAGTGAGTCGTTAAGCTTAGATTCTATGTGTTTGCGATCGCCAATGTCGCTCAAGCAGCCGTACCAAATAATTGAACCATCGGCCTGTGGCTGCGGCTTAGCAACTGTTCGTACCCACCGCTGCCGCCCTGAGGGCAAAGTCAATTGGCACTCATATTGACAGACTTTGAGGGTGAGTGCCGATTCTCGAATAGCTAATTTGAGCCCTTGGCGCTCTGACTCGTGCACGAGGTCTAACACCTTGATGCCCCATTGCTGAAACTGTTCTGGCGCAATATTGATTAGGCGGTGACAGGCCGAAGAAACATAGGGAAAAGAGACTGTTGACTGACTATCTAACCGCATTTCGTACAGCATATCTGGCACGTTGTCAGCCAGCTTCTGCAAGCGGTTCTGGCTAATAGCAAGCTCGGCAGTACGGGCTTCTAGTCGGCTAGCTAGTGACTGGGTAAGCGCTTTAGTCTCTATTTCTGCAAGCCGCCGAGACGTAATGTCTCTGGCAAGAACGTTCCACAGAATTGTTCTTTCATCGGTTTGGGTAGGACCTGGTTGAACGGTAAGTTCGACCCACTTTATCTTTTGATTTTGCAACAAAATTCGACCTTCCCAGACCCACAGGTGTCTGTGCTTGGCCGCGCGAGTGAGCGATAGCTCAAACTGATTGCGCTCCTCCGGATGGATAATGTTCAACAATGATTGAATGCTAGGTTCTTTTAGAGAGTTTCGTTGACTGTTTCCTAGAGTGTCTCTTGCGCCATTTACGTTTCTATTTCTTTGTTTATTTTTTTGGCTGTTTCTTTGGGCAACAGAAGCAGACATCGGAATTTCTAATAGCTTGTAGCAGCCTTCGCTGATGTATGGGGTGGCGACAATGTTGCCTGCACCTGTAGTGATTATTTGAGCGATCGCACCTGGAATGCTATCCATCCACTGATAAATGTTGGCAGGTGCCGCTGAAATGTCACAGGTGCCATTATCACTACTGTTAGTGAGTGGGTTAGACAGTTCAGAAGAAGAATGGTTAGGCAAAATAGGAGCAATCATCGCATCACTTAAAGAAAGAGAACGGGGCACCCACTAGAATGCCCGTCTGCCGAGGCGTGCCAAGACGGTATTCTTACGGAATAAAGGTAAATGCCGATCTGCTAGCTGTATAAGATTTTGTTGTTGTAGTTGTCACTATTTTCCTTGCGCGCTATTTCTTTGCGCGCTATTTCTTTGCGCGCTATTTCTTTGCGCACTATTTCTTTGCTATTGTTTCTCGTGGAGACGAGTCGAATACAACTAGGGCTGTTTGAGGTGGTAAACGTTAACTGGCTGATTGAAAGAGACGT
>ERZ1740058.34-NODE-34-length-108582-cov-7.377390_pt1 | contig 108582 bp, 99 predicted proteins | sample MGYA00581745_ERZ1740058 | MGnify/ENA primary metagenome ERZ1740058 (study PRJEB43018, sample SAMN04849742) | marine metagenome | isolation source: floating plastic debris | place: Pacific Ocean | collected 2008-08-30 | study: EMG produced TPA metagenomics assembly...
CCCACAGCGCCGATGATAGTGGAGTCACATTTGCTAAAGTAGGTCGCCGCCCAATAATAATTAGATTAATAACTAATAAGTTAGTAACTAAGCGCATCTATAACAGATGCGCTTTTTTTATGATTGAACAGATAATCTAACGAATGATCCAATGAATAATAGACCATAAAAGAATTAAATTGTAGCTAAAAAGCCTGAAGAATGCTCTTCAGGCTTTTTGGTTATAAAAGGGGTAGTAAACAGAAGTATCGTCCATTTACAAGCGTGTAAATAATGCTCGCATGCTTTCCAAATGCTTATCGAGTGTATATGTCTTTAAAAAAGTATCACGCCCTCTCTGTCCCATATTTCGCGCAATATCAGGATTTTGTATTAAAAATTCTATTTTCTCTGCCAAAGACGCTGCATCTTTTGGCTCTGCTAATAGACCAGTGACTTGCTCTTCCACTATGTCAGGAATGGCGCGCCACTTTGTGGTTACTATCGGTAATTCAAACATCATGGCTTCTAGTGATACGTTACCGAAAGATTCTGCCTCAAAAAAGGTAGGAAAGCATAGTGCATCTGCTTTTACAAAATAATCCCATTTATCACTGCCTGTTTTAACACCTGCCAAGTTGATATATTGCCCTAGTTTTTCTTGTTTACAGTATTTTTTAAATGTCTCTTCAAATTCTTCAGAAATAAAATCACCTACCAAGTCTAGGTGAATTTTGTATCCCTGTATCAATAGCTTTTTTATAGCCTTTAGCAATACTAATACTCCTTTACTTTCTCTAAGAAGCCCAATGTATAGTATATTAAAAACCTCATTTTTAGAGCGTTTAATGGGTAAATAGGAAATCGCAGCGTCTTCTAATCCATTTCTGATAACAACAATTTCTTTGGATTGAAAGTATTTTCCATCCGCGGGATTCAATGCTGAAAGTTGGATAGATACACTTGGTTTCCTATAGATGAAAAAAGCGAGCTTTCTAAAAGCAAAAGAACATTTCTGCAAATATTCTGAAATACCTGCCGCCCTGAAGTGATAGACAGTATGCCTAAAAAAAGGACGAATAACGGCTAAAATTAATAAATCGCGAATAATGGGACTCAGATTAGGCCCTGCAGGTGGATAGTAGAGTACATTAATCTTGTATTTGAATTTATATAAAATAGCTTTGTAGATGATGTGAAAGACATGAAAGAATTTAGCAATACTGGGTTTCCCAATGGATTTGGCGCTTTTAGAGAAAGACATGCGAACATGATAAATTTTTACATCTTCAAAGTTAGCATTCACTAAGCGAGCTATCATCAAAGCTTGTCCGTGATAGGGGGGAGGTATTTGTCCTATAACAAGGATCTTTTTCATGCTTACTTCTTAAGAAATAATATTATAAGAAGTGCCTGTTAAGATATAGGCAAAAGAATAGTTAGCGTACTTATAGGTTACGTTACACTCACTTCTCCATTTTTTCAAAATCTTTTTTTCCGCCCCTCGATTGGCATCGTCTAAAAAAACAGCGTAACTACTATTCAAGTGTTTTTGCATAAAAGGTAAGGCTGGGTAGCGCTTCATCTTCCCATCGGCAATAGGACCGTCTATAAACACAAAGTCAAAGTTTTCTTGTTGCTCTATAATCGTTTTGATTGTAGTTGTGTTATACCAAGTCAAATTGGGTAAGTATTCATCAGAGGTTTGTAATTCGCTATGAATGAAAGTAACGTAATCTGTTAGCCCCTCAAGTGCTAAGGAAGTTTTAAGTAAGGCAATCCACTGAGCATCGTGCTCTACAGAATACAAATGTGTATCGGTTAAATTATTTCTTTTTATCAATCGGGCAATTACAACCGTAGAAACACCCGCCCCAAACTCAATCAGGTTTTTACGTTGATTGATAAGAATATCATTGATCATAAAATATAAGGAATGTGGGCGAATAGCAGAAGTGCTAATAGGTATTATACTGGGTGTATCTAGTAGGGTTTGTAATGCCGTAAGTGCATAAACATCATTACTTTTTTTACGTCTCAAGAACCTATAATAAATATTTCTAAGTTCTTCCTTCATATTAATCTTATTTTAGTTATTTCAATAAAGAGGCTATTTTAGGTATACTTTTGATTTGTAAGAAAGCCATATTTCGAACAAATAACAAGTCACCCAAAAACCCAACAAAAGCATAAGAAATGACGGAGGCAAAGGCTGCTCCTTTTGCTCCGTAGTTTGGTATAAGCCAAAGATTGAGTGTAATATTGATACCTACCGCTAGAACCGCTTTGTATAAAGTGACAAAGGTCTTATTTTCTAAGGCCAGGTATCGATTGGTAATGTAACTGGTATTGGCGAATAAATTTGTAAATATATATATCTGCAAAATAACTACTGTCGGTGCGTAACGTTGTCCAAAACTATTCATTACTATAAAATCTGCAAAAAATAATATACCCGAAAGCATGAATATACTGAACCATATGAGCGCTGAGTACAAGGTTTGAATATTTTGTAGGTACTTCTCTTGTGATATTTGCCTTGCTTCTATAACCTTTGGGAAAAATACTATAGCTACTACGTGAGGAATGTGAAAAAGTGCTTCAGATATTTTTACGCCTGCCGAATAATACCCTAAGACAGATTCATCTACAAAGTTCTTGAGCATAATTTGGTCTATGCGAAGATGAATGAGCATAGAAACATTCGAGAGCATAAAGAATAAACCATCTTTAAGTAGCGTATCTGCAACCGATTTTTTAAAGGTAAAGGTTTTGATTTTTTCTTTCTTAGGGTGCTTTTGATAAAAAATCAAGAAAAATAACGCAGTGGCTACAAACTCTAACAGGTGCAAAACCCCAAAGAAAAGAATAGAATACTGAAATACTAAAGCATACAGCTTGACAACAAAAACAAAGATAAAACCAAAAAAGCGTGCAAAAGTAACTTGCTTTAGGTCGTTGATTGCTTGAAAAAAATAATCGAATACATCAAAAGACTGAAAAATAAACATAAACGACCAAATCAGACAGAGGTTAAAAACTATGTCTAAGTCGATGTTGAGTAAATGTAGTGTCAATAGAAGGATTAGCATTAACACAACGGCAAAAACAATACGTAAAATAATAGCAGTACCCAATATTTTACTTGCGGGGAGTTGTTTTTTTACCAGCTCTCTTACCACAATTACATCTAAACCAAGTGGTGCAAAAGCACTAAAAATAGTAACAATAGCCAAAGCATAACTCCAAGCGCCGAATAGCTCAGGCTGTAAATAACGAGCAAGCCAAACAACAAAAATTAAGTTTCCACCAAGCCTCAAGAACTTATCTAAAAATAACCAAAGAATATTTTTTAGGTTTTTTCGTCTATTTTCCATCAAGTTTATACAGAGGTATTGTTAAGTTTTTATTGGAATAGAGTTAGATTAGTTTTTGGCTAATAAGGCTTGTTTAAAATCAGCGTTATTTCTGAATCTTCTTCAATCATTTATGTCGGATGTATCGTAGCCTATTGTCATTATTTACCTTTTACTATCAGGGTAAATACCATCAATACTTTATGCACAAAATTTAAGAGCACAAAGGTAAGTGCTTTTCTCTAAACGAAGAATAACTCTATCAAGTATTTTGACTCACTGTGAAGATGGCAATGCTTTACTAGTATATTTTGGAAACCTATACCAACTACAAACATAAAGCCTGAGTATTTACTCAGGCTTTCGCTATTTTAATATAAAATGAAATATACTTATTTATTATAAGCAGAGAGCATCCAAGTCGTTTTCTCTTGGGTTTGGATGTATTCAGTCATAAGGTCAACTGTACCTTCGTCGTTGGCGTCGCTAGCTACTTCTAATATTTTTCTTTCCTTTGAGATAAGTGTACTAAGGTTCTGTATCGTAGTTTCTACGGTACCTTTGGCATCTTTAATGTTTTTAGCCTCTTTTATTTCAGACTTTTCCATAAAATCAGAAAAAGCATGGAGCGGTGTATGCCCTAGGGTAAGGATACGCTCTGCTACCTCGTCAATACTTTCGTTGGCTTGATTGTAAAGCTCTTCAAATTTAGCGTGTAACTCAAAAAAGCTATTACCGGTAATGTTCCAATGAAAGCCTCTAAGGTTTTGATAAAAAATTTCGTAGTTAGCTAAAAGGTCATTAAGGTGTTCTGCTAAGGCTGCTGCCTTGTTGGATTCAATACCTATCAGATTTTCCATGTGTTTAATGTAGGTTTAGGTTGATGAATGTGTTTACTTAAAAATACAAGATAGTTTTTGATAATTCAAACGACTATTATGCTTCTGAGAAAATGTTTTTCTACGCTATTTATAGTGGTAAGAAAAGAAGAAATATAAGTAAAGCCATAGTATATCGACAAAGTGCCAATAAATAGTAACAAGCTTTAAGCGTAATTGATTGGGAGGGTTTACAGCATAAATAAAAGCATCTACGTACCTACTTTTGCGTATAGAATGCATAAAGACTAAAAGTAGTGCAATAATGCCTCCTACCAAGTGTAGTATATGTAAACCAGAGATCACATATAAGAAGCTTCCAGATATTTTCCCGTTTTCAAAAAAGAAACCTTTATTTTTGAGTTCGCGCCAGCCTACATATTGTGTAATAATAAAAAAAACACCTAAAATAAGCGTAGTCCCTATCAAATACCTAAAAGCAAAAAAGTCTTCCTTTGAAAAAGCTTGATTGGCGTGATGTAACGTAAAACTACTAGCTAGCATAAAGAAGGTACTGATACCAAATACCTTTGGCAAATAGAAGTTTTCCCAATCTGCTCCCTCCTTACGTGCTACATACACGATGGTAAGTATAAGAAATGTAAAACTAATTCCTAAAAGACCACACCAAAGCATAAACTCCTGTGGCTCTCTTCGCTTCAACTTCAGCATGTATATAGGTTAATGGTTATGCTTTTCGCATGTAAACGGCTGGTCGGAGACCATTGTTTTAATACATAAGCCAGCAGCCTTTTAGGAACCGCTAGTCAATAAGAACGTACATACGTATTTAAGCAATATTTTGTAAGTCCCTTACTAGTTCTTTGATTACTTCTTTATTATCAGGATCATAGCGCCAATTATTATCGAAGGCGTTTGTCACTTCTAAGTTTATTCTGTTGGCAATAGTAAGGCTATGAAACTGCGTATCTTTCTGTTGCTCTTGTTTCATATGTTTTACGACATCTTCACGAATATCAAACATTACAAAATCAGATACTACCAACACGTCTGCTTCTTTATAATCATTAGTTTGTAATATGTTGATTGCTTCTATCAATGCAGGCGCTACGTCTGTACCTCCGTGAAAAGACATCGTCAGAAAGCGAATCAACTGATCCATAGAGTTGGTCAAGTCTAACAAATTGATCGTTTTGATGCCTATAGAAAAGTTGATCAAGAAAGCCTTTCTGTGTTCTTTTGCTGCCATTTTTAGAATAGCAAAACAGAGCGCTTTGGCTATTTGCTCAGGTGTACCTTCCATAGAGCCACTTGTATCGATACAGACGATAAAAGGCCCTTTCTCCTTTCGCTTTATTTTTTGCTGTCTTATATGGTTGATCTTATTGCTGGTTACAAGGCTTTTTCCTTGATACTGAAAACTCAGCAGATTTTTATCAGCATACTTTTTTAAGAATACACTCTCTGTTTCGGGCAACCCCAAATAGGCAATCTCAGAGGGAAGTACATTAGGGAGGTAATTGTCTGCATGTACGCCGCCAATCTCAGTTTTCTTATCATAGTCGGTCACCCAAGCTTTATGTGTAATGATATTTTCATAGATTTCTTCCTCTATTTCGGTTTCTGCTTGGCGCATTTTTCCTAACGTGTCTGCTAGTGCTTGGATACTTTTTTCATTTTTAAGTACTTCTGCGTATTTCTTTAAGATATCAAAACCTGCCTCTTTCCAGTCACCACTCGAGATGTCCCAGAAGCGTCCAGTATCGTTGGTAAAAGGAGAAATGATAGAAACGAGCTTTTGAAACTCTTCTACCTTCGAGGAGAGCATTTCGCCAAAGCTTTCTTTCTCTTTATTAAGCTGTTCTAGCTCATACCGAAGGCGTTTGGCCGTTAGTAATGAGCGCCACAAGGCTAGTAAATCTTCTATGATGATCTCTAGTTGGGCTAGTTCTTCTTCATAAGCTTTTTCTTTGCGCTCCAATGCCTGTGCGTCGATAGGTTGAATGATGGTTTCAAACTTTTCCACGTAGAAGTCAAAAGGAATTTCTGAGGAATCATACACCTCTCGTAGATAATTAATAAGGTGATACCAACTCCTTACCCAAAGAAAAGTAGGTTTGCCTATCCAGCGATTAATCTCTTTGATCTCTTCTTCGTAGGGGTTTTCTTTCTGGATCTTATCGTGCGTATCTCGCAGCCACTTAATAACATCTTCTAAAATTTGGTTACCTAAAGTGCTGTATTCTTGTGCTGTAGAAAGTACCTTGGGGGTTTCAAAAAGCTGATCCAGTGCTTCCTGTAAGTAGCTAAACTCTACGGATAGCTCTTGCTCTGTGAAGTCCTGTAGGTAAGTGTTTTGGTAACTTGGATTGATTTTTTGTTTAAGATAGTATACTAAGTAGCCTCGTGTAACTCTATCGAAGATGCTTCCAAATTCAATAAACTGGATAAAACTATCTTCTAAATGCATATTTACTGGTTAAGGTGAAAACGGTTCTAGTATCTTAACCAGTATCATTAAGCAGGTGTTTAAGTCAAATAAAAACTGTTAGTTATTAGTACATTGTAGCTGGGCAAGCTCTTCTTCTGTAAAGATGTACTTTTTTAAAATGTGCCCTTCAATATTACAGTAGGTTACCGAAATGGCCTCAACTCTACCTACTTCAAAAGACTTTTCGCACAAAAAGAGCGGTGCTTGAGGGGAGCCAATATTGGTAATATAACGATACTTGAATGGGATGATTATGCCTTTCTGGTTGCTAAATACTCCAGAGACCTCTCCGGTACGTCCTTGAAAGATTATTTCCTCGTTTGGGGAAGCAGTATCAGGAGATTTAATAAACTGTATGTCATCAAAAGTAATATTTAAAGCGGTGCTGTCTGACATATTTAAATGCTTAAACATCCAGTTACCTTCTTTTTGTACCAAGACTACTTCATCCTTCCAAGGAATAATTTGCTGATAATCAAACGGTAAAATTTCTTCTTGATCAAGGTTGATCAGTCCTATGCTACCTTCTTTGATTACTTTAAAGACTTGAGCATCTTCTCTAGTACAGGGTTGAGGTATTTGGTCGAAAGAAGGCGCTATAAGGGTAGCCGTTTTGGGTTCGTATAAGCCAAACTGCTGTTTATATAAAATAGGCACATAGCCTTTTGTAAGCTCTCCTATACCATCGTACTTAGCGGGGAGTAATTTTTTACCAAGGCTATCAACAAGCCCAAACTTCCCTTTTGCACCTATGGCAATAAGGTTATCCTGTAATACGTGGATGGATTCATAGTAAGGCTTCACAATAAGTTTTCCTTGTTGGTTGTACAAGCCTTTCTTACCTATGGTATTCTCTACTAAGAGAAAATACTGCTCACTTTGCTTATTACCTTGCTCAATGGCTACTTTGGGAAAACCTTTTAGCGCTACTTCTGTACCGTTGCGAAATTTTCCTGTTACTTTACGACCCTTAAAAAACAGCGTAACATCCTTGAACAAAGCGATTGAATCATAAGCAAAAGGGGCTTTCTCTCTTCCTTGCCAATCAAATAAGCCCCACTTTTCTTCTTCTTTGGCAGCAAAGTGTTGATCATTGGCAATAACGTATTGAAAGTTTTGCTGGATTAAGGGCGTTCCTGTGCTGCGATAAACACGCCAGTCATTCTCTTCTCGTGTAATCCATCCCTTGTAGGTCGCTTGAATTTGATCGAAAGAGACAGGTAAAATAGTGCGCTTATTCTGCGACAGAATGCCGTACTTACCTTTAGAGGCTACTTTCACGTAGTGGTTCCCCAACCATTGTATATCGTCATAAACAGCATTGATAGAGATTGTTCGAGATTGTTTGAGGCGGTTAATTAATGTAGTGTTATCTGAAAACGTATAAAGACTATCTTGTTGGAAGATGATAAAACTTTTCCCTTGTAGTGAGATATCATCGTAGCGACAAGGAACCACCTGATAGTTATGTAAGTTCATAAGCCCCCATTTTCCTCTTTGTTTTACCTTTACAAACAAGTTATTAAGCGGCTCGATATCCTCAAAGATAGGCGGAAGCACATTAAAACCCTCTACGTGCAGTAGCCCATAACGGATATTCATACGAACAAGCATGAGATGGTTATTATAGGCTTCTACCTCATCATACTGAGCGGGAGATATTTTCTCGCCTGTCTTATCAATAATACCCAACTTACCCTCTTTAATAAAGGAAAGCCAAGGGGTTGTAATGGGCTCACATTTGTAAGGAGGCAGTATAGAATCGTACTGGCAAGGGATTTTTCTTACACTTAGTAAGTCGGAAAATCCGTACAAGTCATTATGAAAAACAGGTATAATAAGATTATTACTTGCCTCAAGGTATTTTTCTTTATAGTGGCTTATGTCAAGGTGAGCATATTTCTTGAAGAAAGTAGCGGATTTCCCTTTGGCCGCAGATAAGTGATACAACCAAGCAAGAGCACGCTTTACCGCGGTACTCTGAGGAAAACGCCGTATGAAACGTTCGTAGCTCTCAATGGTATGATCGGTTGTAGTAATTTCAAAAATACGCCTCTGGGCTACGTTAACAGCTTGCGAGTTAGGATATTGTAGTAAGAATCGCTCGTAGCTTCGTAGTGTCTTCTCTTTTGTAAGACTGTCGAATACAAATAAATCATAGTAATACTGTGCATTTTGCGCCTGCTTAGAGTCGGGGTAGTTTTTTAAAAAGGTCTCAAAACTTTCTATAGAATTAGTGCGCTGTGCTGCTTGAAAAGCAAGGCTATCTCTCACTTCTGTAGCCTTTTTTACATAAGGAGAGGTTGCGTAAGTATCGATAAAGTGCTGGTGTTGTTGAAGATCATTTTGATCGTGCAACGTTGAATAGGCAGCTACTTCTAATTGACTTTTTAATGATAAAGCGCTATCAAGGTCTATACCGATACGTTTATAGAGCTTTTCTGCTTTGCTGAGGCTTTCATATTGGTGAATGGAACGAGTAAGATGTAAGTAAGCGGAGTCTATAGAATACTGCTGTAGAGAGTCATTTGAAAAATAAACGGCATACAAAAAATGCAAGGCTGGATTATCATCGTCATCAACCGAATACTGATCTAAGAGAACCTTTGCTGCTTCGTAGTTACCTTGTTGTAGTTGCTTAAATGCTTTACCAATACCATCAGCCCATAGCCAAGAAGATAGTAGGCAAATAATACTCCAGCTCCAAAACACGTTTTTCATAATAGGAATATAAGTGATGAAAGCACAAGATAATGTTAAAAAGATTGATAAGTAAACTATCTAAATCAATTCTATCACAATTATCAAGGTTGTTAATAAGTACGCATGAGGCTTAGATAGGTTCGCTAAGAACATACATACAAAAATCAAACGGCATAAAAGCCGCCATCACTTTCTCTATCCAAGTATCGTCGTTGATGTAGAAATTTAGAAAACTATCGTATCGTTCCTGTAATGTACCATTGGGGAAAAGTTTATCTTTCAGGTTTAGTAACTGATTAATACTCGTCTCTTGGTTACGTTCTTCGGCTTTCACCAGCCTTTTTTCTAGGTTCTCCACAATTTTAAGGGCTTTTTGTGCTTCAGCACCTACTGCCTTTCCCATAGACTGATCAACTGCTAAAGCCTTTTGCTCTATTTGTTCAAACACTTTGACAAGTTGTTCTTTATTGGTACTCAGGTCAAGCTGATGGGCTGCATTCTTGGCAATCCATTGTTTTCTTAGTTGTACCTCGTCAAGAAACAGCTCCTCAGGTGTAAGCCCCAGTTTTGTAAATTTAGATTGATTGGGGTTATTTAAGATTAACGCCATGTTGCGAAGCATCAACGCAGGAAACATTATATCTGCATCGTACTTTTTGAAATGATCAAAGGTAGATTGAAGTTCGAACCAATACGCCAATTCTCCCGCACCGCCAATGTAAGCCAAGTTTGGTAAAATAGCCTCTTGGTATACAGGACGAAGCAAAGCATTTGGGCTAAACTTCTCTGGTGATTGCTCTAACAAATGAAGAATATCTTCTTCGTTAAAGCTGAGAGGAGTATTGAGTACTTTATAAGTATTATCTTCCTCAACGAGCCGTTCTCTGATGCCTTCATCTAAGTAAAACAAGTTAATTTCTCTTGGGTTGGCTTGGATATCATAGCTTTGTTCAATAAGCGCGTCGATTTGTTCTTGCACTAATCGAGAAGTAGGCTGGTCAGTCAGCTCTTCTTTCATTATGGGGACAAAGAGGCGCTTCAATGCGGGGTCGTCTCCATCTAAACAGATCAGTCCATACTGCTCAAACAAGTGATTGACAAGATATCTAGTAGCATTGGTGAGGTTGGCTTGCTGAAGATACGCTTGCTCAAACAAAGGTAGTTTTTCAGGAAGTGCCTCTATAATTTCTTCAATGCCTTCAAGGTGCATTCTTCCTACTGCACCAGTTTGTGTTGATTGCCAAGTGTAGGCTTTCCCAAATAAGTGGAAGGTGGCAATCTCTTCAAAGTCGTGGTCTTCGCTCGCCATCCAAAAAATAGGAACAAAGTTGTAGGCAGGGTATTTTGCTTGGAGCAACTGGGTAGCCTTGATGGTGGAAACAATTTTATAAATGAAGAACAAGGGACCTCCAAAAAGACTCAGTTGATGTCCAGTTGTAACTGTAAAGGTGTTGTCTAATGCTAGTTTATCAATACTGTCTTTCACACGCTCGTGTAAATCGAGATGGCTGTACTGCTTGGTAAGTGCTTGGGTCAGTACCTTGCGCTTCTCAGAAGAAAACGATTGCTCTTGTAGTATCTTCTCGAAGTTATCAAGGCTAGGAAAGTGTTTGTAAAAAGGTTGAATAGTAGTTTGCTGATCCAGATAGTCGAGGATAATATCCTTGAGCAAGTTGATTTCTCGAAAGGCAATTTTATTAATCTGGTAAGTAGAGGTTAATGTATCCATTTGGAGGCGTTTTATAAACGATGGTTGTGTAAAGGTAATTTACATAAAATTGTGCTAGGGCTATTTATTGAATTCAAGTGACCGAAAAGAAGCTATATAAGCTTGCCCTAAATCAAAAAAGCCAAAGTTATTTTGGTAGGTTTTAAATAAAAAGTGGGTGTTGCGATCATTAAGCTCGGCCAAGGCCATGAGCATTTTACTTTTAATGTCTTTATTGGCCTGAAAAATTTCCAAAATATTGACTTGAGGTATCACATAGATTCTAGCCTCTTCAGAAGCAACAATTGTGTTGAAATGACGCTTCGTCCTCTCTAAAAGCGCATTATTGCCTACTGAAGTGTACTTACGTACATAAGCTAATGTCTCAAATGAATCTTTTACATCAAGGGTAAGTTCTAACCTGCCATCTTTAATGATATAAAGCGCTTGGCTAGGGTCATTTCTAAAGAAGATGGCTTCATTTTTTTGGTAAGTCCTGAGATGCAGATAGGGTGAAAACTCATCCAGTTCGTCATTGGTAAGGTCTTTAAAGAGATAGACCTTTGAGAAAAAACGAAAAGTAGCTAATTGCTTTTGTGTGAAAGTTTTGCGAAAAGGGTTAGTAAGCTTCAGTTTCATGGCCATAGTATCTGCTATTTTACAAAAATAGTAGAAGTTTTCACAATGCGCCTCGTAGAGAAGCTAATGTTTTTCTATTATTAGCACCTTATCTGTCTGTCCTGTTATTTTAAAACGATCATCGATACGCCAACCGATGACCCACACAATCTGCTTTTTGGCGGTTAGTACCCAGACATTTTGCTTTAGATTACGGGGGATTTTTAAATCGGTAAGAAAGTCGCTCACTTTCTTGCGACCCTTCAAACCTAGGGGGTAAAACCAATCTCCTTCTTGCCAAGACCGTACCTCTAAGGGCATCACAATCTTGTCAGCATCAAGGCAGGCCAAGTGTGCGGCAGTAGGTATTTGAAAATTTGTTGTGAGGGAGAGCTCTTGCCAAGATAAATAGATGTGTTCATTCTTAAACACCTCTTCTTCCAGTGAAATAGCATAGGTTTGCATAGTAGTTGTTTGTTTGGGGGTGATGATAAGATAGTTGCGATCCTTTACAAGTAAATGTGTTTCGCTTACAAATTGTTTCCCTGCTTGTCCGTCAAGTTGCTTGAGGAGTTCTTTCGTTTGTGTAAAATTAAAATTAAAAGTACGAAGTAACTCATAAAGCAACACAATCCTAGAACCATCCGAGGGAATCTCTTGAATAGCCAAACGTATTACTTGTTGATCATATTGTAATTTCTGTTTCAAATTTTCTAGCGTGGTAGAGAAAATAACTTCTACCCCTCTTATTTTTTCCAAGGTTTCTTGAAAAGTACGCTCAAAGCTTGGGTTGATCTGCTTTAATTGTGGTACTACCTCGTTGCGAATGAGATTGCGCGCATACTTATTTATTTGATTGGAGGCATCTTCACGCCAAGAGAGTTGTTGTGCTATGGCGTAATGCTCAATGCTGTTTTTATCTGCAAACAACAAGGGACGCACAAGCTGATGTTGTTTAGGTAAGATCCCATGTAGGCCAGCGAGTCCTGTACCTTTTGTTAGATTAAACAACACCGTTTCAATACTATCGTTGAGGTGATGCGCAGTAGCGATAAAATCAAGGGCTTGCGCTTCAAGTAATTCGTTGAACCATTGGTAGCGCAGTGCTCTGGCCATCATTTGGATAGACTGTCGTTTTTCTTTTGCTAAGGTACGTGTATTAAAACGCTTTACGTAGCAAGGTACGCCATAGTTCTGGGCTAATTGCCTCACAAATTGCTCATCAGCATCGGCTTCTTTTCCTCTAAGCCCAAAATTACAATGAGCCACAGCAAAAGTATAGCCACTACTTGCCAAAAGGTGAGCCAGTACTACTGAGTCTACCCCTCCGCTAACGGCAAGCAGAATTTTATTTTCTTTGGAGAAAAGGCTATTTTTGGTAATAAATTCAAGGAATGAGGCTTCCATACACTAAAAACACATTCACCTTTAAAGAAACATAAAAACTCAACAAACTGCTAATAAAACTTATGATAACACACGAGACCCAGCTAAGGGTACGTTACGCCGAAACTGACCAAATGAAATATGTGTATTATGGTAACTATGCCACTTACTATGAAGTAGCAAGGGTAGAGTGCCTGCGAATGTTGGGGGTCAGCTATAAACGCATAGAAGAAGATGGTATTATGCTTCCAGTGGTAGAGAGCCATATTAAATATGTAAAACCGGCTGTGTATGACGACCTACTTACCATAAAAGTGACGATAGAGAAGATGCCTACTGCCAAAATTACCTTTGACTATGAGATTTATAACGAAGCAGGGGTATTTCTTAATGCAGGACAGACTATACTAGTATTTATTGATATGCTAACTAATAGACCAATGCGCTGTCCAGAAGAGTTAAAAAACATATTTGTAAAGTATTTTTAGTATGGAAAATAACACATCTACTTGTGCCGTAATAGGCGCGGGTATTGCAGGCATTGCAGCCGCTATTAGGCTAGCCAATAAAGGGTACAAGGTAACTGTTTTTGAGGCGAACAACTACACAGGAGGAAAGCTTACACAAATAGAGAAGTCGGGTTTTCGTTTCGATGCAGGCCCTTCACTTTTTACGATGCCTCATTTTGTAGAAGAGCTTTTTCAACTCTCAGGGAAGGATACTAAGCAGTATTTCCAGTACGAGAAACTCGATACGGTCTGTCATTATTTTTACGAAGATGGTACGGTGATCCGCGCCTATGCTGATAAGGAAAAGTTTGCAGAAGAAGTAGCCCAAAAAACGACTGAAAACAAGGAAACGATTCTACACTTTTTAGAAAAAAGTGCTAAAAAGTATGCCCTCACCGCTAATCTATTTTTGTTTAGCTCTTTACATAAGATGGGCACTTACTTGACTAAAGAAACCCTCAAAGGTGTATTGGGGCTTCCTACCTTGGGTGTATTCAAAACAATGAATCGCGCCAACGAACAAACCTTTAAGGATGAGCGAGTGACACAGCTATTTAACCGCTTTGCTACTTATAATGGCTCTAACCCTTACGAAACACCAGCCACCCTCAATATTATCCCTCACTTGGAACACAACATAGGCGCTTTTATGCCTAAAGGGGGGATGCATAGTATCAGCCAGAGTCTTTATAAACTTGCGCAAGATATAGGGGTGAGGTTTGTCTTAAATAGCCCTGTAGAAGAAATTGTAGTAGAAAAAGGTAAAGTAAAAGGTGTGAAAGTAAAGGGTGAGTTTTATCCTTTTCAGTTGATAGTAAGTAATATGGATGTTGTGGGGACTTATAAAAGACTACTCAAACAACAAAAACAACCTAAAAAGTTACTTAATCAACCTAAATCAAGCTCCGCGCTTATTTTCTATTGGGGTATTCGGAAGCAATTCGATCAACTGGCCACGCACAATATTTTCTTTAGTAAAGATTATAAGAGCGAGTTCGAGCATATCTTTCAGAAAAAAACTATTTATGAGGATCCAACGGTATACATTAACATCACTTCACGGTACTGTCCTGAAGATGCACCGGCTGGTTGCGATAACTGGTTTACTATGATTAACACCCCTAATAATGTAGGGCAAAACTGGGAACAGTTGATTGAAAGGGCCCGCCAGTCGATTATAGAGAAACTGAGCAGAATGCTCAATACCGATGTCGCTTCATTAATTGCCTGTGAGGAGATTCTAGAGCCACGCACCATAGAGAGCCGTACCTCTAGCAGCTTAGGCGCTTTGTATGGCAATAGCTCTAATAACCGCTACGCAGCTTTTCTACGTCACGCGAATTTCTCTTCCAAGATAAAGAACCTTTACTTCTGTGGAGGAAGTGTGCATCCAGGTGGAGGTATCCCGCTTTGTCTTTCTTCTGCTAAGATTGTAGGAGACTTAGTGCCAACAGCATAGGCTTCTTAAATAAGTTTTTCAAAGATACGCTTCATTGAGACTGCTTCGCTTAGTTTGTTGTGTAAATCTGTGATAGCAACTCTTTCTTGCGTCGTCGTATCTCTGTGGCGAAGCGTGACGGTTTCGTCTTCTAATGTTTGATGATCTACGGTAATACAGAAGGGAACACCAATCATATCCATACGGGTATAGTTTTTACCAATGGCGCCCCGTTCTTCATAAATAGTAGCCATGTCATACCGAAGCATTTCGAATACCTCTTTGGCTTTTGTTGGAAGATTTTGCTTTCTAAGTAAAGGTAGAACCGCCACTTTTACGGGAGCAATAGCAGGATGTATTTTGAGATAGGTACGTACTTTTTCGTTTCCTTTGGCATCAACACCATAATCTTCTGTATAGGCATTTGATAAGATGGCCAAGAAAAGCCTGTCGGCTCCAATGGAAGTTTCAACTACGTAAGGTAAATAGCGCTGCTTATCTTTTTCTTCTACCTCTTGGTCGAAGTAGTTTAAGTTCTTCTTTACATAGGCTTGATGCTGTTTTAAGTCGAAATCCGTACGTGAGTGTATTCCTTCTAGCTCTCTAAAACCAAAAGGAAAATCGTATTCAATATCGAAAGCAGCATCAGCGTAGTGGGCAGGCTTTTCGTGTTCGTGAAAACGTAATTTCTCTTTAGGTAGCCCTAGTGCCAGTAAAAACTGATAGCGTTTTTCCTTCCAGTACTCAAACCATTCTTTTTGTGTACCAGGTCGCACAAAAAACTGCATTTCCATTTGTTCAAATTCACGCATACGGAAAATGAATTGTCGTGCTACGATTTCATTTCTAAAGGCTTTCCCAATTTGGGCAATACCAAAAGGGACTTTCTGGCGGCTGGTCTGTTGTACATTTTGAAAGTTAGTAAAAATCCCTTGCGCCGTTTCAGGGCGTAAATAAACCGTGTTGGATTCCTCAGCCACAGAACCTATTTGGGTGGCAAACATTAAGTTGAACTGGCGTACTTCTGTCCAGTTGTTAGTTTTAGCAATAGGACATACAATTCCTTCTTCTATCAGAAGTTGTCGTAAGCCTTCTAGGTTTTCGTCGGTAAGTAGTTGATTCATGCGCGCAATAAGTGCCTGCGCCTCATCTTCTTTTCCTTCTTCTGAGTAAGCGGCTGCTTTTGCTTCAAAAAGATGATCTACCCGATAACGTTTTTTAGAATCTTTGTTATCTACCATCGGGTCATTAAAGCTGTCTACGTGTCCAGAGGCTTTCCAAACAGTAGGGTGCATAAAGATGGCAGCATCTATACCGACCACATTATCGTGAAGCATTGTCATCGCTTTCCACCAAGCCTCTTTAAGATTATTTTTAAGCTCAACGCCATTTTGCCCATAGTCATATACGGCTTGCAAACCATCATAAATATCACTAGAGGGAAACACAAAGCCATATTCTTTGGCGTGTGAAATAATTTTTTGAAGACTGGCTTCTTCTAAGGTCAGATTTTTCTTATTTTTTGACATGACGTTATATCACTTAGAGCCTGTTTAAAAATTAAATTTATGTATAATTAATATTTTACGAAATTTTAACCATTTATTCCTCAATCTACCTTTCGTTCATTTTTTAGCTGCGCTGAACTCCACTTCGTTCCGGTTCTTGATGAACCGAGCCTCTGGCGAGCTCGGCGTAGCCCAAAACGAACCAAAAACCGAGCTGGCGAGCTCGACGAAGTCAAATCCAAAGCTTCTACCCACAAGCCAACTCGCCTCCCCGCTGGATTTTCAGGCCAATGCACCTGTATTGATCTTAAAAACAGATAGTTAAAAAAACTAAACATACTCTTAATAAATAATGGCTCACAAATACGTTACGAAAGTAGGTAGTTTTTGAACCAATTAAAAGTACAGATTTAGGAGAATTCAAAAGACTAGATATTTTTGCTATGACTACATAATACACCTCCTTTGTACGGAGTGCAAGTATTATATTGCCCTACAAGATTTATTGATACACTATGGAATATAGAAATTTACAAGAAGCACTTCAAACACCTATAATTTCTAAAGTAACTACACTAGATTTATCTAACAAAGGATTGGAGACTTTACCCGAAGAAATTGGAAAGCTTACTAGCTTATGTGTACTGCGCTTAACTAATAATCGTCTCAAAATACTGCCCAAAGCCATCGGAAAGCTGGTAAACCTCTCCACACTAGACCTCAGTGAGAATCTATTGGAGGTACTACCTACCTCTTTAAAAAAGCTTGTAAAGCTACAAAGGCTCTATTTACAACAGAATAAGCTAACAGCCCTACCAGACGTATTTACTGACATGGAAAAGCTACGCATCTTATATGCGTCCGAAAATCAGCTAAGTGAACTACCTGCTTCCATAAGCGATTTGTTAGCATTACGGGTATTTCATTTAGAAAAAAACCATTTTACCCAAATGCCAACCGTACTATACGAGTTACCTTTACTACAAGAAATAAGAGGCTTTCAGTTGGTACGTGAGATCTCACCAGGAGTACTTCAAAAGTTTAGGAAAGATTATAAAGAACAAGCCCTTTCTAAAGAACAGCAGAAATTATTTCTACAAATATTGGTAGGTAATACAAAAGCAGTAAAGAAAGCCTCACTGACAGACCTTTTGAGTGCTGTATTGTTTACGCATAGCCATGTGGCTATTCAAGCAAAAGATTATTTGTTAAAACGATACGAACAAGCTTATCAAACTAATCCTATTACTAGTACATCCGTTGTGGCTACTTGGGGAAAAACAGGCCTTAAAAAGACAGAGATAAAAGAAAAACTACAGACCTTAGGGGCTACCTATAGCCCAACTATTACCAATGAAGTAACCCACATTGTAGTAGGAAAACCGTCTAAAAAAGCAAAGGTCAACTTTAGTAAACAGGCCATTCTTTCAGAAACGCAATTGGTAGATGCCTCTAACCAAATAGCCCCTCCTTTTCTACTGGAAGCCGATACGCCCAAAGAAAGCAAGGCACACGCAGTAGAGATGCTATTGAGTACAGACGAAAGAAATGTTGCGATAGGGCTAGCTTTTTTTAAAGCAGGAGGTGTTCCTAAAGATGTTATCACGGAATTATACCTCGTTTATAAGATTTCCCAAGACAAGAAAAATAAAGCGGAGGCAAAGAAATTATTAGAAATACATGCGCCTAAAGATGTTCATAAGGTTATGAAAGACCAGTCTCGTTTGGTATCCTCTGCTTACAATGGTAAAAAGAAGCTATACAAGGTGCAAACAAGATACGCGCAACTGTCTCAATCAATTGACTGGCTTCGGGTAGGATTTTATCTTTACAAACGTTTTGGGAAAGGGCTACGATTTGTATTGGATCACACAACACCTAATACTCCCTTTAAGATAGAAGTGTTACAAGCTTTAATTGAAGATAACCATTTTGATTATCATAAGGGCTACGCCACCTACATGCCCGATTACCAAAGCCATTACACATACGAGCACTATACTTTTGCCCCTTTCCCCAAAGAAGTCTATCAATTTACACAACTGCAAGGGATAAGTATAAAAGGATGTCGTATTGCTGAAATCCCTGCAGGGATACATCAATTGACCGCTTTAGAAGTACTCGATCTAAGTGGTAACTTCCTAAAGGCGCTTCCTGAAGATATTACACAACTGAAAAATCTAAGAAAGATAGATATCTCTAACAATGAGTTTGATGCGTTCCCTTTGCTATTGACTCAGCTACCTTCCTTGGAGGAAATTAAGATAACCTACAACCGAAAGAGGTGGGAACATAATCCTTTAACTATACCCGATGGGGTATACGAAGCACTTCCTAACTGCTCAATACAGACGCGATAGGATAAACTGATGTGATTTTTTACTTTTTGAGACCATTATCAGGCTCAATAACGGTACTATTCTCAAAGTCGAAAAGCGTCAGTAGGCGAATGGTGTAATAAGCGCTCCAAATATTCTTTAAGTTGCTTAAGTAATTGTATTTGGCCTCCTCTCTGTCGTTCTGGGCTATATTAAGCTCAGTAATACCGATTTTACCTGATAGATAGCGCTCTTTGGCTATTTCAAAGCGTTTTTGCGCAATTTCATCTGCTTTTACAGCACTCTGCAACTGCTGTCGATAGATATTCCACTGCTTTACCTGTAAATAGATTTCTTGTTCAAACTCTCTTTCTGCCAGCTCTGCTTCTGCCTCTACGAGTTCCTGATTGGAGAGGGCAGTTTTAATGGCTGACTTGGAGCGCCCCCAGTCCAGAATAGGAATTTCAAAACTCAGTTGAAAACGCTGTTGATCCTGCAAGGTTCTATAAACCTCAGTAAAAGTACTAGCGCTTTGGGTGTAACCAAATGAGAAGTTAATATCCATATTGAATCCAGAGTTCCCTTTAGCGAAGGCAATTTCTTTTTCGGCTTCTAGCAATCTTCTTTGTATAGTAATAACCTTTGCTCGGTTCTTTCTGGCCTCAGCCAAAGCTTTCTGTTCATCTATGTAGATTTGTGGGATCTCGTCAGGAGGAATAAGCATAATATTAAGCGTGTCTTCCAGGCTCAAAAACGACTTAAGCTGTAGTGTATATATCTCATTGTCTAGCTTTGCGCGTTCTCTCGCTTGCTGTGCGTTAAGATAGTTAAGTTCTACTTGCAATAATTCACTCTCTGCAATTTTTCCAATTTCATATTTCTTAATGGCTAGTTTGTAGATTGTATCGTTGTTAATGGCATTTTTCTCACTGATTTCTAGGTTGATTTGAGACAACAGTAAGTTAAAGAACAGGTTGGTAGATTTTACCGAAATGGCCTCTAAGTCTTCTGTGAAAATACGCTTGGCTTCTTCATACTTTTTAGGCTCTATTCTGGCATCCCAACGGAGTGGATTGAAACCAAAAACGGGTTGCCGAATACCAACTACTACAGGATAAGATAAGTAAGAAGTACTAGATTCGTTGCCCAGAATGTCTAAACGATTTAGCTGAGAGGTAGCAAAGAAAGTACCTCCCGTAGGAGCAATATTTTGTGTAAGCGATAAGTCAACTGAGGAGTTGGCAAGGCTACGCTCTCTAAAAGCTTCCAAACCACTGTTTTGAGTAACTGGAATAATTGTTCTGCTGATATCGGGTGCGTCTATATTAAGCGTAAGCTGCGGCTTATAACGAGAGAGATGATTCCTATACTGCCAGTAGCTATTATTGAGTTGATTTTTGGCTCTTTGGTAATCAGGAGACTGGGTTTGTGCTAGTGATATAACTTGCTTGAGGGTAAACTCGTAGGCGCCATCCCTAAACTGCGCTGAAACAGGGTAAAAAGGTAATAGGCAAAGCATTTGAAGAAGTAAAACAAATATCTTTTTACAAAACATAGATGATATGGCTGGTAAAAGCTCAGTCAATTTAGCTAATTTCGTAAAGGATAAAAAAATAAATAGCCTTATAGAATTTTAAATTCTACACGTCTGTTCAAGGCACGTCCCTCATCAGTAGCATTATCAGCAATCGGTTGTGTTTTTCCGTAGCCGGCAGTTACCAAACGACTTACGGGTGTTCCTTTTTCCTCTAAAAAGGTTTTAACAGTCAAAGCTCTCTGACGAGAGAGTTGTAGGTTATAATCGTTGGTACCTACATTATCGGTGTGCCCACTTATCTCAACACGTATATCTTTATTTTTCTTTAGAATTTCTGCTAAAATATTGAGTTCAAAAAAAGAGGCTGGTTTTAGGGTAGCCTTATTGAAGTCAAAATAGATATTTTTTAAGATGATGGTTTTACCTGATTTCAACGGGGTCATCTTTGTGGGTAATGGAAGAGGTTTATTACCAACAGGTTGAAAATCAACTGTAATAATAGGATAATACCCTTCTGCTTCAATTTCAATATTATACGTGTAGCAGTCTTCTAAGGAGATATCGTATATACCTTCTTCTAATGAGCTTACTTGCTCAGTTTCTGTATCTTGGTTGTAGTATTTTACTACTCCCTTCAGTGGGGCTTGGGTGTCTTCATCCATTACTTTACCAGTATATTGGTATTCATTGGGGCAATCTGATATAGGAATTACGAATATATCATCTATAAAATAGTAAGCCGAGTTGTTGAAGGCCTGCGGGCGTACTTTTACTTTACACTCCGCTTGATTGTAAAACATCCCCAAGGTTAAATGGGTATATTGGTCATCTGCTAAAAACTCACCTTGTACGAGCTTCCAAGCACTATCCGTATTAATTATACTATCTGATTTTACGTGTGCTTTGCCAGCTTGAGGACTGCTTACAGGCTGATTAGTAAAGAGTATACCTAAGTTGCTTACCGCTAAACCGGAGTAGGTTTGTGCTAATAATGCTTTAAAACCTACCTTATACCTTCTTCCTTTTTGCAAGGGTTTTTTGAGAGCTACACCAATAATCTCATTAGGGACGTTTTTATGAAAACAGGCTACCCCAACAAAATGCCCCCCTGTAGGCGGCTCAGCATAACCAAAGAAGTTTTTCGGAATTTTAATTGCCTTATTACCAGTACAACTCCCAAAATAATCAGGAGAGCCTTGGTATTTCTGCCACGGAGTAGCCCGGTCCACCTGATCATACTCGGTTGGGCAGACGCTGAATTTTTCAAAACTAGGATTTGGTACAAGGTTTTGCCCGTGTACTGAACCACTCAGTATCACTAAGAAGATTATCAGGCGTGTAGTAGCGCGTAGAGGAATTATCAACTTCATCATACAAAAAATTAAATAGTAAAGGCTGGCGCTAACTTCTTTTACTTTGTGTAAGTGCTTGTTCACTAACAATAGTTCCATCAAGTAAGTAAACGGCACGCTGTGCATAAGCCGCGTCATAAGTAGAGTGTGTTACCATGAGTATCGTAGTGCCTTGTTTATTGAGTTGTGTAAGCAAGTACATCACATCTTCCCCGTTCTTCGAGTCCAAGTTACCCGTAGGCTCATCTGCCAGAATAAGCTTCGGATTCGTTATAATAGCTCTTGCAATGGCTACCTTTTGTTGTTGCCCTCCAGAAAGCTGCTGTGGAAAGTGATCTCTACGATGCTTAATACGTAATTGCTCCATAAGCGCTTCTACTTGTCTCTTTCTTTGCTTACTAGATATTTTCAAATAGGCTAGTGGCAATTCAATATTTTCAAATACTGTTAGCTCGTCTATTAAGTTAAAGCTTTGAAAGATGAATCCAATGTTCCGCTTGCGTATCTCTGCTCTTTTTTTCTCTGATGTACGGGTTACTTCTTTCTCTAAAAAATGTATACTACCAGCACTAGGTGTATCTAATAAGCCTATCAAATTAAGTAAAGTAGACTTACCACAACCCGAAGGCCCCATAATAGCTACAAACTCACCTTCGGTTACTTGCAAAGTAACCCCGTTCAAGGCCAGTGTCTCTACTTCTTCAGTAGTGTAATGCTTTTTTAAGTTATCGATTTTTAAGAGCATGTTTTGTGACAAAAAGATACAAGGCATTGTACGTGAGCGTACAATTTACTATTTTGGATTTCAATCAAAACTACTGGTAAGTGCCCAATAAAACTAATTTTATTTTGGTATGGTATTTTAAATGTACCTGACGTTAGACATACCATTACGCTTCTTACATACTATATAGACAATCACTATGGGCGAAAAAATAGAGAAGGTACTCATTATTGATGATGATGAGGACATCTTATTGGCAGCTAAAATGTTTCTGAAGAAACATGTGAAACAGGTTATCATTGAGCAAAATCCACAAAAAATTCCTTTTCTCCTGAATAATGACACTTACGATGTCATTCTTTTAGACATGAACTTTAGCGAAGATACTACTAGTGGTAAAGAAGGGTTTCATTGGCTGGGAGAGATATTAAGCCGCGAGCCCAAAGCGGTCGTCATTATGATTACTGCCTTCGGTGATGTAGAAACAGCCGTAAAAGCATTAAAGGAAGGAGCAACAGATTTTGTACTAAAGCCTTGGCAAAACGAGAAACTGCTGGCTACTATTTCGTCAGCGGCTAAACTAAGTGCCTCCTACGAAGAGGTAAAAAAGCTTAAAAAGACAAATAGGCAACTATTAGATGATATATCGGGCCATACTGATTATGATATGTTGGGAGAGAGCGCCGGTATCAAAAATGTAAGGAGTATCATTGATAAAGTAGCACAAACTGACGCCAATGTACTTATTTTAGGTGAAAATGGTACTGGAAAAGAGCTAGTAGCACGTGCTATACATCGAAATTCTATGCGAAGCGATAAGGTTTTTGTAGGGGTAGATATGGGAGCTATTAGCGAAACGCTTTTTGAGAGTGAGCTTTTCGGTCATAAAAAAGGAGCCTTTACAGATGCTAAAGAAGATCGTACTGGGCGTTTTGAAGTAGCCAATGGAGGAACATTATTTCTAGACGAAATCGGAAACCTACCACTGACTCATCAAGCAAAGCTTTTGGCCGTGCTACAAAATAGAGAAATTGTGCAGCTTGGTTCTAATAAAGTAGTACCTATTGATATTCGATTGATTTGCGCTACGAATATGCCACTCTACGAAATGGTAGAAGATAATCAATTTCGTCAAGATTTATTGTATAGAATCAATACGGTTGAGATTCACATCCCTCCACTGAGAGAAAGATTAGGGGATGTACCTGCCTTAGCGAAGTTTTTTGTGGGGAAATATGCAAAGAAATATAAAAAAACAGGCTTTAAAATTTCTAGTGATGCTATTGGCCGCTTGCAAATGCACCACTGGCCTGGAAATATTCGAGAATTACAACATGCCATAGAGCGTGTCGTCATTATGAATGAATCAGATACAGTACAGGCAAACGATTTCTTCTTCCTTTCTACTAAAAAAGCAGACCAGACGATAAGTGTACAGGGCACAAACCTTAATCTAGATGAAATGGAGAAAGTAGCCATAGAAAAAGCAATTCAAAAGCATAATGGTAATATCTCTAAGGCGGCGAAGGAGTTGGGTCTTACGAGGGCTTCTTTATACAGAAGACTAGAAAAATATGGTATTTAAGCGATTCAGATGGGTGGTTTTTCTGTTTATTGGGGCGTTTTTTTTAACGCTTCTACTACTGGTTTGGCTCCTATTGCAGACCAGTTACTATGCTACAATCGTAGTGATATTACTATTACTGATAGCGCAAGTATACAGCTTTATAAAGTACATAGAAAAAACCAACGTAGAAATTACACGTTTCTTGAATGGTATCCATTATGATGACTTCTCCGCTACTTACCCTACTAATAGTCGCGGTAAAACTTTTAAAGAACTACACCGCGAGCTGAATAGAGTAGTGAGTAAATTCCAAGAGATTCGTGCAGAAAAAGAGGCACAATACCATTACTTGAGGTCTATTGTACAACATATTAATATAGGCTTGATTGCCATAGATGAGTACCAAAAAGTACAACTTATCAACAACGCAGCGAAAAGATTATTGGGTATCAACCATTTAGATACATTACAGATGCTGCAAGAAAACTTTCCAGAATTGGTAGCAAGTATAGAGGCGCTTCATTCAGAAGAAAAAAAGGTACTCAAATTTCAGGTCAATGAAGAAATAGCCCAAATTACCTTGAGTGCTACTTCTATCAAACTGTTGGGCAAGACTTACAAGCTGGTATCTCTGCAGGATATTCATACGGAGCTAGAAGAGAAAGAAATGGAAGCCTGGCAGAATCTCACCCGCGTGCTTACCCACGAGATTATTAATTCTGTTACACCCATCACCTCCCTAGCTTCTACGCTAGCACAAGAACTAGATGAACAAGTAGATGATAACGGAGGGTATGAGTTTATAGAGTCAGAAGAAATTAAGGATGCCCATAAAGCCATTCAAGTAATTGAAAAACGATCTGCAGCCTTAGTAGACTTTGTAACTGACTTTAGAAACTTTACAAAGATACCTTCTCCTAAATTTCAACTTTTTGAAATAGAAGAGCTATTTAAGGGCATAGAGATTTTGATGAAAGATGACTTTAAAAAAGTTGATATTACCTTTCACTACGAGGTGCAACCAGCACATCTACAGCTATCGGCAGACCCCGCTTTAATCGAACAGATTCTTATAAATCTAATTACTAATTCGATGCAAGCTTTGCATAATATAGCAGAAGCACGTATCGTACTTTCTGCACAAGTAGACGAAAACAGTAAGGTAATCATGAAAGTAAGTGATAATGGAGCAGGGATCAGCGAAGAGGCTCGTAAACACATTTTTGTGCCTTTTTTCACTACGAAACGAACAGGTTCTGGTATTGGGCTGAGTCTCTCACGGCAAATTATGCGGATGCACGGGGGAAGTATTACAGTTAACTCTGTACCCAAGCAAGAAACAACCTTTACCTTAAAGTTTGCTTAGTTGTATGCGCATATGTTCAATGTTTTGTTGTTTTAAGGGTGATAAAATGTTTTTACCATACACTGAATGATAAGTGTGTTGCTGGAAAAAATCAATATTCTGCTGGAGCCACTCCTTATCTGTATAATGCTTATTTAATACGAGTTGCCATTCTCGTCGTAATCGCTCAGCATCTTCCTGAAAGTGTGTAGATCACAGTTGTCTCCATAACAATAAAAAAAAAACAGCTTCTAATGAATTCTGAGGAGTTTGAGGCATCTTTGTAGCACCAATACAATCAATAATCTGCTGTAGTACATTCGTTTCATATGCCTGAACTTTTAAAAAATGCCAAGCGATTTCTTGACTAACTGCTTCATGACCCTCAAATACTTGTGTATGCCCTGTATCGTGAAACCAAGCAGCAAGCAGTATAATTTCTTTGCTTTGTGAGGAAATCTCCATTGCACTAGCTATTTTTTCTACTGCTTGTACTACCGTTCGTGTATGTTGTAAATTATGATAAATCCTATTGGAAGGAAGCGCTTCAGTAAGTAAGGTTTCTACATAATGTTGAGCAAGCGCAATAGACATATATAAAAGTAAGAAAGTAATGGGTATATCACTGATCTACTGTAAGTAGTGGAGGAAGATGAAGCTTTATTTAAACATTTTACCTAATTTCTGCTTCCCTCCCTGCATTTTATTCATCTTCTTCATCATCTTTTTCATCTCACTAAATTGCTTAATCAAGTTATTCACTTGTTGTACAGAAGTGCCGCTGCCCTTTGCAATGCGTTTTCTACGACTACCACTAGAAGTACCTCCTAGGAGTAGATCGGGATTTTCTCGCTCTTTTTTTGTCATGGATTGGATTACGGCCTCAATAGGTACAAAGGCATCATCGTCCAGATCAACATCTTTAATCATTTTACCCATCCCTGGAATCATCCCTACTAGATCTTTCAGATTTCCCATCTTTTTAATTTGCTGTAACTGTGAGTAGAAGTCCTCAAAGTTAAACTGGTTTTGTCGTATCTTTTTATTGATACGCTCCGCTTCCTTCTCGTCGAATACCTGTTGCGCTTTCTCAACCAAAGATACCACATCACCCATACCCAAGATACGACTGGCCATTCTATCAGGATAGAAGATGTCCATCGCATCCATTTTCTCGCCTGTTCCTACAAACTTAATGGGTTTTTCTACTACTGAGCGTATAGAGAGCGCTGCTCCGCCTCGGGTATCACCATCTAGTTTGGTGAGCACAACGCCTGTGAAGTCGAGCTGGTCGTTGAAGGCTTTCGCTATATTAACAGCATCTTGTCCCGTCATCGCATCTACCACAAACAGAATCTCGTCAGGATTGATTGCTTTCTTCACTTCCGTAATCTCGGTCATCATTTGCTCATCTATTGCCAAACGACCGGCGGTATCTACTACAACGATCTGCTTTTTCTGCTCTTTCGCGTAAGCGAGGGCATTTTTAGCTACTTGTACAGCATTTTTATTCTCGGGTTCTGCATATACTTCTACCCCTATTTGCTCTCCGAGTACCTTCAACTGATCAATGGCCGCAGGACGATACAAATCGCAAGCGACCAAAAGTACCTCTTTATTCTGTGCTTTTAAGTGATTAGCAAGTTTCCCAGAGAAAGTAGTTTTACCAGAACCTTGTAAGCCAGACATAAGAATCACAGAAGGATTAGAAGTAAGCTGAATACCCTTTTGCTCACCACCCATCAGTTGTGTGAGTTGGTCGTGAACGATTTTGACAAGCATTTGCCCTGGCTCTACAGCAATCAATATTTTTTGTCCTAGCGCTTCCTCTCTTATATTTTCTGTAATGCTCTTGGCTACATTATAGTTAACATCCGCATTTAGTAAAGCTTTCCTGATTTCTTTTACAGTAGTGGCTACATTTATCTCGGTAATTCTATCCTTTCCCTTAAGGGTACGTAGCGCGCCGTCAAGCTTTTCACTTAGATTCTCAAACATAAATTTTGCGGTTTTTTGGTAAAATGGGTTACAAAATTACAACTTTAAGGGCAGAGTGCCAAAACTTGTAATTTCATTTTCTTATAAAGTATATATTTTATAATATTGAATGCTTAATTATGTTGCCGCTATATTATGTTTAAAAAGTTACTTTCTTTATTACCCCCTTTTTTAAGAAGTGAGTTGAGACAAATAAAATGGAGACGAGATCTAAAGAAATGGAAAAATCGTGGTAAACCTGTACCTCCCCCTCATATTGTAAAACAACTAACCATAGAAAGCTACGCAAAGGAATATCAGATAGATGTTTTTGTAGAAACAGGTACGCATAGAGGAACTACGTTGGAAGCACAACGAAAGAGCTTCAAAAAGCTATACTCTATAGAATTAGATAAAAAATTGTATGAAAATGCCTCTAAGCGTTTTGGGAGATATTCTCACATTAAAGTTTTACAAGGTGATAGTAGTATAAAGTTAAGAGAAGTAGTTAAATCGCTTTCTGAGAAATCACTTTTTTGGCTCGATGCGCATTACTCTGGAGTAGGAACTGCTCGTGGTAGTTTAGACTGCCCTATATATGGAGAGTTAGAAGCAATTTTTGGAAGTAGACAAAAGCACATCATTCTCATTGATGATGCTAGGTTGTTTATTGGAAAAGATGATTATCCAACTATACAAGAGTTAAAAGCATTTGTCGCTCAACACGATGAAGATATACAAATGATAGTTGAGGATGATATTATTCGATTATTTTAACTTTATCTTTTTGATAAGCTCAGTGAGAAGCCTATTTGCATCTTCTGAAACCTCAAAAAACCAGGCCCCAGCCGCTAAAAGTGTAGAAATTAGTAAGCTCCTAAGCAAAATATTAATGATTGGGTGTAGTTCTAAAGTACTAGTAGAGTAGGCTACTAACGCAATAGTACCAACCAAAGCAAGGCAGATGAGCGTTTGTTTAGTAAATGGTTGCAACTTAAACTGTTTATATATAAATACAAGTCGAATAAAGTTATAAACAATTATTGAAGATAATGTGGCAAAGGCAGCACCCTCCAACTGATAGCGAGGAATGAGAAAAAGGTTCAACATAGTCATAATTAGGATCAAAATAAGATTGGTGATTAAGTTGAACCGATAGTATCTAGAGTAAATAATAATTTCGTGATTCATACCCATAGCCATATCTATGAATCGCATAAGACCAATAAACAATACTACAAAATAGCCTTGGATGTAAATTTCGCCTTTAGGCATTATTAAAAAAATATCTTTAAGGTTCAATAAAATAAGTAGAAGTAGCCAAGCACCCACCAGTAATTGATTGATAGAAGTTTTTTGATACATAGTCTTAATGCGAGCAATATCATTGTTTTTCCAAGCAGAAGAAATAATAGGAATAGAGATTTGTGATATGGCACGTCTTGGTATCTCAACAACAGTACCCATAAAGAAGGCAATGGAGTAGATTCCTGCTTCTCTTTCTCCTATTAATCCGCCCAACATAATAATGTCAAGGTTACTTATGACTACATTACTCGCACTACTCAGCATAATGAAGATTCCATAGTTTATAAATGAGCGTAACTCTTTTATAGAAAAACTAAAGTGCCAATTGAGTTTTCCTATATTAAATCTACGTAAGTAGATTAATAAGCCTATAATACTCATTATACGAGTGAGGATAATACTTCCAATAAACTGTTTGAAGTCAATAAGCTCTATTGATAGCAATAACAAGGCAACTACTAAGACGACTCTAAGTAAGAAACTATCTAATATACTGGGGACTACGATACGATAATGTGCTCTTGAAAAAGCTAATAAAATACCTTGATAAGTTATTAAGCAAACTAGAAAAAAAAGCTGATAGCGGTAATTCAGCAGGTTACTATATTTTTCTAATAAAGATGGTGACAACAAAAAAGGTACAAAATGAATAAATAGAAACGATAGGCATAAGCCTATAAGGGGATATATAAGACAGAATGTAAAAAAAGTGTTTTTTCCCTCTGTAGACTTTTTAAACAGGGGAAAGAAGTGGTCTATAACACCAACGATACCCAACTGAAAAATAGTAGCTAGAAGTAATTCATTAGCAAGAATAAGCCTTAGTACACCAATTTCTTCAGGAGATAAAAGTTGTGGAAATAACCAAACATTATTGAGAGCACCTAGTAAAACACCTATGTACAATACGATACTGGTTTTTAACCCTTGCCTAATCACTATTCCCATACTAATCTCTTAAGCCACTTTTAAATCTTTCATTCACATTATCTACTTTTTCGTAAAAATGTAGCTCTGGAGCATTTCGTACATAAAACTTTTCATAGTTACTTAAAATATTTATTACGTGTTTAGCCACTAACTTTGGTTTGCTGTAAGCAGGTAAAAGTCTTCCTAAAAAGCTATCCATACGTTTAGTAAATGGTAAGGCAATATCTTGCAACCAGTTTCCTAAACGGTCGTGAGGGATAATTTCTACAAAGCCAGCCGCATGAGCAGTAGGAAGTAGCATATTAGAACCATGAATCCCCACCACTACCTGTGATTTAGCATATTGTTCACACCATTCCTTTTCTTTTTCAAATGATATATGATCTTCTCTCAAGTCTTGGATAGCTTTACTAAAGCTACCAGTACGACCTAAACCAATTACCTTAATTTGTACTTGAGGAAATACTTTTTTTATTTTCTTAGTTAGCTTTTTTAAGCGCAATGCTTGAAAATAACAAAAAAATGCGCGAAAAATAGTGAAGTTTTCAAGAAGAGAAAACTTCTTAAAAGCCAAAAATAACAACTCTTCGAAGCCTGAGCCTGTCCAGAATCTATCCTCACGCCAGATAAAACTCACTTGAAGCGGTAATCTATAAAAATTTACTAATGAAAAAGGTGATACCTTAGAGTAGGGCGTAATTGAAAAATTTTCTAAAGAAGGGATAGGGTAAGCCAAGCTTAAATAGACTTCTTGATAATGTGAGAGACTTTCTTCGATAAGATTTTCTAAAGCGATATACCAATTATTAAACTCAGAAAGCTTTAAATCTATCAACCATATTTCAGCTACTCCTTCAGGAACTAACCAAGCAAAAGATTTTGGTAAAATAATAATGAGACCTTCTTCAGGATATCTCTCTAAATACTGAGTAGCGTTAAAAAGCTTGAGTAAGACATGACCATATAAGACATCAGTACAGTTCAGAATAATGACTTTTTCGCATTTATTTTTTATGATTTTTTTAATGTTAACGGTAGCGTCAGAAGGGCTATTATAAGCTTTGAGTAAAGATTTATGAAACCAACGATAATACTTATCACGACCAACTAGTGCATTCTTCTGTTTATCTATAATTGTGGGGTACAAAAGCGCATTCCCTATGGGAAAATCCATAAGAAAGTTATTTTTGCAAGTACCACAGACAGTACTTGCCAATATATGTAATCCTTGAAAAATGATCTTTTCAACTTTACATAGTTCTTCTGTACAATAAGGACAACGGAATTGTTGATATAAATCTGGTTTTAGAGAAATCATAAAAGTAAATGATTATTTTTGAAAGTGAAGAAAACTATACCAATGGAAGAAGGGATCAATACTTTCATCTTTCAAAGGGTAAAGCTAAGATAGAGTCTTTTCTAAAAAAAGATTGTTGGGTGTAAAAGAGACAGGGCGAATACTTATCACTGTAGTAGGCATATATTGTAAAATAAATGCCAGGTTAGTAGCCTTAGAGTCAATATTATAATGGTGAATGGGTCGGCAAGTAAAAGTTTTCTTTACGAGCCAAGTTTTTTGATAAAAATAAATGGGATCTAAAGGGGCTAATAGAGTCTTATCTAGCAAATAGGGCTGCCAACTCAACTTTTCAAACTGACTGTTGGCTCTTTGACTTGAAAAGCTCCGATAACCTTTGAGAAAAGACCACCAAAGTTTTAGGAACTGAATGAGCCTGAAACGAAAAAATAGAGGAAATGTGTGTAGAATGTGGTATAGGCTTATAAAAATAGATTTTTGTTTTAAACGCTTTTTCAACGACATAAAGTTGGTAACATTTAACGAAGAACTCATCTAGGATTATTAAAAAGATGTTCAAAGAAAGACACTTTTATATCATAAAAACTAAGCCCCTTAACGAACATCTTAAATAAAGATAGTATAAAACGAGAAATACTTCCCTATATCGCTCAAGGAAAAAGAGGGGAAAATGACAGAAGCGTAAATGATAGGCATTACAGGTCTGATACTATATCGTTTGAAAGCAGGCTACCAATGGGAATAGTTGCCTATAAGTAGCTTTCTGAGCGGCTCCTACAGTTACAAAACGACCTTTTGTCATTTTCAACGTTGGTCGAAACATAAGGGAAGGTATGGAGTATGGTTCAAATTTCTGGGTGCAAGTAAACCTTTTCTTAATTATTATGAGCATTCAGTTAGATGGCAACCAAGCCCTGTAAAAGGGGCTTTTGAAGCAGTAGGCTATCAAAGAAGAGTAAGACCATCAACCAACTGCTTGTATATTATAAAAATAGGGTGGTTATCAGCTTTGGGTGGGCGGTGACAGGTAATCATTAGGATGTCTTTGAGTTAGAGAAAGCGCTTGAGGCGATTCTGGAGCTTGTATCATTGAGCATAGGCTTAGATGGCCTGATTTGCAATGCTGATGCTACCTTTGATTGTCAGGAACTCAGAGCACTTTGCGGGTAATACGGTATCAAGCGTATCTATAGGCTTAATGCTAAAAATGAGGTGGTGAGTAAAAGGGAAGAATATTTTAGCTTCGCTGAGCTTATTTTGTTCGGTTGATGAGCAGTTCTTTAGAGACCCTTATGTAGTTGAAAGGTCTTTTGCTTAGATGGATGCTTTTAAGGCACTTCTGATATGTTTTAAAAAAAATTGACCATTGGAGGAGCTTAATTGTCATCACGCTCCTCGTCATCGGCATCAAAAAGTTTAGTTTAAAAATATTAGATAAGTTCTATATTAAAAAATAATTTTTAATTTACTCAATACAAAAGATAACTCTATTCTATAGGAATGATAAAGCTCGCCCCTATTGTATTATTTATTTATAATCGTCCTATACACACAAAAAAAACGATTGATAGTCTATTAAAAAACCCTTTAGCAGCTCATTCTGAGCTGTTTGTGTATGCTGACGGCCCAAAACGAGATAAAGACATACCCAAGGTAAATGAAGTAAGGCAGATTGTGAATAAGATAAAAGGATTTACCAATGTACACCTTACAACACAAGACAAGAATAAAGGCTTAGCAGATTCAGTCATTTCAGGCGTTTCTGAGGTTATCAACATTTTTGGTAAAGCGATTGTCATCGAAGATGATTTAATCTCTACTAGTAACTTCCTCAATTTTATGAATGACTGTCTAGATTTTTATGCCAATACGCCTCATATTTTTTCTATATCGGGCTACATTTATCCTTTCTCTATACCTACTACCTATCAAAAGGATGTATTACTATTGCCTAGATCCTCTTCTTGGGGCTGGGCTACTTGGAAAGATAGATGGGCAAAGGCAGATTGGACAATAAGCAACGCCAGTCAAATCAAAAAAGACAAAGCCTTACAAGAAAGCTTGGCAGTAGGTGGAAGCGACTTGATAGCTATGCTCTACAAGCAAAAACTGGGTAAAATAGACTCTTGGTCAGTAAGGTGGAGCTATACACATCTTAAACACCAAGCGTATGGACTCTTTCCAGTGAACTCTAAGATATATAACATAGGAAACGATGCTTCTGGTACACACTCGGACCGTACAAGTAAATATGATGTCATACTAAAAAATACACCTTACCAGCTCACGAAGGATCTTACACCTCAAAAGGAAATCATTACTTCGTTCCAAAAGTTTTTTGAACCCAGCTTATATCGCAAAATTATTAATAAAATAAGATACGGTGTTTAGTAAAAAGCTATACTTTTGAAAGTATTATAAATTTCAGAAACGGTGAAACTGTTTTTTAAGATTATTTTCCGAGAACTCTATCATTTATTTAAAAGTAAAAAGAGTAGAGCTTTTTTATGGCTAGTATTGAAGCTAGGGGACAAAAAGCGCTATCAACCCTGTCAGGTAAAGTACTCACGCTATTATTTCTCTATACCAGATGCTTTATCCTTTGTATGGCAAATCAAAGAGATTTTTGTAGATGAGAGCTATGCATTTACTACACAAGAAGCTTCACCTATTATTTATGTCTGTGGTGCCAATGTAGGTGTAGACTGCCTGTACTTCAAAGAAAATTACCCACAAGCCCGTATCAAAGCTTTTGAGGCTGACCCACAAATTGTGAAATATTTAAAAAATAACTTAATAACCAACCAATGTAAAGCAGTAGAAGTCATTGCTAAAGCGGTTTGGGTGCACAACGAGGGCATCGAGATGCAGCTAGAAGGTGCAGATGGAGGGTCTATCTTTGGAGAAGGAAATAAGGTAACTGTAGAAAGCACAAGACTAAAAACTTGGCTATTGCAAGAAAGCAGTATAGATATGCTTAAAATGGACATAGAAGGTGCAGAGGTAAGCGTTTTGGAAGATTGTGGAAAAGCACTGGAGAAGGTAAGTAACTTGTTCGTAGAGTACCATGCTTATACAAAGCAACCTCAAGCACTGCATAAACTAATATCAATACTTTCAGCGGCAGGTTTCAGGTATTATGTACAAGAAGCAATTCCTCGTAAAAAACCACTTGTGAACCATCAATATCGCAATCAACAAGTGATGGATTTACAACTTAATATATATGCTTATCGCTTAAAATAGTCATTGTGAATATACTTCTCATCAATACTTATCAACAACGGGGAGGGGCAGCCGTAGCTTGCCAAAGGTTATTTAAAGCCCACCAGCAGCAAGGCCTCTCTGTAAAATTATTGGTACAGGAAGGGCAGCAGATAGCGCATAATACTACTTTTATAGCCAATAGTTACTGGCAAAGAAAGAAAGCTTTTACACGTTTTACATTAGAAAGATTATCTTTTCTGCCCTACGAAAGGGATAAGCGCATACGCTTTGCTTTTTCACCAGCGCAAGTAGGCGTTGATATTTCGCAACACCCACTTGTAAAAGAAGCAGATGTATTACATCTACATTGGATTAACTTCGGCTTCCTTTCTTTAAAATCTCTCCGGAAACTTGTACAACTTGATAAACCCATTGTTTGGACTTTACACGATATGTGGACTTTTACAGGAGGCTGCCACTATGCAGGTACTTGTAACAACTATGTGGACAAGTGTGGAAAGTGTCATTTCTTAAAGCGACCTCACGAAAAAGATTTATCATACCGTATTCACAAAAAAAAACAAGCGCTATTCGCAAAAGCAAACTTACACGTAGTTACTTGTAGTCAATGGCTGCAATCACTTGCAAAAGAAAGTAGCCTTTTACGTAATAAAGCAGTAATAAGTATTCCTAATCCAATTGATACACAGGTATTTCAGCCCTTAGCTGCCAAAGCAGCGAGAATAGACCTTAAGTTACCTGAAAGTAGTTTTTTGGTGCTTTTTGGTGCTATGAATGTAGCAGATGAAAGAAAGGGTTTTCGTTACTTAGAGCAGGCCTTACAGTGGCTCCGTAAAGAGACTACATCCTTACCTATAGAGTTAATCATTTTTGGTAATGTGGATAAGTTGACTTCTTGGAACTTCCCTTTTCCCGTTCACTTTTTAGGAAGCATTCAGGATCAAAGTATTTTGAGAAAGGTGTATGCAGCGGCTGATGTATTTGTGCTACCTTCTCTGGAAGATAATCTTCCTAATACAGTAATGGAAAGTATGGCCTGTGGTACTCCCGTAGTCGCTTTTGAGACTGGTGGACTTCCCGAAATGATTGACCCACTAAAAAATGGGTATCTAGCTAAATATAAAGATGCTAAAGACTTAGCAAAAGGTATCTTAGCTATACAGGATAAAACTGTTGACTGGTCATCAAATGCTCGTCAGAAGGTATTAGACAACTACACAGAAGAAACAGTGAGTAAGCAGTATGTGCAACTTTACAAATCTCTTATCAAGTAGTTCAAATGGCTAGACAGTTTAACCTATTTTAGAATAGAAATGCAGTTATTTCTTCCACGTTTATCAACAACTACGATACTATGCTAAATTACTTTTTTCTATATTTTGTGGATAATACTAGAATGGATAAGTAACTTAGATTAAATGAATTGGAACAAATCTTATTTAGGCTCTTTTTTAGATTTTATTATGTAGCTTAAGAACTAACTACCTTCTGTTAAACTACTTTAAAAGCATCAACCTAAAGGACTTCCCATACTCAGTCAGTTTAGTAGCTTTCAAACCCAATGCTACTTATGACAAGCAGAAAGGTGGTAGCTAGGTATCTTGATAAGGGTTTTACTGGTAAATGTCTTGTTTTCTTTCTAAACTATCCTAACTGATTCGTAGTTGCATAAACAAAACCAAATATAGCGCATAAATGGCACTGAAAATTAATGAGCAAGCCCCTGACTTTACATTACCCTCAACCAGCGGAAAAGACCTTACCCTTAGTAAAGACTTAGTAAATAAACCCTGTATTATTTATTTCTATCCAAAGGACTTTACCAGTGTATGTACAAAAGAGGCTTGTGCTTTTCGAGATGAGTTTGCGGCTTTTCGAGAAGTAGATATAGAAGTATATGGTATTAGTCGGGATGACATACCTACCCACCAGAAGTTTAAGGAGCAGCACCAACTTCCTTTTGATTTGCTTTCAGATAAAAGTGGTAAAGTATGTAAAGCCTACAGTGCCTTAGTACCCATTATAGGCTTACCTAAGCGTATTACCTATTTACTCAACAAAGACCATCGTATTGCAGGTGTCTTTCAGGATATGTTCAGTGCTGATAAGCATATTAAGCGTATGATAGAGAAGGTAAATACCAAATCTTACCTATAAAATTATAACTTGTAATGAATGTGGATAACTTATGTTCTTCATCTTATCTAAAACGCTTTACTATGTGTTGATGCCCATTACTTGGGTAATAGGTATCTTGGTATACACGTTATTTGTAAAAAATAGAAAATATAAGCATCGTGCCCTCAAAATAGCCTTGCTAGCTATATGTTTACTAGGTAATAAATTCATCATAAATGAACTCCTGCTTGCGTGGGAGTACCCTCCTACACCCATAGAGGCGCTGCCCACCTACGATGTAGGTATTGTACTTACAGGAATTACCAATAGTGCAAAATACCCACAGGACCGTACTTATTTTCAAAAAGGTGCTGATCGTATTACCCATACCCTTCAACTTTATAAACAAGGTAAACTAAAAAAGATACTTATATCAGGAGGGCTTTATTGGCGTAGAGACCAAAGAAGTGAAGCAAAAGCACTGCAAGAGTTTCTCATTATAGGAGGTGTACCCGAAAAGGATATTTTGATTGAGGAAGGCTCTTACAACACACGTGAAAATGCCATTAACTCAGCTAAAATACTCGAAGAGAAGTTTCCAAATCAAAAGTATTTGTTGATTACCTCGGCCTTTCACCTAAGGCGTGCAGAGGGATGTTTTCAACAACAAGGTGTTGAGGTGACGACCTTTGCCGTAGATTTCTATACACAACAACGTACTCCCTCCCCAGGCTTCTGGCTCATTCCTTCTGAAAAGGCTTTTTACTACTGGTACGTATGGACACACGAGGTAGTAGGGTACATTGTGTATAAGGCTTTAGGATATGCTTGAATAGCTAAATTGTCTTTCTTTTTACTTCAGTAAGCAGCAGGATATATTTTTTTTGATAAACTTAAAGCGTTTGTACCTAAGCTAGCACCAAAATCTAATAGCTCACTTTCGTCGATAAGAATCAGCCTACCCATTTTTCCTGCTGTTGTATCGTAGTAACCAGGAATTTTATTAAGATTGGCTCTTCCTTCTAAGCTTCGCAAACTTTGTGTTGTCATCAAAAAATAGGTAGGAGCTGCTTTTGTTACTTCGGTAGCGGTTAAGCGTACCAATCCTTCGCTATTATTGAGGGCGTTTTCTGCCCCTGCTAACTGAATAAGCGCATCAGCAGGAGTATTTTCACCCGCTAACATAAGGTTGGTTTCATTATTAGCAAATATATACAGTATTTTTGCTTTGTATTTTATATCACTCATTTGCTCCTTTACTGTCGTAATATCTTCTTGTATCTTGTCAATAATAGCCTGTCCTTTAGCTTTCTTATCGATGAGCGTAGCTAGCTCCTCAATTAACTGCTGTGTACTGGCCAAATTATACTGAGGTTCAAAGAGTAGATAATCTATTTTTTGATTTTGTACTTCACTTACAACATTGTTTGGGCTTGCCTCTTTAGTAGACAGAACAAGGTCGGGGCGATGCTTCAGTACCCTTTCTGAGGTAAGAATTCTACCGTAGCCTACTTTAGGAAGCTTTTTTGTGACGGGAGTTGTTGTTGTATACTTGTCAACAGCTACCAAATTATCAGTAGCTTCTAAGTCGATAAGAATCTCCGTAATAGGGCTCCCTATTGCGACAATCCTTTGGTAATTTTTGGGTGTAGGGGCTTCTATAACTTCTGTAGAGTCAACTTGGATAGAGTCTTTTACAGATTGTACATTTTCTTCTGACGAAGTACAGGTGAGTAAAAACGTACATAAAGAAACGAGTGGTAGTGTTCTAGTCATATTTTTGTTAAGTATGTTATGTAAGATGTGTTTTATCTTATACTAATCTGGTATAGAAAAGTATTCTAGTCATTTTCTGATAATTGTTCCATATGAGTGATCCACTGAGGTAGTATTTCTAAAAGTTTAAACATTACCTTCTCCGCCCTTTCAATGAATAAGTCAAAGTTACCATATGCCTCTCCTTCCTGCTTGTTTACCAAGTCACTTACACCTCTTAAGATAACTACCTTTGTCTTATTTCTACCCGCTACGTAAGCAATGGCTCCTGTTTCCCAATCGCCTGCTACAGCTTTATATTCGTTTTGTAATTTTTCAATTTCATCAATGGCTAAGTCTTTATCAGCAGAAACCAGTGTGGTTTTTAATACTTTTGTAGGATAGTTATCACCAAGCCAACTTAAATCAATAGAAGTGGTATAGTCATCAATGGCTTCTTTTGAATCGCCCATTGCCTCTTTAATATCATAAATGATGGTGCGATCAGCTAGTATGATATCTAGGCGATCTACTTTTCCTTCAAAACCACCACAAGTTCCTAGGTTAATTAATACACGAGGCTCATAAGTATCGATGACGTATTGTGTTGCTCCTGCGGCAGCTACTTTACCCCATCCTTCGTGAAAGAAGAGGACTTTTTGTTGTGCAATTTCTTTGTAAAAGAATTCTCCCCAAACAGAGCTCTGATATTGTTCATTTGGATAAGCTTTCTTTACCGCCTTCCATTCCATGTTGGCAGAGACAACTACGGCATACTCCACCTGTTGTGCATAGCTAGTATGGCCTATCAATAACAATAAATAAGAGAGAAAGATAGTCAGAAGCCGCATAAGTACTAGGTAAATTGTACTTCTAAAGATAGCAAAAAACTAGCAAAATAGTCAGTAAATAATGACTTATTAACGACTGACAACAGCTAGAATAGTGAGTGCTTTTTGGCTGCTATACTAAGCCCTATAGAGGCTAATAAAATGAGGAAACAATACAATAAGCCTTCCTCCCATTGTAGTAAGATAAATGATCCTACAGCAAATAAAGCAGCATATACAATGATGACACTACATATCCAGCAAGCAAGTAATATTAGTACCGAAGCCCCCTGTGGTGTATCTTTAAGTTGTACTCTTATAGGTTGCCAAGCCCCTTGCGGTCGTACACGTTTATAAAAACTAAGCAGGGTATCTTGTGGAGTAGGTGAGGTGATAAAGGTGACTAATAGCCAACTGACCGTTGTAACGCCTACCGTGAAAAAAAAGCTGTTAGGAAATACCCATTCAAAAGAGAATTTGGCCAAAGCATAAGCTACAAAAGGGACAACCGTAGCAGTGATTTCACTCCAAGCATTGATACGCCACCAGTACCATCGTAAGATAAGTACTAACCCTAGGCCAGCCCCACACTCAATGATGAACTCCCAAACGCTTGAAATATTTTTTAGTTGTGTGGTAACACCTAGTGCGATTAGTGCAATAAGCCCTGTAGTGATTTTAGAGACAACTACATAATGTTTTTCATTTTTATTGCGTTGTACAGGTCGAATAAGACGCTTATAGATATCGCCTACCAAATAACTTGCACCCCAGTTGAGCTGGGTAGAGACGGTACTCATGTAGGCTGCTAAAAAAGCGACCAATAGTAATCCTTTTAAGCCAACCGGTAGAAAATCACGCATTGCATATACAAATCCCAGCCGTTTTTCATCAGCACCAAGCTCTGGATAAAGTACTAAGCTGCATAAGCCCACGATAATCCAAGGCCAAGGACGAATGGCATAATGAGCAATTTGGAAAAATAGTGTAGCCTTAATAGCGTGAGACTCATCGCGAGTACTCATAATTCTTTGTGCAATGTAACCGCCGCCACCAGGTTCTGCTCCGGGGTACCAGCTTGTCCACCAGATAGAAATATAAGCCAAGAAACTCCCTAAACCAATAGAAAGTGTATTAAGCGAGCTTTTGAGAGATTGTGTGGATTGTATCTGAGGGAAAAAGTTAAAGGCTTCAGCAGGTAAGGAGGCCTTCAATTGGGCTATACCGCCAATTTTTTCATCATTTACTACAAAAATAGCTAGCAACAAACAGCCTACCATCGCTACTACAAACTGTAAGGTATCCGTAATGGCCACTCCCAATAAACCTGACATGCTTGCATATAACATGACAAGCAGCATAAGGAGCGCAGTATAGTTGAGGGCGGCTTGCGGTGATAGCTCGAAAAAGACTTCTAAAATCGTTACAAGGGCAAGATTCACCCAACCAATGATAAGGCAATTCATGAAAAGACCTAAGTAGAGCGCCTTGAATACCCTTAGGATCTTCGCGGCTTGGCCAGCATAGCGTATTTCAATAAATTCAACATCTGTCATGATGTTGGCGCGTCGCCAGAGTTTGGCAAAAAAGAAGGTGGTGAGTAAACCACCTGCTAGCATATTCCACCAAATCCAGTTACCAGCAATCCCACTCTCTGCTACAAACTCTGTGATGGCGAGCGGGGTATCTGCTGCGAAAGTGGTAGCCACCATAGAAGTACCAGCAATCCACCAAGGTAAATTACGCCCTCCTAGAAAAAAGGCTTCTAAACTTTGTTTGGCTTGGTTACGATAATATAAGCCTATGGAGAGAATAATGACTAAAAAAAGAACAATGACTATCCAGTCAAGGGGGGCAAGTATGGCAATTAGGTGCGTTGTCACGCAGCAAATATACAAAAAGAAACCACACAGTAGCTACTGTGTGGTTTTGAGTAGAATATATTGTAATTTCCTAGAAGAAATTTCTAGTAACCGTGTCTTTTAAGTTTGCCCTTTAACTCCTTACGAGCAATATGGATTCGATTTTTAACAGTACCGATAGGGATCTGTAAGCGATCAGCGATTTCATGGTACTTAAAACCTTTATAATACATCATAAAAGGTACTTTATACACATCATCTAAATCGTCTATAGCTCTAGTGATCTCTTTCATGGCAAGAGAAGTGTAAGCCCCATTACTAGATACATTCTCTGAAGAGTTGATGTAGTGCAAATTATCGGTAGAGTCTATGAAGGTTTTTCTCCTCACCATTCTTTGATAGTTGGTAATGAAGGTATTTTTCATGATGGTATATAACCAAGCACGTAAATTAGTACCATCTGTAAACTTCTCTCTATTGGTGAAAGCCTTCAAGAGCGTTTCTTGTAACAGGTCGTTGGCGTCCTCTATGTCTTTAGTCAATTTGATAGCGAAAGGCTTCAAAGACTTTGAGGCGTCTTTCAGCGAAAGGCTAAATTCTGATGCTGTCATGGTTGTCTTTGGTTTTTATTGTTTAAACAAATTTAAGAAAGATTCAACATAATCCAAATGTTTTGTTTAATAAGTTTATAAAAAAAGTTTAACAAAACAGAGTTGATGAGATAAACATATTACTTTTGTTAAAGTATGCTCACCATAACATTAAACACCGTACCGTAGTGCGCGTAATGGCTAAAAATAGGTGTCTGTTGTAACATTTAATGGATCAAAAGTACTATGCGAACGATCTATCGCAATAGCTACAAAGAAGAAATACTCTCTTTCGTTTATCAGATATGTAGCATTTTTTCTACAAGTTGAGGTAAAAACACACAGTTTGCAAATGAATACGCTTTGTAAAATAAAGTGAAAAACTTTCTTGAAAAGAACTAACAATCTAACCAACCTTTAAAAACTGCACTCTTTTCACGACTAACTAGTACTTCGGTAGGTGGCAATGGAACGAGCTCTACTTTTAGTTTTCCATTAAAATACTGATGTACTTGTGAAATAGCATTGAAGCGAGCGATAAACTTTCTGTTTAACCTGAAAAATGCTTTGGGATTAAGCAAGTTCTCGAGCTTTTCAAGCGTGTAGTCAATGGCAAAGCGCTTTTCGTCTGATGTAACTAACAATACTATTTTATCTTCGGCCATAAAATAGGCGACTTGATTTTGCTCAATAGAGACGAGTCGATCACCCATTTTGACAAGAAAGCGATCTTTGTACGATAATTTTCTTTCCTGTAGTTGTGTAAGTAAGAGATCAAGGTTAGTGGTTGAAGGAGCCGCGGTAGAAAAAAGCTCTTGGAACTTATGGATACTATCTTTCAAGGCTTGCTTATCAATAGGTTTTAACAGATAGTCAATACTATTTACTTGAAAAGCCTTTATGGCATATTCGTCGTAGGCAGTAGTAAAAATAATAGGTACTTTGACTGAAATGTGCTCAAAAATATGGAAGCTAATTCCATCTGCTAGCTGTATGTCCATAAAAATAAGCTGCGGGTTTTCGTGTGTTTTAAGCCAACTAGTAGCGTCTTCCACACTGTCGATTACGTCTAAGATACACCAATCTGGAACAATTTCTTGGATAAGTTTCTGTAAACGTCGCGCGGCTGGTGCTTCATCTTCAACAATCAACACATTTAATTCAGGCATATGCGTTTTCAATTTTGAGTAGGGGGAGTGCCACCATAAAATTTTTAGTAGTAGTAATAACATTGACCGTCTTATCGGTAAGATACTTATACCTATTGATGATATTTTGCAAGCCTATCTTTGTAGAGCTCTCTTGAATCGTTTTTTTCTGTAGATTATTTTTTACTATGATATAGTTCTTCTCAATGTAGATATCTACCATTAATGGTTTGGACTGAGAGATAATATTATGCTTTACAACGTTTTCTAGTAAAATTTGTAGTGATAAAGGGGCAATAGAGCTCTCAAGGTCTTTTTCGCTGATATTGACCCTAAATTGTAGGTTATCTCCAAATCGTATTTGATGAAGAAATAAAAAAGCTTTCGCAAACTTCAACTCTGTTGCTAAATCGACTAACTCTCTGTCTTTACTTTGCAGCACATAACGGTATACGTTAGAAAGCTTTTCAACAAACTCTACCGCTAGATTAGGATTTTCCAAGATGATTGCTGTAAGTGTATTTAAGCTGTTAAATAAAAAATGAGGATTGACTTGATTCTTGAGCGTTTCAAATTGTGACTGTATGTGCTCTCGCTTAAGCTTTTCAGTTTCAAGCTTTGTCTCCCGCCATTTGTGAAAGAAGTAAGCACTTTCATAAATAGAAACAACTACAAAAGAAGCGACCATACTAATGAGCCACCCTTTGGCAAACTCCGCTATAGAATGCTCTTCTCTGAAGAGCAACATACATAAAGGTGTAGTAACAGTAATGAATATAAATACAATAAGCGCCTGAGAAGCAAGTCTTTTGGGTGTTTGTTCATAACGTGGGTATCGTCTACGCATCCATTGTACGATCATCCAACCACCTTGCCAGTAGATAAGGGTGTACATAAAAGAGATAAGCGTAGATTGCCAGTAGTCGGTTGCACTTGTAACGAAAGGAATGGCTAGGGCAAGAAGAGGTATTCCAATCAAGCGAATATATTTTTCTTTAATAGTCATCATTTTGGTAGTCTAAAAAATGAAAAGTAAGGAAGAGAGGGTGGACTCTTCCTTTTTACCTACACAATTTACAAATATTTACTTAGAATGTCACCCGATACTGTACTACTGGAAATAAGCCTAACTGATAATTCGTTCTTAGTTGCTGTGTAGTCCTATTATAACTGATATTAAGGGGGTTTTGTCGGTTAGTAATGTTTTGTATATCTACAAAGAACTCTTGCGTAACGCGCTGACCATTCATACGGTAGCCTATCTTAAAGTCTAATCGGAAGTAGTCGTCTAATTGCTCAGAAAAAGCATTTTCCTCGTCAAATACCACATCATCTTCATCAATTATGGTAATCTGGCTAGTAGCGGCTAGGTCGATAGGGGTAAATCTTCTTCCACCGGCTGCTGTAGCTTTGATATCCATCGTCAGGGCATTATTCTTTTTACCTAGTCGCCATTCTCTACCAAAAAGCCCATTTACTACGTAGTTTCCATCAAAGGCAGTATTACGCCATACTTCATCGCTACCTTGGTATTCAGAGCGAAACAAAGAAGTGGTAAAGAGAAAGTAGTAATCATCACTGTAGAACCTCTCTAATGTAAGCTCAATACCATAGTTTCGGCCGTCACCTTCGTTTACCAAGTTGTCTCTGCTATCTATGCCAAAGTCAGTACCCGTATTGAGTAACGAGAAAGAAGAAGGTTGGCTTTCTACAGGTGCATCATAAAGCTGTTGATAATAGACTTCTGTCTTCAAACGAAGGTTATCAGCCAATTGATTTTCATAGCCTAATACGACGTGGTTAGCACGGGTAAAGTCAAGATTTTCATTGGTACGCACTCCTTGTTCGTTTTGTAAGAAATAAATAGATAGAGGTTGTATTTGGCTATGCATACCCAATCCTAATGAAATAGTTTGATTGGGACGGAAACTATAACGGAAACCTAAGCGAGGCTCTATGGCCCAACTGTCGTTCAAAGCAAGCCATTGCCCATGGACACCTGCATTCATAGTGAGTTGTTCGGTGAAGCGGTGTTGCCATTGTACGTAAGGTTGTACCAAAGTAGTACTTCCTTCAAAGTCTTGTTCTACAAGAAACGAACCCTCATCGGTAAGTGCACTATCTATGATATTGAGATTATAGACATCTACAATGACCCCTCCATTAAGCGTATTCTTACTATTTAGTTTTGTATTAATTTGTTCTCTAAACGACCACTTGGTTTGTTGGTAATCACCTCCATTGCTATAGAAGCCATTTACTACTTCGCCTGAGCTGGCATCTCTTTCTAGTTGGTCTACCATAAAGGAATCATTAGTGCCCGAGAAGGCTACATTGAATTGTGAGTAGGTATTTTTATTAAAATAATAGTTGTGTGTAAGACCAATAGCGCCTGTAAGGCTTTCAGCCCGAAGGTCTTCATTACTACTAGAAAACTGATTCTCTGACTCCGCTTCTTCTTCACTACCTAGTAAATCAATGTTACTTATGCCTCCGAAGCCAAACAAGCTGAATCTTCCCCACTTTTGGGTAGGAAAATCAAACTTAAAGTTGATGTCTTGGTAATAGGGAACAGCACTGCCTGTACCTAGATCAATGCCTATAGCATCGAAAACAGCCAGAGTAGAATAACGGTAATTGACCAAGTAAGAAGCACGAGAATTTTTACTAAAAGGGCCTTCTAAGCCTGCTTCAAAACCATTAAACCCAATTTGTGCCATATATTCCCTTTTAAAGGCGTTGCCTGTGCGCATTTGTAAGTCAAATACTCCTGCCAAAGCGTTTCCGTACTCCGCAGGAAAAGCCCCTGTAGTAAAGTCTGAGTTATCGAGGGTATTGTTGTTGAGCATGCTTACTGGCCCACCAGTAGCCCCCAAGGTAGAGAAATGGTTAGGACTAGGAATATCGATACCGTCTAAGCGCCATAATAAGCCTGTTGGAGAATTTCCACGAATAATGATATCGTTACGGGCATCGTTCGCGCCAGAAACACCTGCAAAGTTAGTAGCCATACGTGCGGGGTCATTACGACTTCCTGCGTATCGCGAAGTTTCTTCGATGGTAAACTGTCTGGTACTCACACTACTAAATTCGTTTTTTGCCTTTGTTTTATCTTCACTGTCTTCTGCTACAATCTCTACAGCATCGAGTAGTTGCTCTTCCAGAGAAGCGGTTACAAAGACCTCTTTCCCTGCGGTGACCATTACATTGGGAATAATACGCTCATCGTAGCCGACATAACTTACTTTGAGGTCGATGCGACCAACAGGTACGGCTGGAAGTACAAAAAAACCATCTGTATCGGTTGTCGCACCCATCAAAGGATCGCTGCCTACCACGATAACGGTAGCTCCTATGAGTGGAAATTTAGATTGGGTATCCAGTATTTTACCTCTTACTACTTGCGTTTGCGCATAGATAGGGAGGCTGAATAGAAAAATGGTTAAAAAGAGAAAGAAATTTTTCATGACCAAGAGCTTTTTAGGTTGTTGATGTATCAAAGCTCGTGGATAGGGGCTATATAATGAAGGGTACGCCGAGCGAGTGGCTACTTATCAGGATGAAACGTAGGATGGGGGAGATCAAGCGTTTGTGGTGGGAATAATGCTAGAAAGGCTTGCTTGAATAATTCTACCTTTTACTCATTGACAATTAAGAGCATGTCATGTTTAAAAATTAAATTCTTCATAATTAATACTTTACGAAATTTTCACCACTTATCCTTCAATTTGCCTTTCGTTCATTTTTTGACTTCGTCGAGCTCGGCGCAGCCAAATCCAAAGCTTCCGCCCACAAACCAGTCCACCTCCCCGCTGGATTTTCAGACCCGCGCACTTATAATATTCTTAAAAACAAACAGTTAGAGAAAATTTAAACCTGCTTTAAGGTGCACAAAGGTGAAGAGGGTTAAAAATACAATACCTCAATGAGTTCGAACGGATGTTGTTTTTTAGTGATTTTCTTTACTCTACTTAACGAGTAGTCCGAACTTGTTGAGGTATTATGGGTTACTGCTCTTTACTTTAGCATTAAAAAGCAAAGACAATCACCTTAAAAAGTGTATTACAGCATTACTTTTCTGGTGAATAGGGCATAGCAGATTTGTGAACAACGATTCGTAGTTTATTATCCTTATCTTTTACGTAACCTAGCGTATATTCTACTTTTACTTCGTCGCCTTCGGTAGTAGTAAAGTAATAGTTACCCATTGCTACTGCCATATTGCAACTGTTATTGATGATGCCGCTATTTTCCCAACGGACGTTTGTCCAAGGTTTTATAGCAAACCCTTTGTCTTCTGGGTAAGTTTCATTACCACCTACAAAGTAGGAGAGTGCGCCATCAAAGCTTCCACGGAATTGATCGACTGAAGCCAAGGTTGGCTTAAACAATACCGAGCTAAGGTCGTAGCCGTATAAGTCTTGTATATGTTCCATAGCAGCTTGTTTATAATCGCCTTTATCAGTGTAAACCTTTCCTATTTTGACGATACCTTCTCCCCACTCTTCTTGCGCCTTGATAACCTCTGCTTCTGTGATACATTCTGAAGAGTAAAGGGCAATGGTGTTCCCCTCTTTATTGTCAGTAGTTTCTTTTTCTTGTGGTGGTTGTTGTGTGCAGGATGCTGCAATAAATAGTAGTGAGATAAAAAAAAATGTGAGTGGTCTCATATGTGTTAGACTTTAAAGTTGTACATGAACTATTTTCAATTATAGAAGCTGTAGCTCTATTTAAAGGTTCACTGTCAACTCTAAAATCTATTTCTGTTAGTATGGGTAGCTAATCTGTTTTATTGTTTTTATATAGGTAATTATTAGTCAGTAGTTAATTCATAAGGTTTGTTATTGTTAGGGAGCCACTTTTTAAATAGTAAGTTCTAACTTATATAGAAGCCTCCTAAATATGTGCGCTTTAAAAGCAGGGAAATCATCTTGAAGTACGACACATTATGTGGTGCCTGCATCAAAAAATCTACCATTGAAATCTCAAACCGATACTGCTTCACGTAACGCTATTTTTTGTTTCGTAAAACCCTTTATCTTATTGAAGAGGCCTTCGGTGATAATCGGTGGGCCGGGGTCTTCTCCGAGCCACTCATTGAACTGATAACTTAAACGATGCTCAGTATTTTCTACTCTTTTGCAAGCATCGCAGGCAACTTTCTTCTCTATATGAGTCTTCTGCCCCATTTCACCTTTAACAGGTAAATTATAAAGTGTGAATATCTTAGGGTGGTTCATTCGAATAAATACATAATATTACTGATCAAACTATTGGAAGAGGTCTTTTGCCTATTTAAATTTTCTAGCCGTTTTAGTAACTGCTGAGCCATTCTTATCATTGATCAATCAAGTGTATCCTGATCTACTGACATTTAGTATGGATTCTCCGATGTATATACGTACTAGATCTTGGTTAAATCCATATTATCAAAATATCTAATTCCGGTAAACCCTTCCTTATCCAGCGCTTTCTTGAGTGGCTCAGTCACAAATACTATCTCTGGACGATCGAGTAATCTAAAAAGATCCAATTCATATAATTTATCTTCTCGCACCACTAGCTTCGTGATTTGGTCAGGTTTGTTTACTTTCTCATATACGGTATAGGTAGACTGCTCGTAATCCATACAGTTCCTAAGTCCGATGATGTTTAATAACCAATATTTTTTATCGGCGATAGTTACCTCAATAAAATTGATTGGCTGATGCTTTACATTTTGTTCTATAAATAATCGTAACGGTTCGCTTACGAAATATTCTGTAGAGCCTGTTCCTAATAGGTCTGGATATAGCTTTGTCTTATTTTTCAAAACCATTTTACGCAAGTCAACTGAATGCTCTTCTATTCTCTCTCCATCAATAATGGCATCAATAACATCCCAAGAATGACCGGTATTTTCGATGTAGGCATGTTTTTCACCAGTGTATGGAGATATTTTGTAAACTTTCATATCATTAACCTTAGTTGTATGGTCATTTATAATGACTACTCGTTTCTTATAGGTTATATAACTCGTTTACAGGTCAATAGATAGTTTGCTTTCCTCTAAATATTCCCTGAGTAAAAAATAAGGTCGGAAGCTAGCGTAGAAGTCTTAGTAACAGAAGCTCATATCAGATGTACAATACCTTCTTCAGTTAATTCAACTTTATTCTCTTTACTAATTCCTGATAAACCACCAATATTTACACGACCATCATTCTTGCGAAATAATTCAGTAAGCTCTCTAAACCAATTGTTAAATATTCTGGTATTTAATGTGGCCAGCTCGGTATTATCGACCCATTTCTGATTAGGATACAGCTCTTCCGAGATTTTAAATTTTTGGTTTACGACAGGGAAATAAATGTCTGAATGTATTTCAACATAAAAATCTAAACGGTTACCATTAAATCCTGAGGACCACATCCAAAGAGGTCCTGTATAACCCATTTCAGTTTTTGAATCCTCAGGATCATTTAGTTTCCTAAGTATGGGGCCCATCAAATCTATTGTCCTCTCTATTAATGCGCCTTTTTCATCGTATAAATAAATTTTATAAACGGAATTGTACTTGAACTGATAGGTCTTTTGATTGATTGCCGTAAAACGAAGTGCTATGATATTCTTTTTTTCGTACTTATTCAGATCATTCATGTATAACTCAATAGGATCACCCTTATCTTTACAAATGAGTTTATGAACTACATGCTTTTCGTTGATACGTAATAGTTTTTCCAAGAAAGAGTGGTTATATGAACGCTTAGGGATGGAAAGTGTATAAGTAGCTCTATTGTAGTCTTCGTTACAACCCCAGTGATTAATCATTTAAATATTTTGTTATTCATTATCAACTTATGTGTGGCTGACCACCTTGCTTTGACTACTCATTAAGCACCAAGCATAAATGAGTAAGCCTCTCTTTGAGATACAAAAGCCATCTACTATTAAGTTTTACAGCGTAATCTATTGAACATATTTATTTCATTTACCTTCTCAAAAGCTGGCAAATCGTTCAGGACTAGGTTTTTATAGCACCTTTTTGCTTATAGTAGCTGAGTAAATAAAAGCCTATGGCATTTACTCCTGCTATTACCAAACAAGTAGCCATTACCTCCATGGTGTACGTTGAGACAATTTTTTGAATCATTCTTCCACGTTGGCCATCACTCACAAAAGATAAAAATAGAATACTTAATGTACTACATAAACATACTGATGAAAAAACCCAACCGACCCCAGCGTTGGTGATTTTTTTTCCTAAATAAATCATTACTAAATGAATAATAAAACCTACTGAGGTAATAAACACAAATGCTTCACCAAAATTAAGCGAGAAGGGATTAGATACCATATAGGCCATCAATAATGTAATTACCAACGTAAGGATCCAATAGCATTTCCAGTAGAATGACTTTTGCATTTCAAAAAGTATGGCTTGAAGTTAACAAGTGTTTTATGTATAAAAAAACAAGGTCGTTGGTTAAATATTTCTTTATAAATAGTATGCCTAATGAATCGCTATTTATAAACTTAGTAATACCTGTATAGGTAGTAAGAAGCCTGATGATTATTTTCTTCCCTGTAAAAATATACAGGGGTTCCAAAATTAAGGTGCCAAGCTTTTTATCCTGCATTCACCTCTTACTAGGGATTAGGGTAAGCGCGTGACTTCCACTTTTATTTCCCAACCTTTTTCATAAGCCCTGCTGGTGATACTCAGAATTTCCCAAGGTTACCATCCTCGTACTTCTCTAAAACGATTGTCTTCTGTAGTATCATAGTATTGTCTATTTTTTTCAAGTGCCTCTTTTAACTGTTTATTGAAAGAATCCTCACTACCAAAGTAGTATGCTTTTAGAAGCTCTTGTCTTGGCTCATCAATCATTGAAACATAGTTTTTCAACTCAGGATCATAGTTATACTTTTCTTTTGAGCTTATTGTATATTCATTATAAAGTTGCTCACTCGGCTTTGTTTCGTTTTTTATACATCTTGTAAGTCGGATGGTGTTCATGCTCTCCATAGTTTAAAAACGTACTATTTTCTTCTAGGTTAAGAATTAAGTCAGTTACTTGTTCGCAGCGACAAATAGAAGCATAGATATACGCACCCATGAGTGTAAATACTTTATCGTAACCTGTGCTTGTGTTAGTGAGTTCGACTTCTTTATCTGCTACCCAAAGTTTCAGGGGTTTCCCATTGTTATCAAGTGACCTAATATGCCCATAAATACCTTGCATGGCTAGTTTAAAATAGTGTCTTAACGTATCTAGGTCAGTTCCTCCATCTAACATTTTGAGGGTAAGCCACTTCACACTATTTCTATACAAGTAAAATGGCTTATCTCCTCCCTTATCTTGTGCCACTTTAATCATTTCTATTTCTTTAGTCAAAGATCTTTCTAACTCCCCGTGGAAGAATTCTTTGTCGAAATTTTCAAAGCCAATCAAATTATCCATTATCAAAAGTATTTGTCTTTGGATGATATGTCACTTTCATTAATGTAGGCACTTCACGTTCATCTTCTTGAAATAAGTTTGCTATCATTTCAACACTCTCTACTCCTTTATCTAAAAAATCAAACATACTGTCATCATCAACATTGTACTTCTCACTAGACGCGTCATTTACTTCGTGCGTACCGACTATTTGATCATTAATATTGTAGATTGAACAATACATATAGATAGATTTTACCTCTGTACAATTGTTTCCTACATACACAAAGGTATCTTCCACTATGCTAGTAGTTAGTTTCATAAATCGGTTGCCAAAGGCTTTAACCTTCATTTCATTATCAATTTGTTATCTTCTCTTAAAACGCCCTGGTCTATTACACTTGGTTTTAACATCTACCTCTACTCTTTTTACTTGAGGAAGTTCCTCTGGCTTAATTCTTTTCATCTTTTTACAACAAAAACAAGTTATATGTTTTTGAATACTTTACCGATATCAAAAGTCTACCCTCCTTTGAGACTGCGCGTGTCAAGAGCGGTTTTGTCTCATACTAAATAAGGGTTCTTATTACTACTGATTGATCACTACCGAATAATTGACCTCCTTAAACCTAAAACCCGTTATTCCCTCTGTTTCGAGGTGGTTCTTAAGGTTTTCTGAGCAAGAAAGGTGACCTGTGATGCCCAAATGGATGAAATCATAATTATCGTTAACTGAAACAATTTTTGGATACAGCTTCTCCATTTTCCCACTTTTTAGTAATTCAAGATTTTTTTCTCTGAACTCAATGGCAGATGCTACAGCAACCTCATTTCCAAATGCCTGCTTAGTGGTGCTGTAGGTGTAGAACTTACTATTTTTGTAGTCGATGAGGTCAAAGGCAGCTTTGTACCAAACAAAGCAATATCTATGGGACTGGCCTAAGAAATATACTTTTGCGGGTCGTGATTCGACAAGAGCTAATTTATAGTTGACAATAATTTCATATGCCTTTTGCGATAAAATCATTCCTGACATTATGGAAACAAAGCTACTGTTGATGGCATCTGTTAGTTTGGCTCCTTTCTTTAACAAGAAGTGATCAAAATCAGGTAGTTCAGTATTTTCATCCCAGTTATTAATTTCCGCGAATTGATCACCGCGTGCTTTCTGGAAATCAACTTTTAATTCCTCGACCTGAGGGTATTTTCCAATAATTCTGGAATCTGTTTCATTGCGTAGGATAAAATACTTCATTTTTTAAAAGAGGGATTTAATAGTTACACTATACGAGGGTAGTGTCAATCATATTATCCGTTTCTTTGACAATTAATCTTGCATCGATACAGAGCATAAGCTTTGCTTGTACCTTATTAACCTCGATTACTTATCATAAACGGAGGGTACATTATACTCTCCTGTTACAAACGCCATAGGAAGGCGTGGGTCATCCACTGTTATTTTCCAGCCTTTATCATAGGCCTTACAGGCTACAAAAATGATTGGCCAAGGTAGCCAATTTATAGAATCCCGGCAGCGTCCCTCTTCCTCGGTATCATAGTATTCTCTATTTTTATTTAACGCAGTTTCCAGCGATTGATTAAAGGTATTAGCATCGGAAAAGAAATAAGCATGTTCTAGTGCTATCAGCGGTTTGCTTACATACTCTCTGTACCCTTCTTCTTCGGCGCCTTGTAGTCTATCCAGATTGGCCTTTTGGCAGTGCTCAAAGGACTCTTCATCAACCTCCTTCTCATTTTTAAAAAACTTTAATATTTTGTAGGCCGATGAGTACTCAAAACGACCCTCTCTAAAAAAAAGGGTTGAATCATCTTGCGCCATCACTAAATCAATAACGTCTTTATTACGGCAAATACTGGCATTGACATACGCACCCCATAAGTCAAACACGGTATCATAGCTATTTTTTTTGTTTACCAATTCCACCTCCTCGCCGTCTATGGGTATTTTGGTAGGCTTACCAAAGTTGGAAAGGGTTTTTATATGGCCATAAATACCTTGCATAGCCATTAGGAGATCTTTAGCGATACTTGCTTTACCGTGACTTCCTTCTATATATTTTAGCGTTACCCAGCTTTTGGCATCTATGTACAAATAATACAGTCGATCTCCATTATTTTTGGCTAAATGAAGCATTTCGTCTCTGAAGCCTAGTAGGTCTTCATATTCTTCTTTAAAGAAATTTTGGTCAAAGTTTTTAAAATTAATCTGGATCATTTCAAATCGTTTATTCAAAGTCGCGCTCAGTGCTTTACCACCTTTAATGAATAGCTTTGTAAAGCGCAACCTTTAATAGCCTGTATAATTGTATGCGATACACTTAAAAAGATGAGAATAGGCACTAAAATATTTCAACTATTAGCCATCCATTGAATCAAATTATTTTAAACTCTCCCAGAGAAATAAAGCTCAGTCCCGTGATATTATTTTCTTCAATAGCTTGCTTAAACTTTTGATTGACAAAAATGGCTGTTCTTATTGGGGTAATTCTAAATATATTTCTGCGAGAAAGCATTTCTTCTTTTAAGACTAGCTTGGCTATACTATTAATAACTGTGGAGCCTTCGAAAGTATTATAGACTGAATTTTCTTTATCAAAACAATCCATGTTTTCTAGGATATTGAAAGCATAGTATTTTTGATTAGCTGGATCGGCAGATTTAAAAACATTTATACCACAAAATTCAAAAAGCTCTTTTTCAAACTGTTGTTCGAGCAGGTTTTTTAACCTCTCCGACACTATTGGTACGCCTGGATCGTAGAAATCAACCAGCAGTTTTTCATCATTATAGTTTATTCTTATCTCAAAATTATCTTCATTAGCAAGCGACTTTCCTTTTCTAATCTTAGAAGCAACTTTGGGATCATATTTTATCAGTGAAAAGGGTTTTCTCCCATCTTTGAAGTAATTGTTAATAGCATAAAAATCCATCACTTTCATAGTGCTTTAGTACGACTGAAAAGAGACTATTGGTTTATAATTTCCCACTTGAGGTCCTTAAACGCAAATCCGACTAATCTTGACGCTTCAATTTTGTCTTTTACTCTTTGACTTATAATAATATAAGGATTGTACGGAAACCTAAAAAGGTCAAAAGCCTCAGTTAATACAAGTTTAGTAGGAACAATAGTCTTACCCTTTGAACCTTCTTTAGCTAACACTTCATTAACCTTTTCCAAATCACTACTTGTATTTATCTCAACTTCTCCGTCACTCAGATTTAGCAACTCGCTTTTGATCTCAAAAACGGAATGTTTATAATCATAGATACCAATGGAAGGCTTTATTCTCATGTAGTAATAATCGTGACCAATATCATCTTCGGAATAAACTGTCGCAGAAAAGAATGAGGTATTGCTAAGCGTAAATGCCCAGAAAAGGTTTTTTGCCTGATTGCTAATCAGAAAGCCATTTAATACAGAAAAAAACCTTACCGTTAGAGAGTCAGTTAGGGCAGCTCCGCTATCTAGTAAAAAACTGTCCATATTCGGTAACTCTTCATCCTTGAGAGTGCTCAAATAACCAAACTTATCGGTATCTTTCACAGCCTCTTTTATTTCTTTAATTTGAGGAAATGTTCCAATTACGTCAAGTCTTGTTAGCCTTACCAAAGAATAGTACCTCATATGTTTATCTGCTTATTCGACTATTTGGCAGAGGAGAGATATCAGCCTCTCCCTTACCCCTTCATTTTACTACTTATCTCTCTAATGATAGCCATCAGTTCTGCACGCTCCTTACGCATCTCTGCTAGTTCTGCTTTTAGCAGCTCGATTACCTCGGAGGCGGCATGATAATGAACATCTCCGTTTGTATAACCGGTGTTACTATTACAATGATCATTGGTATTGGTAGTATTGAAGTTAATTTGCTTTTCGACACCTAATAGGTCAGTAACGGTTGTTTCGAACAGCTCTGCTAACTGCTCTAGTCGCTCTATGGTAAAGCTTTTCGTTTGGTTTGCCTCTATTTTGCTGTAGGCATTTTGGGAAATGCCTAGCTCTTCTGCTACAAATTCTTGGCTATAGTTGAGTCTTAGCCGATGTTTTTTGATGTTGTCGCCTAGTACATTCATTTGAGGGAGCGTTTATTGGTATAATATCTAATAGTATACTTAAAAACTAAATTCTGTATAGTTCACAGGCTGCAAAGTACTTACTACTTGTGCTTCTATTTATCTTCTGTTCATTTTTTGACTTCGTCAAATACCAATTAGCTATGATTCTTGATAAGTTGAGCTACCAGCGAGCTTGACGAAGCCAACCGAGCTTACGAGTTTAATGTAACTAAAATCCCTAGCTTCTACTCCTGAAATCAGCCCATTGTCCTGCTAGACTTTCAAACTAGCGCACATGTTTTGGAATTTAAAATAAATAATCACAAACAACCTAAGCACTGTTCAAATGTATACATAATTCATGTATCGTTCAAAATAAGCTCCTGTAATACCATATTCTTCCATCTTATTTTTAAGCCCTTCTGAAATCAAAATTTCTACATTGTATGGAGATCTTAAAACATCAACCCTTTTGAAAAGAACTAGTTTTTTGGGTTCTACGAAATCTGGTAAATCTACGCGATCCTTGTCCTTGAGATGCACCTGTTTATTCTCCTCAGAGAAATCCACAAAAACAGAATGATCAAAATCAATTAACTCGACACAGTTATCAATTAAGTGCATAAAATGATAACCCTCTGATACTTCGCCCGTTTTTAACTCAATAGATGTTTTATAAAACCTAACTCCATGTATGTTAACTTGCCCCAGTAATTCTTTAAATTTTTTACTCACAAATATACCAAGTGATTTGGCAGGAAGATACGAACTCAGAACATCGGTTAAAATAGCCCCTTTTTTTAACCTGAAGTTTTCTAAATTAGGCTCTATTTGAGGAAAAGACCGATAATCTAATATTTTAAAATTGTTTTGTTTTTTATAGTAGTCTTTAGGAATGTCAAGTTGTTCCCATACGCCCACTTCTTCTAGCGAAGTCGAAGGACACAAAGTATAATAATTTATCGAATTCATATTATTTATCATTTTGGTGATTTACCTTTTAAACTCAGCAAACAACTTACTACCTTGTGTTCATAGAGGTTTAGAATCGCTGTTAGGCAAAGTAACTCTTCCTCAAGACCAAGTAAGTGATGATAGAGCGTTAGACTTTACTAAGGCTGTTGGTCTTAAAGTTCCGCGTCAGCAAGTTAAGTGAAATGGGTTGATCTCCTTCCCAACCTGAATCAGTACATAAAACACTTTGAGCCTTTGAGAAATCCTTTGTACACCTTTCATAAAGGGTTTCTTAGCGTAATTAGATAAGGCTAGAAGAGGACATTGTTTATCAACGTCTAATTAAAAGGTTGATTTTGATAAGGGTCTAAAAGTTACCCCCTTTAAATTTGCGGCATCAATTAAGCTCTTTAATTGCTCACTAAGTACTACATTCGTTCTCATTTCTTCAAAGCGATATATGTCTACATCTAACAAATTATCTTGCCTTATGACGAGCTTATCAATACCTATAACTCTTCCGGTTGATAACTGTACAACTTGAGATTTGGTAAAGTCAATAGGAGATTTAAGCTTTAGCGGGTTCAATAAAAAATAATCCAGATTCTTTTTGCGCTGGCAAATAAGGGTTACTGGCACGAGTTCGACTTTGTTCTGAACATGTTTTAATAATATATCAGCGAATTTTTTTGATACAATATCATAATTACTGATTGCCAATATTATGTCACCGACTATTTTATTTTTCACATAGAAGATAAGGTCATTGCTTGAGTATTTCTTTAAAGACATTCCTAGCTGGTGCTCGGCTATATCTACAACATCTACGTCCATCTCTTTAGGCAGCTTATGACGATCAATAAAACACTCCTCTTCTATAATGTCAGCTTGTAAAGTATATAGTTCTTTCATTGTATATAGCCAGTGCTATCATTATGGTCGTTCGTAGTATTAAAGGTGATATGCTTTTCAATACCCAGCAGGTCATTGACGGTTGTCTCAAAAAGCGCTGCCAACTGCTCTAGTCGCTCTATGGTAAAGTTTTTCGTTTGGTTTGCTTCTATTTTGCTGTAGGCATTTTGGGAAATGCCTAGCTCTTCTGCTACAAATTCTTGGCTATAGTTGAGTCTTAGCCGATGTTTTTTGATGTTGTCGCCTAGTACATTCATTTGAGGGAGCGTTTATTGGTATAATATCTAATAGTATACTTAAAAACTAAATTCTGTATAGTTCACAGGCTGCAAAGTACTTACTACTTGTGCTTCTATTTATCTTCTGTTCATTTTTTGACTTCGCTGAACTCCACTTCGTTTCGGTTCTTGATGAACCGAGCTTCTGGCGAGCTCAACGAAGTCAACCGACGTAGGAGCTCAGCGAAGCTAAATCCAAAGCTCCTACCCACGAAGCTTACCCACCTCCTCGCTGGATTTTCAGGCCAACACACTTATTTTAAGCTTGAAAAATAAATGACTATAGCACGTCTAAAGTTATAACAAGACGGAGAATTTACAAAATAGCCGTCACCTGATATACTCAGATGACGGCTTTACTATGGAAAATAAGTTTATGATACCAAATTGATACTCCGCTCTATAAACTTCGTCAGGCGATTGCCTTTTAGTAAGTCTTGAGAGAGTAGTGCAATGTCGTATAGTTGCTTGATAAGGCGTGCTTGCTCTGCTTCTTCCTCTGTTTTTACAATTTTATCGATCAAGGTATGGTTACCGTTGATAGCGATTTGGTGTTGCGAAGGCATCATAAAACCGCCCATTCCTTGTGCATCAGCCATCTCCTGCATACGTCGCATATACTCAGGCAAGGTAATAACTACAGGAAGCTCGTCGGTAGGAAGTGCCTCCACGGTGATGGTAAGCTTATCGTCACCCAAAGCTTTCTTGAAAGCTTCAATGATGCTTTCTTGCTCTTCTTTAGAAAGCACTACTTCGGCGCTCTCTTCTTTGGAAATGAGCTTATCTACTACATCTGCATCTACACGCTTCAACTGTGTCTTCTCTAGGTTTCTTTCTAAGATGCCAATAAAATGATTGTCGATAGGACCATCAAACTGTAAAATGTCGTAATTACGCTTCTTGGCGGACTGAATATAGGTATCTTGCTTTTCGGCGTCGTTGGTAAAAAGCCAAATGAGGTTTTCGTCCTTATCCGTCTGTAACGGCTTTACTTTTTCCTTGTATTCTTCAAAGGTATGGTAGGCGGCTTCTACGTTTTTCAACAAGCAGAATTTTTCTGCTTTACTGTAAAACTTCTCGTCTGTAACCATTCCGTATTTCACAAAAAGTCCGATACTATCCCACTTTTCCTCAAAAGCCTTGCGGTCGTTTTTGAAAAGCTCCTGCAGTTTATCAGCTACCTTTTTAGTAATATAAGTATTGATTTTCTTCACGTTGGCGTCTGCCTGTAAGTAGCTCCGCGACACATTGAGTGGAATATCAGGGGAGTCGATTACACCGTGGAGTAGCATCAAAAACTCAGGTACTACATCTTTCACCTCATCGGTAATGAATACTTGGCGAGAGTAAAGCTGTATCTGGTTGCGTTGTACCTCGAAGTTATTGCGAATCTTCGGAAAGTAGAGCACACCCGTAAGCTCAAAAGGAAAGTCTACGTTCAAATGTATCCAGAAAAGCGGCTCTTCTGCCATCGGATAAAGCTCCTTGTAGAAGTTTAAGTAGTCTTCGTCGCTTAGTTCGTTGGGGGCTTTTGTCCAAAGAGGCGCGGTGTTGTTGATGACCTCTTCTTCTAACACTACGGTGACGGGTAAAAACTTTGCGTATTTGTTAAGAATGCCTTGTAGTCTTGCCTTGTCCAAGAACTCTTCTGAATCTCCAGCAATGTGCAAAACGATATCTGTGCCTTGCGTCTCTTTCTCGACAGAGGTGATGTCAAATTCAGTATCTCCCTCACATACCCACTTTACTGGCTCCGTGTCTTTTTGGTACGACTTTGTAATGATCTCTACTTGCTTGGCCACCATAAAAGCTGAGTAGAAGCCCAACCCGAAATGCCCAATAATTTGTTTGTCCTCGCCTTTATCTTTATACTTTTCGATGAAGTCACTAGCTCCTGACATAGCGATTTGGTTAATATAGTATTTGATCTCTTCGGCAGTCATCCCAATCCCATTGTCGCTTACCGTAATGGTTTTTGCTTCTGCATCAAAAGAGACGTTCACTTTCAGATTTTCGATGTCGCCCTCATATTCTCCTAAGGAACCTAATTTTTTCAATTTCTGACAAGCATCTATCGCGTTCGATACCAATTCTCTCAAAAATATCTCGTGGTCAGAGTATAAGAACTTCTTGATGATGGGAAAGATATTTTCCGTGTGAATTGACAAAGTACCCTTTTCTTGCATATCTCTTTCTTTTTACGTGAGTAAATGATACATTTATTTGGTATGCATTTTTTCAAAAGTTATTCCATCAAAATAAAAAGTGACAATCTGACATAACGAAGTCGTTTAAACTTTTTCTATTTCCTAAAAAATGATTAAAATTCGCCCATATTTCGTTACTTTTCTCATCCGTAGCGCTGCTATGGCTTTCAAAAAGTGCCTCATCTGGTCAAATTTTCTTCTATTTTCGGTCAAAAACAAAAAGTCTAAATGACTTCAACTATAAAACGTAACGAGACATGATATTTTGGCTAACCTTTTATTTGAAAGTCATCAGTGGCATCACTACCCCAGAATCTATGGTGGCCAGTGAAAAGATGTTTTTAGGTTTTTTGGGTGATACCGCTTATTGCTATCTCTCTAAAGTCGATCAGCAGCCGGGTTCTTATTATCAGTATACTGAGCGGCTCATTTTCTACGCGAGAAAGTTTGATGGAACGCTCTTAAAAAAAGAAAAGGTAAGGGAAGTAGAATACAAAAGCGATGTTGAACTCAACACTTGGAAGCAAACCGAGCTAGTGAAAAAGCCCTTCGATGTAACAGGTTATCTCATAAAGCATCAAGTAGCGATGCGCCCCCCTATACCCTATGAGACGCTTACTGGGCTAGTCCCTTTAAAAGAAGGCTTGATGCTCAAAAATCAACTCATCATAGAAGCAAGTCAGATTGATCGCCATCTCGATTTACATATGGAGCATATGTTTGCCGCAGAAGGTGAGCGTATCTATCCCATCAAATACGATGAATTCATTGCTTATGAAAGTACAGCAGATTATAATGATAATCCTGTAGCAAAAAATACAAGAGGATTAAAAGCAATCTATTTTAAAGGCGATTACCTAGTCCTAAAAGTACACTACAGTGATATAGACCTACTCCTGCCCGTAAAAATGAAAGTAGTTCAGCGCATCTTGGAGAAGAAATAATATCAGACAAGTTCATAGAGAAAACCAAAATAAACCAATTATGCAAACGCCCTTAGCCGAGATAATTAACATAGGAGATGAAATTCTCTATGGGCAGATTACCAATACCAACGCTCAAGGGATGAGCGAAGCACTCAATAAAATAGGGGTGAATGTAGTAAGACATACCGTCATCAACGATGACGAAAACGCTATTCTAAAAGCGCTCGAAGAAGCAGAAAAACGATGTGATATTATATTACTTACGGGAGGATTGGGCCCTACGAAGGACGACATTACCAAAAAGACCCTTTGTAAGTTTTTCGGGACAGAACTTGTGATGAACGAGGAGGCATTAGCGCACGTTTCAGCATTCTTTTCAAAAAGGAAAATTGAGATGTTGGAAATCAATAAATGGCAAGCGGCGCTGCCGAGTAATGCTACCTACATCAAAAATAGCAAAGGAACAGCCCCTGGAATGTGGTTTGAGCATAACGGGAAAGTATTCGTATCGATGCCAGGTGTACCTTACGAAATGAAACACCTAATGGAGTACTATGTAGTACCTCATTTACAAAATTTCTTTCAAACACCCCATATTGTACATAAAATGATCAAAACAGTGGGCGTAGGGGAGTCTTATTTGGCCGATAAGATTGAAACTTGGGAAGACAACTTACCACCGCACATTAGATTGGCCTATCTGCCTAGCTTTGGCATGGTACGTCTACGACTTACAGGTATAGGCGACGATGTAGTACAGGTAGAAAAAGATATCGAAGCAGAGGTAAAAAAAGTATTACCTACCATTCATAAATCTGTTTATGGCTTTGATGATGACGAATTACCGTTTGTGGTGGGACGTATGCTGGCCAATCAGGGAAAGACACTCGCCACCGCCGAAAGTTGTACAGGAGGCTTCTTAGCCTACAGCTTTACCCAGTATGCAGGCAGCTCAGATTTTTTTACGGGATCGGTCGTTGCCTACAGCAATGAGGTAAAAATGAAAGTATTGGGAGTAGAGGCGGAAACGCTCGAAAAACAAGGGGCAGTAAGCGAGGAAACGGTATTACAAATGGCAGCAGGCGTAAGGAAAGCCTTGGGTACAGACATAGGCGTAGCTACAAGCGGCATTGCAGGGCCAGGCGGAGGAACAGAAACTAAGCCGGTAGGAACCATTTGGGTAGGGTATTCAGATGCTGAACAAACGGTAGCCACACTTTACCAACTTACGGAAGATCGAATGGTAAACATTCGTGTTACTTCTAATTTACTCATCGACTGGATCAGGCGGAAGAATGGTTATAATTTAAAGAAGCTTCAAGTAGAATAAACGACATAAATAAACATACTGATGAAATATAAACTTTTTGGAAAAACAGGCTTGCGTGTATCTGAGCTATGTTTAGGTACGATGACTTTTGGCGAAGAATGGGGAACAGGCGCTAACAAGGAAGAAAGTAAAAAAATATTTGACCATTATGTAGAGCAAGGCGGTAATTTTCTCGATACGGCCAATCGCTATACAGAAGGAACCAGCGAAGAGTGGCTGGGTGAGTTTATGGGTAATGAAAGAGATCGCTTTGTGGTAGCTACCAAGTACACTTTATACGACGATCCTACCAATATCAACGCTTCGGGAAATCACCGTAAGAATATGTTTCGTTCTGTAGAGCAGAGCCTAAAGCGATTGAATACAGATTATATAGATATTCTTTGGGTACATATGTGGGACTTTACCACACCTGTAGAAGAAGTAATGCGCGGTTTAGACGACCTAGTGCGTATGGGTAAGGTACATTATATTGCTGTCTCTGATGCACCCGCTTGGGTGGTAGCAAAAGCCAATACTTTGGCAGCCCTACGTGGATGGACACCCTTTACAGGTTTACAAATAGAGTATAGCCTTATTGAGCGTACGGTAGAACAAGAACTACTACCTATGGCCAAAGACTTTGACTTGTGTATTACACCTTGGTCACCTTTGGGTGCGGGTATGCTTACAGGTAAGTACAATGAAGGGTTGGCAGAAGGAGGGCGTTTATCGGAAAAAAGCGTAAAGTTTACAGAGCATAACCAAAAAATTGCCAGAAAGGTATCGGAAGTAGCAGAGAAGATAGGCGCTACTGCCCCACAAGTTGCCTTGGCTTGGCTACGCCAACAAGACCAGCAGGTGATTCCCATTATCGGCGCACGTAAAATGAGCCAACTCAAAGACTCGATGGGGTGTTTAGAGGTGGTAATTCCTGATGAGTTGATGAACGAATTAGATGAGGTAAGTAAAGTGGCGTTGGGCTTTCCGCAGGCTTTCTTTAATTTACCTAATGTACAAAAAGTAATGTTCGGCGATCACGGAGAAGACTTAGAGAATCACCATTAGGGCTACTCGTAGGTAATTCTAGTTTGAATACTTCTGCCTAAGGTGATTTCATCGGTGTATTCCAATTCACCACCAATGGGAACGCCTCTCGCAATGGTAGAGACTTTCACATTAAGTGGTTTTAGCTTTTTAGTAAGGTAAAAAGCGGTTGTATCGCCCTCCATAGTGGGGCTAAGTGCTAATATGACCTCCTTGGCCTCTAGTTTAGGAATACGCTTCAAGAGGGGTTCTATGCGTAGATCATTGGGTGTAATGCCGTCCATAGGCGCTATAAGCCCTCCCAGTACATGGTACAGTCCTCTATATTGTGCTGTATTTTCGATAGCGAAAATATCCTTAAAGTTTTCAACCACACAGATGGTTTGTCGATCCCTTTTTGGGCTTAGGCAAATATCGCAGACTTCTTTATCCGACACATTACCACATTCTTGGCAGTATTGAATACCCTCTCGTAAATCAGTAAGCGCTTCGGCCAATTGTTTTACGTCTTTCTCTTTTTGCTTTAATAAGTGTAATACTAATCTGAAAGCGGTTTTTTTACCAATACCGGGCAGCTTAGCTATTTCTTGCACAGCCGCTTCTATCAGTTTTGAAGAAAACTCCATAAAGTATATCTTAAATAATCTCGGCGGAGATGCCTCTATCACAAATACCTTCTCGCATAGGCTTTAAATACTCAAAAGAACCGTGTTTTACAGCACACTTACCCTTATAATGAATAATCCAAGTACATTGCTCTGCCTGTTGAGGCTCGTGACCACAAATCTTGATGAGGGTGTCGATCACGTGATCGAAGGTATTATAGTCGTCGTTGAATACAACGAGTTCACGCTCCTCTTGGTCTGTAATGACGGTTTCTACATCTTCTAATACTTCACTGTCGTGGTCGGGGTATGTACTCATCGTTAGAATTTTAATTTTGAGTTTTGGTAAATTTAATAAAATTTAGGCAATTTTACCGCTTCTCAATATTGGTTTTTAACCTTAAACTCTTGTAAATCAAGGATTGTTTACACACGTTTTAATTCATCAATAGCTCAGGAAGCTCCTTATTTTTCATGGACATTCAACTTGTTCTCAGCGTATTAATTATCTACTTCTTTTTCTTGGTGATCATTGCCTATCTCACCTCAAGAAAAGCTTCTACTACTACCTTTTTTAATGCCGATAAGCAATCGCCTTGGTACTTGGTAGCCTTTGGTATGATTGGCGCCTCTTTGTCAGGTGTGACTTTTATCTCTATTCCTGGCGCAGTGCTTGGCTCGCAGTTTTCTTATTTCCAAATTGTGCTAGGATACATTGCGGGCTACTCGGTGATTGCTACTGTGTTGATGCCTTTGTACTACAAGCTTCAGTTGGTTTCTATCTACGGATACTTAGAACAACGCTTTGGCTTTTGGACGTACAAGACGGGTGCAGCTTTCTTCTTATTATCCAGAACCATAGGCGCCGCTTTTCGTTTGTTTCTTGCTGTGATCGCCCTCCAAATTGGTTTGTTTGAGGCGTGGGACTTTCCTTTTTGGCTTACTGCTTTCATAAGCATCGTATTGGTATGGACGTATACCTTTAAAGGAGGGATCAAAACGGTGGTGTGGACAGATACACTTCAAACTACTTTTCTGTTGTTGGCTATGTTTGCGAGCATCTTTTTAATCAAATCTGAACTCAACTTGAACTTCTCAGCGCTGATTGATACCATCGCCGAGAGTGAGTATAGTAAAGTCTTTTTTTGGAAGATAAAAGACAAAAACAACTTCCTAAAGCAGTTTTTTTCGGGGATGTTCATTGCTATTGCGATGACAGGATTGGATCAGGATATGATGCAAAAAAATCTGACTTGTAGAAATCTACCAGAAGCGCAAAAAAATGTACTGTGGTTTACCGTGGTACTGGTGGTGGTGAATTTTATTTTTCTCTGCTTAGGTGCATTATTATACATCTATGCCACTACAAAGGCGATCCCTTTACCTATGAAGGACGGGCAAATACTCACCGATCAGGTTTATCCTTTTCTGGCATTCAATCATTTCAGTACTTTTGCAGGGGTTGCCTTTCTATTAGGTATTACGGCCGCAACTTACTCTAGCTCTGACTCAGCTTTAACGGCGCTTACCACTTCTTTTTGTGTAGATTTTCTTAATATCAATAAGGCTTCACAAGAGAAAAAACGACGTACTACAGTAAGATGGGTACACATAGGCTTTTCACTCTTATTATTGTTGGTAATTGTCATTTTCAAAGCCATCAAAGAGGCCAATCCTGAAAGTAATGTAATTGGAGCACTTTTTAGCGCAGCAGGTTATACATATGGGCCGTTACTGGGTTTGTACGCTTTTGGCTTGTTTACAAATATAAACGTAAAAGATCGTTGGATACCTATAGTTTGTATTGTTTGCCCTATTTTGAGCTATTTCATTGATTATTACACACCCCAACTTTTTGAAGGATTTTCCTTTGGATTTCTGATTATACTAATCAACGGTATGCTAACTTTTGTAGGACTTTGGTTGTGTAAGAAAGAGGGGAGGGCTTAAAACGATACTTGGGGAGAGCGACAGAGTCAGCTACTTCCCCAAGATCCTTCAACCAGCTATGGAAAGAATGATATAGTGATGGGTGTCTTTAACCAGCCCTAGACACCTCATCTATCATTTCTTACAAAAACAAACGTAGCTTTTTTTAAAGAAAGAATCAAGTTATCAACGCAATAAATTATTTGCGTTTTCGTTTGTTTCTCAGATTTTTCTTCTTTTTTTCGTGAAAAGCCCCTTTAAAGTCTGGGTTTTCCTTTTTTTTCTGTGTATCAATGGCTCTTGCCATTTGTTGTTTTTCTTCAAAACTTGTCTCGAAGTAAGGTAGCTCAGTAGGTAAAGCCTTGCGAGGAATAGAGGCTTTTATGAGGGTTTCTATCTTTTTGATGTGGAATGCTTCTGCCTCGTTGACGAAGGTAATGGCTTTACCAGATTGCTTGGCTCTGCCAGTGCGACCAATGCGATGCACGTACTCTTCGTACAAGATAGGCACATCAAAGTTAATTACGTGGCTCACCGCACTTACATCAATGCCTCTAGCCACTACATCGGTAGCTACTAGTATACGGATTTGGTTGTCTCTGAAGGCATTGATAGCATTAATACGTGTGTTTTGATCCTTATTGGCGTGAATAACTTTTACTTCCTCTTTGCCGAACTTTCTCACAAGAAACTTATATACTTCATTAGCCACTTTTTTAGTACGATTAAACACGATTACTTTTTCAAAAGCTTCTTCAGCTAGTAAATGGTGAAGTAGCGCAATTTTGGTTCTGTGGTTAGGTACTTCGTAGAGGTATTGCTCTACGGTGCTAGCAGTAGTAGCTTGCGGGGTAATTTCTATTTTGGTAGGAAACTCCAGAAACTCTTGAGAAAGCTTTTCTACTTTTGGAGGAAAAGTGGCCGAAAAAAGTAGTTTTTGCTTTTTTTGAGGAAGTATTTCTAAAATACGACGAATCTGAGGCATAAAACCCATGTCCATCATACGATCGGCCTCATCAAGTACAAGTGTTTTTAAATACTTTACCACTACGCCTTGTTTGAGGTAAACATCCATAAACCTACCAGGGGTAGCGATGATTAAGTCGACGCCTTTTTGTATTGCTTCTATTTGTTTTTGTATCCCTGTACCTCCATAGAGTACTAGGTGGCGCAAATCTGTGTAAGTGGAAAGCGCTTGCGCTGCTTTTTGTATTTGCATGGCAAGCTCCCTAGTAGGAGCCAGTACCAAGGCTCTAGGGTGGTCGCCCTGAGCGTACTTGAGTTTCATTAAAATAGGGAGTAAAAAAGCAGCCGTTTTACCTGTCCCTGTTTGGGCAATGCCTAGTATATCTTGTCCTGCGAGTGCAGTAGGAATGGCTTTTTCTTGAATCTCGGTAGGGGTAGTATAACCTGCCTCTGCTACCGCATTAAGTAATTGCTTATTGAGTTTAAAATCACTGAAGGGCATTTGTCAATAGTATTTTGTGGCTGACAAATAGTGTTGCACATAATCCTTTACGCCTTCTTCTAATGTGTAGAAAGGTTTGTTGTAACCAATATTATGCAGCTTTTCCATTTTGGCTTCTGTAAAGTATTGGTACTTGTCTCGAATATCAGCAGGGGTATCGATAAAGCTAATATCTTCAGGCTTATCCATGGCTGCAAAGGTGGCTTTGGTAAGGTCTAGGAAGGTACGTGCTTGCCCACTACCTAAATTATAAATACCACTATTTTTTCGGTGGTGCATTAAAAACATGCATACCTCTACCACATCTTTCACATATACGAAGTCACGCATTTGCTCTCCATCTTTAAAGTCAGGGTGATGGGAGCGAAAGAGTTTCATAGCACCTGTTTTCTGTATTTGGTTGTAGGCGTGAAAAATAACAGAAGCCATACGTCCTTTATGGTATTCGTTAGGGCCATAGACATTAAAGAACTTTAAACCTGCCCAGAAAAAAGGCTTTTTTTCTTGTTGTAAAGCCCAAATGTCAAAGTCATTTTTGGATTCTCCGTAAGGGTTAAGCGGTTGCAGAGAAGGAATTTTTGATTCATCATCTTCGTAGCCTAACTCTCCCAAACCATAGGTAGCTGCTGAAGAGGCGTATACGAGAGGAATTTGGTATTGTACGCAAGCCTTCCATATGTCTTTACTGTAGTTGAGGTTGAGTCGATTAAAAATAGCTACATCAAACTCGGTAGTGTCAGTTCTCGCGCCTAAATGAAAAATAAACTCTACCTCTTCGTAGTTTTTAGTAAGCCATTCAAAAAGCTGGTCGCGTGCTACAAACTCAACGATGCGCTTGTCTGCTAGGTTGGACTTTTTTTCTTGTTTAGAAAAATCGTCTACTGCAACAATGTAATTGAAGTTATCCTTGTTGAGCCTGCTTACTAGGCAACTGCCAATGAATCCGGCGGCTCCCGTCACTATAATCATGTGTTTGTATTTAATAAAAGCGTGATGATCTTCTTAAATTCAGATCATAAAGGTAGGGCTTTTATCTTTTTTATTTCTAAATTTGCGAGCTAAGTTTTAAAGAGGAAATAGACACAAATCATTGGCTGTTTGAAGGGATAACCCAGCCAACTAAAAAAACCTTGCTATGGCAACCGTTTACGTATCAAGAAAAGAGCATTTTAACGCTGCACACAAGCTCTATAATCCAAATTGGAGCAAAGAAAAAAATCAGGAAGTATTTGGCGCTTGTGCCAATGAATATTACCATGGGCATAACTTTGAACTAATCGTTACCGTAAAAGGGCAACCTAACCCTGATACAGGCTTTGTAATTGACATGAAGAAGTTAGGGCAGCTCATCAAAAAAGAAATCACGGCCAAGGTAGATCATCATAACCTTAATGTAGATGTGGATTTCATGCATGGTATAATGCCAAGCTGTGAGAACTTTGTTGCTAAGATCTGGGAAATCTTAGATCATCCTATCACTTTTATGGGCGCCGAGACAAACGCAAAACTACACTCTATCAAGCTTTACGAAACAGCTAATAACTTTGTAGAGTACTTTGGAGAAGAGTAGTTAGGCTTTTGAGGCGGGCTGAAGTTATTTATACTTCACTATCGTACCATAATAACGATTTCATCTTCGTCGATAATTTCCTCAAAGGAAATGGTGAGTCTGAGGAAGTACTCACCTGCTACCTGTGGTATAAAAGAAGCTCGTTTACTATTGGCTCCAGTGAGCGTAATGCTGCTACTGGAAGGTTGACTAATCATTACCCATTCATAATCATAAGAAAGATTGACTGAGTCGCTGACTACTTCTCCGTTAAGAGTGTAGGTCTGCCCGATAGTGATTGTGGTATCATTGCCTGCATTGGCGGAAAAAAAAGGTTCGTCAGGAAGACCGACATTACTTTCGTTACGACAAGCAACAAAAAAAATGGTAGTTAGGAAGCAGACTACGAACCAGAGATAAATATTCTTACAACGATACATGGGTTTGGGCTAATCTTTTTAAAAACAACTAAAAACCAGCACGATTGATTGATACTAAAGAGAAAAACCCAGATAAAAGCTATCTGGGTTTTGTTTTTAGATAATATCTATTGATTACCTACGAAACTGGGGATCAGGATAGGTATCATATACTTCTCTTGGTACTACTACATTTACAGTACCAGTGAGTGAAGCAGCTTTATTGTTGTTAAACCCTACAGAGGCTCCATTATCCCAACTAAAATTATAATCAAAAGCAAGAATTTCTGTATCAGCATTATAACTGATGTTAGTAATACTAGCTGTTACATCTTCATAACCACTGTCAAAGTAAAAGCCATACTCAAAGCTTCGGTTATCCGAAATCTGCTCGCTGATCTGTCCACTGATGTAGTTAATAGATGCAAGGGTATTGGCGTCCATATCTATACCAATACTGAAATACAAATTATCTTCGGCGGCATTTCTAGAGGCAAACCCTCCGGCACTAAGTGTACGACCGATGCCAAAATCAGCCTGTAGTATTCTTCGATCATCATCAGAGTAGACATTAAAAGACTTAGCAAGGTCGAAGGTCTCCCTAAAATCGAAGGTTACACTAAAAGGCGTATCACTGTCAGCATAAATACCGCTGAGTGTTCCCATAGCAAACTGTCTATTCTGTGCATTGGCAATAGAATCTTGCAGCGCATTCAGTTCATTTTGTAGGGAATCATCATTGGCTTCGGCAAGCGCTCTAAAATCGTTGAATTCATCTTCGGAAGCTCTTCTCTCACAACTAGTAGTACCGATTATACAAGTGGTAGCAGCAATCGCCAAAATATGCATAAAGTTTTTCATGAGGTTATATTTTGTTTTATTGAATTATTTAAAAAGGATATTATAAAGATTTATTTGCGGTACTGAGGGTTAGGATATGTCTCGTATGTTTCGCGAGGTACTATCACACTGGCTTGACCAACGATGGTAGCAGCTTTACCATTGCTTTGACCAATAGAGTTGTTGTTGTCAAAAGAGAGGCTGTAGCTGAAAAAAAGTAGCTCAGTCTCTGCATCGTAACTAATGTTATTGAGGGTAACATCAGACTCCTCTCTTACTGACCTGTTATTTGCTGGGTAGTTAAAGCTGTATACGAAGGTTTCATTAGCTGAAATATTTTCGCTAAAAGTACCATTGATAGAGGTTTCGTTTTCGTCATAAATGGTGTTAGCGTCCATATCGATCATAAAGGAAAAAGCCATCTGATCTCCTCCCTGAGCTGAGGTCTTGGTTACACCTGTTTGTAGTCTTAAGATTCTTCTTCCTTCATCAAAAAAGACATCTTGAAAGTAGAAGGGAAGCGCGTTTCTGAAGTCGAAATCCACACTGAAAGGTGTATCGCTATCAGCGAAAGTACCAGTAAGTGTACCCGAGATAAATTGTTTGGTTTGTGCATTACGGATAGAGTCTTGCAATGCGTTCAATTCATTTTGTAGTGAATCATCATTAGCTTCTGCAAGTGTTCTAAATTCGTTGAGTTCATCTTCGGTGGCTTTTCTTTCGCAACTGGTAGTACCAATAAGACAAGCGGTAGCAGCGACCACCAAAACATGCATAAGGTTCTTCATGTGTTATGATTTAAATTTTTTGTTTTTTACAAAAGTAGCTTATGAATACCATTCAATATCTTATGCTTTAACCAAACAGCCGTTTGACTTTATGAAACAGGCATTTTGCTTTATGAATGAAATTTCATTCATAAAGCAAAAGCCCTATCAGCTTATAAGCTAATAGGGCTTTTGGGATTTGGTGAGGTAAGCGTTACTGGCGATATTGTATATTATCGTAAGTTCTGGATACAAAAACACTTAGTGTACCTGTTAGAGAAGCCGCCTTGGTATTGTTTTTCCCTAGAGGTGCCCCATCAGTCCAGCTCAAGTTGTAGTCGAATGTGAGGATTTCTGTGTCATCATCATAGCTGATATTACTGATATTGTAGTTTCCAGGATCACCTTGATCATAATCAAACTCATAGATAAAGATACTTTCATTGGAAAGCTTTTGGCTAAATTGTCCATCGATATCGTCGATTTCGACCAAGGTTAGATTATCGAGATCGATTATTATATAACAATTGAGGTAATCACCACTTTTACTCTCGCCGTTACCGTAATCATCTGGTCCTGCAGGGGTACTGAAGAAAAATTTATTTACTCGTACAAAAGTGGTATCATTTTGTTCATAGACTTTCATATAGTTATAGTCTTCATCAGTATATCGCAAGTTATAATCGATACTAAATGCTTCATCACTATCCGCAAATGTACCAGTAAGATTACCATTTACTGAATTTCTATTTTGTGCACTTTCAATGGAATCTCGTAAAGCGTTGAGTTCACTTTGCAGGGAGTCGTCGTTGGCCTCCGCTAGTGCTTGAAAGTCGTTGAGTTCATCTTCGGTAGCTTTCGGATTACAACTGCTAACGAAGATCAATAAAGCGGCTGCTAGTACAGCCCACGAATACACTAATCTTTTCATGGAATTTGGTTTTAATAACTGTTAAAAAATCTTATCAATTCCCTATACAAGAAAAGAAGAGAGAGTGGGTCAGGAGGGAGAAACTTCTAAACAAAAGTCACTGCTTAAAACTTATCTACGATACTGTATCTCCACGTCAGTTCGTATAGCTTCTTTAGGTACATAGATATTGAGTGAGGTAATAATTTATTGGTGTAGGTTTTTAGTTTCTCAGCAACAATAGGAATACTCAAATAGGCAGTCTTTTAAAGAAGTACTCTTGAACAAGATTAAATTATAGCCCAACGTAAGCATCTCCCTTTCTTCTGTAGAAAGAAGTTACTAAGAGTGTATTCGCTAGGGGCTTCCTTATCACAGCCAAAACTAGCAATAAAGGTGACTGCATCAATATCTGAGGTTTTTCAGGGTATTTGATAGTTGTTAAAAACTTCACATAAACTACTTACATAAGAAAGAGAAAGTGGGCTGGCTATAATTAAAAACCCTACTTACCAAGTAAGTAGGGTTAAAAGACTTAGCTATTCTGTAGGCTAGCGACGGAACTGGTTATTGTCAGAAGGTTGCGCATCGTACACTTCTTTAGGCACTGTGACATTTACGGTACCAGCAAGGGTAGCTGCCTTATTGTTGTTTTCACCTACACCTGCATCAGCACCCCAACTGAAACTGTAATCGAAAGAAAGGATTTCCGTTTCAGTATTGTAACTAATGTTGGTAATGTCACCTGTTACGTCTTCTTCATCTATTTCGTGATTACTAAAACTAAAACCATATACAAAGTTCTGATTATCAGAGATCATTTGACTGATTTGTCCTCCAATTTGATCGATACTAACAAGCGTATTAGCATCTAAGTCGATCTCTATGTCGAAGATTAATAAATCTTCGGCAGGACTTCTATCGTTAAATTCGATTCCTCTAATAGTTCTGGCAATACCAAACTGAGCCACCAAAACTCGCTCTGCACCATTTCTTGTATTCTGTCCCTGACGATCGAAGATAGGCTCGAGTGTTTCACCATCATCAAATCGTATAAAGAAATTATTAAACAATGTAAGGGTTTCTCTAAAGTCGAAATCTATGCTGAAAGGCGTATCGCTGTTAGCGTAGGTGCCTGTCAAGGTACCTGTCACAAATTGCTTATTTTGCGCATTCTGTAAAGAATCTTGCAAATCAGTGATTTCATTCCGAAGAGAGTCATCATTGGCTTCAGCTAGTGTTTTAAAGTCATTCAATTCATCTTCTGTGGCTTTGGGATCACAACTAGCGAGCGTAATTAAGAGTGCTGTAGCACCTATAGTACAGTTATATAAAATATTTTTCATTTGTTTTCTTATTCTTTAAGTATCAATTAAAAATTAGTTTTTACGGTACTGAGGGTTGGGATACGTATCGTAAAGTTCTTTAGGAACAATTAAGCTCATTGTACCAGCAAGCTGTGCAGCATTATCGTTGTTGTAGCCAACACTAGCACCGTATGCCCAACTAAAGTTGTAATCGAAAGAGAGAACCTCTGTCTCTGCATTATAGCTAATGTTGGTAATACTAACTACGACATCTTCACTGTTCTCAAAGTAAAATCCATATTCAAATACTTGGTTGTTGGCAAGTACCTGACTGATTTGCCCTTCTATGTAGTCGATTTCTACCAATGTGTTGGCATCCATATCGATATCGATGTTGAAGCGTAGGTAGTCGTTTGCAGGATCTCTAAAATTGTTTACAGCAATCTCTGTACGACCAATAAAAGCGTCAATCTCTAAAATACGTTGTGTATCACCATTTCTAGCTCCTAAATTGTTTGATTCGAACTCAACATCGTAATTGATGCTAAAAAAATTCGTTGCGTTAAAGTTGAAGCTTACATTAAAAGGGTCATTACTTTCTTCATAAGTACCGTTTAAGTTACCTTGTACAAACTCTCTATTTTGTGCCATTGAAATAGAGTCTTGTAAACTAGATAGTTCGTTTCGAAGCGAGTCGTCATTCGCTTCAGCTAGTGCTTTAAAGTCATTGAGCTCGTCTTCTGTTGCTCTGGGATTACAACTAGAAAAGGAGATGAGAAGCGTTGCGGCTCCTACTGCCCAAAAGTATCTAAGGTTCTTCATGAGTTTATATTTTTGTTTTACTTATTCTATTAAAAAGGTTTGTAAGACTATTTTTTACGGTAAATAGGTGCATTGTCACTTTCTTGATACACCTCTTTGGGAACACTTACACTGGCACTACCAGCGAGCTGAGCTGCTTTGTTGTTATCACTGCCAATGTTGGCACCGTCTTCCCAACTAAAGTCATAATCGAAAGAAAGTATTTCTGTATCTTCGTCATAGTCAAAGTTATTGATGATAAAGTCACCATCATTACTATCACTAAAACCGAAGCGGTACACAAAATTTTGGTTTTCAGAAAGCACTTGACTGATTTGCCCTTCTATGTAGTCTATGTATGCAAGTGTACCAGCATCTACATCGTACCCTATGTTGAAGTACAAGTAATCTTCACTAGGGTTTCTTCTAGCTATTCCACCATTACTCTCAGTACGATTAATAGTGAAGCTAGCATATAAGATACGTTGTTGCCCTTCTGTTCTACCTACATCGTTATTATTAAACTCTAGGTCGAAGAAATTCCTCAATGCATCATTAACTCTAAAGTCAAAATCTACATTGAAAGGTGTGTCGCTGTCCGCAAACGTACCACTCAAGTTACCTATCGCAAATTGCTTATTTTGTGCCATTTGGATAGAATCTTGGAGGCTAGCGATGTCGTCTCTAAGCGAGTCATCATTTGCTTCTGCCAATGCTCTAAAGTCATTGAGTTCGTCTTCTGTTGCCTTTGGGTTACAACTACTGATAGTGATCAATAAAGCGGCTGCGAGAGCAGTCCACGAGTACATAAATCTTTTCATAAATTTTTTTTAATAGTTATTAATCGTGGAACTTTTTTACAACTACTGTGCTATGGTCGCTACATATGATGAAAATGTAATATAAAAGTGAAAGTTGCAGATTTGAGGGTAGCTTCATACTGAAACAGCCACTGTATTATTATGATACAATTAGTACAGCAGTAGCGCCGCATAAAGTGATAAATTGCTCATAATAAGCATTTTATATTGCTGGCATTGATTTGGGAAAAGTGCTTTAAGTAAAATAAATGTAGCGTTAGAGACAATTTAAGCGAATAACCGAAATGAAATTAAAGTTTCTCTGGTCAGCATTAATTTAAACTACAACAGGCTACAAAACTTGAAGTCTAATCAATAGAATAATTTACCATCAAACAAAAACTTAAAATGATAAGAGTAGTTTTTATTTTTTCGCTAATTTTTATCACTCTCTTCTTTGGAACTTCTTGTTCCAAAAATAGACCTAAATCACCCGTAAAACTGGTACAGGTCAATAAGGAAATTGATGATTACATATCTTCCCTCATTAGAGCTGATGAAATTCCCGGGATGGCACTCGCTATTGTGAAGGGTGGAAAAATAATTCACAAAAAATATTACGGGCTTGCTAACATAGCTCATAAAGTTCCAGTATCTGATAGCACCTTGTTTAGATTATATTCAACTACTAAATTAATTACAGCAGTCGCAAGTTTTCAATTAATAGAAGATGGAAAACTATCATTAGATGATCCTATTTCTAAATACATCAAAAATCTTCCTGAATCTTGGGAAAGCATAAAGATAAAACATTTGTTAACGTGTTCTTCTGGGTTACCAGACTATAAGGATTTCGACAAAAAACTTTCCGATAAAGAGGTTTTCAATGAACTAACCAAACAATCTTTAAATTTTGAAAAAGGCTATAGATATGAGTATAGCCAAACAAACTATTGGTTTCTTCAATTAATCATTGAGAAAATAACAAATCAGCGTTTTGAAGATTTTGTCAAAGAAAATCAATTCAAGAATAGAAAAAATGAAGTGCTTTTTGCCTCAAACAGTTTGGTAGATTACCCGAATAGAGTTTCTAAATATCAGTATAATAAAGAATACAATGCCTACGAAAAAACCACTTATGAAGATGGTAATCGTTCACTCGCAGGTAACGGTTTAAATACAAACCTAAACACTTTATTGGATTGGAATATGAAGTTAGACAACAATCAATTAATAGAACTTGAAACCATGCGCTTAATGATGTCTCCCTTTAAATATGAAAAAAACGACTTTCCTTTTGGTTATACTTGGGGTATTTATGGCCCTGAAGGGAAACAGTATTATGGTTTTGCTGGAGGAGGAGTAAGCGCATTTATGAAGTTTATCGACAAAGATTTAACCATTATTATCTTATCAAATGGCTTCAAAAGTAAACCTATTATTGCTAACGCTGTCACTTATATTTCAGGATTAATGGATGAGGGCTTAGTCAGAAAAGATAGAATGTTGAATGAGGACATCAGACTAAACTTCATTTTAAACGACTACAAAAAAGCAGTAGAGTTGTATCATCGCACAAAGCAAGACAATCAAGACAGCAACTTTGAAAGAGGGCTCAACAATGTTGGCTATTATTACTTATCAAATAATCAAATCGAAAAATCGATAGCTATATTTAAATTGTACACCCAAGAGTATCCAGATTCTTCTAACGCCTTCGACAGCCTTGGAGAAGCGTACTTTAATAATGAACAGTATGATTTATCTAAAACGAATTATAAAAAATCTTTAGAGCTAGACCCAAACAATGAAAATGCTGAAAAAATGTTGAAGAAAATTGAACAAATAACTAATGCTAACACTGGCTATAACTAATTGCTAACCCACGCAACTACTCATATCCTAGATCGTTCTAAATGCAATGATTTCAGAATTAAACGATGGGCACATATCTATTGAAATACCAGATTCATTGAAAAATGAAATTGAAGAAAATGATGATTTACGAAGAAAAGCGATTAACGCTATCATCCAGAAACATATTCCTAACTGCAAAACATGTAATAAGGGAATGATCAATTGGAGATTTATGAACGATAGTACCAGTTATATTCAGTTTAATGACTTTGAAGATTTAGCAAATTACCATATTTCCAACGAACTAACTACCGAGGAATTTGCCGAACAATATTGGCGTAAAGCAGAAGAAAGCTTAAACTACACTAAAGATGTTCTTGGTAGTTTCAAAGAACAAATGCACATCATCTATGAGGATATCAAAAACACTCAATCCTGTATTATTGATGTTCGATTTAATGGAGGCGGATTTGACCAAATTGGCCTAGAAATTTTAAGCTACTTCACAAACAAAAAACATTTGCCTTTTTAAAAAAAGCGAGAGTAGGTAGTGGCTTTACAGCCCCCAAAACATTTACATTGAACCAAACGGACTAACCTATTCAGTTGCGGATTTGAGGGTAGCTTCATACTGAAACAGCCACTGTATTATTATGATACAACTAGCGTAGTAGTAACATTATCTAAAAGTAGTAACTTGCTCATAATGAGAGATTTGAATTGCTGGCATTGATTTGGAGAAAGTGCTTTAAGTAAATAGATATAGCGTTACGCCCGATTGTAGGTAACATTTGGGAGATACATTGTCATTAAAGAGAGCAGACATAATGAATAAAATTATACCCTTTTTATTTCTTGTAATATTTTTTTCCTGTAGAGAACAGGATAGTGAATTGAATAAAAAAATCCGTTTGTTCGATAACACCGAAATCTCATCAACTGACCTTACGGATTTCTTAAAAGAGCAAATTGACTCTCTTGGTATTCCTGGAATATCTATCGCTATCATAAATGAAGGGAAGCTGGTTTACAGCGAAAACATAGGATATGCAAACCTAGATACACGGAAAGCGTTAGATGAGAACTCCATTTTCGAAGCGGCTTCACTATCCAAGCCAGTATTTGCTTATATGGTTATGAAGTTATCAGAAAGAGGTGCTATAGAGCTGGCTCGACCACTATACTATTATCTTCCTGATTCCTTGATGGAAGTAGACCAGCGTTATAAAAATGTAAATGCAATTCATGTACTAAGCCATTCAACAGGTTTCCCAAATTGGCGTTGGTTTGATACGCCTCCAGACTCATTGGAAATAGACCGGGGTACATTTTATATGATTGATAATCCAGGAAACTCCTTTACTTATTCTGGTGAAGGTTACGACTATTTAGCACGTGTTATTGCCAGCAATACAGAACATAAAATGAGTGAGTTAGACAACTTATTCAAAAAACTTGTGCAAAAGCCTTTAGGGATTGAACATATGTATTTTACATGGGACGAATATTTGTACGAACACAAAGTATATGGACATATTGATGGTAAAGTAAACAACCGAAATTGGGGTTCAGGGCTTCCCTACCAAAATTCTTATAAATTTAGCCCTTCTGGTGGATTACATACCAATGCAGAGAACTATGCAAAATTTTTGATTGCTGTGATGAATGGAAAAGGGCTCTTACCAGAAACGTCCAAAGAAATGCTTAAACCACGTACTGTAGTAAAGAGAAGTCATAATCGCTATAAGGAAGACGGTAACACACACTGGAGTCTTGGGTTTGCCATAACACCTTTAAAAAATGACACACTTTACAATCACGGAGGAACACATAGTGACTTTCAATCACAAACAGCCTTTAGTAAAAACTCAAAATTTGGCTATGTCTTTTTTGTTAACACTAAGAAAGGTGATGAATTAAATAAAACATTGAAAGAATTTTTAAGAATACGTAAATAAATCAGACATAAAAATGCACTTGAAAGCATAGTACACTTGTGGTGTTCTACGCTCGATATACTTTATATAATAATTGTTATGTGGAAAAGTTATTTTAAAATTGGCTTACGTAATATTCAACGGAATCGCGTCACTTCTTTCATCAATATAGGTGGGTTGGCGATCAGCTTCTTGGTAGTAATTATCATCGGTTTGTGGCTTTGGGACAAACTTTCCTATAATACCTACCACAAAAACTATGATCGTATTGCGCAGGTAATGCACCATAGTAAAGGAAGTGAAGGAGAAATTTATACAAATCAATCTTTAGTAAGCGCCTTAGGTGATCATCTTCAGACTACCTTTGCTTCTCATTTTGCGCAAGTAGCGACTGCCGTACCTGCAGAACAGACTCTTTCTTTAGAAGAAGAAAATAAAGGTTTTATGGAGAAAGGGGTGTTTATTTCGGCCTCCGCCCCTGAAATGTTCACCCTCGAGATGCTACAAGGAAGTAGGAATGGACTACAAGGAGTTAATCAAATCTTACTATCTGCTTCGTTGGCCACTAAGATTTTCGGTGAGCAAAATCCAGTCAACCAGACTGTAAAAATAGGTGAGCAACAACTGATGACGGTAAAAGGTGTATACAAAGACCTACCTAGTAATACTACTTTTGAGGAGATAGCCTATATGATATCACTCGATACCTACTTTAGTGAAAGAGAAAAAACTTGGGACAACTACTTTGTCTCTATTTATGTACAGCTTCAACCAGAGGTAAATTTAGCAGAAGTAAATCAATTGATAAAAGGAGAACTAGCCAAAAACATAGATGAGGTCTCAGCAGCCAAAAAACCTGTACTTTTCCTACAACCTATGTCAGATTGGTACCTATTTTCTCACTTTGAGAATGGGAAAAAAGCAACTAGCAAACGCCTGCAATATGTACGCATAGCGAGTATCATCGGTATTTTTATACTTGTACTAGCTTGTATTAACTTTACTAATCTAAGTACAGCAAGAGCCAGTGAAAGAGCCAAAGAAATAGGTATTCGTAAAACGGTAGGTGCACAACGTAATAGGCTCATCAAGCAGTTTCTCGTAGAGTCCATTATGATTACAGCGGCTGCTTTTACTATCGCTTTGTTGTTTACCATTGTCCTTTTACCCCTTTTCAATCAAGCGGCACAAGAAGAGGTGCAGTTGCGCTGGGATCATCCTTTATTCTGGCTGTTGAGCTTGTCGGTAGTGCTATTCACAGGTTTATTAGCAGGCATCTATCCAGCCTTATACCTGTCTGCATTTCAAACAGTAAAAATACTGAAGGGGAGCTTCCAAGCGGGACGTACCACCGTTTTATTTCGAAAAGTACTTGTTGTCTTTCAATTCAGTATTTCTATGATACTGCTGGTAGGTACAATTGTCATTTTTCAACAGATCAATTTTACAAAGAATCGTTCTGTGGGTTACGAGCAAGAAAAGTTACTGACGATGATTAACGCCTATGATCGGATAGATCTATTAAGCGAACGCTTAAAAGCCACAGGTCTGGTAGAAGCAGTAGGACAAGCCAATTATCCACTCACCAATACTTTAGGAAATAACGATAGCTTCACTTGGGAAGGAAAACCTGATGGTTTTGATCCCAGTTTAAATACGGTTAAAGTATCAGAGGAGTATGGGCAAGCAGTTAATTGGAAGCTATTGAAAGGGCGTAATTTCTCACGTGATTTTAAAACGGATACGGCAGGTATCATTATCAACGAGACAGCCGCCAAGCTATTAGGCTTTGACAATCCTATTGGCCAGCAAGTACGTAATACCTACCCTGGATGGAATGAAGCCTATTTTGGGGGGCGGCAATTTACCATCGTAGGCGTGATAGAAGACATGATAAAAGGATCACCTTTTGAACCCGCTACTCCCTTAATGCTTTTCTACGAAGACAATCCTCACCATCTTTACTGGCTATTCGTTAAAATCAAGCCTCAGCACAGCTTCCAACAGGCACTTCCTGCTATCGAAGCCGTATTCAATCAGCTTTATCCTGCGATCCCTTTTAATTATAAACTAGTAGAAGATGAATATGCTACTAAGTTCAGAGCAGAAGAGTCCATGGCTAGTCTTGTTTCTTCCTTTGCATCGCTGGCCATTCTTATTAGCTGCTTAGGCTTATTTGGACTAACTACTTTTACCATAGCACAGCGTACCAAAGAGATCGCTATCCGAAAGGTGCTGGGCGCTTCTATATTGAATCTGTGGCAGATGCTCTCCAGAGACTACCTTCGGCTTGTGTTATGGGCAGGGCTTATTAGCCTTCCTCTGGCTTATTTAAGTATGGAGAGTTGGTTAGAGGGCTACTACTACCGTATTCAGCTTAGTTGGCAAGTTTTTGCGGCCACCATTTTCGCAGTGACCTTACTCACCTTACTTACGGTAAGTTTTAAGAGTATCAAAGCAGCATTAATGAACCCTGCCAACACCTTAAAAGACGAGTAGCTCAAAACTTTCTGCTCCTTCACTTTTCTACGAAGTAAAAGTTGTATCTTGGCTAAATATTCAAGATATAAACTATCATGGCAAAAGTAAAAAAAGCCTATTTCTGCCAGAGTTGTGGCTATGAATCGGCCAAATGGATGGGGAAATGTCCTGCTTGCGGCGAGTGGAACACCTTTGTAGAAGAAGTAATCCAAAAAGACAATGGCCTCAAAAAAGGAAATTGGCGCGTTACTACCTCACAGAAAGTAGCCAATAAACCTAAGGCGATTAAAGAGATAAAGCACGAAGAGCAAACGCGTATTACTACACCCGATACAGAACTAAACCGCGTCTTAGGAGGTGGTATTGTACCAGGTTCCTTGGTATTAATTGGTGGAGAGCCAGGCATAGGAAAGTCTACCCTGATGCTCCAGATAGCCTTGCAGTTGAGTCCTTACAAAATATTATATGTATCGGGTGAGGAAAGCGAACTACAGATTAAAATGCGTGCAGAGCGCATCAACGCAAAAAATGAGCACTGTTATTTACTTGCAGAAACTTCCACCCAAAATATTTTTAAACAGCTTGAGGTATTAGAACCAGATGTACTTATTATCGACTCTATTCAGACCTTACAATCTTCTTTTATTGAATCAGCCGCAGGGAGTATCTCACAGGTGAGAGAATGTACGGCCGAGCTCATGAAGTATGCCAAAGAAAGTAGCACACCCGTGTTTCTCATTGGGCATATTACGAAAGAGGGTACACTGGCTGGGCCCAAAGTATTAGAGCATATGGTAGATACCGTATTACAGTTTGAAGGTGATCGACATTTAGTATACCGTATTTTACGTACCTCCAAAAACCGCTTTGGCTCTACGGCTGAGTTGGGTATCTATGAAATGCTTGCTACAGGACTACGCTTAGTGACCAACCCCTCTGAAATTCTTATTTCTCAACGCGAAGAAGCACTCAGTGGCGTTACTATTGGCGCTACCTTAGAGGGAAATCGCCCTTTATTAATAGAAATACAATCTTTGGTGAGTCCAGCTACTTATGGAACCCCGCAGCGAAGTAGTACAGGCTTTGATGCCAAGCGCTTGAATATGCTACTCGCTGTGCTTGAGAAACGGGGAGGCTTTCGCTTAGGTGCACAGGATGTATTTCTCAATATTGCAGGAGGGCTTAAAGTAGAAGATCCTGCCATTGATTTGGCGGTGTGTATCTCAATTGTTTCCTCTTATGAGGATATAGCCGTCACCAATGGCGTCTGTTTCGCAGCAGAAATAGGGCTGGGTGGAGAGATAAGAGCCGTTAGCAAGATTGAAAATCGTATCTCAGAAGCCGAAAAACTGGGCTTTCATACTATATTTATTTCTAAGTATAATCTAAAGGGACTTAATCTAGAAAACTATCAAATAAAAATCCACGCTGTAGCGCAGCTCGACGAGGTCTTCAAAGCTATTCTTTAGGGAAGTTTTATGGAAGAGGTAGGAGGTCCTCTTCTATTTTATCATATTCTTACCTATATTTGGTATAGATCAGATCATCTTTTTATATAATAAAGCTATGGAGACTCTTGCTTTAAAAGAAAGCACTAAAACACTAGAAAATAAATTAGGAAAGGTAAAGGGAAAATTTACCCTCAACGATGCGGCTTCTATGACGGGTATTCCAGTGGAGGAAGCGCGAACTGCATTGAACCAGCTAATGGAAAAGTACGTGTGTCGGCTCGTTGTCACTGAAAATGGTGATATGGTGTACGACTTTGGGCGTAGTCCGCAGCGAAGAGGAGAGAAAACTTGGGCAGAACGCTGGAGCGATATAAAAGCTTTTCTTTGGAAAGCCTTCACTATTTTTTTTAAGGTTTGGATTACACTCATGTTGGTGGTGTATTTTGTAGTATTTGTGGTACTGCTTATTGCTGCTATTGTGGCGATGACGGCTAGTAATAGGGATGGCGATAGCGGAGGAAGTAGTGGTAGCTTAGATGGTGGCAAAGCCTTCAGAGCCATCGGTGATATGTTTTATTCTATTTTTGTATGGAACACTATTTTAGGACGTAACAGAACTTACTACGCTACAGATAGCCGTGGCTACCGGTACAAGCATTATCAGCAACGTACCTCTCCACTCAATGAAAACAAAAAGAATTTTATTTCTTCTGTATATGATTTTGTATTTGGCCCTCCTCGTGTAGAGCCAGAGCCTCTAGAGAATCAAAAGGAGGTTGCTGCTTATGCACGACAAAGTAAAGGGATTGTCGTCATTCCTGAATTCAAAGCCTTGGCAGGCTGGACTACAGATGAAGCACGTAGCTTTATGACAGACTGTGTAGTTCGGTTTAATGGAAGTGCAGAAATTAGTCCTAATGCGGTATTGTACGCTGACTTTGAGGATTTAACAAGAAGCGTGAATCAAGCCTCTGATGGAAAAGTAGAATGGTACTGGAACGAGTATGAACCTGAGTATGAAATTACAGGAAACTCTTCTGGCAGAAATGCAGGTATCATCTTTATGAACCTCTTCAATCTAGCGGGTGGTTCGTTCTTTCTATACCAAGGATATATGGGAAGTGCAGAGATAGAGATGAGCCTAGGAATGCTGCTAGGACTGGGTTGGGTGCCTTTCTTATTTTCTCTTATCTTTTTTTCTGTGCCATTATTAAGAATGATCAACATTGCACCAAAGCGTAAGCAGCGCCGGATCAATAACATTCGTAAGCGATTGATCAAGGTTATCTATAAGCACGCTGGTCAGCCGATTTCACTAAGACAACTAGAACAAGAAGTAAATCGCTCAGGAGAAGAAAAACTTGGTGAAAGTACCATACAAGACATTATGAGTAAACTGGTTATTGACTGGGGGGGCTTTGCTGAACCCACTACCGAAGGAACGCTCGTTTATCATTTTGAGCAACTAAAGTTAGAGCTAGAGGAAGCACAACAGCTAAGAAAAGGTAGACAAAATAAAGCCGATCTAGGAGATACTTACTTCGACACTAAAGAACTTGAATAACTTTTTTTAAGAGAAATATTACTCTGTTTGATGTATAGGAGGATTTTAGAAGTTTTTTGGATTTTTTGAATCCAATATGATAGAGGTTTCGTATATGAGTACGAATTTCAAACTAATAAACACATTAAAATGAAAAAGTTAATTTTAGTATTAGCATTGGCATTTGTGGGAACCTTCACATTTGCTCAAGACAAAAACGTTGTAGAAGCTGCTTCTGCATCAAAAGACCACACTACTTTAGTATCTGCTTTAAAAGCGGCTGCGCTTGTTGAGACACTACAAGGAGCAGGTCCTTTTACTGTATTTGCACCTACTAACGCCGCTTTCGACAAACTTCCTGATGGTACAGTGGCTAACTTATTGAAGCCTGAAAACAAGCCTCAATTAACGAAAGTATTAACTTACCACGTATTATCTGGTAAATTTACTTCTGAGGATGTAGTAAATGCAATCAAAAAAGGAAATGGTCAAGCTACTTTCAAAGCAGTAAGTGGTGATAGCATCATTGCTATGTTAGATGGCGACAAAGTAGTATTAAAAGATGAAGGTGGTAACACTTCTACCGTAGTAGCGGCTGACTTAGAGCAGTCAAACGGGATTATCCACGTAGTAGATACAGTGGTATTACCTCAGTAAAATTTACAGTCTTTAAAAGAAGGGGCGCTATACAATTATAGCGCCCCTTTCTTTTTGAAGAATGCTTTGCATTACCCAATCAACTGCATTACTTTCATTGCTACACCCATATCGCCTTTCACCTTTATTTTTCCCATCATAAAAGCGTTCATACCATTTAGTTCTCCATCTAAGAGCTTCAAAGCGTTTTCTACAGATAGCTTAATCTTACAAGCCGCCTCTTTATCTTCGTTATTCACTATATTAGGTACTTGTGTGGCATCCACAAAGACAACCCCTTCACTGGTGTCAAATTTAACAGTGGAATTTAGTTTACTATCCTCTTTTACAATATCTTTAATACGGTCAGTAAGGGTTTGTAGACTCATAACAATAAAATTTGGTTTGTTTGATGGAAGCGAAAATAAATTAAAATACGCTGCATGCCTACAAAAATGTTCAAATCTTTCTTGAAAAAGTCTTAATTGCTTTTAATAAGCTTATTCTCTGTGAACCAATTTTTGTACAAGATACGCTTTTGTATAGAGGCGGGTCATTTGTTTATGACTTCCATTCAACCTTTACTGCGGTAAAGTTATCATCGTTAAGTCGCTCAGAAGTAACTTCAAATCCAGTTTTCTTATAAAACTTGAGAGGTGATAGATATGGTTCTCCATTGGCTTTAATGTATTGATCGTTATCTATTACCCAACCACTTAGCTTCTTTTCGTTTTCTTTTATCTTATCCATCAGGTGTGTACCGATGCCACTATGCTGGTTATTCGATTCCACCAAAATGACAAACCATTTATCGTTATTTCTTTCAAATTTAGCTGCCCAGCCAACGAGTTCTTTCTCTGAAAAGACTAAAAAATGTTCGGTAGCTGAAAGCTTCGATAGATAAACATTAAAATCACGTACATGCCCGTAATTGAGAAAATTTGGATAAACAGCGTTCCAAATACTTATAATTGTTGTTTTCTGATGGTTGTCCAGCTCGGGTACTTTCTCAATGTTCATTGGTTTGCTACTTGTAGGAAGCCGCAATGCTTCTCAAGAATCAGTAATTTTCATCAAACTTATTTTTCTTAATCTTTTTTAGTTGTTTTCTGGCGTCTTTCCTACTCTTTTTTTTTTCAGAGTGTTTGGCAATTTTCTGGTAATATTTTTTAGCTGTAGCGTAATCTTTTTCATCTTTCGCATACTTTGCCAGATACTTTAATGCACTGATATAATAGCCAGAGTCGTAAGCTTCAATCGCCTCAGCGTATTGTACTGTTTGTTCAAAATAGGCTTTGGCGGTAGGGTGCTTTCCTCTCACACGATTGACGTACCCCAAATAATAGCTAGCGTAGCGGCCGCTCGTGGCCTCATAACCTACTTGCTTTTGCTCGACACGATCAAGCAATACTTTTGAGGTTTTCTCGCACTCACTCAGACGTCCTCTAGAGAAGTTGAGCATAGCATAAAAACGATGGAAGTAGGCATTGTCAGGATACTGGTTGTAGAGCTCAGTACAGATTTTCTGGGCGAGGTAGGTTTTATTTTCTTCATTTGTATAGATACGCATTAAAAAATATTGTGCTTCTACACGAGTATAAAAAGCAAATCGAGATACCTCATCGAGTTGTTTAAGGCCTAAGTCTTTATCACCTTTCTTAAAAAAAGCCATAATAGGACGTAAAGCGGGATAGTTTTCTGGAATCCAGACAGAGTAGTAATTGTATAGGGCATCGCCAAAAAGAAATTCAGGACTCAGCTCATTGACACCTTTCCCTCTGCGCAAATACTTAAGGGCATTCTTTCCTGCAATAGTGGCTTTCGTCCATTTTCGTCGCTCGGAGTAGATACGCCCTTTAAAACCATACGCTCCCGCTAGAAAAAAGGCGGCTTCTATGTCCTTAGGGTCTTTTCGATACATCGTGTATGCTTTCTGAATCGTCGAGTCCATATAAGCAATAAAAAGAGCATCGTGGTTTTTATCTTCTGTATTAGGTACAATCTTCCACCATTCGTTCAAACCCATTACAAAGTAGGGGAGAGGGTGGTTGGGATAACGGTACTTGAGCCAACGAAACTCTTTTTCCGCTTCCTCAAACTTAAAATTGTACATATAGTCAATGGCGTCTACAAGTTCTGCCTGTAAACCGCGATCTAGCAACAACATACTAGCACTAGAGTCTTGCCTAGCACCCTTAGGTGTGTAATCATTACTCTTGCTCTGTGAAGGGGCGTCGAAGGGAATAAATAAGAATATAAGAAATAAATACTTAGTCATAAGTAAAACGAATAGCCATCGTCGCGTCATGGTGTACAACGTAAAGGTAAAGATTTGTTTTCTAGAAAAATAGAACATTTATCACTTCTCAACAACTATTCCTATTGCAAAGTTTGTGATACAATAAACACAAAAGCGTTTGTAAGCTCAGCTAAGTACAATGTAAAGCTTTGTTGAAATTATGCAAATTTATTTTTTTTGGATAAGCTGATTATGAAAGCTATAAAGTAATATAAAAGAAGAAGATTATGAAAAAAACACAATTTATGTTTGTATCTTTGTAGTTGTACATACTTTAAAAGTATATGGAAAATATATTGAATAACATTTCTTGGTGGGGAGGCGTCGCTATGTTTTATACTACTGTGCGACTCATAGGGTATGTCTTAACGGTTAAGTCTATCAACAAAGTTCAAAAGATAAGCAATACCATCAATACCCAGCTTCGGTATTTCTTGAGTGTGAGTTATAAACCGTTGATTATGCTGATTGTCGCTACACTGCTTCTCAAGTTCGTAGAGCAACGCGCTTATATAAATACTTCTTTGAGCATAGAAGCTTTTTGGATAAGCATTCTTTTGGCTTCTCTGTCGTTACTTTTTAGCTATATGGCCAGTAAGGTGGCAAGTAGAAACAAGTTGACGAAAGCCATCTATCTATTCTGGGGGCTCAATGCGCCCGCTAGTATAGGAGCCTTGCTCTTCTTGCTTTTGGGTATTTTACTTTGGGTAGTCAACGTGTTACCAACCCTCAATAACTTATACCAGCTACTGCACATTTGGTTAAGTATTATTACCGCTTGTTGCTTGGCTTACCTCACTTACTACATTTGGCGGTATCCATATCATACAGTAAAGTATACTTACCATAAGTTTTTTCTAAGCAGAGAGCGCTTAGATGCTATCATAGGTGCTACATTGGGAGCTAGTATGCTAGGCATTATTTTCTGGGTAAATGCTTCTTCACAACAAATAGGTTGGGTAGGACTACCTGTTTTATTAATGATCTGCTTTTTGGCATTATCTACAGTAGCACAATTAGTAATGGTATTGATACCATACAAAAGAGTGCGTTGGCAAATCAATCTTGGTCGTTTACTCATTGTGGGTCTGTTAGGACTTCTCGCTTGGTACATGGTACGTATACTATTACCTGAGCACTGGATGTTACACGGACATAGTTATCATCGGATGCAAATCCTGTATACTATTTGGCTGGGGCTAATCACGGGATTCTTATCAGATAAAATTATACAATTGTACAAGTATATCCAGCATCATTATACACACCATTTCACGCAAAAACCTGTGCGACATAAGTACCTAACTTTCTTACTAAGGTTTTGCATTACTGTTATGTGTCTTACACTTATTTTGTTAGCTATTTTGTATGCTTACTGGAATATAGGCTTGTATGGGCTTACGTTGGCTATTATTGCATTAATGGCTAATACAACTACAAAAGTGAGTTTAAGCTTACCAGCAAAGGTATGAGTAGTTTATAGCATTTATTGAAAGTAGAAAGGGAGCTGTAACGTCTCCCTTTTTTTAGGGCTTATATACCATACTTCTAGGCTTTTTAACTAAATTAGGGCATATATATATCAGGTTTTATGAAGGTAACCTCTTATAAAGGCAGGCTTTAAACAGGGTGCATGACAAAACTCTTACTAGGTGTTATGGCGGTATTCTTCTTTAATGTGAGAAGTATAGCACAAGATACTCTTTCTGTTTCTGAGGAAGTGTACCTTGCTGTAGATAACATGCCTGAACCCAGAGAAGGGTATACTCGTTTTGTGGCATATGTAGAGCAACAAATACGTTATCCACAAGAAGCCATTGATCACCAAATAGAGGGATACGTCTTTATTCGCTTTGTAGTAGATAAAAATGGACGCGTCATAAAGCCCACCATCTTAAAAGGGCTAGGGTATGGTTGTGACGAAGAGGTACTACGTGTATTCAAAAACCTGCCTCCTTGGCGACCTGGCAAAGAAGAAGGAAGAAAAGTAGCTGTACAGATGACATTTGCTATTATCTTTAGGTTTTAGATCGTTATATCACTCAACTATACGAAAATTGTCGCAGAAGCATAGCTCACAATGATAAAATTACTATATTTTTGCATCATTTAGCTGAAACATACCAAACGAGCATGAGATATTCACCTATTAATAAGGTACTTTTCGAAAACAATAGAGCACGCCTCCATAAGGAACTTGCACCAAAGTCAATGGCGGTACTACATGCCAACGACATTCTCCCTACCAATGCAGATGGTGTCATGCCCTTTCATCAAAATGCAGACTTGTTTTATCTATCTGGTATAGACCAAGAAGAATCTATTTTAATTGTTTTTCCAGATGCAAAGGAAGAAGACTTTAGAGAAGTTCTCTTTTTGAGAGAAACCAATGAGCATATTGCCATCTGGGAAGGGCATAAATATACAAAAGAAGAAGCACGTAATACTTCTGGTATACAGACTATATTTTGGTTGAGTGAATTTCCTCGTGTCTTTAATACCTTAATAACAGAGGCTGAAAATGTATATCTTAATACCAATGAGCACTTAAGGGCAGAAGTAGTAGTAGAAACTAGAGATGCACGCTTCGTAAAATGGTGTCAAGAAAAATACCCGCTACATACTTATAAAAGGCTGGCGCCCATTATGCATTATTTAAGAGCGGTGAAAAGCGAAGAAGAGATTGCCTTAATTCAACAAGCCTGCGACATTACAGAAAAAGGTTTCCGACGTGTGTTAGCCTTTACAAAGCCAGGTGTACATGAGTTCGAGATAGAAGCAGAATATGTGCACGAATTTATCAGAAACCGCTCCAAAGGATTTGCCTATTCACCTATTGTGGCTTCAGGTGCGAATGCCTGTGTGCTTCATTATATAGATAATAACCAAGTTTGTAAAGAAGGAGAGCTCATATTGATGGATGTAGGTGCTTCTTATGCCAACTACGCAGCCGATATGACAAGGTGTATTCCAGTAAGTGGACGGTTCACCGAACGCCAAAAAGCGGTATACGAGGCGGTGCTACGTGTCATGAAGTACGCACTAGGCGAGTTGAGAGTAGGTAATAATTTACAGGACTATCATACATCGGTTGGGGAAGCCATGACGAAAGAGTTGGTAGACCTGAAACTACTTACCCAAGAGGAAGTAAAGGCGCAAAACCCTAAACACCCTGCCTACAAAAAGTATTTTATGCATGGTACTTCCCATCATCTTGGCCTAGATGTACACGACGTAGGTGATAAGTACCGTACTTTTGAAGAAGGAATGGTGTTTACGTGCGAGCCGGGTATATACATTAGAGAAGAGGGGTTAGGCATTCGTCTAGAAAATGATGTTGTCATCAGAAAAGAAGGTATTGAAGACTTAATGGAATATATTCCATTTGAGAAGGAAGCCATAGAGGAATTGATGAATCAATAAAAGTAAATAGTTGCTACTTATGAGAGTTTTTGTCGTAGTATTCATCTGCTGTGTTTTTCAGACGGTTCTATTCGGACAGCCTATTCCTGTAGAGAAGTCTAAGCAAGCTGCGAAGTTTGCCACTACTATTACAGCAGAAGAGCTAAAAGAACACCTTTACACCTTAGCTGCTGATAGTATGGAGGGGAGAATGTCGGGAGAAGCAGGGCAGAAAAAGGCAGCACGTTACATTGCTAGCCAATTTGAAGCAATGGGCTTACAAAAGGGAATGGATACTTCCTATTTCCAAGTATTTGAAATAGCTAGAGTAAAAAGGAGGTATAGACTTGTAAAGCCTAATATGTCGCTGGACAGTACTTACGGGATAAAGACGACTGAAAACGTAGTGGGCTACATAGAAGGAACGAGTAAAAAAGAGGAGGTGCTCGTTATTTCTGCTCATTACGACCATGTAGGTAAAAAGTATACAACGATCTTCAATGGTGCTGATGACAATGCTTCTGGTACTTCAGGAATGATAGAAATAGCAGAAGCCTTCGCAGAGGCACAAAAAGCAGGATATCGCCCCAAAAGAACAATTGTATTCTTATTAGTATCAGCAGAAGAAATAGGTCTAATGGGTTCTTCCTTCTACACCAATTATCAACCGCTATTTCCATTAGAGAACACAGTGGCTAATCTCAATGTAGATATGATTGGAAGAGTAGATGAGAATCACCAAGAGAATCCTGATTATATTTACCTCATAGGCTCCGATAAACTTTCAGAAGATTTACACCAGTTGAGTGAACGCGTTAATGCGACTTATATGCAGCTTAAGTTGGACTATACCTATAACGCTGACAACGATCCTAATCGCTATTATTACCGCTCTGATCATTACAACTTTGCAAAAAATAATATTCCCGTCATCTTCTATTTTAATGGTGTACACGCAGATTACCATCAGCCTACAGATACGCCTGATAAGATTAACTACACGAAAATGACGAAAATCGCTCAACTTGTATTTTTTACCGCTTGGGAGATTGCTAACAGAGAAGCGCGTATTCAACTTAATGAAGAAAGTGACAAATAAGGCTCACTATTCAATCACTTCCAACACAGACCTGAAGGCTACAAAGCGATCCTTGTATCGTTCTTGATGTGCTTTCTGTAAATCAGGTGCATACTGTGCTTGGTAGGTAGCCAGATCAGCCTGACTTTTTAAGAAATACTGGATGGCATAAGTAAAGTCAGTGTTAGCCTCTTCGGTAAGTAAGCGTAGCAACTTATGCTCTACGAACAAGCCAGTAGCCATTACAGCAGGTATATGCTCTTTTTGCATCCATTGAAGCCAATCTTTCTGCACGGCCTTATCAATATTAATCGTTACATTATAGAGTATCATGAAGTAGTTTTTTGTATTACCCTCAAACATAAATAAACTTTGGATAAGAAACCGTATATAGGCAAGGTATACTTGATTCCTACATTACTGGCTCCCAATACACACGATAAAGTACTTACTGTACAAGTAGAAGAAATGATACAGCAGATAAAGTATTTTTTTGTAGAAAATGTACGCACTGCACGGCGTTTTATTAGCAGTCTAAAATTGGGAATAGTCATTGAAAACTTACACTTTATAGAACTACACAAAAAAACCACCATTGCCGACATACAGAAAGAAGCACAAATAGTGTTCAAGGGGCAAGATGTAGGTATTCTCTCAGAAGCGGGCTGCCCAGCCATTGCTGATCCAGGTCACTTACTGGTAGCTTGGGCACACAAACGAGATGTACAAGTAATACCACTAATAGGTGCTTCCTCCATTTTACTGGCTTTGATGGCTTCTGGCTTTAATGGGCAACAATTTGTATTTCATGGCTACCTGCCTATCAAAGCCAATGAACGAACCAAGGCTTTACAACAAATAGAGAAGGAGGCTTATAAAAAGAAGCAAACACAAATCTTTATGGAAACACCTTTCCGAAACAATCAACTCTTCAATAGCCTCCTAAAAACCTGTAGTGCTTCTACAAAGCTATGTATTGCTAGTAATCTTACCAGCCAACAGGAGTTTATAAAAACAAGAACGATCAACGACTGGAAAAAGCAACTTCCTGATTTACATAAGCAACCCACGCTATTTTTACTTTATCCATGATCTTTTTCTTACAGAACAGTTGTACAGGAGCAAATCACTTTTTTGGGCAGAATGAGATAAACATGTACCTTTAAACATATAACTTTATAGAATTGATACACGTGGATGATGAAACAATCTTACTGCTATCTTTTTTTATTATTTTTTGCTTCTATCTCAATCGTCCAAGCACAATGTCCAGTAGATATTAGTTATGGCGCTGCTAGCTTTTGTATAAATAGAACGCCTACTACGGTAACGCCCACCGTCAGTAATGGTGGAGGTACGGGTACATTCTCAGCCCCTGCTGGTTTAGATATTAACCCTAGTACAGGGGTGATTAATCTTCCTACAAGTACGCCTTCTGCTTCCTCTTATACCATTACTTATACAGTTACGGGCGGAACATGCCCTGGTGTAGCACAAGTAGACGTTTTTATTACTGATCCTAGTGTAACGATTACTTACTCAAGTACAGCTACAGAGTTCTGTAGAACAAGTAGCTTGAGTTTTGTAGATAGATTCCCTACAATAGACCCTAACTTCCTTTCGGGAGGAACTTTCTCTGTAAGCCCTACTGGTGGACTAAGCATCGACCCAGATAATGGCTTCATTATCTCTTACTCGAGTGCAGGTACTTATACCGTTACTTATGAAGTCAATGCAGGAGGTTGTACTATCTCAGATGATTTTACAATTATAGTAGTAGAACCATTGGGAACACCTACCATCAGCTACGATAGAGCGAGTTATTGTGTGACAGATGCCAACCCAATATTGACCGTATCGCCTATTCCGCCTAATGCCTTTTTAACCGACGAATCATTTTCTGCTACCCCCACAGGGCTAGCACTCAATACAACTACGGGTGCCATTGATCTAGCCACCAGTACACCAGGGACTTATACCGTTACTTTGACTCGCACAAATGCTTGTAGTCCAAGTGGTGTAACAGCTACTACCAACATTGAAGTGATTGAAGTACCTGCCGACCCTGTACTAAGTTATGATGCAGCGCTATATTGTACGAATCAAACGCCAAATCTAGTAACGCCACAAACGGCTACCCCAGCAGGAGGTACCTTCTCGGTAATGCCTACTACAGGTTTATCCATTAATGCTACTACTGGAGAAATTGATGTAGCTACCAGTACAGCCGGCAATTATACCATCACTTATGAAGTAGGTACAGGTACTTGTTTGAAAAGCACTACTTTTGCAGTAGAGATTGCAGACGCGCCCGTCATTACTGCCTTCAACTATACAGGAAGTCCTTTTTGTCGGAATGATCCCAGTCCTATCAAGAATCCCAACATCGCGCCTGCTTTAGGTGTCAATGAGACCGCTAGCTTTAGCGTTTCTAGAATAGGATTAAGTCTTGATCTGGCTACAGGCGAAATAGATGTATCAACTAGTACCTCAGGTAATTATATCATTACCTACCTTGTTACTAATACAGTAACAGGTTGCCAAACTACACGCAATACTACCATAGATATCAATGATATTGGCGCAGTAGACATCGAATATGCGAAAGCTACCTACTGCCTTAATGAGGCGAACCCTTCTCCTAGCGTGAAATCACCTGCACTCCCTCTGGGCACTTTTAGTACTTCATCACCAAATCTTGTGGTTGATCCTTCTACAGGGGTTATAGACATAGCCGCCAGTTTAGTAGGTACCTATACCATTACTTATGAAGTGGTAGATGGGGCTTGTACAGATACAGATGACTTCACGGTGACTATTGCCACGCCGCCTAGCATTACTACTTTTGAGTACGCAGGTACTCCTTTCTGTCGAAATGATGCTAGTCCTATTAAGAATCCTACTACAACGCCTGCTTTGGGAGCCAACGAAACAGCGGTTTTTACTACGACCTCTACAGAGATAAATTTGAACGGAACTACAGGCGCCATCGATGTGTCGAATAGTACAGCGGGCACTTACACTATTACTTATATAGTGACGAATACAGTAACAGGATGTGAAACGACAGCTACTACCGATGTAACCATCAATGAAGTGGGTACCGCAGACATCGCTTATGCCAAAAACACTTACTGCCAAGATGAATCCAACCCATCTCCCAGTACAGTACTACCTGCTACGCCAGCAGGGGTTTTCTCAGCCGCGCCGGCAGGGCTTTCTATTGATAACAGTACAGGTCTTATAGACTTGTCAACAAGTACACTAGGCACTTATACGATTACTTACACGATTACTGAATCGGGCTGTACCAGCAGTGATGATTTTACAGTGACTGTCGCAGCGCCTCCTACTATTACTACTTTTGAATATGCAGGGACTCCTTTTTGTCGAAATGACCCCAGCCCGGTTAAGAACCCTACCATTGCTCCTGCGCTAGGCGCTAATGAAACCGCCGCTTTTAGCGCTACGCCAACAGGGTTAGACATTAACACAACCACAGGTGCAGTAGATGTGTCGCTGAGCGATGCAGGCACTTATACGATTACTTATACTGTCACCAATACAGTAACAGGATGCCAACGCGCCCAAGATACAAATATTACTATTGACGATATAGCAACAGCAGATATCGCTTATGCAAACGCTACTTATTGTCTGAATGAATCAAATCCTTCTCCTAGTACAATATTACCTACTACACCAACGGGTACTTTTTCGGCTGCCCCCGCAGGGCTTTCCATTGATACTAATTCAGGTCTTATAGACTTGTCGGCGAGTACAGCGGGTACTTACACGATTACCTATACTATTACTGAGGCAGGTTGTACAAGCAGCGATGATTTTACAGTAACCATCGTAGCACCTCCTACCATTACCACCTTTGAGTATGCAGGTACTCCTTTTTGCCGAAATGATGCTAGTCCTGTAAAGACCCCTAGCATTACGCCTACATTAGGAGCTAACGAGACGGCAACTTTTAGTGCTACCCCTACAGGATTGAACTTTAATACAACCAATGGCGAGATTGATGTATCGGCTAGTGACGCGGGTACTTACACAATCACTTACACTGTTACTAATAGTGTAACAGGTTGCCAAAGTGTAGCAACCACAACCGTTGACATTAATGATGTAGCTGTACCAGTATATGCCTATAGCCAAGGCAGCTATTGTATCGAGGCTAGTACAATTACCCCAGCTACGCTTACCCCAGCAGGAGGAACAATCACTATTTCAGCAACGCCTGCTTCAGCGAATCTATCAATTAATACCACTACAGGAGAGATTGATTTATCAGCCAGTGATGTGGGTGAATATGTACTTACCTATACCGTGAATGCTACTGGTTGCACACGCGCGACCACAACTAATATACGTATTGAAGCTCCCCCCACCATTACCAGTTTTGCCTACGCTGGGCCTTACTGTAATGATACGGGAGGGAACGTTAATCCCAGCAGTACTGCTCCTGACCCGAGTAGTCTTGGCGCTAATGAGGTAGCAAGCTTTAGTGCTACCCCGTCAGGCTTAAGTTTAAATGCCACTACAGGTGTTATTGATGTCGCTAATTCTGCTCCAAACACCTATACAGTTACTTATCGTTTGACCAATACTGCTACTAATTGCTCCACAGAACAAACGGCCGTGGTTGTTATAGAGGGAGGCGAGGTAGCTGTGACTTATCAGACGAATCTTTTTTGTATATATGATACACAGCAACTACCTACACAAGTGACGCCTAGTGGAGGTACGTTCTCCGCTACGGGAGGGCTTCCTATTGATGCCACTACAGGAGAAATAGATGTACCTAATAGTGTGGTAGGTGACTATGTAGTTACTTACACTGTGTCAGTAGGAGGTGTTTGTGGCACTATTATGAGAGAAATTGATATAAGTATTGTTGATCCTCCCGCCATTACAGCCATCAACGCTTCTCGCACTACCATTGTACAAGGGGAGTCAGTCACACTTAGTGTAGATGCCAATGGCGGGACAAGCTTTGTGTGGGAACCTGCTGAAGGGCTAAGCGATGCAACGATAGAAAATCCAGAAGCGACCCCTTTAGAAAATACAACTTATACAGTTACAGTTGCCAATGAGGCAGGCTGTAGTACTACAGGGCAAATAGACATTGAGGTCATTCCAAGTGAGGTGTTTGTACCCAATTCTTTCTTCCCTAACAGTAGTAATGTAAATAATAACACTTTTAAGGTACTAGGCAACGGAATAGCTGAACTGAGTATAAAGATATACGACAGACTAGGCGCACTTATTTACGAGACCTCAGACCTAAACCAAGCGACCCGTGTCGGTTGGGATGGAACCTATAACGGGGAAAAACAACCAGCAGGCACGTATGTCTGGTACATTAGTGGAAAGTTTCTTACAGGCGCTGAAATTTCTATTGATGGAAAAAACACAGGTAGCGTCGTCTTATTGAAATAAATGATTTTGAACCGAATGCACATGAACAATATCTCATGAAAACACTTACTACAATATTTTTTACGCTTGTTATCCTCTTCTCAAGTGGAAAGGGTTACAGTCAAGGCGTTTACTACTCTCAATTCCACCAAACTCCTTTACTGACAAATCCAGCAATGGTGGCATCAGACGACCTATTAAAACTGGATTTACGGTATCGTTCTCAATCGATAGGGCCAGGTGGGCAAGCCTTTATCACCCCCGTTTTTTCAGGAATATACCCTATGGTAAGTAAAAAAACAGGAAAACGATGGGGAGGAATAGGAGGAATGATTATGCAAGATGAAGCGGGTTTAGGAGGCGTATTACAAACCACAGGAGGAGCCCTCGCCTTTGCCTATAATTTTAATATTAAACCTGGTAACTACATCAGCGTAGGTGTACAAGGAGGTTACTACCAACGTGTATTAGATGAGACGCAGCTTACAACGGGTAATCAGTTTGTAACAGGTACTGATGACTTAGGGGAAGATTTACAAAACTTAAATGCCTCTTTTCTATCAATAGAAAGTGGTGTTTTTTGGAATCTAGAAGATACAGCCACCCGTACTAGAAGGGCATATATAGGTTTTTCAGCAAGGCAACTCAACCAGCCTACCCTTAACTTTACGGATGTTGGTGACAACCAATTTCCACTTTCTTTCATTGCCACTGCAGGTGTGCGTGTGTTACGTACTGATCAGTTTGAGATCGTTCCTAATGGTCGCTTTATACAGCAAGGTAGTACTAATCAGATTAATGCAGGGGCTTCTTTTCGGTATCTTTTCGGACAAACCGTCTCTGAAGAAGGATTGTATTCTGAATCATCAATTGGATTTAATAGCTGGTATAGCTTGAACAACGCGCTCATTGCAGGTATCGAAATTAACTATAAAAAACTGTTTGCTGCCTTTAGCTATGATTTTAGCTTGGCCAATCCTGAAAATAGAGGGCTTGCCAATGGTGCCACAGAGTTTATGATAGGTTTTAGAAAAGATTTAGGACGCAAGAAAGTAGATTTACCAGATGAAACAGAAGAGATAGATCCAGAGGACTTGATGGCTAAACGACCTGAATTGTTGCCGATTACTGACTCTACCACATTAATGTACGAAAATCCAGATACTTACGGTCTCACCGATTTACAATATAATCTACTACAGAGAACCATCTTGTTCCCTTATAAACAGACCGACCTTACAGATGGAACACAACTGTTCTTAGATAGAATAGTAACCTTACTAGAAGCTTACCCTGATGTAAAATTAGAAATATCTGGACATACTTGTAATGAAGGCTCTTTTATAAGTAATAAAATCATTGCAGAGAATCGCGCCATCACTATTTACAATTATCTGGTATCGAAAGGGGTGAAGTCGAAAAGACTCTTTGTGAGAGGCTATGCAGATAAGCATCCAGTAACAGAAAACGATTCTGAGGCGAGTAGAATTCGCAACAGAAGAGCTGAGCTAAGAATTGCCAAGCCTACTGAAGATAAGTAAGTGATTATGTCACAGCCTGATAGTTGATTGTACTTCCTAAGGATTACGGATAAACTAAAAGGCTGTGGCAATCATACCTGCCGCTACAGTGCTGTTATTTCTTGGGTCAATAATGATAATAGCCCCATTTGAACGTATCTCCTTGTACAGGTCTACGCATATCTCGTTGGCCGTTTTTATTAATACTTTTCCAATGTCATTGAGTTGTAATTGGGTGGCTTCTGGGTCGTCCTGTAAGGTGTGAACATCCGTCTGATGAATTACTTCTTTGATGACACAGGGGGTCAAGCAACTATTTTGCTGTAATAGGTATTTACCTCCTACTACCAAAGGGCGGGTATCCATCCAACATAGTTGTGCCTCTACCTCTTGGGTAACAGTAGGAAGGTCGTCTGCTTTTGCAATGGTATCACCTCTACTAATGTCAATGTCATCGGCTAAATGCATAATGATAGACATCGGTGCAAAAGCTTCTTCTTTTGTTTTTTGGTTGAACTCAAGGCGTTGAATAGTAGAAGTATTGCCAGCAGGAAGTACATTGACACGATCTCCCACTTTATAAACACCACTCAGTACTTTTCCTGCATAGCCTCTATAGTCGTGAAGAGCTTCCGTCTGAGGACGGATCACGTACTGTACTTGAAAGCGTGCTTTACTTAGTTCAATATCATCAGCAAGCGGCACTTCTTCTAGGTATTGTAAGAGGGGTTTTCCCTTGTACCAGTGCATTCGCTCAGAATTGTTAACTACGTTGTCTCCCTTGAGGGCACTGATAGGTATAAAGGCAACATCCTTTAGCCCTAAAGGCGCTGAAAACTGCTGATAATCTGATACAATCTGTTGGAAAGCCTCTTCTTTGTAGTCTACCAAATCCATTTTATTGATACATACTACAAAATGTGGAATGCCTAACAACGCACAGATAAACGTATGGCGTTTGGTTTGTTCGATGACGCCATGGCGCGCATCAACAAGAATAATGGCCAACTGTGAGTTAGAAGCCCCAGTGACCATATTACGCGTGTATTGTACATGGCCTGGGGTATCAGCAATAATAAATTTGCGTTTCTCAGTAGTGAAGTATTTATAAGCTACATCTATAGTAATGCCTTGCTCACGTTCTGCTCGTAGTCCATCTGTTACTAAGGCAAGGTCGATTTCTCCATTTTCTTTGTTCTTAGTAGCTTTGGCTACTGCTTCGAGTGTATCTTCTAGGATCGCATCACTATCGTGTAGTAAGCGTCCTATGAGCGTGCTTTTACCGTCATCTACACTTCCAGCGGTGATGAATCTAAGTATATCCATACGATTGTTAAAAATTAGTCATTTAGAAATAACCCTCTTTTTTGCGGTCTTCCATTGCTGCCTCCGATTGTTTATCGTCGATGCGTGTACCTCTTTCCGTGGTTTTAGAGGCTTTGATCTCTTCGATGATCTCTTCGATTGTATTAGCCTCTGAAGCTACGGCAGCAGTACAGGTCATATCGCCTACAGTGCGGAAGCGTACTTGTTTTTCTACAAGTACATCGTCTGCATCTTTGTTAAGAAAGGGGCTATCTGCCATTAATTGGTTGTCGCGGAGCACACAAGTGCGCTGGTGTGTAAAATAAATAGAGGGCAAAGCGATCTGTTCTTTCAGAATATAGCTCCATACATCTATCTCTGTCCAGTTACTGATAGGGAAAATCCGTACGTTCTCTCCTTTATTGATTTTCCCATTATAGATGTTCCAAAGTTCAGGACGTTGCTTTTTTGGCTGCCACTGACCGAAGTCGTCACGAACAGAAAAGATACGTTCTTTAGCCCGTGCTTTTTCTTCATCACGCCTGGCGCCTCCTATACAGGCATCGAACTGGTTTTCTTGGATCACGTCTAGTAAGGTTACCGTTTGCAGTACATTACGACTAGCATATTTACCCGTTTTCTCTTGTACTTTTCCTGCATCAATACTGTCCTGCACATAGCCTACGATTAGTTCTTCTCCAATTTCTTTGACAAGATGATCCCTAAAGGCAATGGTTTCGGGGAAATTATGACCTGTATCGATATGTACTAATGGAAAGGGAAAACGACCTGGACGAAATGCTTTTTCGGCTAGTCTCACAAGGGTGATAGAGTCTTTTCCTCCCGAAAAAAGAAGGGCTGGACGTTCAAATTGACCAGCTACTTCGCGCATAATGTGTATGGCTTCTGCCTCTAGCTGATCGAGATAATCTAAATAATATTGGCTCATAACGGAAAGGTCGGAAACGATATTCAGTACAAACTTATTACTTTTTTATGTTTTTAATGGGTATGTAGACCACATTCTTTTTTGGAGTTTTCCCACCACCAACGGCCAGCTCTAATATCTTCTCCTTCTTGAACGGCTCTTGTACAAGGTTCGCAGCCAATACTTGGAAAGCTCTTCTTGTGCAAGCTATTGATAGGGATGTTATGCTGAGCTATGAAATCTTCTACTTCTTTTAAGGACCAGTGGAGTAGGGGCTGGTATTTGAGGAGTTGCCGTTGGGCATCCCACTCTAAAATCTCTAAATCAGCACGGTTGGCTGACTGCTCTGCTCTAATACCCGTAATCCAGCATTTTACGCCTTCTAAAGCGCGGTTTAGGGGCGCTACTTTACGAATGAAACAACATTCTTTACGATTTTCTACTGAATCATAAAAGCTGTACATCCCCTTCGTATTGACCATCGTCTCTACTTTTTGATAATCAGGAAAAAACGTCTGGATATGTGTATTGTACTTTTGGTTAGTTCGATGTATAAGCTCATAAGTCTCTTTGAATAATCTACCAGTATCCAAGGTGAAAATACGAATGGGTATCTGGTTGCTCAGAATGTAATGGGTAATCACTTGGTCTTCTAAACTAAGGCTTGTAGAGAAGGCTACCGTACCCGGATAAGCCTCTGCTAGCTTTACTAAACTTTGCTCAATATCCTGCCCGTCAATGAGTTGTATCGTATTTTCTAAATTGTCCATAGACTTAGTAGATTAATGAATTTCAAAAATACAACAAATATCCGATTTTATAAAGTGGCCTAAGTGCTATATTTTGGAGACGCGTTTTCGCATAAATATTAAACTGCTTATTCCTCATAAGTAAGCCAGATGTTATCTTCTTCAAAGCCCTGTTCGGTAAGTTCTACGCTGATGCGCTGTGAGTCGAGTGTGTTAACCGCCTTACCTACATAGTCGGCTTGTACAGGTAAGTTACGTGTATATTTCCTATCAATGAGGGTGAGGAGCTCTACCTTATCAGGTCTGCCAAAGGCCATCATGGCATCCATAGCAGCTCTTACTGTTCTACCTGTATAAAGCACATCATCTATAATGATTACCTGCTGATTCTCGATGAGAAAGTCAATCTTTGTAGTATTGGGCTTGAGAGGTTTGTCTGCTCTTCTGAAATCATCTCTATAAAAAGTAATATCGAGGTAGCCTAACAGTATTTTTTTATTCAGTATTTGCTCTAGTCCCTCTTTAATGCGTTCTGCGAAGAATATACCTCGTGGCTGCAGGCCTAACAAGGCCGACTGATTAAAGTCGCCGTGATTTTCTATAAGCTGATGACATAGGCGTTGGGTAGTGATGGCTAGGTATTGACTATCTAAAATAAGCTTTTTCTGCATGGCTCTCAATGGTATACTGTGATGTTAGTTTTCTTCAACAGTTTCGGCAGGTGGTTCAAACTTTACCTTACTTATTTGGAAGACTCTCTCGTTGGAGAAAGTATTTTTTGGGTTCTTAAAGCGTATTCCCCAAAGAAGAAAGTATTCTCCATACCAATCTTCTGCTCCGTAGTTTTCTAATCTTACCTTTTGCTCGTCAAGTACTTCTTCGTCTTCATAGTTTTTGAACTCTTTTAAATAAGGGGCTTCCTCTGTTTCATAAATACAACTATCTTGCTCCATCACTTTAAGTCCATAGCCATCAGAGAAAGCCTGTAAGAGTGTTAAACGATTGTTATGAAGCTTAGGAACAGCTTGGAAATCAATAGAAGTAATGAGTTCACTATTTAGGGCTGCGGCGTTGTCCCAAATGAGCTTTCCTTGTTGATTAAATGCTGCCACAATAACGTTCCTAAAGCGGTAGCCCAGTAGTCCACTAGCAGCCTCTCGTCTGACTCTGGTATTAATGTTTACACGTACCAAACTATTATTGTAGCCTGAATATTCTGGTGTATAGCCTTCTGCTAATACAATCATCCCCCAGTCTGTAACGATAGGTGGTTGTAGTAGAAAACGTTGGTTGACGATCCAACCCTTTTTCTGTTTCAGCCTTTTACGCATTTTTTCTTCCATTCGCTCTTGCTGCTTAGGTTTTAGGTAAGCGAAATAGTTGTCGAAGGTATAAAAAGGTGTGTATTGTAAGCGATGCTTCTCCTTTTTTTCGTCTATGGAAGCAATGGCTAAGCCCTCTGCGAAACTATTACAATTATTACCAAAGGTACCCACCACCAGTGCGCGTTTATTGTTAAGGATTGTGTAGCGAGGATCAATCAGATTTTTATTGTCCAGTACTTGTATGCTTCCCTCTTTTAGCAGCTTACCATTACTGAGGAATGATTTAAAAATATATTGGCATTGCCCTTTATCTCTATTCTTAATTAGGAAGTACGCCGTATAGTTTTGAAAGTCAATATGAATATCCTTAATACTCCTTTTGGTATCATAGAGTGCGGGAACTACCTTAATTTGGTCATCGAAAAAACTAAAATCTAGTATACTGCTGCTACCTCTTACCTTTCCGAAAATAAAGGCATTCTTACCAAAAACCTTAAAATCTGAGATTTCTATATCGGCTGGGTAGCTACTTTGTCGCCAAGTCATTTCACCCTTTTTGATATTAGTCTGTAAAATACCAACGGCTTTCTCACTGTAGTTGTAGAATAGATTATATAGATCGGTTTGGTCTCGGAAGTATTGCTGAAATACCCATTGGTTATCAAGAGCATATTCCTTACGCCATAGCTCTTCAAGTGCCAAGTCGTACTTAGTAAAGTAATAGAGGTCTTCTTGATCGTAGCTACCATCAAGTTTATCAAAAGTACCAAATATCATCAAACCTTCTTGTTCAAAAGGTAAGACATCGAAGGTAATCTCTGTTCTCTTAGGGATATCAATGTAGAGATGGGTCTCTTCTACTAGTTGTCCTAATGCTTCAGAAAGAAGGCTATTTAAACAGAAAAATAAAATGAGAATGCGCATAAAAATCATATTTAGTATCAACCTCCCAAGAGTTTATTAAATAGGTATATGATAGTTATTTTTTCATCATTTTACAATTTTATAAGCGAGAATAGTACAGAAAGTAAACACCGCTGCACTCGCTAAGCTAAAGTGCTAGAAGTCTGCATTTTTAGGAGTTCTCGGGAAAGGAATCACATCACGGATATTGGTCATACCAGTGACAAACTGCACCAAGCGCTCAAACCCTAATCCGAACCCACTGTGCGGGGCTGTACCAAACCTACGTGTATCTAAATACCACCACATTTCTTCGAGTGAGATGTTCATGGCAGTCATACGCTCGGTAAGCTTTTCGTAGTTTTCTTCTCTTTGCGACCCACCAATGATTTCTCCAATACCTGGAAAGAGGACATCCATTGCGCGAACGGTTTCTTTTCCCACTTCTTCTTGATCGTTTGATTTCATGTAGAACGCTTTAATCGCTTTAGGGTAGTCCACGATAATTACAGGCTTCTTAAAATGCTTTTCTACCAGGTAGCGTTCGTGCTCAGATTGCAGATCTATGCCCCATTTTACTTCGTAGGTAAATTTCTTTTTCTTATGAGGCTTGGAGTTGAGTAGAATATTAATGGCTTCTGTGTACGTAATACGCTCAAAGCTGTGGTCAAGTACAAAGTTGAGCTTTTCTACAAGAGGCATAGGGCTTCTTTCTTCTTGCTTCTTGTTCTTTTCTTCATCGAGCAAACGCTTCTCTAAGAATTGTAAATCTTCTGGATTGTGTTGCAAAGCATAGCGAATCACATACTTTACAAAGTCCTCAGCCAAGTCCATGTTGTCTTGTATATTATAGAAAGCCATTTCTGGTTCAATCATCCAGAATTCCGATAAATGACGGGTTGTGTTAGAGTTTTCTGCACGAAATGTAGGCCCGAAGGTATACACCTTGCCCAATCCTAAGGCAAGCAATTCCGCTTCTAACTGTCCTGAAACTGTTAAATTAGTGGAGCGGCCGAAAAAGTCTTCAGCAAAGTCCAACTGACCCTCTTCGGTTTGAGGAGGCTGTTGTAAGTCGAGGGTAGTGACTCGAAACATCTGGCCAGCTCCTTCGGCATCAGAAGCAGTAATAATAGGTGTATTGACGTAGTAAAAGCCTTCTTTATTAAAATACTCATGAACAGCAAAGGCTAGGCTATGTCTTATACGAAATACTGCCCCAAAAGTGGCTGTGCGTGCACGCAAGTGAGCATTTTCTCTAATAAACTCTAAAGAATGCTTGCGTGGTTGTAGAGGGTAAGTCTCACCATCTGCCAAACCATAGACTTCTATTGACTGTGCAACTACTTCTTTCGCTTGTTGTCCTTGCGAGGCAATGAGCTTTCCTACTACTTTAAGGCAAGCCCCTGTGGTAATTCCTTTTAAGATTTCTTCTGCAATGGTGTCAAAATTGACCACTATTTGAATGGTGTGGGGGGTGGAGCCATCGTTTAAAGTGAGAAAGGCGACCTGTTTACTACCTCTTCGGTTTCTTACCCACCCTTTTACTACTACTTCGGTATCGAGTGGAGTTTGGGTGAGCAGTTGATGAATGTTTGTTTTCATTACAGAAAATAAGTTTAATTGACCAAAACACGGTAAAGTTAATTTATTTTCTAAGAAAGGTGCAAAGAAGCTACTCAGATAAAGTTCTTAAAAAGAATATTGTTCATATAAATGTCTTTCAAGTGTAATGTTTTAAACAAAATATAGTATATTTACGTATATAACAAGACAGTCTTTTATAATATACTTTTCTCAACATAAAGTCTAGTTTAGTTTAAAGGGTTATCATACAAGGGACTTTAGCGTTTATCGAGTAAAATAGTGTGTTCATCTAAAAAATTGGGAGAGAATAGTCAAACCACCCTATATTTGATGTAAGTATTGTCGTGTATTTGAGGATTATAATATATTTATATTACTATGCAGATTATAAAAATAAAAGAGTGGTGTGATGCCAACATCACACCGATGGCTTGGCAAAGGGTAGCACTTAAGATACTACCAGACTTACGAGAGCAGAATATTTCTTTGTCGGAGATACAGAATCCCAATGACTCATTAGTGATAGAAAATAGGTACGTAATACAGATTGATAACATTATTCAGGAGCTTTACGAAGTAGAACTTCCAAAAGAGCTAAAGGTAATTTAGTCTTTATTCGCTCACCGAGCATATATATATTTTGACAGGGAATAGGAATAGGTTGAGCTAGAAGTCTCTAATAATGTATGTAAAAGCTATATATTCGTATATCAATCAAGCATAATATCAACGCAGAAAATTTTAGAACTATGAAAGTAAAAGCAGCCTTATTAAAAGAATGGTGTAACCAATATATCACACCTGTAGCTTGGCAAAGAATTATCATCAAGGCACTTCCCCTACTTAAAAGTAAAGGATATAGCCTTACTGATGTAGAGTCGCCGAAAGCTGATGTGTTTTTTGATGAAGCAACCTACAGTGCTTTAAACGCAATTGCCTTGGAGCTGTATCAAATCGATATACCTTTAAGCCACTTGACAGTAAGGTAGCCATCTTTTATCAGGATGGCTACTCTGTGAATGATTATATGTAGGAGAAGTTATACTTTACATCCAACAAGCGTAATATCATCTGTTTGTGTACCTTCTTTAGGCATCCATTCTTTTAGAATATTTTCTAGCTCTCCTTTCTGGTTCGACAATCCCTTTTCATAAGTTTCCATAAGCTTTTCTCTAAGGAGGTTGAAAGTGAATTTTCGATCTTCAGGCCCTCCAAATTGATCTTGAAAACCATCTGAAAACAGATAAAAAGTCTCTATTCCTTCTAGCGGAAGTGTATGGAGTGTATATTCTTCATCCTCTACTCTCTTCATTTGTCCTCCAATGGGCAGGTTGTCCCCTTTAAGTTCTTTCATCTCTCCATTTTGTATATAGATAATTTTTTGGTGTGCTGCTGCGAAGTAAAACTTATTGGCTACAAAATCTATAGTTACAATAGAAGCATCCATGCCATCACGATTTTGTGTTTCACCTTGCTGTAGATGAGACTTAACCCCTTGATTCATAAAAGAGAGAATTTTATTAGGGAAGTGTTCTTCTTTATCGTGAACGGCATGATTGAGTAAAGACTCGCCTATCATACTCATAAAAGCACCTGGTACACCATGTCCTGTACAATCTACTGCTGCTACTATAATTTTGTTGTTTTCGTGTTCTTTTTTGTGCGCAAGCCAGTAAAAGTCGCCGCTTACTACATCTTTAGGTTTATAAAGAACAAAATGCTCTTTAAAGCATTGCTCGAACTTATCTCTCTTCGGCAGCATCGCTTTCTGTATGCGCTGTGCATAACGTATGCTATCTTTTACCCTTTCGTATGCTTGTGCAAGTTCTTTGGTACGTAGTCTTACTTTTTCCTCGAGTTGCTCATTGGCTTCCTTCAACTCATTAATAAGCTTTTGCTTATCATTCTTAAGCTCGTATGTCTCTAGTGCTTTATCTATGGTGAGCTTCATTTCACCTCTGTCCCAAGGTTTTGTAATGTACTTATAAATACCCGACCTATTCACTGCTCTTACGATGGCTTCAATATCACTAAAACCCGTGAGAATAATGCGTATGATGTCTGGAAACTCTGGCATAATAGCCTCTAACAGCTCCGTACCTGTCATTTCAGGCATTTTTTGGTCTGTAATAAGCAGTTGTACGTGGTTGCTACGTAGTAGATTAATAGCTTCTTGTCCAGAAGTAGCGAGAAGGATGTGATAGTCTCTTTTAAAAGCTGTTCTAAAAATACGTAGATTAGTTTCTTCGTCATCTACATAAAGAATGGTGTACTGTTTTTTTGTATCCATTTTGGGTTATAATAAAAGTGGTTTTCGGCGTATATGCTTAAAGATTAAACGTTATGCAAGATCCTTTGGAAGACGAATAACAAACTCAGTACCTTTGCCTTCTTCACTATTTACGTAGATATCACCATCGTGCTTTTCTATGATACCATAACTGATAGAGAGTCCTAGTCCCGTACCTACACCTACTGCTTTGGTAGTAAAGAAAGGTTCAAATATTCTACGCTTTACCTGTTCTGACATACCCTTTCCGTTGTCTTTGATTCTAATGACTACATTGGCCTCTAGGTTTTCGGTGTAAATGTCAATCTTTCCATCCTTTCTTTCGTCAGGAATGGCTTGTACAGCATTACTAAGGATATTCATGAAAACTTGATTGAGCTGACCGGGATAGCAATTAATTTCAGGAATGGCGTCATCGTAAAACTTGTTGACAGCTACCTTATTCTTTGTTTTATTGTTAAGAAGAACAAGTGTAGAGTCTATACAATCTGTGACAGAAGCCATTTTCTTTTCCTCTTCGTCTAGTCTAGAAAATACGCGTAACCCTTTCACGATTTCCATTGTCCTGACAGCACCCTTTTTGATATCGCCAACAAGATAGTTAATATCTTCCAAGAGTTCGTCATAGTCTAGCTCATCTTTCAATGTAGTAACTTCCTTCAAAATCTCATCTTTATTGTGGGCTTCATCTACCATTTCGTACTTTCTCACAATTTCTAGTAATTCATCTAGAGAGATTTTAAGGGTGTCAATACCATTGTAGACAAAATTAATAGGATTATTGATTTCGTGCGCAAAACCTGCCGTTAGCTGACCTAGAGAGGCCATCTTCTCGTTATGGACGAGTTGTGACTGGGCGTCCTTCAATTGGTCTATTGTATTATCGAGCTCTTTTTTACTTTCCTGTTCGTGCTTAAGTGCTTCTTTAGTTTCGTGTTCAGCAATGAGCAGTTTCTCGTTGGTTTCTAATTGCTGTTCTACCATTTTACGTAGTTCTTCTTCAGAAGATTTTAACGCTTCATTTTTACGTGCCAGCTCGCGCTGCGCTACCAACATACTTTCGTTGATAATTTTTTGGTCTTCGAGCGCTTGTGCTAGTTTCTCCTCCGCATTTTTTGTTTCTGTTACATCTTGGCTAGCGCCTCGCCCTCTAATTTTTCCTTCTTCTGGATAGTGTTTTGTGCTGACAATTACTTTATTGTAGATAATACTATCATCTGATTGAATAAGCCTAAAGGTAACCTCTGCATCAAACTCTTTATTTTCTAACACCCCTCCTAAAGCACCAAATACAATTTCGTGATCAGGTTTATACACGAATTTTTCCATCCATTCTTCGAAGCCGATTTCGTGGCTTCCTTGTGTTTCTGCATCAGTTTTCAAGAGGATTGTATAATACTCATCTGATAAATTGAGTTTAGCGCCCGTACCATCTATATTAAGTTCAAGTGACCAAGGTGCTAGCTTTGCTAAGGAAGAAGCTGCTTTAATCTTCAACGAATTTTCCTCTAGCTCTCTATTAGAGAGATAGAGCTGCTCGGCCATTTCTAATTGCTTATCAGAGCTTTGTCGTAGCTCTTCTTCTGCTCTGTAGCGCTCTATTGACTCTAAAGCCAATGAAAGGAAGTTGGCAACGGTTTGGGCAAAGTTTATTTCTTCTAGCATCCACTCCCTAGCGGTGTACTTATTTTCTAAGCAGAGTATACCGATCACCTTACCGTTAAGCCGTATAGGAACATTTAGAAGGCTTTTGATATTAAGAGGCTTCGAATACGACTCAGAGAGGTCAGCAGTAGCTTCGTGTGTATAAATATCGCGCGCCGCTATCGCAGCACCTGCCTCTATAGCCTTAAAATATTGAGCGAAGCCATCTTTTGACATCTCCGCTCCCTAGATG
>ERZ1740058.35-NODE-35-length-108551-cov-7.340455_pt1 | contig 108551 bp, 98 predicted proteins | sample MGYA00581745_ERZ1740058 | MGnify/ENA primary metagenome ERZ1740058 (study PRJEB43018, sample SAMN04849742) | marine metagenome | isolation source: floating plastic debris | place: Pacific Ocean | collected 2008-08-30 | study: EMG produced TPA metagenomics assembly...
GTAGCGCTGAGGTCAATCAGTATACACTCTCTACTGCCTTTGATATTACCACCGCTTCTTTCACGCCAACTACTAACAATCCATTTTCGGTTGTGGCACAAAATGGCATTGCTTTTTCAAGTGATGGGCGCAGAATGTTTATGCTAGGGGAAGATTTAGTTCATCAATACACTATCGCTGCTCCAGAAATCAATGTACAAGGTAATGGCGTAGATATAGCTAGTGAAGATACCACCCCCAGTGCAACTGACCATACAAGTTTTAGCGACCTCACAACCACTACTCGTACTTTTACCATCCAAAATACAGGTACGGCTGCACTCAATCTTACAGGTACGCCTATTGTATCGATCGCTGGTTCTAGTGACTTTACTATTACCACACAACCCAGTGCTAATACCATAGTAGGCGGAGGAAGTCTTACCTTTGAGATGACTTACACCCCCAACTCAACAGGTGTTCAAACGGCTACTATCTCCATTGAAAGCAATGACAACGACGAGCGTGCTTATACATTTGTGGTAGGTAATGAGCAAGACACCCAAGCGTCTGTTACTGCTCTTGAAGAAGAGCAAAAAAGTAGCTTGTACATACCTACTCTTTTCTCCTCTAATACCACTACACCATTTGTAAGAGGAAAGGTAGAAGACATCAAGCAAATTAAGGTAAAAGTTTACACTACAAAGGGACAGCTAGTATTTGAAAGCGCTAATAAAACGCAGCTTACACAAACAGGATGGACAAGCGGAGGATTGCAGGTGGGTATTTACCTATGGACTGTAGAGGGTAGCTTTACAGATGATACGCCATTAAACATTCAAGGAAAAGTAAGAGGAAAACTCCTTCTATATTAATAGCAGAGAGTAGCTCATACTACTATGTATTTTGTAAGATAGAGAAAAGGTTACCTCCATAAATTAAGAGGTAACCTTTTTATACGAATGGGGTGCTGTTGTACTAAGGAAGCCGTGCGTATTACCCTAAGCTTAGTACATGATCTTATTTAATCACAATATCATAAGGAAGCCGTGCTTGAATACCCTTTAGTTCTCTCAGTTGCTTGGCAGTTAAATAATAATCATAAAACTCTCCCAGCTCTTCTTGCAAAGTAATAGCTCTTGCTTCGTTCATACTCTCGAGAAGTTTTGTAAAAAAGTCTTTTTTAACAGGATAGTATTTCAGCATGTACTCCTCGTCTTTTAGATCAGCTTCTTTCACAGCTATTTCTACGGCTTTTTCTATCCCTCCTAGTTCATCTACCAAGCCGTTACTTTTGGCTTGCTCTCCTGACCATACCCGTCCCGATGCGATCTTTTTTAGTGCTGCCACTTTCATGTTTCTTCCTTTGGCGGCTTTGGAAGTAAAGGTCTCATAGCCTCTGTTTACGTTCGATTGAATAATCTGTTTTTCAGCTTCAGTCAACTCTCTGGTAGGATTTCCTAAGTCAGAAAAACCTCCCGTATTCACGCGGTCTGCGGTAACGCCAATCTTCTCATTTAAGAGTTCTTGCGCATTAAATAGTACCCCAAAAATACCAATAGAACCTGTAATCGTATTGGGCTGTGCTACGATGCTATTACAACCCATCGCCATGTAGTAGCCTCCTGAAGCAGCTACATCTGACATAGAAGCAATGACTGGTTTTTCTTTCTTTAGTAATTGTATTTCTCGCCACATTACATCAGAAGCGAGTGCGCTTCCACCAGGAGAGTTGATGCGAAGGACTACCGCCTTCACTTTATCGTTCTTACGTACTTTTCGTAGTTCTTTCACAAAAGTAGCAGACCCTATCATTCCATCACTTCCTTTACCATCCACAATCTGACCTTCTGCTACAAGGATCGCAATTTTATTTTTGGCATATTCCTTTTCTGCTTTCACTACTTTCTTGTAAGTACCAATGCTTACAAAGTTAAGCTTTTCATCATTTTCTACCTTCAGTTGCTTACGAAGTGCCGCACGTGCCTCGTCTTCATATCCTACATCGGTAACAAGCTTATATCTGAGGGCATCTTGTGCTTTTCTTACCAACATCGAATCGGAAATAATGGTAAGTTTATGTAAAGGAATGTTACGAGAGGTAGCTACTTTATTAAGGTAATGATCATAGATAGAGTTGAGGTAAGAAGTAGTTTGCTCTCTACTTGCCTCACTCATATCCTCACGCATTAGGGGTTCTACCGCACTTTTGTAATCACCTACTCTAAATATAATAGGCTTTACTCCCAGTTTTTCTAATGTTCCCTTTATAAAAGGTACTTCTACTGAAAGGCCATTGAGTTCTACCAATCCAATAGGATTCACAAATATCTGATCGGCTACAGAAGCGATATAGTAAGCCCCTTCAGAATAATACTCTGCATAAGCAACGATAAACTTTCCTGATTCTTTAAAGTCTAGTAAAGCATCACGAATTTCTTCTAGGCTAGCAAAACCAGCCAAAGCTACTTCTGTATCTATGTAAATTCCTTTAATGTTGTCGTCGTCTTTTGCTTTCTCTATGACTTGTAGTAAGTCTAACAAGCCTATGGGTGTTACATTACCAGTAAGCTCTGAAAAAGGATCCTCTTGGCTTCGCTCTTCAATGGGGGCGTTGAGGCTTAAGCGTAATACTGAATTTTCTTCGATATCTGGCGCATCATCTTTAGGCGTAAATATCCAAACTAGGAAAAACCCCAGCAGTAAAAAAATAAAAATACCTAAGACGGTGGCAAAAGTAGACCTAATAAAAGCTACCATAGAATTGACTTTATGAATAAAACGTTTTTTAAATTACAGTTTACAACTGTATTCTTTTATAGACATTATATGAGTCGGATTGTTACACAAGATGTTACAAAACTTATAAAATACTTATGAATCATGTATTCTTGTTGCTAGGAAGTAACCTTGGTGATCGTAGCGCTTACCTAACCCGAGCGAAAACGTTATTACAAGAAAAAGTAGGACGTATTGCCGAACAATCTCTCATATACCAAACAGCCGCTTGGGGTCGCACAGCACAGCCTGATTACTTTAACCAAATCGTTATCGTCGATACAAGTTTATCACCTATACAGTTGCTTACTACCACACAGCAGATAGAAACTACCCTAGAGCGACAACGCCTTGAAAAATGGGGCGCTAGAACCATAGATATAGATATTTTATACTATAATCAAGATATCGTTGAAGAGCCAAACTTGATCGTCCCTCATCCTCGTATTGCTACAAGGCGCTTTACGCTTGTACCTCTGGTAGAGCTCGCTCCTGACTTCATCCATCCGATCTTACACAAGACACAAAAAAAATTATTAGAGAACTGCGAAGATCCGCTGCAGGTAAAAGTTTTAGAAAAATAAATTACTGATAAACAACTACTTAATTTGATACGTAAGCTAAATACTAGGTAGTTTTTATAGGCTTTTCCTAACTTTATAGCTGGGTTATCCGTAAATTCATTCAACTTTTCGGAAAGCTAGTTTGTTACCTAGTTGTTATTTTATAAACGTTGAAAAGTGAATGAATTATTAGTTTTTTAAATTATATTTAATAACTTAGTAACCCATAGAATCGTACTTTTCTTCTTCGATAGGTAAGATGGGGTACGGATTTATAATATACAATATCATACAATCAATTAAGACTAATAAAAGTAAACAGCTTATTTGATGCGCTATCAAATAAGCTCAATAGAATATTTTGTTTCAAATCTTTAAACCTTAAAACGTTTTAAAGCTGTGCTTGTAGTAAAAAGAGATGGTCGCCTAGAATCAGTAAAGTTCGATAAAATTACCGCAAGAATCGAAAAACTTTGCTATGGCTTAGAAATGCGCTATGTAGAGCCCATTGAGATAGCCAAAAAAGTAATTGCTGGAATTTATGATAAAATTCCTACCACAGAGTTAGATGAGTTGGCTGCCAAAACAGCCGCTTCGATGACTACCGTTCACCCAGATTATGCTGTATTAGCCGCAAGAATTGCGATTTCTAATTTGCATAAGGTAACGAGTAAATCTTTCTCTAATACCGCCAAGCGGCTTTATGAATACATAGACCCTATTACTGAAGAAAAAGCAGGGCTAATCTCTAAGGAAGTGTACGATGTAATCCGTAAGAATGCGGCTTTACTCGACTCTACGATTATCTACGACAGAGACTATCACTACGATTACTTTGGTTTTAAGACATTACAGCGCTCTTACTTATTGAAGATGAACAATAAGATTGTAGAGCGTCCTCAACATATGCTCATGCGTGTGGCTGTAGGGATTCACGGAGAAGATATTGACTCAGTAATTGAGACCTACAATCTCATGTCAGAACGTTGGTTTACACACGCTACACCAACGCTCTTTAACGCAGGTACACCTAAGCCACAATTGTCTTCTTGCTTCTTACTCACGATGAAAGAAGATAGCATTGATGGCATTTATGATACACTTAAGCAATGTGCGAAAATATCGCAGTCTGCAGGTGGTATCGGTCTGAGCCTCCATAATATACGCGCTACAGGTTCTTACATTAAAGGAACGAATGGCCATTCTAATGGTATCATTCCTATGATTCGCGTCTTTAACGATACGGCACGCTACATAGATCAAGGTGGTGGAAAACGTAAAGGAGCCTTTGCCATGTATTTAGAGCCTTGGCACGCAGACATCTTCGATTTCTTGCAACTTCGTAAGAATCACGGTAAGGAAGAAATGAGGGCCAGAGACCTTTTCTATGCGTTATGGATTTCTGATTTGTTTATGAAGCGCGTAGAGGAAAATGGTACTTGGTCATTATTCTGCCCTAACGAAGCACCCGGACTAGCAGACTGCTGGGGAAAAGAATTTGAAACCCTTTACGAAAAATACGAGACAGAAGGACGCGCTAGAAAAGTAGTAAAAGCGCAAGATTTATGGTTTGAAATACTAGAAGCACAGATAGAAACAGGTACACCTTATATGTTGTATAAAGATGCTTGTAACAGCAAATCTAATCAGCAGAACTTGGGTACGATCAAGTCTAGTAACTTGTGTACAGAAATTGTAGAGTACACCTCTCCTGATGAGGTAGCGGTTTGTAACTTAGCTTCTTTATCGTTGCCACGTTTTGTAAGAGAAGGAAAGTTCGATCATCAAAAACTCTATGAGGTGACAAAGGTGATTACACGTAACCTCAATAAGATCATCGATATCAATTATTATCCTATTAAGGAAGCGGAGAACTCCAACTTACGTCACCGTCCTATTGGTATTGGTGTACAAGGATTAGCAGATGCCTTCATTATGTTACGGATGCCTTTCGACTCTGAAGAGGCCAAAGGCTTAAACAAAGATATTTTTGAGACCATCTACTACGGCGCACTAGAAGCCTCTATGGAGCTAGCTGAGCAGTATGGTCCCTATGAAACCTTCGAAGGTTCGCCCATTTCGCAGGGTCAATTCCAGTTTGATCTCTGGGGGGTAACGCCGGATTCGAAGCGTTGGAATTGGGAAGCTTTACGTACCAAGGTAAAAGAAAAAGGGGTAAGGAATTCATTACTACTTGCACCCATGCCTACGGCCTCTACTTCTCAGATATTGGGTAATAACGAGTGCTTTGAGCCTTACACTTCTAACCTGTATACACGTCGTGTGCTTTCTGGAGAGTTTGTGATTGTGAACAAGCACTTATTGAAAGACCTGATTGCTCTTGGCTTGTGGAATGATACTATGAAGAATAAATTGATGGCGGCCAATGGTTCTGTACAGGAAATCAAGGAGATTCCGCAACACATCAAAGATTTGTACAAGACAGGCTGGGAGATCAAGCAGAAAACTATTCTTGACTTAGCGGCTGATCGTGGTGCTTTCATTTGCCAGAGCCAAAGCTTGAATGTATTTATGCAAGACCCTAACTTCGGTAAGATGACCTCCCTGCACTTCTACGCTTGGAAGAAAGGGTTGAAAACAGGCATGTATTATCTGAGAACGAAAGCTGCTTCTGATGCGATTAAGTTTACGGTAGATACCAGTAAAGTAAAAGAGCAAGAAGTAGTAACGGTAGATGCAGAGCAGAAATACAATGATATTAACTGCTCGCTAGACGATCCTGATTCTTGTGAAGCTTGCTCTGGATAGGTTTACTTAGAAATTAATAGTAGCGCTCTTGCTTTTGAAATAGAAAGTAAGAGCGTTTTTGTTTCTTAGATTGCTAACATTAGTACTATATTATATAGAAGAGTCTTTTAAAAAGCTAACGAACACCCAAAAACTTATGATAACAAGTAAACTTTATTCAACACTTACTTCATTAACAAAAACATCTCTTCAAGATTGATAACCAACGTGTCGAACTTAGTAATCAGGTCTTGTCCTATATTACCATAAATATGGTCGCGTTCCACTAAGTTTTCTTTAAGTAGCTGTACAGAATCTAGTACCACCTCTTTATTTCCAACAGTTAAAGGAAGTTGAATATAGTATCCCTCTGCTTTTATTTTTCCTCCTGCTCCACCCATACTCATTTGAGCTAAGGTATAATTAGCTTCAATTTCCTCTCTGTATTTTTTGAAGTAGTCTTCATAGAGTGTAGTAGCATCCGCGCCTGTATCAAATGTAAATACGAGCGTATCTCTCTGGCTTGTGAGTTGCACCAAAGGTGTCAAGAACATCATAGCCATATTCTGTGACTGATGTACTGAAGTACTTTTTGGCACAATCATCTGTCCAGATTGGGTCATTTGTATTTCTTTTAGGGCGGCGATGATAGGGTAACCTATGATCCCATTAATCTGGTAATCTATGGGTTGAAAGAATAAAGCTGAATCTGGAAAAACAAGAAATACGGCATTTTCTATCTCGATGCTTGCTATAGAAAACTTTGGTGCGATGGCTAGTCCTGACTGTACTTTAATCCCACTAATGGCGTTAACGTCGAAGGTAACATCAAGCATTTTCATATTCATTGCGGCTGCAGTAGAAGCATTTACCGTAGAGATATTAGCACCTGTATCAAAGATAAAATTGATTGGGTCTTTATCATAAGTAACGGGAAGATTGTTAAGCCCTGCTTTATCTTTCTTTAGGGTAATGGCCTGCCTTGAGGGTATAACAACTTTTTGTTTCTGTTGGCCAATAAGCGCCTTCCAGATGAGACTAGAATTTTGGAGGGCAGCCAACTCTTCTGTAAAGTACTTAGCGTACTCCTTAAGCTGTAAGGTTGAAGTCTGATAAGCCTCTTCGTAGTTTTGTAACTTGATATGATTCTGTGATTGAATCTCCAGTAGATCGGCTCGTAGGGAATCCGTCAGTTGATCTTTAAAAGTGGTGAAGAGTGCTTCAATGGCCTTATTAGAAGCTTCCAGTCTATTAAAGGCGTTATCTACATAAGCCGCCAGTCTCGTTTTATCGTATGTTTCGAGCTGGTCTTTGTGCTTTTGTAGTAGATCTCGTGCTTTAAAGAAATCTTTTTGTACGATCAAAGCGTCTATTTGCGCTAAATATGGTGTGTCATCAGCTTGCTTGTCGGGTGAAGTACAAGCAGCGGTTATGACTATTAAGGTGTATAGTAGGTATCTCATTGGTAGGGTAATTTAGTGGTTATGAGCAATGAGCCTTATGGGCACCGCTTACTTCAGGACTAACGACAAACAATTCTATAAATTGCTAGCCGCTGGCTAGGTATGCTATTCGTTGTGTATAAGTATTTTTACTTGAGTAGCAAGTTGGTTGATAGTAAGCAAATCTAGTAAAAGAAGGAAGCAGGATAAAAAGAAAAAGCTGTAAAGAATAAATTTCTTTACAGCTTCTATATGAAAGTAAATGTATTTATTCTTTTATCTCTACAATGGCTATCTCTCCAGAAATTCTAACATTAGCTGAGTTTTCAAAACCAGAGAATAAATCACGGATCTCAATATCTAAGGAAAGCGTGCCTGCCTCTTCATTATAAGTAAGTTCATCAATATCTATAAGATCGCTAGGAGTATCTGATGCAAACTCATTTACTGTCCAGATTTGTAATTGATTACCTACTAGAACAGCACAACGAAGATCCGTAATTTCAATAAAGTTTACCAAATCGGGATCATCAATATCTGAAAGTGAGGAGATTTCTTCAAAGCCAGAGTTTAAACCAATATTTATTTCCAAGACTGACTGGGCTAAAGTATCACTAGTACTGATCTCAATCCTTCCTCCACCATCTCTAAGAGTTGCAGTAGCGTATGGAAGGAGTTCAGGGCCTCTATCGACTTCAAAGACATCAACTTCTGGAGAACCTCCCAAGTCTGTACCATCAGAAAGTTGTGCGCCTTCTATTTCAAGAGTAAGCGTACCTAAATCAGGTAGGATAGAGCCGCCGTCCGCATCCATACCCGGAGGGCCTTGTGGACCAGGATCGCCCTCTTCGCCTCGCCTACAATTGGTGAATAATACAATAAGGGTTAATAGGCATAGTGTAAACAGCCCTTTGAATTTTTGCATAAATATAAGCGTTTAAAGCGTACTAATACGCTATAATATGAATAAAACAAACTATGAAATAACCTTAGCAATTATTGTACTATTGAAGTCGTCTTGATTTTTTCTATTTCTTAGAAATAAAAGATCAAGATAAATTCATTGTACAAGGTAGATTTGTAGTGAACGCTTTTTGATCGTTATATGTAAATATGTTGTTTTTTTCTGACGATTCCAAAGGAATCCTAAAGAGGTAGCCTTAGAGTTGTTCTAAGAGTTTTTTCTTTTGTATTTCAAACTCTTCTTCTGTTACAATGCCCTTATCGCGTAGCTCGCCTAGTTGGCGTAGTTTTTCAAAAACTACGTCCGACTTATCTGACTTCTTGGGTGTTTCTTCTTGTTCTTTATTTTTACGGAGATTCTCAGCAAACTCTTTTCCCTTCTCAAATTCTTTCTTGAACATTACTTTGGCTTCAGAAATATCAAAGTCGGCGAGTGTTCCGCCTTTATTGAGGTGATTGATAAATACTTTCCCTAAAGCATAGGTAGAAGCGCCCGACACAACGATCATGGGGATGCCTCCTATCAAGTAACCTAAGCCAGGAATTGTTTTCACTAAGCTTGCCCCTATCTTAATAAGACTAGTCCCAGCAATTTCATCAATAAGCATTTTACCTGAAATCTCTGAGAAGTCTGCCTCGTAGTCTTCGCATAGCTCTTTGAGCATATTGAGCTGTACGGCAGTAAGGGCAGCAATGTCTACTAGAGGAACAGGAACAGCGCCTGCACCCATAGAGATCAATACATATTTGGTAACGGTTTTATTCGCTTTCTCTTCCATTTTGGTAACTTTATCAAATTCAGGGTCTAATTTACGGGCAATTTTCTTAGCAATATATTCAAGCATAATAGGATACAATTTAAAATAAGCGGATGACATAACCTGCTTACCTACTCAATTACAAATACTTATCCAATGTATAGAATAATTACTATTATATTGTGAGTTGCTCCCATTCAGCTATCTTTTTCTTCAGGTCGGGAGGCGTATGTGCTTTTTGCTTCGTACGATAATCATAGCTTACAATGCGTGCTTCGGCGGTTGTTGTAATTTTTTGCCACTGCTCACTTACAATGACCGTCTCCATAAATAGATTATAGTCGTCCATCTTGGTTACCCTTGTACCTACTGACAGGGTGTCAGGAAACGTAACTGGCAGTTTGTACTTTACGTGTATTTCTGCCAAAATAGGCCCTATACCCTCAAAGGTGCTCATATTAGGGAAGCCTACTTCTTGTAAGTAGGCAACTCTACCTGTCTCTAGGTAACGTAAGTATACTACATTGTTTACATGATGACCAATATCCATGTCGCCCCATTGTACGGGTAACTGTACAATACCACGGTAGGCATTGAGCAGCGTTTTTTTAGCACTCATTTTTTTCTAATCTATAGGGTTAGTAAATAAAAAAAGGCTACAAATTGTATTTTGTAGCCTTTAGTAATATCAATCTTTAAACGCCTAGTAGCAAGCGCTCTGGTGCTTCAAGAAGCTGTTTCACACGTACCAAGAAGCTTACAGAGTCTTTTCCGTGGATGAGGCGGTGGTCGTAAGTGAGTGCTAGGTATATCATAGGTAGTATTTTCGTTTCACCGTCTACTGCCATTGGGCGTTGTACAATGTTGTGCATCCCTAGAATGGCTGACTGTGGTGCATTGATAATCGGTGTACTCATCATAGAGCCGAAAATACCGCCGTTGGTAATGGTAAAGGTACCACCTGTCATTTCAGGAATCGTTAGTTTACCGTCTCTAGCGCGTGTAGCCAAGCGAATGATTTCTTTCTCAATTCCGGCAAAGCTTCGCTCTTCTACATTGCGAATCACAGGCACTACCAAACCACGTTCAGTAGACACCGCAATGGAAATATCTACGAAGTCATTGTAAAGAATATGGTCTTCTTCTATTTGTGCATTGACAATGGGAAAATCTAATAGCGCTTGAGAACAAGCCTTAGCAAAGAAAGACATAAACCCTAAACCTACCTCGTGCTTCTCTTTAAACTGCTCTTTGTAAGCCTTGCGCATGTCCATGATGGGTTTCATATTCACCTCGTTGAAGGTGGTGAGCATTGCCGTATCATTCTTAACGGCTACCAAGCGCCGTGCGATTGTTTTCCGTAAAGAAGACATACGTTCTTTACGTTGGTTGCGATTACCTGTAGATTCACTGCTTACCTCTTCTTGTTGAGAAGTTTCTTGCTGCTTGGTCTTTGTTTGTTTTTGCGTTGTCTTCTCTGCCTTCATTGCATCTTCCTTGGTGATTCTTCCACCTACGCCTGTACCTTTTACTTCTTTGGGGTCAATGCCTTTTTCTTCTAGAATTTTTAGAGCAGCCGGCGAAGGGTGCTGACTAGCATAGCTCTCTTCGGTTTCACCATTCTGCGAAGTTTTTGTAGAAGATGTTTCTTGTTCTTTGGAAGTTTCTTTTTGATTAGAAGTATCGCTACTGCTTCCCCCCTCTGTTACTTCGATTTTACAAATAAGGTCATTAACTTCCATCGTATCGCCCTCTTCGGCTACGATGTGCAATACTCCTTGCGCTTCTGCTGGTAGCTCAAAAGTAGCTTTGTCTGACTCAATTTCTGCAATGATCTCATCTAACTCTACCGTATCCCCATCACTCTTCAACCAAGTTCCTAATACCACTTCTGTGAGTGATTCACCCAGCGGCTGTACACGCATTTCTATCGTTTCACCTGTAGACTTTGCTTCTGTAGTAGTTTCAGTTGCTTTTGGCTCTTCCTTTTTGGCTGTCTTCTCTTCTTTCTTATCGGCAGTTTTCTCTGATTGCTGCGCGCCATTACCGTTTCCACTTGTATCTATCTTAAACATTACTGCACCCACTTCTATGGTATCGCCCTCTTCAGCTACTAACTCTAGTACACCTCCTTCTTCGGCGGTAATATCAAAAGAAGCCTTATCTGATTCCATCACTCCAATTATCTCATCTACCTCTACCTCGTCGCCTGTTTGCTTGTCCCAAGAACCGATGGTAATTTCTGTAATGGATTCACCCAAATTGGGTACTTTTTGTTCGATGATGCTCATGGTTATCTGTCTGTTTGGAAGTGAATGTTTTTTTGAAAGTCTTAAGAAAATTAAACGATGTTTTTAATTAAAAAATTTGTGTACCATAGTAACGCTCGTGAATGTTAGCAATCACCTCGCCTTGGCATACATTAGCCTCTTTTTCTGCCAATACTTCTAATATACCTGTTGTCTCTGCCCTTACCTCACAAACAGCTTTATCAGTTTCAAGTTCCACTAAACGTTCTCCTTGCCAGACCAATTCACCCGTCTGTTTATGCCAGACATCTATCATTATCTTTATCTTTTTAACTGAACTACTTATATGGGGTACAACTACCTCATTGGTCATATTCGCTTGATCATTTGATAAGAAACACAACAGCTACCGCTTATACTATACATCAAACGCTTCATTTACAATCCGCTCCTGCTCTTCTACATGTACTTTATAGTAACCAGTAGCCGGTGAAGCACTTGCCTTACGAGAGATACAAGGTATACTTCCATAATGCATCAGCATAAAGCCATACGCGCCCATATTTTTAGGCTCTTCTTGTACCCATATTACTTCGGCGTCTTTGTATTTTTTCAATACTTTCTCTAGCTGCTTTTCCGGATAAGGATACAACTGTTCTAATCGCACCACGGCTACATCTTTGCGTTTATCTTTGGCTTGTTTTTCTTGTAGGTCGAGCGCTACTTTTCCTGAACACAGGACTACCCTCTTTACTTTTTTAGCGTCTACGTAGCTGTCATCTAGCACCTCTTGGAAGCCTCCTTTGGTGAAGTCTTTCATAGGCGAAACTACTTCCTTTTTACGTAGTAGCGACTTGGGTGACATTACAATTAAAGGCTTGCGGAATTCCCAAGCAAGTTGCCTACGTAATACGTGGAAGAAGTTAGCAGATTTCGTAATGTTTACGACTATCATATTTTCTTCTGCGCATAACTGTAAGAAACGTCCTAACCGTGCAGAAGAGTGCTCAGGTCCTTGTCCTTCATAGCCGTGAGGCAGTAATAATACTAGTCCGTTCATTTGATGCCACTTACTTTCTGAAGAAGCTAAGAACTGATCGATCATTACTTGTGCGCCATTGGCAAAATCACCAAACTGTGCCTCCCAAATGACAAGCGCATTAGGATTGGCCATCGAATAGCCAAATTCAAAACCCATTACGCCGTACTCTGAAAGCAGTGAGTTGAAGATACGGAAAGGTTGCTTTGGTTAGGCTCTATATGATTGAGACTAAAATAGGCTTCATTCGTTTCGGCATCTCTCAAGACAGATTGCCGATGCGAGAAGGTTCCTCTACGTACATCTTGCCCTGTAAGGCGTACCATTTTCTCTTCTAATAGCAAGGAACCATACGCGAGAAGTTCTGCACTGGCCCAGTCAAGCTTTTCTTCTTCAAAGAAACCTCTTTTTCTATCTTCGATCAGCTTCTGAATTTGTTTAAGTGCTTTAAAGCCCTCTGGAAGCCTTGTCAGTGCTTCTCCCACTTTTTGAATAACTTCTTTGGAAACAGCCGTAGTAGGCGACTTTTCAAAATCTTTTTTCTCTGATCTATGGAGCTTTTGCCAGTCTTTCTCTAGTTGTGAGAAATGATAAGGTAAAGGCTTTTGCTTTACTTCATTGAGACGGTCTTGGAGCATTTTTTTGAACTCCTTCTCCATTTCTTTCACCAACTCCTTATTGACTTCTCCCTGTTCTATGAGTTGTTTTGTGTATACTTCCCTTGGATTGGGATGTTTGGCAATAATATTATAAAGCTTGGGTTGTGTAAAGCGTGGTTCGTCTGTTTCGTTGTGCCCGTGGCGACGGTAGCAAACCATATCTATGAATATGTCACGATTGAATTTCTGACGAAACTCAGCCGCCAATTGACAACAAAAAACGACCGCTTCTGGATTGTCGCCGTTTACATGTAATACAGGTGCATCTATAATTTTAGCAAGATCAGTACAGTAGATACTAGAGCGAGCATCTTCGAAGTCAGTGGTAAATCCTACTTGGTTGTTAATCACAAAGTGAATGGTTCCACCTGTTTTGTAGCCTTCCAAATTGGCCATCTGTGTTACTTCGTATACTAATCCTTGCCCAGCAACCGCGGCGTCCCCATGAATGAGGATAGGCAGTACTAAATCGTGATCGAAGTACTCTTCATCTATCTGTGCCCTCACATACCCTTGTACTACGGCATCTACTGCCTCTAAGTGGGAAGGGTTAGGGGCTAGGCGAATGTGTACTTTTTCACCAGAAGGTGTGTCTACTTCACTAGCAAAACCCATATGGTATTTCACATCGCCATCACCCATGGTCAGGTCTGGTTTGGCAGTTCCCTCAAACTCGCTAAATACCTGCTCGTAGGTTTTACGCATTGTATTTACCAATACGTTTAAGCGCCCTCTGTGTGCCATCCCAATGACAATCTCTTTTACACCTAATTCAGCAGACCTATTAATAATGGCATCTAAGGCTGGGATAGTCGTTTCTCCTCCTTCTAAAGAGAAGCGCTTCTGCCCTAAGAATTTTGTTTGCAGAAAATTCTCAAAGACTACCGCCTCATTGAGCTTAGAAAGAATTCTTTTTTTGTATTCAATATCAGGATTAAAAGCCAGTGAGTCTTTTTCTATTTTTTTCTGTAGCCAGCTTTTCATTTCTGGCTCTCTAATGTAGGCATACTCAAAGCCTACCGAACCCTCGTAGATATGCTTGAGCGACTCTATAATTTTACTTAGCTTGGAGGCACCAATACCAATCTCTTCACCCGCTTGAAAGACTATGTCTAGATCAGCTTCATTGAGCCCGAAATATTCTAAGTCTAAAATAGGCTGACGATCTTTTCGCTCTCTTACCGGGTTTGTTTTCGCTCTCAGGTGCGCACGAGTTCTGTAGGCGTCAATGAGTTGATAGACTTTGGCTTCTTTCAGGATATGGTCAGCATCTACTCCTTCTAAAGAGGTAGTTGTATGACCGTTACCATTGTATTGTGATGAAAACTCAAAGCCTTCAAAAAACTTTTGCCAACTTTCATCTACCGCAGAAGGATCTTCTTGGTAAGTTTTATAAAGGTCCTCAATATAATTGGTGTGTGCATTAGCAATATAAGAATACTTGTCCATAGGATGTCGGCTGTTTTATGATCGTACTCATTGTTTTATACAAAGTTATTAATCTGTTTCAATATGCAAAACTGTATAAACGGGTATTCAAATATAGTTAAAAAATGGATAATTGTTGTACAGTTGCTTCGTGTGATAATAATTGTCTTTTGAGTGTTATTCCTCCAGCGTAGCCAATCAGATCACCATTCTCTCCAATTACACGATGGCAGGGTATGATAATCCAAATCTTATTCTTACCATTTGCACTTCCTACGGCTCTGATTTTTTTCACATCTCCTAAATTTTTAGCGATTTGCTTATAGCTAGTGGTAGTTCCATAAGGAATGCCTAGTAGTTGCTCCCATACTTGTTGTTGAAAAGGCGTTCCTTGATAATCCAAGGCTACTTTAAACTGTTGGAGTTCTTTTCGAAAATAGGCTTTCAGTTCCTCAATGGCCTGTGTTGTATGTGTATTGGGTTGTATGTCACGTTCCTCAATATGGCTTACTCGTTTGACAGCAGTAACTCCCTGATTACTAGCGCTTACTTGTACTATACCAAAAGGTGATTGGAAGAAATTCATAAATGCCATTGCCTACTACTATTTCATTATTATTTCTCTTTATTTACGACTTTTTTTTCTTATATTCAATACTATAAAAAGATTAATCAGCAGCCATGTGTAAAAGAATCCTAAAAGCTGATTATCTACGACTTATGAGTTATTATTTTTTAAATGAAGAGTTACATTTCCCTCCTGTTCATCAAGCCAACAGAGATGGTGTCTTAGCCATCGGTGGCGACTTATCAATCGATCGGCTGTTATTGGCCTATCGTTTAGGTATTTTTCCTTGGTTTTCTGAAGACGAGCCCATTATCTGGTGGTCACCAGACCCACGCTTTGTATTACTTCCAGAGCATTTAAAAGTCTCTAAAAGCATGAAGCAAGTGCTGAAAAAAGATGAATTTACTATCACCTATGATCAGTCCTTTTTAGAGGTTATCTCTAGCTGCCAGTCTATTAAAAGGGAAGGACAGTATGGCACTTGGATTACTAGTGATATTATAGAAGCTTACTATCAACTTCATCAGATGGGCTATGCACACTCTGTAGAGGTTTGGAAAGAAGAGAAACTGGTGGGTGGCCTGTATGGTGTGGCCATTGGAACCTGTTTTTACGGAGAATCTATGTTTACCAAAGTGAGCAATGCCTCTAAGGCTGGTTTTATTACCTTAGTCAAACAACTGGCAACAAAAGGCTTTACGCTTATTGACTGCCAAGTATATACGCAACATTTAGAAAGCTTGGGGGCACATTATATGCCTAGACAACAATTTGTTAAAAAGCTAGAAGGTTGTCTTACCAATACTACATTGAAAGGTAACTGGGGTGAGCTCCTCTAACCTACTTTCTTATAGCCTGCCAAGTTAGCGACTACTTTGGAAGGCATTTGCTCTACAAAACTATTGTAGCTCCTTTGCGCATGCAGATGCTTTTTCAGCATCATTTTCAGTGCGGCTGTATCAATAGTCGTATTCTTGAGGGTTTGTTGTATGCGTGGAATCGCATACACGACGATTTTGTAGCTATCTCGATCAATGAGAGATTGTTGCTCAATAATCTCTTTTTCGATGACAGCCTTCTCTTCGCTATCTTTTATATCGATACTTCCTCTGAGTTGCTCTAAAGCACTTACTAGTGCCTCTTTTAGCTGCTTCTTAGTGGCGCTGTATTCCCAGTAGGCTTTACGAATCGTGTTATAACTTAGTACAGCTAGTAGGAATAGGAAACCTAAGGAAAAGAGAATGATAGGTACACCTCCCATAAAAATATGAATGTTTTAATTACTGAAGGTTTATTTACCTATATAACCATCCTATTTTTAGGATTGTTTTACAGCCAATCTTTTAGTTGCTGGGCAAAATCGTCTATCATTTTTTTCTGCTCTATAGGATTGGTCTGTGAGCGTAAGTCATCTGATAGAAAAAGTTCTACTTCCCATATCTTAAAGATTTGATCGCTATGGAGCGCAAAAGGCTCAAATAGTGGATTGTCTGAATAACAAATAATGCTGTCAAACTTTTTCAGGTAGCGCTTATCTATCCTTTTGAGCATTACTCCGTCACTTTTTGTGGCAATTAGGTAGAGATTACCGCTGGTTACTTCCGTGTCTTCTTGTAGCAAGCGACAGATGACCCAGTTACCATGCTGTATTACATCTTGCATAGAGTTTCCTGCAATGCGATAGCAAGCGTACAAGCCCGTTTTACGGAGCATGGGTAAGCGAAATTTATCTATCTCTTTAAGGTTTTCTTCTGTGAAATACACTTCTGGATACCCTGCGATGGCAATGTCTGGTGCTAAAAAAACATACTCTTTGTTCTCTTCAATTTCGTTGATAGGTACGTATACCACCTCTGTTGATTGAAATAGCCCTGTTTCTTGGGAAATATTTTCCACTTGCTTGGGAAGTGATTGGAGTGTATGGAGCGTTCCTTCGCCTGTAAAAAGGTAAGCTACATTGACATAAGGAAATTTAGCTACTATAATACCTATTAAATCTGTATTGGCTTGTAGCTTACCCGTTCTGATATCAGAAAGCTTTTGTGGGTGTATATCTATATCTTTGGCAAACTGTGCATCACTCTGATAGTCTTCCTTTGCTACTATGTAATCAATGGCCTCTACTACCCGCTTACTTATGGCTACTTTTCTTTCTTTCCGCGTTTTCATAATTAAAATAATTATAAACTTCACTTGCAATATAATTAAAATAATTATAAATTGCTTTATAATATAGTTTATTTCTTCTTAATTACCTTAATCAAAAGAAAATCGTTATGGCAAATCAGCTAATTCATTTTACCAATTTACAAGCGGATACTTCGCGCGCAGCACCACGTTCTTATTATGGGGTGCGTAACACTACTTTTCTTAAAGCACTTCATCAACGAGAAGAAGTAGCCCAAGAAGCCTTGAACAGCAGCATAATTCCTTTGAGGGATTGCCTCTTCATAAAAAAGAGGACACGTTTCCAGCGGGTCAAATTTGAAGATATTCTCTGGGTACAAGCACAAGGCAACTATGCGCTGATACAAACTTCTTCGGAGAGTTTTGTAAACTGTTTAAAACTTTGGCAGGTTGCTCGAATGCTTTGTAAAGAGATGTTCGTTCGTGTACATCGTTCGTACATCGTTAACTTAGCGTATATCACAGCACTGGAAGGCAACATGCTCTATATAGATACGCATCGTATTCCTATAGGAAAAACCTACCGAGAAGCGGTACTGAAACACTTCCATATGGTGCATTAAAAAAAACGACCTCTACACGGTAGAGATCGTTTCTAGTTGACCCAACAGGAGAGAAAGCTTGATGACTTTTGGGTCTTTATTGCGACTTTCTAGTCGTTGTTGAAGTGACAGTTGTTCTTCAGTCTATTGATGTCGACTGTTTTTTTATGCCCTTTTCGTTTTTGATTACATTACAAATCAACACATAAAAGAAGCCTTTCCCTACTCAATTGTATGAGAGGTAAGGAATAGTTTGCCAAACAATAAAAGCGCCTGACTAATGAAATTACTTATAAGTGAATATTACTATCGATCGTACCAAGTACGTTTTCTATCTAACTTGAGGTCACGCAGCGTACCTGCTCTTACATTGATGGTGAAGGTATACGACTGAAACTGCCCGAAAGGCTGCCAGAAAAAGCGCATCTCCCAACAGTGTAAATCTCTAAACAAATTAATCTGCGTAGCAGTAAGTTGTTGATTTTCAAAATCGTAACTTGAATTAAAGCCTACTCTCCACTTAGGTGTTAAGCTCACATCTCCTGAAAAAGAAAGGGTATGTTGTAAACGCCTACTAGGAAAGCGGTTATAACTAGCCGAATAATTGACACTCAGTGTCCAAGGAATATCAAAATCTACATAGAGATCTGGGTTTTCTTGGGTAGTTCGTGTAGCCCTTACTTCATCTATTGGGTTAGCGGTAGGGTCTAGTAAGTTGGGATTGGTATTTAGTAAGTTTTGTTGTTGAATATCTGTGTTGTCAGACTCGTCCTGCTTTCCTTTCAAGATATCAGGGCTCAAGCTAGTACTGAGAGTTAAGGTTCCAGTCGTCAACGTACCGATACTTCGTCCACTTTGCCAAGCAAAAAGATTAACTCTTCTGAAATTTCCTGTTTCAAGATCTTGCTCATAGGTATAAGGGTCTAGTGTACCACGTACATTGATATCCAAGAAAGGTTGTATACGAGTACGGGCAGTAAGGGCAATATTGGCCAAGTTGAAAGAATCAGCCAAAATGTTGTAACTACTATTAGCAGAAAACTCATCGAGTATCATCACCTTTTTATCCTGCGAAGCAGTATCACTTTTGGGATTTAGCTTTGCTTCCAGCGTGTTCCTTACACCAAAAGTAATATTCCCAGAAGGGCCACCCCCTACAACCCCTCTATAGCGTGGTAAGTCTCTCGTTAAAGGACGAAATACCGCGCTTTCGTTACCATTAGTATCCACGCCTACTACCTCTCTTCTGACGCCTACTTGTACATCTTGTTGGTAAAAGTTATAGCGGGCTTGGGTAAAGTCTGGCGAGTAAGAAAACCCTACACTAGGCTGAATAAGGTGCCTGATAGCCTTTAAGCGGCCTTTCCCTCTAAACTGAAAAATACCAAAAATATTGGTAGAAAGGTTTGTACCAAAGCTGTAGCGATAGCTAGTGCCTAGTTGCCTGACTGTGTCTATATTTACCGCCCCTGGATTTGGATCATTTACACTTCCAGAAGGTACCCACTCATAGTCATATCGTTCTGTATGAAAAGCTTGGTTAAAGTTAAAATTAAGCGTTCCGTTTAAATACCTTAATAATTTATAAGGAGCAGAGATAGGAATACTATGATTAAGGTTATACTCTGCATTCGCTATAAAAAGGGCAAGATTGTCGGTATTGAAGGCATAAATACTATCTTCTGCAAACTCGGTAGTAGCAAAGCCAGCCCCTCTGGTTCCCTGTACAAGATTAGAGATATTTACCGAGGCATTGGCATTGTAAGCAACACTAATGTTAGGAATGAATCCAGTAGTATTCCCTCCTCTTCTACGGAAGGGAAATATACGGTTCATACTAAAATTAAAGTCTGGCAGGGTAATATTGACAAGATTGGTTCTCGTCTCTTGGTTATGATTACCACTTAAAGTCATACTAAAAGGCGTACCCTTGAAAGTTTTTGCATAAGATACGGTAGATCGAAATGTACTGCTCAACTGATTTTGTAACTCAAAAGAACTAGTACGATTAAATGAGTTGGCTCCCGCACTTACACTCGCAGAAAAGCGCCCTGTACCTCTTGCTCTAGGTGTATGCGACCAGTTGATCCAAAATTGGCGTATTCTGGTACGTTCTAGCTCGCCTTCCTGCTCTGGGTCGAAGCGGGTATTGTAAGAGAGATTAGCAAAACCTGTGTAATAATAACGTTTGGCATAATTAGAGGCTAGATTGATTCCCCAATTACCATATGTATATACTTCCCCCAATGCCTTCAGATCAACGTGGTCGTTAATGGCCCAATAGTACCCGCCATTGCGTAAGAAGAAGCCTTCATTTCTAGACTCTCCATAGACAGGAACGATGATCCCAGAAGCTTTTCGGTTAGGTTTTGGAAATATACCGAACGCAAATCCGAGCGGAGTAGGTGTATCAGCAATCTCTAGGTTGAAGGGCCCTGCAATGACATTTTGATTTTTAGTTAGCTTAATTTTTCTAGCTCTAATCCGAAAGTGTGGGTGCTCAAGGTTACAAGTAGTATAGTAGCCATCATCTAGGTAGAATTCGTTTTCCGGGCTTTTCTTCACCCTATTGCCACCAATATACCCTTCTCCCTGTTGGGTGACAATGCCACTCATAATCCCTCGCTGGCTGTTCATATTATAGTCGATAGAATCCGCCAGTATTTTGTCACCGTCTTCCGTGAGTAAGGGCTTCCCCACTACTTGGCCAGCCGTGTCTAGCTTAGGGCGCGCCTTTACAATGTTATTGTCCATGTCCATATTAATCTCGGCTGCCTCCAAGCGTGTCTGCCCATAATCTACTTGCGCTTCCTCATATAGAAACCCCCGCTTATTTTTCATATCAAGAATAACAGAGTCTTTGGCATGGAAAATGATAGTTGTCTTAATATCACTTTTATTAACATCTTTGGTGTTAACTACAGTGTCTGTACGAATAGTGTCTTGGGATATTTTCAAACTATCTACTTGACCATAGCTCGCAAAAGATATACATAAGAAACTCACCCAAAGCTTTATAAAGTTGAAAATAGCCGGTGTTTTCTTCTGATTTATCAAAATAATTTTCAATTTTGTGTAGTACAAAACACAAAGGTTAACAGTATGAAGTCAATTTGATAGTGCTAATGAAAAGAAATTTGTTCAAAACAACACTTCTTTTAACAGTTTTTATGATAACTAGCTCTTTCCTAGGAGGCGAAGTTAACAAAAATTACCAATACAAGGTGAAAACTATCGTGATTGATGCAGGCCACGGAGGGAAAGATCCTGGAACACTAGGAAGTAACACCAAAGAAAAAGATATTGCTTTGGCAGTAGCCTTAGAGCTTGGTAAAACCATTAATAAATATTTACCAGACGTAAAAGTTGTTTATACACGTACTACAGATGAATTTGTGGAGCTGTACAAACGTGCTGAGTTAGCTAACAGAAGTAAAGCAGATATATTTATTTCTATCCATTGTAATTCTGTCAACGCCAGCCCTGCTAAGAAGCAGACTATCTACGGTACAGAAGTTTATGTAATGGGCCAACACGTTTCTGAAGAGAACTTATCAGTAGCACGAAGAGAAAATAAAGCAATTCTTTTAGAGGAAGGTTATCAACAGAACTACCAAGGCTTTGATCCTAATTCTACAGAAGGATACATTATGCTTGCCTTGATGCAAAGCGCTTATTTAGAAAATAGCTTAAAACTAGCCGAAAAAATAGACCAGCAATTTAGTACACGCGCCAAACGTAAAAGCCGAGGTATCAAACAAGCCGGTTTTGTAGTACTTAAACAATCAACATCCGCCAGCGTATTAGTAGAGATAGGTTTTATTTCTAATTTAGCAGAAGAGAAGTACCTCAACGATGGTTGGGGACAAACCGTGATCGCTTCTGCACTTTTCAGAGCTATTCGCGACTACAAAAAAGAAATAGAATCTATCGGTAACGATTAAACAATATGAAAATATCTAAAGAATTTAGAGTAGGTGTAATAGCACTCGGTTCCATGGTAATCCTTTATTTTGGATTTAACTTTTTGAAAGGTTCCGATTTTCTCAGTTCCACCAATTATTATTATGCCACTTATCCTGACATTGGTGGCTTGACCATCTCCAATCCTGTCAAAATCAACGGCTATGTAGTGGGGCGTGTTAAAGAAATTGACTTGATGGCAGAAAAGGCCAATCAGATTAGAATAAAAATGGAGATCGACGATGAACTAGCTGTTACAGAAGGTACCAAAGCACTACTAAAAGACGATGGGCTTTTGGGAAGTAAAATGGTTGAATTGCAGATAGGTAAATCTAACAAAACCCTAGAAAGTGGTGCAGAACTGGCTTCTGCCCTAGAAGAAAATATGGTAGCTGAGCTTCAAAGTTATATCCCAGAGCTTAAAGAGCAGCTTGACACCACCCTTTTTCAACTCAATGCGTTGTTGAAAGACTTTAATGGTGTAGGAGGTAAAGTGGGCAACTTACTCGATACTTACAATAGCGTAGGGGTGGGTTTGAAAGGTACCTTAGATGATAATCGCCAAGGTCTAACGGCAACAGTTGGTAATCTCAGATCGCTCTCTGCCTCTTTGAGTAAAATGGGCAAAGAGTTTGAGCCTGTTGTAGGAAAGATGAATGCTTTTGCTGATTCACTCAGTACTTTAGAGCTAAAACAAACGGTAGCCAATGCGAATCAGTCGATTGCACAACTTCAAGGTGTACTTAAGAAAGTTGATGATGGAGAGGGGACCTTAGGAGCCCTCGTCAATGACGACTCTCTGTACAATAACCTCAACGCTCTTTCCATTGACTTAGATAAGTTACTGATAGATTTACGTAAGAATCCGAAGCGTTATGTGAAAATATCAGTGTTTTAATAGACTTACTTAAAAATAATTCGTACATATAGTTGACTCCTTGCAACTTTTGGATAAGTTGCAGGGTCCAATAAGTAGTGTGGCCATCAAATAAAAATATTTCAGACACACCATGGTTTACAACGAAGAACGCGTATTAAAAGGATGTTGCAAGGGCAAAAGTACCGCTCAGCGACAGCTCTATGAGCATTTTGCTCCTAAAATGCTTGTGGTATCATTACGCTATACTTCTGGTAGACTAGAGGCGGAAGATGTGTTACAAGAAGCTTTTATTAAGGTGTTCGATAAGATTCCACAGTTCAGAAAGGAGTGTCCTTTAGAGGCTTGGATTAAAAGAATCGTTATCAATACCGCACTCAAACAGAACCGTAGCAAATTGTATCTTTACCCTGCTATTGATATTGATGATCTACAAGAGCAAAAAGCCAGCGAATGGAGTGTTAACCAGTATAGCTGGGAAGAGCTGCTAGCCATGATACAGCAGCTAGCACCTCGCTACCGAGCCGTCTTTAACCTCTATGCCATTGAAGGATATCAACACAAGGAAATAGCAGAGATGCTTAATATTACGGAGGGTACTTCTAAGTCCCAGTATGCTAGGGCTAAAATACTACTTCGTGAGATGCTACAGAAAGAGGAGGATTCAGCTTATGGACGAGCATTACAAAACTAATTTTGAATCGGCGTGGCAAAAAGCTTTCGAGAAAGCAGAAGAGCCACCTGCCGATACCCTTTGGGATAAGCTAGACGCTCACCTGACCCAAGAAAGAGAGAGTGCTGCTTATCGTCGTAAGCTACTATTGTATAAGTATATAGCAATAGCTTCCAGCTTCTTAGTGTTGGTATGTGTTTCCATTATTTTCTCTATTTATCCCCACCAAGAACAGCCTATTGACCTTGCTCAAGTAGAAGCACTTGAAGACAATAATGAGGTTATCGAGCTTCCTACTACCGTAGAGCCTACCGCTCGCGAAGCTATACAGCTTGAGCTTGATCAGGAAAACACTAATATTGTTGCGGTAATCAACTATCGTCCTACTGATATAAGAAAATATATTGAGGCAAAGCCGATTGCTATCCCTACGAAAAATGACGCTTCTCTTCCTCCTGATTTTACCGAACTATCTAAAAAAGAGGCACAATTCGCTCATACACCACTACAATCGCTTTATCGTAGTCATTTGGATAGTAGCCTGTTAGGTATTGAAGATGTACTTGCACAATCAGCGCCAACCGAAAATAATAACAAAAATAGTAGAGGTATTCAGGTAGGTGTAAATTTTGCACCTATGGCATTCAACCCTAACTTTCAAGTAAGTACAAGTAATATTTCTACTCCAGTATTATCTAATCAAGGTACTAGAGTAGTAGACGCTAGTACTGAAATCAATAACGAGTTAGAAAATAATGTCACGCCTGCTTTTTCTTATCAAACAGGATTACAGATAGGAACAAAAATATCAAATAGAGTATTATTGCAAACTGGCTTTACGTATGGTCAGTATACGTCGGCCATTGAAACGAATAACTTTATTTACACCTCGGGTAATGAAAGAACGCCTAGTTTCTTCAGCCTTATTGATGAAAACCATAACCGTTCTATTCAGTTATCTCAGACCAGTAGTAACTTTACTGCTAGAGAAAGTGACTATACTTCTCCGTCAGCCGTAGTGTATAATACCTATTCTTATCTAGGAATTCCTATTAAGATAGGTTATCAACTTCAACATAATCGCTGGGGTTACACATTATCTACAGGTATATCACCTCACTTCCTATTACGGAATATATTAAGTAGTTCAGAAGCAAATATTAGTACGCTGGACATCGGTACTGATGACGCAAGTATATATCGTAACGTTTATGTGAATGGACTATTGGCGTTCGAGATAAACTATCAACTCTTAGAAAAGTGTGGGATCGCTATAGAACCCATCTACCAACAAGCGTTGATGTCAAGTACAAGAAATAATATGGCAGTTCAAAGTACACCACAAGCTTTTGGTGTAAACTTGGGTGCTCGTTATATTTTCTAGTACTTTCCTTCTCCTCTATATATTATATTTACTCTTTATTAGGTAGCAACTTAATGCCTAACTCTTGTATCTGCGAAGGGTCGATGGTAGCGGGTGATTCGATCATTACATCTCTTCCGCTATTGTTTTTAGGAAAAGCGATAAAGTCACGGATAGAATCGACCCCACTCAATACAGCACACAGCCTGTCAAAACCAAAAGCAATACCTCCATGTGGTGGCGCGCCATACTTAAACGCATTCATTAGAAAACCAAACTGCGCTTCGGCTTCTTCTTGAGAAAAACCAAGTAATTCGAACAAACGCGCTTGTAATGTCTCATCAGCAATACGAATAGACCCCCCTCCTATTTCCACTCCATTGATTACCATATCGTAGGCATTTGCTTTTACCTTGGCGGGTTCGCTTGCTAGCAAACCAATATCTTCTGGTTTAGGTGAAGTAAAAGGATGGTGCATGGCATGCCAGCGCTGAGTCTCCTCATCAAACTCTAGCAAAGGGAAGTCTACTACCCACAAACAAGAAAATTGCTGCTTATCCCTAAGTCCTAACTGACTGCCTACCTCTAGGCGAAGTTCATTCAACTGCTTACGTACTTGTTGGGTTTTTCCAGAAAGTATTAGTAATAAATCTCCAGGTTGTGCATCCATCGCATCTGCCCATTGTTTTAGGTCTTCTGGTGCATAAAATTTATCTACAGACGACTTAAAGGTGCTGTCTGTGTTATATTTTACGTAAATCAACCCTTTTGCTCCAATTTGAGGTCGCTTTACAAAATCTGTTAGTGTATCCAATTGCTTTCTGGAGTAACTAGCCGCTCCTTTTGCACAAATTCCTACTACTAGTTCGGCTTCATCCAATACTTTAAAGCCTTTTGCTGAGGTAAGGTCTCTTTCTGTATTTTTTAGCTCTACAAACTTCATATCAAAACGCGTATCAGGCTTGTCTGAGCCGTAGTACTTCATTGCTTCTGCATAATGCATCCGTGGGAAATCGGCTACTTCTATACCTTTTATTTCTTTAAAAAGGTATTTTACAAGCCCTTCAAAAGTCTGTAATACATCTTCTTGTTCTACAAAAGACATCTCACAGTCTATTTGTGTGAACTCTGGCTGACGATCTGCTCGTAAGTCTTCATCTCTGAAGCATTTTACAATTTGGTAGTAGCGGTCGAAGCCTGCTACCATCAATAATTGCTTAAAGGTTTGTGGTGATTGAGGCAGCGCATAGAACTGTCCCAGATTCATTCTAGAGGGAACCAAAAAATCTCTAGCCCCCTCTGGCGTAGATTTAATGAGTACTGGCGTCTCTACTTCTATAAAAGCCAACTGATCCAGGTAGTCGCGTGTAGCTTTTGCCAATCGATGGCGAAGGATGAGGTTTTGCCGTATAAGATTTCGTCTTAAATCGAGGTAGCGAAATTTCATGCGTAAATCATCGCCTCCGTCTGTTTCGTCTTCTATTTTAAAGGGTGGTAAGGCTGCTTTATTGAGTACCTGTAAATTGGTAACGCTTACCTCTATGTTTCCGGTAGGTATTTTATCATTTTTAGCAGCTCTTTCATTCACCGTGCCGACTGCTTGTATGACAAACTCTCTTCCTAAAGTACGTGCTAAATCGATAAGTGTAGTAGGCGTTTTTCCCTCTTCCATTACCAATTGTGTGATACCATAGCGATCACGTAAATCTATCCAGATAATCTTTCCTTTATCTCTAACCGTTTGTACCCAGCCTGATAAGGTGACTTTTTCGTTAAGATGATCGAGGCGTAATTCGCCACAGGTATGCGTTCTGAGCATTTGCTATATGGTATTTTAGTTGAAAAACAGGATTGTAAAGTTAGGGGCAAGTAGGGGGATTTAAAAGAAGTTTTTCAGTTTTTACTGTTTATTTCTCTAGGGTAGAGTGTGGTATTAAATAATAGGTGTATTATCTGTGTAGGTCATTTCTACTCCTAATGAACGCAAGTAAGTATCTGTGATACCTAGGTGATGATGCCTGCACTGCCGCTGTATGTATTGCAAGCTACAGCCATTTTGGTAATGCATCAAGACGCCTGTATGTCTGATCAAATACATATAATAGCGACTCGGTAGGCCAATTTCTTTCACAATATCTTTAAATGTTTTTCGAAAAGTAGCACGCCGTCGTGAGAAAATAGCTTTTTCAGGATTTTTTTCTAATAAAGCTGTTTCTTTAAATATTGTTATCAGTCGATCGGGTATTGTTATGTGGGTAAGTTTTTTCTTCGTATCATACAGATGAAGTTGCTGCTCTGTAATATCTATTTGTTTTACTTTTAGCTGATCCAGCTCGATAGGTTTTACAAATAAATAGAACAAGCAGACATAGTATACATAAGCTTCTTGGTCTAATTGTTTAGCCTGATCCAAGATACGGGTTAAATCTTCAGCAGGTATAACTTCAGTTGCTTTAGTATCAGTCGCTAATAAAGCAATTCCTTTACAAGGATTTTTCTCCAGCCAGCCACTTGCTCTCATATCCTCAAAGCGTGCTCTCAGGTATTTAAGGTGATTGTTTCGGGTAATGTTCTTTACCCCCTTTTTTTGGCTTAGGTAGTCAAGATAAGCCATCAAAAAAGATTTATCAATTGATTGTACACTTATATCACTGAGTGCTTTCTGGCTAATGTAAGAGAGAAAGCTATTGAGAATGCCATTAGCAAAATGTTGTGTTGTATATTTTGTATGAGACTGGTGTGACGTTACTACTTCTATCAAAGCCTCTTGAATGGAACGTCTTTTGGTTTTTAAAGCGTCTTGCTGATTACGCTTTTGTATGTAATAACCAGCCGTTAGCAACTCATTAATGTAAGCGATTCTTTGTGCTATCCATTTTGTCTGCTCTTCTTTTGCCAAGGTGGCAGGTACTTCACGTCTTATGCGCTGTGTCTTTCCTGTTGTCTCATTATATACATAGAACTTAATGTATATACGCTTGCCTGCTACTAACTTAGCAAGTTGGTAAGGTACGTTCTTGTGGTTGTCTTCGTTTCCTCTGTTAGATAGCTTAATCTTTCCCATGATAGTAGGTTGACGCAGATAGTGACACAAAATAAAAAAAGCAGCTTTATTATGCAAATAAAGCTGCTTTTGTGGAGTCGGAGAGATTCGAACTCTCGTCCAGGCAAGGCTGACAAATACCCACTACACGTTTAGTTTCGTTTCTATTTTCGAGCGTACACAAGCTACGAAACGAAGCTCATTGCACACCTTAGTTACTTAGTTTCGCCATTGAGTCGCAACCTTCTCTTTGGCTAGCTCCGAGAGTTGATACTCATATTGCTTACTACGACAGAGCAGGGGCAGTAAGCAGAGTACTAGCTAGTTAATCCTTGATTAAGCGGCTAGGGCGTAGTTAGTTTCGCCAATTATTATTGTGAAACGAGATTTACGGGATAGTTTCATTACCCGACGTGCAAGCATGTGCCTAACGCGTGCTGTCAAAACCAGTCGACCCCAATATCAAAGAACGTAAAACTACTATGTACAAAAATAGTGCTAATCTACTCAATTAACATTAATACACTATCACCCCCTACTTGTAAACTTATACTCAACAAAAATGCCCAAAAGGCAGAGGCCACTAGCATTACTAACCAAAGTTTCTTTTTATCCCGCTCAAAAGACACTGCCAAGATAGAACCTACTATAGGACTGAATAATACAGGAGTAAGAAAGCAAATACCATAGATTCCAAAGCCCTTCCATACACGTACAATAAAGCGATTTCTTCTCGTAAAAACTCGCCTGCGCCTACCTGAACCACGCCTTTTATGTACCAGATAGTCTCTGATTTGCTCTCCTATATAAGAGATCGTTATCAGTGTGGTCATCATACCTGCTACCGTTAGTAAAGCGTTTTCTAGCCACCCTAAACCTGCTAAATAACCCGTGATAGGCGCTACGACGAACTTAGTAGTAGCCCACAGATAAACAAGTATATATTTCCACCATAGCCCCATGTAGATTGCTTTTAAGTTGTGCAACAATATGAAATAGTAAGAGGAATACCTAGTAGAATTTAACAATCAATCTTACAAGGAGGTTTTCTGAAAAAATATAGGCATGAAATTTACACAAGCACAAATTCTAGACTTTGAGTCGCTTTATAGGCGTAATTTTATGAATAGTATTACGGGGGTGAAAAGTGCAGGGCTTATTGGTACTGTCAGCACAAAGCAGCAAACCAACTTGGCTATTTTTAACTCTTTTGTACACATAGGTGCAACGCCTCCACACATTGGCTTTGTAATGCGTCCCACTACAGTAGACAGACATAACATTGACACTATTCAGTCGCAAGGATTTTATACCATTAATCACGTTCACACCGCCATCATTGAGCAAGCCCACCAAACCTCGGCTAAATACGATAGCGCTACTTCTGAATTTGAGGCTTGCGGCTTCACACCTGCCTTCAAAACGCCTTTTACTGCTCCTTATGTGAAAGAAGCCACCATTCAATTAGGACTCTCCTTTGTAGAAAGCATTCATATCAAGTCCAATGATGTACACTTAGTTATAGGTGAGGTAAAAGAAGTCTATGTGGAAGAAAAATACATCCAAGCAGATGGCTTCATAGATTTAGCCCAGGCAGCAACGGTGGGAATAGGAGGCTTAGATGCCTATTATAAAATTACACCACTGGCTCGATTTGCATATGCACGCCCTGATCAACCTGTAAAACCTTTAGAAAATTAATTTTCACCGATTGGTAGTTTTTCACCTGCTTTCACCGCAAAATCTAGGTGATTCTCTCTAGGGGGAATGGGACATACATAATTAATATTGTAGACACAAGAAGGATTGAAGGCGAGATTGAAATCTACCACCATTTCTGTTTCTTCTTTTTTTTCTAAGTTAAGATAGCGCCCTCCTTCATAAGTGCCTTGCCCATTGGTAGCATCGGTAAAGGGAATAAAGAGTGTATTGGGGTCTTCAGCCGTGTTAAAAGCCAGTAGTTTATACGTTTCATTATTCCACTTAAAAGATAAATAAGCGTAGGCCGTAAATTTCACAGTGCTGCTGTCCGTTCTATTGATTGTATAGAGTTGTTTGGAGGTGGTCTTCTCTACTGTTGCTTTTAATCGAAAATTAGGATCAGGCTTGTAGTAGCTTAGTCCTTCAAACTCCTCTAAATTTTCGATGGGTGACTGGTCAGAAAGCTTCATTTCTTTTTCACGTTCTTCTCTAGCTTTTAATAAGTTTTCTGAATAGTTCTGCTCCGTTTTTTTATCAGTAAGCGCATAAAAAAAGATAATTACGACAGTAGCTGTAATGCCTAAAAAGAAAATATGCTGTGGTTTCATACACACATAACTTCAAAATGACTGAATCCGTTTATAAGCACTTCCTACATTTTGTATAATATCTGAGGCGATGAGTGCTTCCTCACCATAAGAATGAGCAGCAATGTCTCCTGCCAGTCCGTGTAGGTACACCCCCAGTCGGCTTGCCTCCAACGGTGCGTAGCCTTGCGCCAGTAAACCTGTAAGCATACCTGTAAGTACATCACCACTGCCTGCGGTGGCCATTCCAGCGTTACCTGTTGTATTAAAGTAAATTTGTCCTTCAGGATGGGCAATGGCCGTATGGTGCCCTTTTAACACTACGATTACTTGATAGCTTTTACAGAAAGCCCTTAACAAATGGAACCGCTCCCAATCGTCAGAAGAGGTTTGTACTAATCGCTCAAACTCTTTAGGATGAGGGGTAAGAATACTGTAAGGCGGTACTTTATCCATCAAATAAGGATGGCGTGCTAGTAGGTTGAGCGCATCGGCATCAATTACCAAAGGGGATCGATAAACCGTCAGTAACGCTTCTAAAGCCTCTAAGCTCTTCTCATGTGTTCCTAGTCCAGAACCTACCCCAATGGTTTTATAGCCGTTCACAGAAGGAATTTCTGAAAATACTTTTTCATGACGATCTACGTGTACCATCGCTTCAATAACAGTACTTTGTAAAATAGTATAAGCACACTGAGGGACATGAACAGTTAGCAACCCTACCCCTACTCGTAAACAAGCCTGTGCATTGAGTATCACAGCGCCTACCTTACCATAACTCCCTCCAATAAGGAGTGCGTGACCAAAGGTGCCTTTATGCGTATGTTGTTTTCTGGGTTGATAAATGCGTTTGATATCCTCTATAGTAGTATAGAAATAGGTGGTTGTGGCCTTTTCTAGAAAAGAGGTGTGCAAACCAATCTCTACGAGGTATAGTTTTCCTGTAAAAAGCGCATTGTTCGGTTGTAAATGTGCCAATTTAGGCATTTGGAAACTAACCGTGCTGTTTGGTTTCACCACTATGGGAGAGAGAGTAGCCTGATCAGCTTGCAAGCCAGAAGCAATATCTACAGCTACCACCATTGCCTTACTTTCGTTGATTTGCTGCACTACTTCCTTAGCAATGCCTGTTATTTCACGCGATAGCCCTGTACCGAATAGTGCATCAATCACACAGTCTTCTTCCTCTATAGAGGGAATGTCGGTATCTTGCCTTACATCATTTATCTGGGCTATGCGTGCAAGTCTTTCGTAGTTGACGTCAAAGTCTTTCGATGTTTTATCAGTATAACGCACCACAAACACCTCTACTTCATATCCTTGGTTAGATAGTAAACGGGCAATCGCTAGGCCATCTCCTCCATTGTTTCCTGTACCACAAAATACTTTTATGAGCCTTTTAGTGTCTATCTGTATCTCTTCTATAAAGCAAGTAACAAAAGCGTTTGAAGCTCTTTCCATCAAATCGATGGAAGCAATAGGCTCATGGGTAATCGTATACTGATCAAGTTCTCTAATTTGTGTGGCCAACAGAATTTTCATGAGGTTTTTTGTTGTTTCTCTTGGTATCTACAAAATGTACGTAACTTACATTTTGTGCAAGCGGGACTACGCGCTGTACAGGTGTAGCGTCCGTGAAGAATAAGCCAGTGATGTGCTTTCGCTACTAAATCTTCAGGTAGGTATTTCAAGAGCTGCTTTTCTACTTCAAGGGGTGTTTTTGCATTTTGGTTTACCAATCCTATCCTTTTGGATACCCGAAAAACGTGTGTGTCTACCGCCATAGTGGGCTGATCATAAAGAACCGATAAGATTACGTTCGCTGTCTTTCGACCGACACCAGGGAGTTCAATCAGTTGTTCTCTAGTATCAGGCACTTTCCCATTATGCTTTTCTACTAACAACTGCGCCATGCCTATTAGATGCTTTGTCTTGTTGTTTGGATAAGAAATACTCTTAATATAAGGATGTAACTCATCAAAAGTAGCTTTTGCCATGGCTGCTGGTGTGGGAAAAGCCTCAAAGAGAACTGGCGTTACTTGATTTACACGTTTGTCGGTACATTGTGCACTTAAGATGACGGCCACTAAAAGCTGAAAATCATTTTCATAGGTAAGCTCCGTTTCTGCTACAGGCAAATGCACAGTAAAGTACCGAATAAGATTTTGGTAACGCTCCTTACGAGTCATACAGGTTCTTTTGAGTAATGGTGTTAAAATACACTTAAAAGGCTAATTATTAAAAAATACCTTACAGAAAAGTTCTGCAAGGTATATGATACCTAAAATTTACATCTCTTCAATTATGATGATTGGCAAGTTTGTAAGTACTCCCCTAACTGTAAATGATGTCTTTCAGCTTCTTTACGTAGATTGATGAGTGCGTATCGCATTCGTCCCAAGGCCGTATTGATGCTCACATTCGTAGCTTGTGCGATCTCTTGAAAACTCATTGAGTAATAATGGCGCATCATAAGCACCTCCTTCTGTTTTTCAGGTAAAGTTTGGATAAGGTTTCTTAGCTTTTGGTGTACTTCCTTTCTAATCTGAGCAGCTTCTATAGAAGCTTCAGAGAAGTCTAGGCTATTCGTAACCTGCTTATTATCTTCCAGCTCGGTAGTAGGATACCTTCTATCTTTTCGAAAACAATCTATTGCCAGATTATGAGCAATACGGGCAATCCAAGGGAAAAACTTTCCTTCCTCATTGTAGCGACCTTGTTTTATTTTGGTAATGGCTTTAATAAGTGTCTCTTGTAGAATATCTTTCGCCTCATCTTCGTCTTTCACAATTTGGTTGATAATCCCTAAAATTTTCCCTCTATGCTTCTCTATCAGCTCTTCCAGCGCTCTTTCATTGCCCGAAGCATACATAGCTACCAATGCGCTGTCATTTAAAATGGGGTTGACCATATTTTATACTTAATTAAATACTGGACTAAGAAATAACAAAATCGTTCCAAAGACCAAATACCATTAGGTATAGTAGCCATATACCCTTATTTTCTATTTGAGATGTATGAAATAGTTTTTTTGTAAGAATAGAAGTTTACTAGTAAGTGTTCGCAATCGTTCATAAAACGAACGGTTATGAACACCTATCACTAATTCAATATAAAATATGACTATACCTATAAAATATAGATTTCTGACCCATTGTTTGTATAATCCAATTTATTGTACTACCTTTGTAATCCTTCATATCGCGGGATGGAGCAGTTGGTAGCTCGTCGGGCTCATAACCCGAAGGTCGCAGGTTCGAGTCCTGCTCCCGCTACTACAGTTAACAAAAGCCATTTAGTATCGTATACTAAATGGCTTTTTCTTTCCTATTCCCCCTTGATACACTGTTTGATTTTTTTATAACTTGCGACAGAAAAAGTTGTACTGAATCAATTTAAACACGTAACATAATATGTCGATATTTCAAATCCCTACACCCAAAAATGAACCGGTGTATAGTTATGCGCCCCATACAAAAGAGCGAAAGGCTTTGGAGGAAGCACTTACACTACTTAAAAAACAAGCGTTAGATATTCCTATGTATATTGGTGGTGAAGAAGTACGTACCGAACAAAAAGTACGTATTGCTCCTCCCCACGAGTTAGATCATACCTTGGGGCACTATCATTTGGGAGGAAAAGAAGAAATAGAACAAGCAATTACTGCTGCCCTCAATGCCAAAGCTATGTGGGAGCAGATGCCTTGGGAGCAACGCGCTTCCATTTTCTTGAAAGCGGCTGACCTCATTGCTTATAAGTATCGCTACCTGCTCAATGCAGCTACTATGCTAGGACAGTCTAAGAGCGCCTATCAAGCAGAAATTGACGCTGCCTGCGAAATGATAGACTTTTTACGTTTTAACGTAAAGTACATGGAAGAAATTTATCACCAACAGCCACAATCTTCTCCAGCTTTGTGGAATCGCATGGAATATCGTCCTTTAGAAGGTTTTGTATTGGCTATTACGCCCTTTAATTTTACGGCCATCGCAGGTAATTTACCTACCTCTGCGGCGATGATGGGGAATGTTATTATTTGGAAGCCTGCCGAAACACAAATCTATTCTGCCCATTTTCTTATGCAGGCTTTTAGGGAAGCAGGCGTACCCGATGGTGTCATTAATTTGGTGTATGCAGATGGCCCTTTGCTGGGTAATATCGTTTTTAACCACGCTGACTTTGCTGGAATCCATTTTACAGGTGGAACCAAAACCTTTCAAACTATCTGGCAACTCATTGGAGAGAACATTCATAAATATAAATCTTATCCACGCATTGTAGGAGAAACAGGTGGTAAAGACTTTGTAGTTGCCCATAACTCTGCTCATAAAAAAGCACTTGCTACAGCGCTTGTACGGGGTGCTTTCGAATACCAAGGACAGAAATGTTCTGCGGCTTCTCGGGCGTATATTCCTGCTGATATCTGGGAAGAGGTAAAAGGTTACGTGTTGGAAGACCTTAAAAATATCAAGATGGGTTCTGTAGAGGATTTCAGTAATTTTGTCAATGCAGTGATTGATGAGAAATCCTACAATAAGATTACCCAATACATTGAAACAGCGAAGCAAGATACAAACGTAGAGATTATTGCGGGCGGTAATTTCGATAAATCAAAAGGTTACTTTATAGAACCTACCATTCTTCTGGTGAAAGACCCTATGTACGTGACGATGCAAGAAGAAATATTCGGGCCCGTATTAACTGTCTATGTTTATCAACCTGAGAATTTTGAAGAGACACTCACCCTAGTGAACCGCACCTCGCCCTATGCGCTCACAGGAGCTATTTTTGCCCAAGATCGTTATGCAATTACTTTAGCTTCTGAAAAACTAAAGCATGCAGCAGGTAACTTCTATATTAATGATAAACCTACAGGGGCAGTAGTAGGGCAGCAACCCTTTGGAGGTAGTCGTGCTTCTGGTACAAACGATAAGGCAGGTTCTTTCCTCAACTTAGTCCGCTGGACTTCTCCTAGAGCAATCAAGGAAAACTTAGTTCCTCCAGTAGACTTCCGCTATCCTTTTATGGACCTATCATAACACAACAAATGCTCTGCAAAAAAGAAGTACCTATATATTACCCATAACGGTACTTCTTTTTTACTTATATTTGGATATAATAACCTCGCACATTATATTTCTTATATAGAAAATATGCAGAATAAGCTGTGTAGATTTCTTCGATAAAGTAACTTTTGTATGCAAAGCATAAATACTTCTAAAAAGAAGAAAAACTTTTCTTTTAGTACAAGATCTATTAAAGCACGTATTATTGTTGGGATTACAATGGTTGGCTTGATCCTTCTACTTTCTGTATTGTTACTTACTTGGCGCCTCTCCAACATCTTAGAACATAATACCAGTATTTCTAATAATTACCAACCAGTTAAAATTTATGCTTTTGCTACTTCCCAATCACTCAATCAACTGGTAGCGGCACTACACGACAACGTCTACACAGAAGAGCAGAAAGTACCCTTTACGATTAACCAACGATTAGAGGCACTCTGGGAAGAACGCACCCTTATTTACTTCGATTCGCTTAGTACCGTAATAGAAAATAGAAATGAGCCCGAGTTACAGGTACTGTATGAAGCGATCAATGATCGTATAGAACGTTTGCGTACGCTTATTCCAGAAGCAATCGCCTACAATATAGAGGACAATAAGCAGTTTCTTAACCGATTTTATGTAGATAGCGTGCAGGTTGACAAAGCGTTAATTTCCTATAACGAAGAACTGGCCTATATTGTCTCCAATGACATCAGTAGGATACAAAAGGAAGTAAATGATTATACAGATGAGCTAGTGGCCTTCAATAATACAGCTATGGCTACGACAAAGCAACAACTAGCACAGGAGTATAGGGAGTTTGGTATATTAGAACTTTTCACGTTACTAGCTACTGGTTTACTCCTTGCGCTTGTAGCCTATAGGCTTATCCAGTTCGTTTTAAAAGATATTAAGAAGATTAGAGATTATACAAGAGAACTTGCTGCAGGTAACATTCCTTCTGCTACCTACACCCGTAGTCGAGAGTTGAATATAATTGCACGCCATCTCAATGAGGTAAGTAAAAACCTCAATCTTCTTAGTAAGTTTGCTGATAATGTAGGAAGAGGGGATTTTTCAGAAGAGCTTCATATTTTTAAAGGAGAAGGAAATTTCGGGGAAGCAATTCAAAATATGCGAGAAGGTTTGCTAAAAGTATCCAAAGAGGATGACATACGCTCTTGGAAAAACGAAGGCTTCGCGCAGTTCAACGACATTTTACGTAGAGGAAGTGGTAACTTAGAAAAGCTCTCTGATGAGTTAATTGCTAATCTCGTCAAGTATGTAGAGGCCAACCAAGGAGGTGTATTCCTGATTAATGATGAAACACCCAGTGATGAGCCTTTTCTAGAGCTTATTTCAAGTTATGCCTATAATAAGAAAAAATTTATAGAAAGACGTGTCGAAAAAGGACAAAGCCTTGTGGGAAGAGCTTGGCGCGAGGGAAAGACCATCTATATGACTGAGATTCCTAATGATTATATAGAGATTCGTACAGGGCTAGGTGGCGCTAACCCACGCTATTTGTTAATTGTACCTCTCAAGATTAACGAAGAAGTACAAGGCGTTATGGAGATTGCTTCTTTTAAAGCTTTTCTTCCCCATCAAAAAGAGTTCATAGAGCAAATTGCCGAAAATATCGCTTCTACGTTCCAAGGAACTAAAGTGAATCGCAAAACGCAGACATTATTGGAAGAGTCACAACGCATTACAATTCAAATGCGGGAGCAAGAGGAAGAGCTACGCCAAAACTTAGAAGAGCTACAAGCTACCCAAGAGGAGATGCAACGTACCCAAAGGGAAATCTCTGAGAAAGAGGGAAATATGCGGGCATTATTAGACAATGCATCAGATGCCATCTTGGCGTTTGATCATCAGTATAAAGTTATTGTGATTAACCAATCCATGAAACGTCTGTACGAGTCGATGGGGGTATACTTAGACTTAGGAAGAGTAATGGAAGACCCTTACCCTGGTCGTACCTACGAAGAGATGCAAAAAGAATTCAATAAGGCACTCTCAGGCGAGCGTTTTACTACGTACTCAGAAGTGATGCTAAAAGGAGAAATTCACTATTACGAAATCCTCTATAACCCTATGTATAACGAACGCCAACGCGTAATTGGCGCGTCACTTTTTATTACAGATGTTACACAACAGAAAACCATTGAAAATAGCCTTAAGATAAAGCAAGCTAATCTAGATTCACTCATCAATAATACAGAAGACTCTATTGTAGCCGCTGATAAGCACTATCGTATTTTAGTGTACAATGAAGTATATAAAAAGCGTCGTAAAGATTTTGAGGTGGAAGAAGGAAGTAATATTCTAGAGTTTATTCCTGAGCACATTAAAGATGAATGGAAAAAATACTATGACCGTACTTTGGAAGGAGAACGCTTCGATAAAGTAATCAAAAGAAAAGAGGGTAAAAAAACTACTTACCGACAGTATTCCTTCAATCCCATTCTAGATGAAAAAGAAGATATTATTGGCTTCTCCGTTTTCTCTAAAGATATTACCGAATCGAAGCTAGCGGAAGCTGAAAATCAAAAAATCATTCAGAACCTCTTTACAAAAGTAAGAGAATCACAGGAGCGTATTCTAGAGCTGGAAGAATCGCTTTCTACCAAATCAAGCTAAGCTATGAGATCAGGCGCATCTTTTTTTTGTGTGGTAGTGAGTAGTGTTTGCTTTTTGCTAGTTCAATGCCAAGCCACTTCAACACAAGAGAAGCAGCCCACATCCTTAGTAGATACCCTACCCGCCCAAGCAGCGCCTACTGTTATGTATGACTCTCTACAATCCTTTCAAACGCTCCAAATAGGAAAGCATTTGGTAGATATCGCCCTCCCCGAAGATAGCATTACTATCAAAGGGAATCTACTCATTTTACAAGGCTTTAATTTTCCCAAAGATGATTGGTGCAAGAAGTCTTCGCTGTGTAAAAAAGCACTGGCAAAGGGTTATGTACTCATTATGCCTGAAATGGGAAAAAGTGTTTATGCAACAAAACTATACCCAGAAACACGTGAAGATTGGCGCCATTACCCTACCAAAACTTGGCTGGTAGATACAGTATTTAGCCATTTACAAGAAAAGTACGGTTTACTTCTTTCTAGCCAGCAAAACTATATGATTGGCCTTTCTACAGGAGCAAGAGGCGTAGCCCTTGTGGCGTTAGATCACCCAACGCTTTTTACAGCTTGCGCAGCACTATCTGGTGATTATGATCCAATGCGTGTACCGAACGATCGCCTTATTACAGCTTACTATGGTACTTACGAGGCATTTCCAACGCGCTGGGCTCAAGTAGATAACGTAGTAGCAGAAATCGAGGAATGGCGCACTCCCATTTACTTAGGACACGGAAAGCGCGATAAGGTAGTCGCTTGGGAAGAAACCCAGTGGTTCTACGACCAACTTATCCAGCAAAATCCTACATTCCCCGTTAAACTTAGTTTACTAGAAGCGTATGGCCACGATTACACCTATTGGGACTTTGAGGTAAACCGTGTATTAGATTTTTTCGACACCATAAAGCCGTGAATTGATCATTGAACTGTAAAATTATCATACTTTGAACCTGTCTTCTTTCATTGCCAGAAAATATTTCTTCTCACGTAACGTCAAGCGTTTTATTAATTTCATCTCCATTATTTCTATGGTAGGCGTTGGTGTCGGAACGGCTGCACTCATCATTATTCTTTCAGTATTTAATGGTTTGAACGACCTTATTAGGCAACAATACAACCTTTATAATCCAGAAATAAAGATTATTCCTAGCAAAGGGAAAGTCTTTAAGATAAATACCACACTCCTAGATAAAATTCAGGCAGTAGAGGGTGTACAGATCATTACTGAAGTAATTGAAGATGACGCAGTGCTCAAGTATAGGAATGCACAGATGATCGGGAAGATTAAAGGTGTCTCAGACAGCTTTTTAGCGCAAAGTGGTATTCCTTCTGCCCTACTGGGTGGAGAATTTCAACTTCGCACGCGTAGTGCAGAAAGTGCTGTCGTAGGGATAGGAGTTGCTAGTATCCTCTCCCTTAATTTAGCAGATGTTTTTCCCTTAGAGGTTTGGTATCCGGAGCGTAAGCGTAAAGTCTCTATCTCCGAGCGTGATATTCGTAAAGAAAGTATTCGTATTGTAGGTGCTTACAGCATTGAATATGAACACGACCAAAAGTACGTTATCACACCGCTCTCTTTTGCCCAGCGCCTGATGGACTATGATAATGAACGCAGCGCTTTAGAGATAAAGGTGAGCGCTTCTTCACAAATCAATCGCGTTAAAAATGGCTTAATAGCAACACTGGGAGATCAATTCATTGTACAAAACCAAGAAGAACAACAAGCGGGTGTCTTCCGTGCTTTAAAGATAGAGAAGCTATTCGCTTATCTTATTCTTTCTTTTGTACTAGCCATGGCTTCTTTAAATACATTTTTTTCTCTTTCTATGCTCGCTTTAGAAAAAAAGAAAGACATTGCCATTCTGCTTTCTATGGGAGCAAGTCGTCAATTTATAAGACAAATATTCTTAAAAGAGGGTGCGCTTGTTACCTTTGTAGGGGCTAGCATTGGCTTATTACTAGGGGGAGGTATTGTTTGGATACAGCAAACCTTTGGCTTGGTACAGATGGGTATGCAGACCTCCATTGTAGAAGCTTATCCCGTAAAGCTTATCTGGACTGACTTCTTGTTTACAGGGCTCATTATTATAGGTATTACTTTAGCTATTGCCTATCTGCCTGCACAGCGTGCCACACAAAATGATATTAAGAAACATCTTTGAAAAAGTTATTGTTGACTAGTATATGCGTAAAAAGCGATTTCTACATAAAGTAGTATGCACTCATTGCGGAGAGCGTGTCCCTTGGCAGCACTCTTCTTATCGACATCCACTCATCCAACTATTTTTAGAAAAATACCCAACAGCTACCATACCTTTTTGGTGCGACACCTGTATGGAAGAGGAAGGCGTAATAGTAGCTGATTGGCAACGGCAGAAAGTGGATGGTGGTTTCAGTAGTGATGCTTTTTGTATTTTATATTATGTAGATGAGGTAAAAACCTGTGTTAGTTGTAAAGAAGAGTTCGTTTTTACAGCCAGTGAAAAGCAATTCTGGTATGAAGAAGCACAAATATTTATAGAGGTAAGCCCTAAAATGTGCCTTTCTTGCAGAAGGGAAGCAAAGAAAACAGGGCCTATCAGTCAGCAAATTGCGCTCTTACTTCAAGAGGTAGCTGAGCAGCCTTCTCGTGAAAAGTACTTACAGCTAGCCAGTCTTTACGAGGAACTAGGTAATAAAACCAAAGCAGGCCAATGTAAAGCAGACGCGAAACGCTACCCGTAATATGCCTATTCAAAAAATAGAAAGATGGAGATAGAATGATTATACAGGCCATTGATCTGACCAGAGAAATCATTTTCATCATTGATAAATACGTTCATAAGTCCGTGAGAGAAGCGTACCTCTGGTGCAAACTTGAACATAGGGAAAAAGTGTTCTAAGCCCAAGCCATACTCTAAAGCTACATCAAAACCGTCCGCTCGAATAAGGTTTTCTTCTTCTGCTTGGCGCGTAGCCAACGCCAAGGAAGGCTTTAGGCCAGCTACTAAGTAAACACGGCTATTCTTTCTACGTTGCGACTTAAATTTCAACATTAGTGGTAAGTCGATGATAGTAGACTCTATCAGTCTATCTTCTGCCTCACCAGTACTTACTTGTTTGAACTCAATAAGGCGTTCGTTAAAGCTTGCTGTGGGAGAAAAGCGTAGGTCAAAGTGGTTGGAGAGATTTAGGGTTGCTACCAAGCCTACTGAAAAACCTGCCGAAGTTTTAGGATTAATCACCACATCTGATTGTGCCGCATAAAAATCAGTCGTTTGTATACGGTAGTCGGTAAAGTTGAGCGCCATTAAAAAACCATAATGGATCAGGCGATCATCGTAATCAGGTAAGTTCATCATTCCTCTGCTTTGTGCAGAAAGGGTAGAAAGTGTGGTGATGTAAAGGAGAAACGCTATGCTAATTTTTCGCCCATGTAAATAGAACTGATGCCAAAAGTAAGAGGTAACCATTTTGTTTTGTCGAATCCGATTTTCGTGAGAATATCCGTAAATTGTTTACCGTCAGGAAACGCTTGTACAGACGCAGGCAAGTATGTATATGCACTGGTGTCTTTAGAAATAAGCTTTCCAATATTCGGTAAAATATTCTTAAAATAAAAGTTGTAAAGGTTTTTAAATGGAAATCTCGTTGGTTTGGAAAACTCTAGGACAACTACCGTACCATTAGGCCTTAATACACGATATATTTCGGCTAAGCCTTTCTCTAGGTTTTCGAAGTTTCTTACACCAAAAGCTACAATAACGGCATCAAAAGTGGCGGTTTCAAAAGGGAGATTTTCTGAGTCGCCGGTGTGTAATTCTACTTTATCCTCAAGCCGCTTCTCTTTGATCTTTTTACGCCCATAAGAGAGCATTCCTTCAGAAATATCTACCCCTATTACCTTATCAGGATTGAGCGCTAGCGCTTCTAAAGCAAAGTCACCTGTACCGGTTGCTACATCTAAGATTTGCTTGGGCTGCTTAGGTTTGAGGAGTCGAATGGCTTTTTTTCGCCAACTAATGTCAATCCCTAAGCTCAATAGATGATTGAGGAAATCGTATTTAGGCGAGATGTTGTCAAACATCTCTGCTACTTGCTCTTTTTTACTATTCGACTGGTTCTTGTAAGGCACTACTTCCATCGGCACTATTATAATTATTTTTTAATAAACTTAAGTGAAAATTATGAGTACTCAACACTTTGTATTTTATTTTTGTTAGGTAGGGAGTATTTTGTATCTTTAGTAAGCACTATTAATTGGTTCTTGACACATAACTTATGGATGAATATATCAGTATTGGATTACTTGTGGTAATAGGTCTTGTGCTTATCATTGTCGAGGTTCTCTTTGTACCAGGTACAACTTTCGTGGGTATTATCGGATTTATTTTAGGAAGTATAGGCATTTATCTAGGATTTCAGGAGAGCGTAGAAATAGGCTGGACAGTACTGGGCACCTCGGCAACTATATCTGGCTTGGCTTTCTATTTTAGCTTCAAGCGAGGGTTGTGGCGAAGATTCGCCCTCAATACGCAGCAAACAGGTAATGTGAGCCATCCTGAGATGCCTCTTTTGCAAGTGGGTGAAGTAGGTAAAACTGTTTCTGCCTTACGTCCTAGTGGTACAGCAGAGTTTAAGAATACGTTTGTACAAGTAAGAACGCTAGGAAATTTTGTCGATAATAATTCTCTTATTAAAATTATACAGATAGAAAAAAATAAAATATGGGTAGCCCCCATTTCAGAGGAAATAGAACCATAAACTTACCAAATCCTATAGACACTTTAACATTTTTAAATTTGTAACGTAACCCTATGAATAATATAGCTACACTTTCTTCTATACTTTTACAGATAGAAGGCATCGGAAGTTCAGTAGTAATACTTGTGATAGCAGGTATCATCGGCTTCTTTATCTTTCTTTATTTTGTACCTGTTAACCTATGGGTTACCGCCCTATTTTCGGGGGTTAGTATTGGGCTCTTCAATCTCGTGTTTATGCGTATTCGGCGAGTTCCTCCAAGGGTGATTGTCAATGAGCTAATTACTGCTAGTAAAGCAGGACTTAAAATTAGCTCCAACGACCTGGAAACGCACTATTTAGCCGGTGGTAACATCAGCTCTGTGATCAAAGCACTTATTTCTGCCGATAAAGCAGGTATTGAGCTTTCTTTTAAACAAGCAACGGCCATTGACTTAGCAGGCCGAGATGTGTTTGAAGCGGTACAGGTATCTGTAAACCCACGGGTGATCAACACACCCAATGTATCGGCTGTAGCGCAAGATGGTATTCAACTGATTGCTATTGCTCGCGTTACTGTAAAAGCAAACATTGCCCGTCTGGTAGGAGGGGCAGGTGAAGAAACCATTTTGGCACGTGTAGGAGAAGGTATTGTTACCTCAATTGGCTCTTCAAAAAACCACCAAGAAGTATTAGAAAATCCAGATAAAATCTCTAGGCTCGTTTTAAGTAAAGGGTTGGATGCAGGTACTGCTTTTGAAATTCTCTCTATCGACATTGCTGACATCGACGTAGGCGCTAATATTGGTGCAAAGCTCCAAACGGATAAAGCAGCGGCTGATTTAAAGGTAGCAGAAGCAAGGGCAGAAGAGCGACGAGCCATGGCGGTAGCACTTGAACAAGAGATGAAAGCCAAGACGCAAGAAGCACGTGCTAAAGTGATTGAAGCAGAAGCAGAAGTACCTAAAGCCATCTCAGAAGCCTTCAAATCGGGGAATCTAGGCATTATGGATTATTACAAGATGCAAAACATTATGGCTGATACCAAAATGCGAGATGCAATCGCCGATGATGATGAAATAGACCCTGAAGGTTAAAAAAAGTAGAAAACCTTACAGATCAAAACACCTAAAAAATAGTGTGCTTTTTAATTATGTATTTACTATCTTTACTACAACTTGCAGTAAGCAAAGGTGTAAATATTTAAACAGGAATTCCATTATTATCAAATAAGTAGCTCAAAACTTACAAGCTTTTATTCTGGTATCTAAATCTTCTTTTTAGTAAATATGGCTCAAAGCTCAGTTAGCGAAGCTATGACTAAAGGACAGTTAACAGTTGCTATCGCTGAAGAAAACACAAGTGTTTTACAGCAAATCAAGAAGCAATTTCTTGAGCAGGTAAAGCTATTGTTTTTTTCTAATTCCGACCTAACGGATATTAGTACACACCAAGTAGATTTCCTGTTTGTTTCTTACTCCCTACTAGAAAAATATCATAGTTACTTCTGGCAAATAAAAAAGGTAACACGCTGCCCAGTAATTGCTTATAGCTATGAAGACAGTAGCCAGAAGGCTGTAAAAGCGCTTAAATGGGGCGCTGATGACTACTGGCTTACAGAGGTAATTACATTTCGCCACTTGTCCGATCACTTAAGAAGTATTGATACTTACCAGAGCGACTTGCAACGTGTACAAGAAGAGAACTATACTTTACACGATACCATCGAAAGGTTTGCTGATCATATTCGCAAGCGCACCGAATATTTTATAGAAACTAACGAAGCACTTCAGAAAGAAATAGAGCTCCGCTCTATGCAGGAAAATACCCTAGAGCAAGTCATCCAACGCCTTACTTCTCATTTGGATAACTCTCCTTTAGCTGTAGTTGAGTGGGACAAGGAGTCTAACATTCTTCGGTGGTCGAAGCAGGCCGAACATATATTTGGTTGGCAAGCCGCTGAGGTACTTGGTAGAAAAATGCCCGTACAGCACTTTGCCCATCCTGATGACAAGGAATTAGTTAGAGAGCGTATAGAAAGGCTGTTTCAAAAAGAGGAAAAAAACAATGTTTCCTTTAACAGAAATATTACCAAAAGTGGTGAAGTAGTGTATTGTGAATGGTACAATACGGCGCTTTATAACGATAAAAGTGAAATAGATGTTGTACTTTCTATCGTCCATAACGTTACTTCTTTTAAGCTCTACGAGCAAGAATTACTCGCTTCTCAAGAACGCTTTGAGAAGCTCTCGCAAGCTTCTTTTGACGCGATCATTATTCACGACAATGGAATCTTTATAGATTGTAACCAGAAGTATTTAACGCTCTTTCAAAGAGACCTTGAGGAATGTATGGGCATTGATACATTCCAGTTCTTTACAAGAGCCTCTCGCGCTGTCATTAAGCAACACATGAGAGACGACTTCCAGCAACCTTATGAAGTAGTTGGTATCCGTAAAGACGGAACGCTTTTTCCAGTAGAGGCTGTTTCTAAGTCTATACACCATGATAATAAGAAGGTGTATCTGTGTGCCTTGAGAGATATTTCGCAGCGTAAAAAAGAAGAGCAAAAACTGATTGAGAGTGAGGCAAGATTTCGCTCTACTTTCGAGCAAGCAGCCGTAGGACTCGCGCACGTTTCTTTACAAGGGAAAATTCTACGTGTCAATGAGAAGTTCTGCGACATTACCGCTTATGCCAAAGAAGCCTTGGCAATGCTTCCTGTAGAGGATTTACTTAACCAAAGTGAGGCAAAAGAAATCGAAAAAGACAGAAAGCAGATTCATAAGTTGATGCGTGGCGACCTGAAATACTATATTGCAGAACGAGAAATCCTTACTGGTAATCGTGAGCGTATTTGGGTCAACTTGACACTTTCTTGTGTAAGAGATAAACAAGCTGTAAAGTACTTTATGGTTGTTATTCAAAATATTACACAACGCAAACAGACTGCCTTTAAACTCAAGGAAGCGCACCAAGAGCTAGACGAATTCGTTTACAATACCTCTCACGACTTACGAGGGCCTATTGCTTCTATGATCGGCTTATGTGAAGTAGCCTTGATGGAAGTGACCGATACTACCTCTTTACATTATCTCAAGATGTTGGAAGAGACGTCTCAACGGATGAATAAAATTCTTTCTTCCCTGTTGTTCGTCAATGAAATCAAAAAGCGTAAAGTCAAAAAAGAGGAAATTCACTTTCCTTCTCTACTCAACAAAATACGGGTTCACTTTGAAAAAAATGGGAAGCTAAAACAAGCCCAATTTATCGTAAAGAATCATCAGGAGATGCCCATTTATTCCGACAAGAATCTCCTGAAGAGCATGTTTCAATACCTTATCGATAACTCACTCATGTATGTACGTACCATCAGTAATGAAGCTTCTTATGTGAGAGTAGTTGTAAGCAATGAGGCGGGCAACCTTATCAAAATCATCGTAGAAGATAATGGTATTGGTATTCCAAGATATATGGCTGATAAGGTTTTCGAGATGTTTTTTAGAGGTACAGAGCGCTCTAAGGGCTTAGGGCTTGGGCTGTACATTACCAAACATATTATACAAAAGTTGGGTGGTAATATTATGATCGAGAATGTTGCCCCTCACGGGACAAGGGTCATCATTACACTCCCTAACGCTAAAGTTTCTGCTTCACTTTGATGTAAACTGGCGACTTGATAAGCTTATTTTTCTTACCGACTCGGAAAGAAGGCTTCATTTTTAACACAAAAGTAGTTTCATCAGCTTCGTTACCACTTACCAGCTTTATTAGATTTCCCAACACCTCTTGACTATCTTTCTGATTGAAAACCCCCACTAAATCGGTTTCAATGCGTAAAGGCATTTCAGCTTTACCCAAGGGAGGCACCTCTACATAATCAGCAATTACCCCTTCTGCTAGCTTTACCTTATCGAGCTGAGCGATCCACTCTAGTCTGCTTAAAGAAGCTTTTTGTGCATTAGGATTTTTCACATCTACCACAAAATCAAGTGTAAGAAGCAGTTTCTTTTCCGAAAAAGCCTTGAGTAACAAGGCACCATCTAATGGATTAAGATCACGTAGGTTGGCAATGCCCAGCAAGTTAACACCTGCAAGGCGTGCACTTTTAAAATGGCTGTAAGAGAAATCACAGGCTGCAAACTTACTGGTTTCTTTCACACTCTTACAACTTAGTAAAAATACTAGCGAGCAGAAAGATAGCGCAACAGACTTTTTGAGTAGTTTCACAATGAGGTTATTTTTGATTGGCAGCTAGCTGACCAGGTAGGTTATATTTTTGCTTGTATACTGCCACGCCTTTCTCTAAATAAGCTAAAAACTTATCCTTATCAGCGTCATATCCCTTTTCAGTAGCTACTAGTTTTTGCTCATTGGGCGCCATCAATACATAGTAAGGCTGCGCAATTGCGTTGAATTTATCTGCTTGTAAATGCAGGTTTTTCTTACCCATAGTTTTCTTTACCTCTCCGTCTGTTTTAGAAGTATACCACTCTTCTTCTGGCAGTAGCGTTTTATCGTCTACATATAACGAGATAATCACATACTGCTCTCGTAGCACTTCCAATATACGTGGATCACTCCATACATACTCTTCCATCTTACGACAGTTGGCACAACCGTGTCCTGTAAAATCTAAGAAAATGGGTTTATTCACCTTTTTGGCATAAGCCAAGCCTTGTTCATAGTCAAAAAAGCCTTCTAGGTCGTGTGGTAAATGCAGAAAGCTAGCGTACTTTACCTGCACATCTATACCATCTTCTTCATCACCAAAACTATTTCCATCAAGTCTTTGCGCCACCATTTGTACTACATCAAAATTGTGGGTAGTTTGTGGGGGTACAATGCCTGCTAGTAGCTTCAAGTTAGCACCAAATAAGCCTGGTACAAGGTACACAACAAAGCTGAATACGAGTGTGGCCAGCAATAGACGAGGCACAGGTATTTTTTCTAGCTTAGTATCGTGTGGCAGTTGGATCTTTCCTAAAAGATAGAAGCCTAGTAAAGCGAATATAACCACCCAAATTGCTACAAAGATGTCTCTGTCTAATATACCCCAGTGGTAAGCCAGATCAGCCGTACTTAGAAATTTAAAAGCCAAGGCTAGCTCTAAGAAACCGAGAAATACCTTTACACAATAGAGCCATACACCTGACTTAGGGAGGGTTTTCAATAAGGTAGGAAACATCGAAAATATCACAAAAGGACGCGCGAAAGCACTTGAAAAGGCAATCATTCCTAATACAGGGCGTATTACTTCTCCGTTGATAGAAGCCAAGATTAAACTACCTGCAATGGGCGCTGTACAAGAGAAAGAAACCAGTACAAGTGTAAAAGCCATAAAAAAGACGCCTCCATAACCTCCTCTGTCCGCCTTCTTATCTATCTTATTTACCCAAGAATTAGGCAGTACTAGATCAAACATACCTAAAAAAGAAGCACCAAAGAATAAAAAGATAAAGAAGAATAAAACATTGGGGAGCCAATGGGTACTTAAAAAGTTGGATGCTTCTATACCAAATGAGAGTGATACTACCAAGCCTAATAATCCATAGATAGCAACAATAGAAACCCCATACACCATCGCTTTCACAAAGCCTCTTCTTCTATTGGCTTGTTCTCTCTTGCGTGCCTGTTCTGGTGTCTCCTCTTCAGCAGGCTTTGTATCACCTTTCATAAAGAGCGTTACCGTCATGGGAATCATAGGGTATACACAAGGGGTAAGCAAAGCTAAAAGACCACCACCAAACGCTAGTAGTAAGAAGCCCCAAAGGTCACTAGAAGCATTGTTTGGAGCAGTTTTATCTAAGTTTACATTTTTGGCAGAGGCATCCTCCTCTTCTACAGGTGTATCAGTAGTACCCTTATCTGCGTCAGCAATTGCCGTAGAATCCTCCTTGGCAACCATTGTTTCTTCAGTAGCAGTACTGTCCTCTGTTACATCATTGGTATCGTTTGAGGCAGTCTCTTCTGTATTTACCTCACCTACCACTGAAAGGTCGCTAAAGTTGAATTTGTACTCTCCTTGTATACACAAGCCTGTTTCGTCAGAACATACTTGATATTCTGCCAATCCTTGCACCTTAAAATCCTTCGCGAGTACTTCTACTGTTTGCTTAAAGGTTCCTTCCTTTTTGAAATAAGTATAGTCTCCCTCAAAAATATCATCATACTTTTTCTCAGCTCCTACGGCCTTGATACCGCCCAATAGCTTATAGGTATTGTTGGGTGTAAAGGTAAAGGTGGTTACTTGTGGACCTAGTTCAGGATCGAAGTCTGAGGAGTAAAGATACCAAGCGGGATCTATGGTAGCTGTAAAAATAATGTCTACTTTATCGCCTATCTTCACTTCTTTTTGAGAAGCGGTTACTTGCCACTGTGTTTTTCCATCAGACTGTGCCAACGCTTGCCAGCTAAAAAGTGCGAGAAGGGCAGCTACCAATAATTTTTTCATGGATATGACTTTTATTTAGTTATAAAATGAGTGAGCAAGCTTTGTATATACAACGAACACCCAAGTAAGTTGTTACTAAACTCACTTCTAATTACTTTGTACCAAACCACTCTTGGCATAATTCAGAATATTATCCAAAGGAAGGTGGTCGTTAATATAAGCACCGTAATAAGCCTGCACAACTTTTTGTTGTTCTTTAATTAAAAAATCCGCTGGGATGATCTTAGAGACTTTCCCTCCATCTTCTACCTTATCTAGCCCTAATTCCTTCGCCTCTTTTAGCTGGCTTTTAAAGCCTTTTTTGAAGAGTGAGTTGATCGACTTCATCACAGACGTCTCCACACCGTATAGTTTGTAAATTTCTTTATCAGGATCTCCTACAATGGGAATGGGCGAAAGATCATTGTGAAAAGTACTTCGTAGTATGTGCCGCGTTGGTGTCTCAAAAAAGAAAACCATTTCGAGCCCTTGGTCTCTTAACTGTACTGCCAACTTCGTGAGCTGATGCACACGCAAATTACAAAAGGGACAAGCTACATTTCTATAGAAAGAAAGCAAAAGCTTTTTTCCTTCATATTGCGATAATGATATTTCCTGTTTGTGAATATCTTTCACTTTAAACTCTTTTGCCTGTTCTCCTTGAAATAGTTTCATGACCTTTGCGTTTATATTCATATAAAATTTATGTCTACTAAACGTTACTCAAAGTTGAGAAAGTTTCCCATAAGGATTTGTCGGCTTACAGACATAAGTGTCCAATACTAGCACATAAAAAAAGCTGGATATTCCAAGGAATATCCAGCTAAAAGAAAGTAAGTATATTCAGTTAAAACACGATATTATTTCCGTTTTTGGTGAAGGTTACTACCTCTACCGTATTACCATTGATGGTAGTGCCCTCAAAGTTTCTACTTTCATTGGGTGTACTTACCGTAATGTAGAATCTATTGGGAGTAGAAGTGCCCTCAAAGTCGTTGACCTCTACCTTGTAAGTACCATCAGGCGCATTTTCGCTCCAGAAGATATTCTCAGGCCCAAAACCATCTATGTCATCTCGATCAAGTTGTCCTCCTGAAGAATCCGAAGTGTTAAAATAAGTGATGGTTTCGCCAGAAGGGCCCGTTACGTACAAGTCTTGGTCTGTCTCGTTATCCCACGATAAACTGACTTGTACAGAACCTGTTCCCAATCGAAGGACAGCGATGTTGGTAGTTACTACGTTACTCACCAAGCCGTTGTTATCATACACACAAAAGTTAACGTTGAATGCTCCTTCGTTTACATTAGCAGGAATCCCGATAGGTAGTTGTAAGTCACCAGAAGTATTGGAAGTTGCATTGTAAGGCACTGTAAAATAACTGTCAGCTCCCTCTATTTGTACATAGCAGCCGCCTAGGTTGTCGCCTACATTATCATAACTAAACGTAAGTGGCGCCGTAGAGCCGTTGGAACTTGTTACTGATACATTCCCATTGGCGACAGTGGGTGCTTCAGCCTCTCCAGAAGGAGCAGGCGCTGCGCCCCTGTTTGATTCTGTACCTGCGGGCATTATTAACACTTCGCTTAATGCATTAGCATCGCTCGGATCAACCAACTGCGGTGTAGGCTCATCGTCATCATCGTTTCTATTACAAGCAGTAGAAAGCATCAAAAGTAGACAAACTAAGGTAAAACATTGTGTAATTTTCATTGTCATAGTATTTTAAGGATAAAATAATGGCCAAAGAATATCCCCTGGCCATTGGTGGGTGGTTAAATTAATTGGTAGTACTACTACAGTTCCAAGTACCAGCATCTCCAGCTTCGTAATCATTGTAAGTTCCTGAGCAGGTTTGGTTGTTCCAAGTAGAACCATACGTAAGTACACCGTTCTCTATATATTCTAGGCTCCCCATTTGCGTACTTTCATTGTATTTGATTTCTAATTTGTCGTTATCTACCGACCAAGTCCAAGTAACTTCTGCACCTGCTACCTGCCAAGAAAGATTGGCCACGAGACTTCCTGTTTCAAAATCGTAGTAGTCAATGTTTCCTGAAGAGCCATCTTTCTTCTCAGTTCCTTCATACACTTTTTGGAAAGCACCTCCTGAGAATCTTATTTCTGCAGAAAAGTTGTAATCAGTCGCTGTCTCAGTAAAGCAATAGCGTACGGCATTACCTTGCCCATCACCCCAAGACCAACATCCCTGATCAAATTCAGCATCCTCACTGATATTCATATAAGCTTTGTTGGACTGATAAATACCATTAATGAGGCTACCGTAGATTACCGTTTGTATAGCATAAGGATTGCTCGAACTTCTCATACCCTCAGAAAAGGTAACGAGCTCTTCTTGATCGGCAAAGCTTACTTCCGCCCTTTCGGGCTCAGGTTGAGGATCATCATTGTCGTCGTCGTTATTACAGCTTGTTAAACTAACGGATACGAGGATCAAGAGAAGAAAGAAATATCTCATTCTATTTTTCATCATAATTATAATTTAGGGTTTCGTTTTCATGAAGTTTATACAACAAGATAGAAGGAAAGAGCTCAAAAAGTTTGAAATACTTCTTTGAGGTTAAGTGCTGCAAGTAACTTGTAGTGAAGTAAAAACACTTTAGTGCAGCATAGAAATTTAGGAATTAACTTCTATTTTCAAAGTTATTTTAAAGCATAAAACATACTCAGCTCATACGAGCCTACTTTATACAAAGAAAGCTGGCTTAGAATGATCGCTTCGTACCATCTTCCTGCATTCTTTGAGCAGGAAATACTTGAGCAGGTAAGAGATGCTTTGATTTGAGGACTAATTAATTTACTTGTGAAGATCACTAAAAGAGTGTTTTACCGAGTTGTTAAGATTGTATTATGCCAATGAAAACTGCATGCTTTATTCGATAATTTTATACTATATTTGCGACTGTAATCTGGTAGTTATCTAGCTTTTGACACAACACTTAATAAACCGAATACCAAACACTATTGAGAAAGACTTCCATGAAAAGCCTCAAACTTCTTCTACTCTTTATTATTTTTACTTCTTTATGGGCTTCCAAAACACAGGCACAAGTAGGCGACTACAGAATCCAAACGATCTACATTTGGAACTTTACTAAATACATCCAATGGCCTCCTAATTATCAAAGTGGAGACTTTGTGATTGGTGTTTTGGGGAGCTCGCCAATCGTAACACAACTACGTGCTTTAGCAAGAACTAAAAAGACAGTAGGAGCACAACGTATGGTGATCAAACAATTCAAAACACCCGCAGAAATTAAAAATTGCCATATTATTTTTATCCCTAACGCGGAAAGTCGCTACATCTCAGCCGTACAAAAGGCTGTCAACAACTTTGCTACGCTTATTGTGAGCGAGAAAAGTGGCTTGGCTTACAAGGGCAGTACCATCAATTTTATTCTGCTAGGTGGTAAATGGCGCTTCGAACTCAACCTTACCCAAGCCGCCAAGAAAGGACTAAAGGTATCCAATCAGCTTACCCGTGTGGCGGTAGTGGTGAATTAGTCACCTCTAGTTTTTCTGTGTTAATGGTTTGTATGAGCTGGTATATTTCTTCATTACTATTGAAGGTATGCAAGCAAATCCTAATGATTTCTTCACCTTCTCTTACTGTAGGTGCAAGGATCGCTTTTATGGCAAAGCATTGTTTTTGTAGTACTTGAGCGAGTTGCTTAGTAGTTTGATTACCCCCTACTTTCAAAATTTGAATCGGTGTATGGCTTTCCTTTAAGGAAAATAGGGGATGGTTAAAGTGGGCTTTGAAATAACTAATTTTTTCTCGTAGTATTTCTATCAAACTAGGATGCTGTGTAATGAAGTCAAAAGCCGCTTCGATATTGACTAAACTATGCAACGGAAGAGCAGTGGTGTAAATAAATGCCCTAGCAAAATTAACCAGATAATCTTTTAACAACGTACTTCCTACAATACAAGCGCCGTGTGTACCAATGGCTTTACCGAAAGTATACACCGTAGCCCAAGCAGTGTATTTTAATGATAAGCTATTCAAGTAGCCATTACCGTTATCGCCGAAAATACCCGTGCTATGTGCTTCATCTACAATCAGTTTCGCTTGGTATTGCTCACATAGCTTCGATATGGCAGCTATCTCTCCAAAATCTCCATCCATAGAATAGACCGCTTCTATCACTACAAACACTTCCCCTTGAGCCTGCGCTAGTTTCTGCGCTAGATCAGAGAGATCATTATGCTTAAAGTAGTATTTACGAGCAAAGCTCAACCTTGCTCCTTCGCGCCAACTTGCGTGGATTAGCTCATCACAAAGAATAGTATCCCCTTTTTGTGGTACGGTAGCCAACAAGGCAGTATTAGCTTGATAGCCACTATTAAAGAGTAAGGCTGCCTCTCCTCTGAATAAACTGGCTAGCTTCCTTTCCAAATCAAGGGTATAAGGGTGCGTCCCAGAGATAAGTCGTGAGCCAGTAGCTCCTAGTTGATACCCTTGTATTTGGCTTACCCTTTTTTCAACCAAACGTTGGAGCTCTTGATTCCTTGCCAGCCCTAAGTAGTCATTGGAGGCGAAATCAATGTGCCCTTCCACTACCTGTAGCGTGCGTAAATTACCCACTTTTTCTCTTTCGTCGAGGCGGCGTTGCATACGTGCAGTGAGGGTATCCATTGTACTGCTTTATATTTTAATAAGCATCATAACCACTTGATATAAAAGCAATTCCTACATCAAGTACTTGGCTCCAGTCGTTACGCAGGTTTTCATCAAATTCATCATCGAATTCTGCTACAGTTTGAATCAAGCTAGCCTTCCAATAACTGTAGTATTTGGGATGAATATTAAGCTCGTTAATACTGTGAGATTTTCTCAAACGTTCCAACCCTACCTTGGCTACAAACTCCTCGTTGGCATACATAATCATAAGGTTTACACCGTGTCGAATAAGCTTTTTTTGTTGTTCAAAGTCTGTTTTTGAAAAGCGCTCTTTTACGTATGGGTCGGCGTTCATAAAAATTTCATAGAAGTAATCAAAGAAATTGTCTTTCATCAAGCATCTCGCATAGCTACCCTTTACCCGATCTTTTTCATTATCCATGAGCTGAATGTGGTTTTTATCTATAAATGTTAGATTTACAAAAAAATAAAACTTTTTTATAAAACCTATGATTTTATGAGTCTAGGATGACTTATTTATATTTCTAATGGATTAACCAACAATTTGTCGTAATTTTAAGATACTAAGATTTAACTCCGACACATATGGCAACGACCACACTTATAGAAGATGCACAAATTTTTGATCTAATTGAACAAGAAAAGCAACGCCAGCAGCAAGGGATAGAACTTATTGCTTCCGAAAACTTTGCTTCTCCACAAGTCATGAAGGCAATGGGGAGCGTGCTTACCAATAAGTATGCAGAAGGTTTACCCAATAAGCGGTACTATGGAGGTTGTGAGGTGGTAGACCAAGTAGAGCAACTTGCTATTGACCGTGTGAAAGAGCTCTTTGGCGCTTCTTGGGCAAATGTACAACCCCATTCTGGTGCACAAGCCAATGCTGCGGTAATGTTAGCCATACTCAATGCTGGCGATAAAATACTAGGGTTTGACTTGGCTCACGGAGGGCACCTTACCCACGGTTCACCTGTTAATTTTTCGGGTAAACTCTACCAACCCTTCTTTTATGGAGTTGAAAAAGAGACTGGACTCATCGACTGGGATAAAGTAGCGCAAACAGCGCTTAAAGAAAAACCAAAGTTGATTATTTGTGGCGCGTCTGCTTACGCTAGAGACTGGGACTATGCGCGCTTACGAGATATCGCTGATCAAATTAGCGCCTTGTTGCTTGCTGATATTTCTCACCCTTCTGGACTCATCGCTAAAGGACTACTGAATGATCCACTAGAGCATTGCCATATCGTTACTACTACTACCCACAAAACACTACGAGGCCCTAGAGGAGGACTTATTATGCTGCGCCATGACTTTGAGAATCCTTTCGGTATCACTACCCCAAAAGGGCGCATCCGCATGATGTCTGAATTACTCGACTCGGGTGTTTTTCCAGGTACACAGGGCGGGCCTTTAGAACATGTCATTGCCGCTAAGGCAGTAGCCTTTCACGAGGCGCTTTCAGAAGACTTCAGGCATTATGTTGAAAAAGTACGTGCTAATGCTGAGATAATGGCACAAGCATTTGTCGAGAAAGGCTATGAAGTTATTTCAGGTGGTACAGACAATCACCTGATGCTGATCGATCTTCGCTCTAAAAACCTGACGGGTAAGCTGGCACAGGAGGTTTTAGGGCAGGCGGATATTACCCTCAATAAAAACGCTGTCCCTTTTGATGATAAGTCGCCTTTTGTTACCTCAGGAATACGTGTAGGAACGGCAGCCGTTACTACGAGAGGATTGGGTGAAGAAGATATGAAGCAGATTGTATCCTACATTGACGAGGTGCTTCGTAACCCTGAAGACGAGCAAAACATTCAAGCAATCAAGCAGAAGATCAATGAATGGATGCGCCAGTATCCCCTGTTTCAATATTAAGTAAAGACGCGCTATGGCTGAAAAGGAAATGTCATTTTTGGATCACCTTGAAGAGCTAAGATGGCACATCATTCGCGCTTTAGGAGGTGTTCTAGTGTGCTCTTTAGTAGCTTTTATTTTTGGGAGCTACATCTTTGAGAATGTTGTATTAGCCCCTATGAAGGCTGACTTCTGGACCTACCGCACGCTGTGTGAATTAGGGCAAAACTTAGGCACAAAGGGGTTCTGTGTAGACGGCTTTAGTTTTATCCTGATCAGTCGCCGGCTAACAGGGCAATTTATGATGCACCTCGTTTTTTCAATAGTTATGGGGGTTGTGATTGCCTTTCCTTATGTGTTTTGGGAAATATGGCGCTTTGTAAGACCTGCCCTGTACACCGAAGAGGCAAAAGTCTCCAAAGGAGCTGTTTTTTTCGTTTCTTTACTCTTCACCATTGGTGCTTTGTTTGGTTACTTTCTCTTGTTTCCTGTTTCGCTCAATTTTTTAGCTAACTACCAAATTGCTGAAACAATTAATAACGAGTTTGATATTACCAATTACGTATCTACTCTGGTGATGCTCATACTAGGAAGCGCCTTGCTTTTCCAATTGCCTATGCTAGTGTATTTTTTAGCCAAAGTAGGCTTAGTTACGCCTGTGATGATGCAGCAGTTTAGGCGACATAGCATTGTGGTCATTTTGATCGTTTCAGCCATCATTACGCCTGCCGATGTATTCACACAATTTCTGATTGGGCTACCACTGATGTTCTTATACGAGCTTAGTATCTTTATAGCAGCCTATGTAGAGAAAAAGAGAATTAAGGAAGAAAAGAGATTACGTGCCATCGAGGAAAAAAATGAGCGATTAGATCAATTAGTTAATTAGTTATAATCAAAGTAGTGTCATGAAAATAGCCATTGGTTGCGATCATGCAGGTTTCGCGTATAAAACAGCCATTATAGCGCAATTGCAACAAAAATCCATAGAAATAGCAGATTTAGGTACACACAGTGAGACTTCTGTGGACTATCCAGATTTTGCCCATCCAGTAGCCGAGCAGGTAGAAAACCATACTGCTGACTATGGGATTCTCATCTGTGGTAGTGGTAACGGGGTAGCGATGACGGCCAACAAGCACGCCACTATAAGAGCTGCCCTATGTTGGAATACAGAGCTAGCTGCCTTGGCAAGACAGCATAATAACGCAAATATCTTGTGTATACCTGCCCGTTTTGTCGATCTTACCCTTGCACAGGAGATGGTCAATCGCTTTCTATCTACTGAATTTGAAGGAGGCAGGCACGAGCGAAGGGTTAGTAAAGTAAGTTGTTAACAATAAATTTTCAGCGATGGAGCATACAGAAATATCTGAATTTGGGGCAATCTTACTGTTCATTATTGGTGGTTTTTTGTTCATAGGAGTTTCATTATTGGCCTCTTGGCTTCTCCGCCCCCGCCGTCCTAATCCAGAAAAGTTAGCCGCCTATGAGTGTGGCGAAGAAGCAATTGGCAATGCTTGGGGAAACTTTAACATCAAGTTTTACTTAGTAGCGCTGGTCTTTATTCTTTTTGATGTAGAGATTATTTTTCTATTTCCTTGGGCCACTGTTTTTGGGCAGGCAGCACTCATAGAAGCCTCCAATGGACTCTGGGGTTGGTTTGCACTTATAGAAATGTTTATCTTTATAGGTATGTTGGCCATAGGCTTGGCGTACGTATGGGCAAAGGGACATCTCAACTGGACAAAATCCTTTGTACAAACTACCCCATTTACTTCTAAAGTACCTGAGCAACTTTATCAACAAATCAATCAAAAGTATGAGCGAAAAGCTTCCTAATGGCGGTATCATTATTACCAAGGTAGACGACCTACTCAATTGGGCGAGGCTCTCTTCTCTTTTCCCGATGGGTTTTGGACTCGCTTGCTGTGCCATCGAGATGATGGGAGCGTATGCCTCTGCCTTCGATATGGATCGTTTTGGCCTCATTCCACGCCCCTCTCCTCGGCAATCTGACGTAATGATTGTAGCAGGTACCGTTACTTTTAAAATGGCCGATCGCATTCGACGCCTTTATGAACAAATGCCTGAGCCACGTTACGTCATCTCTATGGGTTCTTGTTCGAACTGTGGAGGGCCTTACTGGCAACACGGTTATCATGTGGTAAAAGGGGTGGATAAAATCATTCCTGTCGACATCTACGTACCAGGTTGTCCTCCTCGTCCAGAAGCGCTGATTGGTGGATTTTTGAAACTTCAAGAGAAAATCCAGCAAGAGAGCATCATAGCGCCCAAGGCGATTGAGCGGCTTCTATTAAAGCAAAAAGCGTAAGTCTTTATTTAATGTCCTGTTTCACACCTAAATGGTAAGCTCAGCCTTCCCTCGTTGCGCTGCGTAATTTCCCTAAGCCGTTCACAAGATAGCTCATCCTCTAAAAAATTGTACAGCATCCGCTTAGCTCGCAGGTTAAGTGTTTTCTGAAAGACAAGTCGTTCGGCTCGTTGTATTACGAAAGCCTTCTCCTCTTTTGTGAATTTTCTCTTATAAAAGAAAACCCCGAAGTTGATTGCTGAAGTAAATTTTTCAACATTTTCTGCGGTCAGTACACTATTTAGTACCTCTCTCCTTAGGGTATAGTCTTTTGTATTGAAAGCATAGCTAAGCGCTTTTTTCTTCACTCGTTCTTCTACTTCTAGTTTTGCAGCAATCCCGATCACTTCTTTGCGTATGCGCTTTTGTATGGAAGCCGCTATGGGTACTTGTATGCGTTTTCTTGTTTCGTAATAGTTGTTGCTTGTCTCATCGTATGGAAATGTTTTTAACACTAGCTGATCCAATTTTGCTAATGGCGCTTTGTCGTTAAGTAGCTGAATGAGATCAAGTATGTTTCTTTCTTGGCTATTCGGAAAATAGTTTTTATTAATAAGTCTCGGACTGGCACTGGCAGAAAAAATATCATCGCTTAAAGTATCCTTCAATTTTTGTGTATAAAAGCCAAGTATTTTCTGATCAAACCTACGTTGCCACCCTTTTTCTTTTAATAATTTCTTTAAGCGGCTATTTTCACTCATCACCTTTATCAGCAAACGGTTTTGGGGAAACGCTGCTAACATCTCCTGATCAAAAGCAGAAGGGACTTTTTGAGTGGCCAAGGCTTGTACAATAGATTCGTTGTACCTAATCAGCACTGTATCCTGGTTGATGAACCTTCTTATAATTCTTTCAGGCGTAGGCAATTGCTCTTTTAAAAAAGCTTCTTTTAAATCTAAGCCTGTGTTGTTAGTGGTAAAAGGGCTTCCTTCGGTCAGAAGATGGTATACCGATAGCGGTTCCTCTTTTTCAAAAGCAGTAAAATGTCTTTTATCATTGGAAAATCTAAAGCGAATCACCTCAAGCATGCCCTCTAGCTCAGTTTCTTTGTCGATAGGAAGTGCTAGTACACCTTCGGCCCAAGGTCTTTCTGCTACTTTTAGATTATAAGAAACTGAATAGCTGAAGTACGTCTTTCGTGGAACGCGGGCAAAAATACGCATGTGTTTGGCTCGTATTTTCTCTGCTTTAATCTCTAGGTTTACTCCTTGTACTACTTTATTGGTAGTAGCCGTCTCAATTACTTTGGTGGTAGTGCAGGAACAGCCTCTCTGGCAACCAGCTACCACAAAGAGTACCCACCAACCTAGGCGAAAAAGTTTACTAGTTGTTATTTTCATAGTGCTTTTTGTTAAAGAAGTTGTTTAAAGTTTTTCTATTTTAGTTACACTTCATTTCTAAAAACTTAAAGCAACTTTAAGATAGTAATTTACAAGATCGACTTAGAAATTCCTACCGTCTTAGGAAAAAAGCCTTAAAAGTTTGCCCTAGTATCAACTTATCTCTATATTTTAAACACTTACACTAAAACTTCATTTGCCTTGAAAATAGCCGTATTAAAAGAAACACAAGCCCACGAGCGTAGAGTTGCGCTTACTCCCGATGTTGTTAAAAGCTTACTAAAAGCAGGCTTTTCTTGCCAAATAGAAGAAGGGGCTGGTATAAATGCCTACCTGCCTGATGAGAGGTACCAAGAAGCAGGCGCAACCATAGTGTCTGATAGAAATAAGCTCTACAGCGAAGCAGATATTGTATTGAAAGTCAACGCACCCACCCCTGAAGAAGTACAGCACATGAAAGAGGGCGCCGTACTGATTTCATTTATGTATGCCTATACCAATGCCGCACTTGTAGAGGCTTGCCTTGCCAAGAAGATTTCTAGCTTTGCGATGGACGCCGTACCGCGTATCTCGAGGGCGCAAAGTATGGATGCCCTTAGTTCTCAAGCCAACCTTGCAGGCTACAAGGCAGTGATTATGGGCGCTGATGCACTAGGAAAGATATTTCCCCTAATGATGACGGCTGCGGGTACGGTGACGCCCGCCAAAGTACTTATTTTTGGCGCTGGTGTGGCGGGACTCCAAGCGATTGCCACTGCAAAGCGATTGGGTGCAGTAGTGGAAGTGACCGATGTGCGCCCTGAGACGAAAGAGCAAGTAGAATCACTGGGTGGACGTTTTCTGGAAGTAGATGCCGAAGGCGCACAAGTAGAAGGCGGCTATGCCAAAGAGGTTTCCGCCGATTTCTTGGCCAAACAAAAGGAACTAGTAGCCACACGCATCAAAGAAGCGGACTTAGTCATTACCACTGCGCTAGTGATGGGTAAAAAAGCCCCTGTATTAGTTACAGAAGAGATGGTAAAATCTATGAAAATGGGTGCTGTCATTGTAGATATGGCGGTGATTTCAGGAGGTAATTGTGCCCTTAGTGAAGCCAATAATACTGTTACACAACACGGTGTTACCATTATTGGTGAGAGCAATATTCCTTCCCTCCTCCCTGTAAATGCTAGTGAGCTATATGCCCGTAATATCAAGACTTTACTGCTTCATTTAGCAGATAAAGAAGGCTTCAAGTGGGAGATGGAAGAAGAAATCACCCAAGGAGCACTTATCACTCATCAAGGAGAATTGCTGAATCAGCTTACAAAAGATATTCTGGGAAAAAGTACATCCTAAGTAGCTATAATTGCTATCTGCTAACCCTCTAAGCTTACCAAGCATAGTACTTATCAAATTTGGATTTAAGCGTCTTTTTGTTATCTAGTACGCATACTGAAGTCGTTTAAACTTTTTCTATTTCCTAAAAAATGATTAAAATTCGCCCATATTTCGTTACTTTTCTCAGCCGTAGCGCTGCTATGGCCTTCAAAAAGTGCCTCATCTGGTCAAATTTTTCTCCATTTTCGGTTAAAAACAAAAAGTCTAAATGACTTCACTTTAACTCTTTAACCTTTTCAAGACTTACCCATGCACTTCATTGATTACGCTATTTTTGCCGTCTATCTTTTCATTATGTTAGGGATCGGCGTATACTTTATGTACAGAAACAAAGGCGTAGAAGACTACTATGTGGGAGGTAGAAATATAGGCAGTTGGCATATTGGTCTGTCTGTAGTAGCGACGGATGTAGGCGGAGGTTTTTCCATTGGCTTGGGAGGTTTAGGTTTTACTATGGGCTTGGCCGGGTCTTGGCTCCTGTTTACAGGGCTCGTAGGGGCTTGGCTGGCAGCCGTCTTACTTATCCCACGTGTAAAAGCACTAGAAAGTCAACAAAAGTTCTATACTTTTCCACAGATATTTGGTCATTTCTATAACAAGAATGTAGCCCTATTGGCAGGGATTATCTCAGGAATCGGCTACATTGGTTTTACCAGTTCACAAATTCTGGCAGGCGCTAAGTTAGCCTCCGCTACTATTACCCCACTCGATCTCTCCACGGCACTTATTATTATGGGCGTCGTAGTCATTGTCTATACTTTTATGGGCGGTATACAGGCAGTTATCTACAGTGATACTATTCAGTGGATCATTCTCATGGTAGGATTGATCTTTATTGGTATTCCTTTAGCAGTTTACAAGTTAGGCGGGGTAACCGCTATTGTTGCCGCGCTTCCTGAGCGTTTTTTACGCCTCGATAATATCTCTTTCATCCAAATCCTTAACTGGGCGATTAGTATTATTCCTATTTGGTTTGTAGGAATGACCCTCTACCAACGTATCTACGCTTGTCGTAATGAAAAAGAGGCAAAAAAAGCTTGGTTTATCGCAGGCTTATTTGAATACCCTGTGATGGCCTTTATGGGGGTACTGCTTGGATTGTTGGCACGTGTGGCATTGACACAAGGACTGTTCGCAGAGCTGGGATATGTCAATAGCCAAGACCTAGACGAAGAGATGGGACTACCCATCCTACTGCGTACCGTGCTTCCTGTGGGGCTCTTAGGACTCATGCTTTCTGCCTATTTCTCAGCCATTATGTCTACTGCTGATAGTTGCTTAATGGCGGCTTCTGGTAACCTAGTTACAGATATTTTAGGTAGATTTTTTAATTACTCTGAAAAGAAGTTATTGAGAATTTCTCAGATAGCCACCTTAGTATTGGGTATAGTAGCACTTACCTTGGCCATTTTTATGGAAAATGTGCTAACGTTGATGCTTCACTCTTATGCATTTATGGTGTCAGGTTTACTTGTACCACTGGTAGGTGCGCTCTTTTGGCGTGTACAACACGCACAAGCAGCCCTCTGGGCTATGTTGGTAGGCGGTAGTGTTACTTTAAGCCTCATTATTTCAGAAATACCCCTTTGGGGTGGCTTAGACGCTAATATTTTCGGTATTACTGCCTCGCTTCTCATTTACCTTATCATCATACAATTTAGTCAACCTTCCAAAACACATGCACATACACATTCTACGACCCACTGAAAGCACGGATGAGGCACATCTAGAACGTGTCAATCAATTTCTTTATAAGCACCTAGAGCAATACGGGGATCCAAAAGAAGATATTAGAAAAGCTATGAACTATGCCCTTAGTACTGAGACAGGCAAAGGAGGGCTTATTTTGTATACAACTGACGAAGAAAAGCAGCAGCTAATAGGTGCGGTGGTCATCAACGATACGGGTATGCGCGACTACATTCCTGAAAATATTTTGGTCTACATCGCAGTTGATAAAACTTACCGAGGGCAAGGTATTGGTAAGCAATTGATGCAAGAAGCGATGAGGCAAGTCAACGGCTCGATCGCCTTGCACGTAGAACCAGACAACCCTGCCAAAAAGCTCTACGAAGCGTTAGGTTTTACTAATAAATACCTAGAAATGCGCTGGCAAAACCCTAAAAACACTTAATGCGCCTATGAAGACGTCTACGCTCGATACGTTAAAGAATTTCAGACAAACGCTACATCAGCATCCGGAGCTCTCTAACCAAGAAAAACAGACCGCCGAGCAGCTTGTTCGTTGGCTACAAGACTTTTCACCTAGCGAGATTATTACAGATATAGGTGGTAACGGTCTTATTGCCCTCTGGGAAGGGCCACAAGAAGGGCCTACCATTTGTCTACGCGCTGAGTTAGATGCATTACCCATCGAAGAAGAAAATACTTTCTCTTATCGTTCACAAGTACCTAATGTTTCTCATAAATGTGGACACGATGGTCATATGACTATTTTATTAGGCGTAGCGCAAGCACTTCATCAAAATCCTCCCGAGCGTGGAAAGGTGCTCTTACTATTCCAAACGGCTGAAGAAACGGGAGAAGGTGCACAAAGAATGCTCTTGGATGACGTTTTCAAAAAGCTACCGATCGATCAGGTCTTTGCCTTGCATAATCTACCTGGCTATGCCAAGCACACCATTGTTTGCAGAGCCGATACTTTTGCAGCGGCTTCCATAGGAATGACCACTACCTTTGAAGGCGCTACCGCCCACGCAGGTGAGCCAGAGAATGGCCGTAGTCCTGCTTTGGCTTTAGCAGAGAGCATTACTTTACTTCAAACCTTACCACAACAACTTATTACAGAAAGTTTTGCACTGGTGACCGTGGTACAGGCACTCTTAGGAGAGGTTTCCTTTGGTGTAGCGCCCGGTTATGCGGAAGTGCGGGCTACGTTGAGAAGTTATCTTGACGAAGACCTTGACTTACTTCTACAAACAGCAAAAGAGCAAATACAAGCCATTGCAGATCGGTACCAGCTCGCTTGTAAAATCACTTATACTGAACATTTTACCTCTACAAATAATCATGTAGATAGTGTACGTTTAATTAAACAAATAGCTAAACTTAATGGATTAGCCTATGAAGAAAAGGCTACTCCTTTTCGTTGGTCTGAAGATTTTGGACAGTTTACGCAACGTTATCAAGGTGCTATGTTTGGCTTAGGTGCTGGCATTGGGACGCCGCAGTTGCACAATGCCGACTACGACTTTCCAGACGATCTCCTTGCCAGTGGTGTGGCTATGTTTGATGGCTTGATACGCCACCTTTTGGATAAGGATTTTACATAATTTTAGGCTAAATTAAATCCGTACACTACGCAAAAACCATGTTTGAAACCTCCTACATAGAATTAGATAAAACTGCGCTACAACACAATTACCAGTTTTTGAGAAACCTTATAGGCAACGACGTACAGCTCTCTTCTGTAGTGAAGGGAAATGCCTATGGCCACGGTCTTGAAAAGTTTATTTCTTTATCAGAAGCTTGTGGTGCAAATCATTTTGCGGTTTTCTCAGCAGATGAAGCCTACACTGTTCAGCAAGTAAAGCGTCCTGAAAGTGGCTTGATGATTATGGGGATGATCGACCCTAGCGAGTTGGCTTGGGCGATTGAAAACCAAATAGAAGTTTTTATTTTCGATCTAGAGCGGCTTGAAAAAGCCCTTGCCACTTCTCGCAAATTGCAGATAAAGGTAAAAATTCATTTGGAGCTAGAGACGGGCATGAATCGTTTAGGGCTTAACCCTTCGGAAATAGAAGCAGCAGTAGCTCTGCTAAAACGGTACGAGGATGCTTATATACTGCAAGGGCTTTGTACACATTATGCAGGAGCAGAAAGTATTGCGAACTACGTACGTGTAAAAAAGCAGATCGTTACTTACAACAAACTGGCTAAAAGACTAAAGCAACTGGGCTATGTACCTCAGAAGTACCATACAGCCTGCTCAGCGGCTACCGTTTCCTACCCACAAACCCGTATGAATATGGTAAGGATTGGTATTTTACAGTATGGCTTCTTTCCTACGCAAGAAACGCTTATTCAATACCTAAAGAATAAAAAGGAACAAATTGATCCGCTAAAACGTGTACTTTCTTGGAAGAGTAAAGTCATGAACATCAAAACTGTTGAAGCAGGAGAATTTATAGGTTACGGAACCTCTTTTCTGGCATCTCGTAGTATGCGTATTGCTACTGTACCAGTAGGATACGCCCACGGGTACAGCAGAAGTCTGAGCAACCAAGGACATGTACTTATTCAGGGAAAACGGCTCAATGTCATTGGGATGGTTAATATGAATTTGATGTTGGTTGATTTAGAGAGTACAGAAGGTGTACAAGCAGGAGATGAAGTAGTATTGATTGGCACACAAGGAGACACGTATATCTCGGTAGCCTCTTTCGGTGAACTGAGTAACCAGCTTAACTATGAACTACTTACGCGTCTGCCACGCAATATACCGCGGAAGGTTGTGGAATGAAACTTGTGATGTAAAAGAAGAAATTATGGCATTTTTAAAATTATATAGGAAAAAGTTACAACACAACTACGCTTATTTAAGAAACTTGTTTGAGCAGCAAAACATCCAATGGGGCATTGTTACCAAGCTTCTTTGTGGTACGAAAGCTTACTTACAAGAGGTAATCGACCTAGGCATTAAGGAGATACACGATTCGCGTATCAGCAATTTGAAGCGCGTAAAGCAGCTAAACCCTGCCATAAAGACAGTGTACATCAAGCCTCCTGCTAAACGAAGTATCCCAAATATTGTACGCTACGCTGATGTAAGTCTTAACACAGAATATACTACCATTAAGCTTATTTCTGAGGAAGCACAACGGCAAGGAAAGAAACATCAGATCATCATTATGATTGAGTTAGGTGACTTGCGAGAAGGTGTTATGCCTGAGGGAGTAGTAGATTTCTACGAGCAAATTTTTCGTTTACCTAATATCGAGGTAGTTGGCTTAGGTTCTAATCTCAACTGCTTGCACGGCGTTATGCCTTCAGAGGATAAACTGATTCAGCTCGTCTTGTACAAGCAGATTATTGAGTTGAAATTCAACAGGAAAATTCCGCTTATCTCTGCGGGTACTACCGTTACGTTGCCTTTACTGCTACAAAATCGTCTTCCAAAAGGCATCAACCACTTTAGGGTAGGAGAAGCGCTTTATTGGGGCAACAACCTCTTTACAGGTGACATTATTCCTGAGATGGAAACTGACTTGATTGAATTATTTGCAGAAATTATTGAAATCACTGAAAAACCTGTAATCCCCATTGGGGTACTAGCAGAAAACCCTAGCGGCGAGATGTTCCAGATTAATGAAGAAGACTACGGAAAGTCTACCTATCGTTGTATCATTGACGTCGGCTTACTAGACATCCGCCCAGAGTTCCTCATTCCTAAGGATGATGATTTAGAAATTGTGGGCGCTAGCTCAGATATGCTAGTCATAGACTTGAAAGAAAACCCTCGTAATTACCATACGGGTGATTTACTTGCCTTTAAGTTGAAATATATGGGAGCACTAAGCTTGCTCAACTCCTACTACATTGAGAAGGTAGTAGTGGAGTAGAGCGCTAGTTAACTTCACAGAACAACGTAATTAACGAATTGAGTTAAATGCTTGTCAAGCAACATTTTATTTTCTTTTTTCAGATAAAACACAATCATGAAAACAGAAGATCAGCTAGTACAATACATAGAAAAACTACTTGAGCTTCAGCAAGCGGTAGATAACGACCTTCCTTCTAAAGAAAATTTGAAGCAAATCGCTGCTGAGTTAAACGTAGCGTGGGAAGATGTACAGAAAGCAGTACAGCGAGAGGTAGAGAATGGCTTAGGGTATCGTAAGCATCGCTTCTGGAAAGGCGCTAGTGAAGCCTTCGAGCACGCTTTGTCACTCGACCCTTATCATCAAAAAGCTTTGGAGGGCATTGTAGAAGCAGAGATGCACCTTTTCATACGAAGAAGGAATAAAAAACATCGTGTAAAAGCAGAAAAGTACGGGCAACTCGGCTTACAACTTTATCCTGGGAACAAAGCAGTTATTGCTCATTTGTCTAAACTGAACAGTATCTCTGAAAAACTTCTCAACCTTCAGTGGTTATGGTTTGTACCTATACTTCTTTTTGTGATGGGAGGTATCTACTTATTTTACTTATCGCCTAAAGAAGAAAAAACGGCTAGCCAAGCACAGTCTGTAGAAAGAACACCCAATGAAACCCAATCCGCTCGTGAACAATCCTACAATGAAGTCATTACTTTAAGAGAGGCCGTTTTAGCGCAATGGGCACAAGTAGAAAATGTCTATCAACGACGTGCTGACCTCATTCCTAACTTGGTGGCTACTGTGAAAGCAGCAGCCCAGTTTGAACAAGAACAACTAAAAACGCTCCTTACGCTACAACAAGAAGTCAACAATCTTTCCGTTAATCCTACTAATCAAAAAGCGCTACAAGATTTTATACTGCAACAAAGTAAACTTTCTCAACAGCTCGTAGAGATACAACAACAGCTCAGTACGGTACAAGCTTTTAGAGATTTACAAGTACAAATAGAAGGCGCTGAGAATAGAATTAGTGTAGAGCGTAAAAAATACAATGAAGCCGTAGCGCAATACAATACACGTATACAGCAAGCGCCTTATAATACACTAGGCTTTAAGAAAATCGCCTACTTCCAAATGGATAGAAAAGCTAATCAAAAACCTGAAATTAAATTCTAAGTCATTATGAAAACAGCCCTGTGTGTCTTATGGCTACTCGTGATGGCTACGCATACGCTGGCACAAGTATTTGTAGGAGACGACGCCAATGTCCTCTCTCCACAAGAAGTACAAACCTTACAAAATCAGTTACAGGCTTTTGAGCAACGTACCTCCCACGAGGTAGCCATTCGTATTATTCCTTCTTTGGATGGGAAAGCGATAGAAGCGTACGCCAACGACCTCTTCAACCAATTGGGTATTGGTAAGAAAGAAAAGGATAATGGTATTCTCATTTTGGTAGCACATCAAGAACGTAAGCTACGTATTGAGGTAGGCTATGGTTTAGAGCCTGTCATAACCGACATCACCGCCAAACATATTATTGATGAATCGCTTACCCCCAAATTTAGAGAAAATAAGTACTTTGAAGGACTGCAAGAGGCGGTTACTACCTTAATATTTTTACTAGAAGGTACACAACAAACCCTTCCTATCGACCCAGCCTTGCTAGCTAATCATTTTGTGATTGACCAAACCAATCTCCTGAGTAAGCAGGATTTAGAGGCGCTGGAAAAGCAACTACAGCAATATAACAGCGATACTAGTCTTCATCCAATCGTGATAAGGATAACCGCCTTTGAACTGCCCCAAGAAAACCGCAATGATGCGCTTTTACTAAAACGTAAAAGACTTTATCAAGTGCTCTCTGAGCAAACTTTCCAAAAAGAACCCATTCTTATTCATATCAATTACAGTAAAGACACTGAGGGCAATATCTATTACCAATATCCTGATTACTTCATTGTCTTTGACTCGCTAAAAAATCAATCGCTTCGTTATAAAGAAGGCTATTATCCCAAAAAGCGTAACTTGATCGGTCTTGGTAACAATGAGCTTTCCTATTATTTAGAAAACCTTTTAAAAGAGGGTTTTCAGGCTGAAACGGCTTCTATCCTTGCTTTTAGATCATCGCTACAAGAACTTTTACAACTTATACACCTATACCGAACCAATCAATTACAACGAGAGGAACTGTTCGTCTTGGATAAGTCGCTTACTACTAAGGAAATCATCATTGATAAAGCTGCTCTATTAAAAGAAAGCGAGATAAACACCTTACGAGAACGAGTCAAGAAAATGCAGCAAGCGTTTCCCAGCAAGTTTTATATTCGCATCACTTCTATTGATCTGCCTAGTGGTCGGGATGAATACTTTACGGCTTATGGCAAGAGGCTATTCAAGGGATTATTTTCCAGCTCCTCAGACAGTAGTTATAAAACCCTTATTGTTATCAACGTTGACCAGAAGGGCTCTCAAAAAAAAGCGGTATACACAGACTGGCAAGGGCTTGAAGAAGTACTTACACATCCAGAAGACCATTATGTTAGTAAAAAGAATGCATTCGGTGGTAGCGGAAAGAATCTCATTGAATTCAAGCTCGAACTAAAAGTATTGTTTCATTATCGGAAATCTACCTACAAAGGGCTTAAAAGGATATTAGATTTACTTCCGAAGCTTTTTCAAAAAAAGATCGACTCTCGCGAGATCACACCCTATTTCTTCGATACCCCAACGGGCACTTTTCTCAAGTATGCCCTTCTTTTTGTGGGCGGTTTTACGCTCCTTATCCTACTTTTGGTAAGGCTCGCTAAAAACGATACAGGAGGTAGTGGTGGTTTTCCAAATACCGGAAATTTCGGCGGAGGCTTCTTTGGTGGAGGCAATACAAGCGGGGGCAGTTTTGATGGAGGAAGTTCTGGTGGATCAAGCGGAGGTGGCTTTGGTGGAGGAAGTTCTGGAGGGGGTGGCGCAAGTGGTGATTGGTAGTTGTAGCTATCGTAACCTTTCTTTATTCCTGCTGGTTTATCCTTTAAAAAAGCGCTAACTTGTGAAGTTAGATTCACACAAAGCTATGGAAGAACTTATTGAAATTTTTGGTGCTAGAGAGCACAATTTAAAGGACATTGACTTGATTATTCCGCGTAATCAGTTGGTGGTGATTACGGGCATTAGCGGCAGTGGAAAATCGTCTCTTGCCTTCGATACCATTTATGCCGAAGGGCAGCGCCGCTACATGGAAAGTTTCTCCGCTTACGCACGTTCTTTCATTGGCGATATGGAACGTCCCGATGTGGACAAAATCAATGGGTTGCGCCCCGTTATTTCTATAGAACAAAAAACTACCTCCCGTAACCCCCGCTCTACCGTAGGGACTACCACCGAGATTTACGACTTTATGCGCCTTCTCTTTGCCAGAGCTGGAGAAGCTTACTCCTACGAGACGGGTGAGAAGATGGTACAGCTTTCGGAAGATCAAATCGTAAATGCCATTCTGAAAGATTATAAAGGAAAGAAGATTACTTTACTCGCGCCTATCGTGAAAGGAAGGAAAGGGCACTACCGAGAGCTATTCGTTCAGGTGAGTAAGATGGGCTATACCAAAGTACGTGTAGATGGAGAAGTGAAGGAGATTGTACCCAAAATGCAAGTAGACCGCTACAAAATTCACAATATCGAGATGGTTATTGATCGGCTGGTAGTACGAGCAGAAGATAAAAACCGCTTGGCGCAGTCAGTACAAAAAACGCTGAAAGAAGGTAAAAACACCATGCTATTGCTGGATGAAGCAGACGAGACCCGCTTCTTCTCCAAAAATCTGATGGATCCGATCTCAGGCATTGCTTACGATGATCCTGCTCCCAACAACTTTTCTTTCAACTCTGTGTACGGCGCCTGCCCTACTTGCAATGGACTAGGGATTATAGAAGATATTACCGAAGCGTCTGTCATTCCCGATCCTGACCTTAGTATTAGCAGAGGTGGCATTGCTCCTTTGGGTGAGTACAGAGATATCTGGATTTTTAAAAAGATAGAGACCTTACTCAAAAAGAACAAACTCAGCCTTACTACACCTATTAAGAAAATTCCTGAAGAGATTATCGAGGTGTTGCTCTATGGCTCTTCCCAAAAGCTAGCCGTCGACTCTACGAAATATCCAGGTACAAAATGGCATACGACTTTCGAGGGGATTATCCCTTTTATGAAAAAGCAGATGCAAGAAGGCTCCGAGAAAATAAAGGATCATTACAGTCAGTTTGTAGTTACCCAAACCTGCCCTACTTGTAATGGTGCGCGACTCAAAAAAGAATCACTCCACTTTAAAATAGACGGTAAAAATATCTCTGAGCTTGCCCAATTCGATATTTTACAACTTAACGAGTGGTTTACAGGCCTTGAAGAAAGACTGAGTAAAAAGCAAAATGCCATTGCCAAAGAAGTACTAAAAGAAATTCGTAAGCGTATTGGCTTCCTGCTGGATGTAGGACTGGAATACCTGACACTCGATCGCCCCGTAAAGACCCTTTCGGGTGGAGAATCACAGCGTATCCGCTTAGCGACGCAAATTGGTACACAACTCACAGGTGTGCTCTACATTCTCGACGAACCTAGCATCGGCCTACACCAACGCGACAACCAACGCCTCATTGATGCCTTAAAGGGATTGCGTGATTTGGGTAATTCTGTGCTAGTGGTAGAACACGACAAAGACATGATGCTCCAGTCAGACTACCTGATTGATATTGGACCGGGCGCAGGCAGACACGGCGGGCAGATCGTTGCCCACGGCACACCCAAAAGCTTCTTGAAGAAAAAAAGTACTACCTCGCTTTACCTACAGGATCAGCTCGAAATCGCAGTTCCTGAAAAGCGTAGAAAAGGCAACGGCAAGAAGCTTGTTTTAAAAGGTTGCACTGGGCATAATCTCAAAGATGTGACGCTAACGCTACCTTTAGGAAAAATGATTGGCATTACGGGCGTATCAGGTTCGGGTAAGTCTACGCTGATTCATCATACCCTCTTCCCTATTTTGAATAAGCATTTTTTCAGAGCGAAAAAGGAGCCGCTTGCTTATGCGTCCATAGAGGGTTTAGAACACATTGACAAAGTAATCGAGATCAACCAAGCGCCGATTGGGCGAACGCCTCGCTCCAATCCTGCTACCTATACGGGTGTGTTTACGCATATTCGTGATCTCTTTACGCAGTTGCCCGAAGCGAAGATTAGAGGCTACAAAGCGGGTCGGTTCTCCTTTAATGTAAAAGGCGGGCGCTGTGAAGACTGTGAAGGCGCTGGCCTCAAAACCATCGAAATGGACTTCCTCCCTGATGTACATCTGGTCTGCCCTACCTGCAAAGGCAAGCGCTACAACCGAGAAACCTTAGAGGTACGCTTTAAGGGTAAGTCTATCTCCGACGTACTGGACATGACGATTGAGCAAGCGGTAGAATTCTTTGAAAACCAACCGAAAATTCTCCGAAAGATCAAAACCATCCAAGAGGTAGGCTTGGGCTATATCACACTTGGACAGCAAGCGACTACCCTTTCGGGTGGCGAAGCCCAACGGGTAAAGCTGGCCACCGAGCTTTCCAAAAGAGATACAGGAAAAACGCTTTACATTCTCGACGAACCCACTACAGGCTTACACTTTCAAGACATCCAAAAGCTACTGGAGTTCCTCAATCGCTTGGTAGAAAAAGGCAATACAGTACTCATCATTGAGCACAACCTAGACGTCATCAAGGTATGCGACCACCTGATCGACTTAGGCCCTGAAGGCGGCTTAGGTGGTGGTACCATTGTAGGCGAAGGCACCCCTGAAAAGCTAGTAAAAAACAAGAAAAGCTATACTGGAAAGTTTTTGAAAGAGGAGTTGGGGTAGTGTTGGTTTGTGTGCTTTTGGGTTGGGTGGTGTTGGTTGAATTTATGTATCGAGCTATTGATATCTCTGGTATAATGTGCTGTGCCCTATTTTTATATGGTTGAGATATAACGATAGCTTATTGATTTACAAAAGTCTAATAGAAACAACTTAAAGTTGGATATACCCAAGTTATAATGGAAAAATATACACGATGTGTATATTGGGTTGTTACCGGCAATGAAGTAAAAAATAGCAAATGACACATTTTTCAGCACAAGAACCTGCCTTAGGATATTATTATCAAATTCGTTACGGATTGATGCTAATTTTAATGGATGAGGAAGAAAATGATATTAGTCTTTCTTTTGAAACATTAGATGATATTGTGATTGAAAATATCAACTCTACAGATTTGTATCAAACAAAGTATCATACCAATAGAAAAGCGAATTTAACGGATCGAAGTACTGACCTTTGGAAGACAATAAGAGTATGGAGTGAAGAAATTTATAACGGACAGATTGACGTAGACAATGGATACTTCACCTTAATAACAACTGAAAAATTACCTTCAACAAACATTTTTCAAAAACTCGCTGAAAAGAAGCTATCAATAAAACAAACCATTGATGAACTGAACTCTATTGCATCAGAAACATCAAATGCAACTAATCTTTTAGGATATAAAGCCTTTAACAGGCTCTCCGTTTATCAGAAAATGAAACTAATTGAAAAAATCAAAATACTTGATTCTTCACTTGACTTTTCTGATATTGAGAAAGAGATAAAAAAGAAATTAAGGTTAACAGTAGAGCCCTTACATCTAGATTCTCTTTTTGAAAGACTAGAAGGGTGGTGGTTTAGAGAGTCGATTATTCAACTAAAAAATACGACTTCAAAGCTTATCAAATTTAGCGATGTCCAAACAAAGATACTGGATATTACAGATCAATTAAAAGCAGATAATTTACCTATTGACTTCTATAGTCACATAAATATCTCTGAATCAGAATTCATCTCTCTTTCCAAAAAAGTATTCGTAAAAAGCTTAAATAGAATTGGACTAGGCAAATCAAGTCTTAAAAATTCCATAAGTGACTATTTACGTACATTTAAACAACGGTCACTATGGATTCGGGAAGATCTTTTAAATCCTCATGATGAACAGAGGTATGAATCAGGCCTAGTTTCAGATTGGAGGACTAAGTATACTTTCTTGTTAGAGGAAATTGATGGAAAGACGACTGATGAACTGAAAGAACTAGGCAAGTTTTTTTATAAAAAGCATTACATAGATTCTATTCCACAAATTTATATCAGACCTAGGGTTACTGACCCTTTTTTAGTTAGAGGAAGTTATCACATTCTTGCTGATAAGGAACAAGTTCGTTGGTATCCTATTAAAGATTAAATGATATGAATATACCTAATTGGGATCAAAGGTCGATATTTACAGCCAACCTTCTAAATCCAGCATTTTGTGGAGAAGTACTTAGAAGGTCCTTTATAGAATATAACAGGATCAATAAGACAAATGAGTTTTCGTTTCCTCTAACATTTTTTATACTCCCCTTGACCCTCTATAAAAAAACTAGAAACTTATTACCAAAAACTAAAAGAACTAAATTACATGATTGGCTATCACAAAATGACGGACTCAAATCAGAATTGATTAACAGAATTGAATATCTCGTTCCTTTTACTAGAGAAGCTATTATTTTTTTATATCAATATGGAGAAATTGATTTTTCAACTGATGGAAAAATAATTTTATTAGAAACTAAGCACAAGAAATTTTTACCTGACCAGAACAGTGAGGTTGGAGACATACTTAACAAATCGAACTTCTTAGGAAAATGGATGACTACTTTTCCTAAGGATAAGATCACGTTTTCTTTTTTTGGAATACTACCATAAATAAATACCATGCAAATACGAAAAATAGTTCTTTATAATTCGAATGGAGAAGTTCGCGAATTGACCTTTGAGTTAGGTAAAGTTAACATTATAACGGGAGAATCTAAGACAGGTAAAACAGCGTTAATTGAGATTATCAATTATTGCCTAGGAAGTAAGAATTGTAAAATACCCAAAGGGTTTATTCGAAGAAATGTTATGTGGTTTTCACTTATTTTGAGTTTTAAAAAGGAAGAAATATTCGTTGCTAGAATTAACCCAGATAAAATTAATAAGAAAACTACGTTAGAAATTTATTACAGTATTGGAGTATCTATAAATGAGATTCCATCAATTCAAGAGTTAACTCCCAACTCTAATATAGATTTATTACATAGAGTGCTTGAAGGAAAGTTAGGGATTAATGAATATATAAATAAGCCTGAAAAAAAGACCAGAGATAATTTATCTGTTACTTTTTCACATTCACGACGATACTGTTTTCAACCTCAAGATCTTATTGCCCAGAAAAGCTCTTTATTCTTTAATCAGAATTCTGAAGATGGTAGTTATGTAAAGCAATCAATAATTGATACACTTCCATATTTTCTAGGTGCTGTTAGAGAAGATACGTTAATAATAGAACAGGAAATTGCAATAGTAAAGAAAGATTTGAGACGTTTATATCGAGAACTAAGAGCTGCTGAAAATGTAAAAGAAAATGGAATTGCTAGACTCTTTGAATTAGTAGAAGAAGCAAAAGAGGTAGAATTAATTGATCCTTTTGAGGAATATGTGGATGAAGAAGCTGTAATTAACTCTCTAAATAGAATTTTAGATTGGAATTATATTGATAACTCCTCCTCTGGAAACAATGACGTACTCAATAATTTGGTTAGAGTTAGGAGAGATATAAAAGAAGAACTTGAACGTGTAAAAGTTGAATTATATGCTGCCAAGTCTTTTGCAGAAGAAGCAAGAGGATATGGAAAAGAGATAAAAGAGCAAGAGCAAAGATTGAAATCAATTGGCTTGTATAAAGAAGTGGATAATGGTAAATTTTGGAACAGTTTGATAGGTGTTGAAGTTGATTACATTCCACCAACAATTGAAAATATAAATAAAGCTCTTTCACAATTAAGAGAAAATTTAGAAACGACTACTAAAGAAAAACCCAAACTTAGAAATCACATTAATAAATTAGAAGAACAAAAATCGAATAGAATTAACGATCTGAAATTAGTATCGAGTAAAATTAATGCGATATATAAAGAACAAGAAGAAGCCAAAAAAATTAGAGATTTGAACATCAGAAAAGGAAAGGTGTTAGGAAAAGTTTCATTGTTTTTAGAAAGTCTAGATCTAACAAAGGACTTTTCTCAAGTACGAAAAAATATCTATGAAAAAGAATCGAAGCTTGAGGAACTACAAAAACTAGTCTCAAAGGAAGAAAAGGAAGAAAGAATGGCTGCGATTCTAAATAAGATTAATCTTCAAATGAGTAACTGGTCAAATTCATTGGATATTGAATATCAAGGAGCTCCAATTAGATTTGATGCTAAAAGGCTAACATTATACGCCGATACAGATGAAAAATCAATTCCTTTGAGCCAGATGGGGAGTGGTGCAAATTGGGTTTCTTATCATTTACTTATTCATTTTGGATTACATAAGCATTTTATACAAGCAAAAAGGCCTGTGCCTAGGTTTTTATTGTTAGACCAACCTTCTCAAGTTTATTATCCACCTGAAAAAGATGATGCTTATAGAGGAACTTTACCAAGCAGTGATGAGATTGCAGTAAAACAAATGTTTGATTTCATGCTAAATACTGTTGAATCTTTAGAAAATAAGCTTCAAGTAATAGTCACAGATCATGCCAGATTAAAATATCCAGAATTTGAATCTTCTATTATTGAAATCTGGAGAGACGGTGTTAAATTAGTCCCGTTAGATTGGGAAATTAAAGAGGAAAATAACACTACTGGCAATAATGTGTAAAACAGTAATAACTTCCATTCATCAGCCATGGCGTTTACACCAACCGATGGGGTAGTATGCGTTTCGCCTTTCAATAGTTTGGTAAGCCTATCCCACGAGCGTTGACCCCAAATACGACGCATTACCCCTTAAAAGTCACTATTTTACAAATGACAGAAAAATTTAAGGTTGAGTTCCTAAAAGAGGTTTTTGACTTCTTGGATGAACTCGACGAAAGGCTCGAAAGAAAATCCTTTTCAATATTGATAGAGCAAAAGTAAAAACAGACAATACACTCTTTAAAAAGCTGAGTTCGGACTTTGTACAACAAAAAGCAATACCGACTTTTTGCATTTTGGGACAAAACGGATAATAAAGTGACCATTGTCATCGCAACGCACGGAATTATTAAAAAGACGCAGAAAACACAAAAAAGGGAAATTGACAAAGCAACTGAGCTAATGAATAAATATTTTGATAGTAAAAACAAAAAGAAATGAAAACATACTCATTTGACGAAGTAAAAGACAAGTACATCGGAAAGAAAGGAACAGCCAAAAGAGATGCTTACGAAAACGAACTGCGACTTGACTTGATAGGCGAAGCAATTAAACAAGCCCGAAAAGAACGGAAGCTTACCCAATCGCAACTCGGAGAATTAATTGGCGTTCAAAAAGCTCAAATTTCAAAAATCGAGAATAATTTGACCGATGCCAGATTTGAGACCATCTTAAAAGTATTCAAGGCATTAAACGCAAAAATCAGTTTTAACGTGGAATTGCTGGATCAAAAAATGGATTTGGTAAACGAATAAAAAAGTACTACATACAACAATGGCTACAACTAACCGAGACTGTTGAGGCGCATTTCGACCTACTAAAAACAATTACCCAAGATTTTGGAAAATGTTATCTTTTAAGATAACTTTACCAAATGATTAGGGAGATAATCTTCTACGAGAATCACTTCCTTGAGTTTTACGAGAAGCAAGACCAAAAAGTAAAAAGGAAAATTCAATACGTTTTTGAGTTGATTAAACAAGTTGAACGAGTTCCTGAGAAGTTTTTAAAGCATTTGACAGGAACTAACGGACTTTATGAAGTTCGAATTGAGTATCAATCTAACATTTATCGTATTTTCTGCTGTTTTGATGCTGGACAACTTGTCGTTCTTTTCAACGGATTTCAAAAAAAGACCCAAAAGACACCTCAAAAGGAAATTGACAAAGCGGTACGGTTAATGAAAGATTATTTTAAGAATAAAGAATAATAACTATGGAAAAATATAAAGGCATCAGAACATTTGACGAACTAATTGAACTTGAATACGGAAAAATTGGATCGGAGAGCCGAAACAGATACGAAGAAGGCGCACAGATGTTCATAGTAGGTGAAATGCTAAAAGCTGCACGTAAAGAAGCCAAACTAACACAAGAGCAGTTAGCAGAGAAAGCAGGAACAAAGAAAAGTTATATTTCCAAGCTTGAGAATGGAAAAGGAAATATTCAGCTTTCTACATTAATCCGAATTTTTGAGAAGGGATTAAACCGAAAAATCGGACTGACTTTTCTCTAAACAGAAAAACGATACCACAATACTGTATGGGCGTAACGGGTACCAACTGTTTCGATGGGTCTACCCTACAGGCATCAAGCCCTACCAAATCACAGCTATTATCTAACCCTCAGGTCTAAATCAAACACTAATCCTTCATCTCCCTTCTCAGGTGCACTTGGGTTTCTAATGGGAAAATATACATAATGTGTATATTGGGGTGTTAACATCCATTTACTAATTGTAAGAACTAAATATTGCCTATTGCTAAGTGAGTAAGTTCAACTGCTGTTACAGAAAATTGATGAATGCTGACGTTTCTCATGCTTGGATTGAGCTGCATAGGTGTGTTGAGGCATATTCAAGAACAACTGGAGAATCTTTCAATTTAATTTTTACGAAAATTGAAGCTGATTTTAATATTGATAGAACGATCAAAAGAAAATGGCCTAACCTTCAACAAATACGTGAAATTGCACTGAAGTTAAAAAGGGAAAGGGAAGATTATTTACACTTGATAAGGAACTTAATAAAAGAAAGGCGCTTAGAGAAAAAAAAGGGTATACGAATTTCTACGAATACTGAATTTCTTAATCTTATGCATAAACAAACTAACCATTTAAAACCTAAAGTGGGCTATTGGGGTTGGCGCAAAAAAAGAATTGCTGAATCAGAGAAAAAATGAGATACCGACAAAAAATAAATGCTATTAATACAGGCGTTTCGCCTCCCAGCAGTTTTAGTGAGTACCCTACAGGCATCAAGCCCTACGAAATCACAGCTACTACCTAGCCCTATAGTCTAAGCAAAACACTACTCCTTCATCTCCTCTATCAGGTGCACTTAGGTTTTAATGGAAAAATATACATAATGTGTATATTAGGACGTTGTAAAATACTTTAAGAAACCATCCAGCTACAAGTTAATCTTTAAATTTACCATAAGTTCAAAATATGCAAAGAATAGCCTTTTTAGCCATATCCTTAATAGGATTACTCTTTTCAAATGCAGCATTTTCCCAAAAAATAAGCTTACCAAATGATTTGCCATCAAGCTATGCAGCCTTTTCAGAAAAGTTGGACTCTTTAAGAAAAGTAAGGCATATACCCGGTCTTGCAGCCGCCATAGTAAAAGATCAAGAATTAGTATGGTCAGAAGGTTATGGAAAGTCACATTTTGATACTGGCGACGGTATGACTTTTAAAAATGTTACAGCAGACACCCCATTTTGGATTGCTTCGGTTACCAAGACTTTTCTGGGACTCTCTTTTCTTCAACTTGAAGAAGAAGGCATTGTAAATCTCGATGACAAAATCAATGATATGCCTGGCTGGTCAAACTTTTGTAACTGGCTGTCAAATTCAACGATTGTTTTTGGTCAAAACCTACATTGCAATTCCCCAATAACTATACAGAATGTTCTTAATCATACAGTCAATGGAAAACCAGGAACTCAATTTTTGTACAACCCGATAATGTACTCTAGACTTTCTAGATATTTGGAATATGTTTACGGAAATCCTATTTCAGATGCCGAGAAAGGGCATAATAGATTGGCACAACATATTCAGAAAAACATTCTCGGTCCAGCAGGGATGACCCGAACAATGTCTAGTCAATGGCAGCGAGAGAAATCAAAGGTATTTTTTGATATGGCGCAAGGTTATAAATATACTGATGGCAGGTATACGGCCCTACGACGTCCGAAGCGACATCTTGCAGGAGGAGCCGGCATTGTATCGACAGTCAATGACTTAGCAAAATATGACATAGCGCTAGACAGTGGGCTGCTTGCCTCAAATGAGGTAATGCAAAAACTTTTTACACCCGCTGTTTCTCCAGACGGAACCAACCTTCCGTATGCTTTTGGATGGTATGTACAAGAGTATAACGGCGAAAAACTGATATGGCACGCTGGCTGGGATGAAGAAGTAGGGTTTACCGCCTTATTTCTTAAAATCCCCGAGAGAAATCTAACGCTGATTCTCCTTGCCAATAGCGAAGGGATGTGGTGGGGAAATCCATTAGATAAAGCGACTGTTGAAAAGTCTTTGTTTGCGGATCTATTTCTAGATGAGTTTGTATTCCATACTAGGGATTGATTGTAGAAAAACGTTTTAAAACAATGGCTATACTCAATGCAGACTCAAACATTAAATTATAAAGATTTTACACCTAAGAACTATATCGGAAAGATAAATGTGTATTGCTTTATAATCCCACACTGAATATAGCCGCGACCTTTGTACTTAATTAATGAAATGAAAAAAACATTTATTATAGTCCTTTTTCTGATATCTATTGGCTTATACGCACAAACGGAGCAAGTAATGGATACTATTTCAAATTGGCAGGTCTATAATGGAGGTAAACTTTTAAAAGCCTTTAATGCATTCAGTTCAGATAATCGAATAATGCTAACTAAAGGAAAAATTAGAGCCATCGATACGGTAGATATTAAGTATTTTGACGATACACCCTGCCTTGACTGCATAGCAAACCTGACAATTAGATCGGATCAAAATAATGTGCTAAGAAAAATAGACAACTCATTGGGTAATTATGGTTTTAAGATAAAAACCACAGACTTACAGGTCCTAGCATTTAAGAGTAGAAGCTCAATTTTGAGATTTTATTACAAAGAGGACGAAGTAGAGGAAGAAGTTTTACTTTTTGAAATAGAAATAAGATAAAACTTAGAACACAACAGTAATTTACTGACTGACAATCCTTCATTGAAATTAAAGCAATAGGAAAGCACACACAATGTGTATATTGAGGTGTTAGATAACACTAAGGCCAAAAAAGGCAGCTTGAAAAGGCAACAATAACACAATAGAACAAGTAATTATAGGCTGTTGACTACCTTTATAAGACGATTCTATTGAATAATTCAAACAGACCCAATATGTTTGATAAATTCCTAAAACACATTAGTGAATACATTCTTCTTACAGAAGAAGAAATAACATTTGCTAAAAACCACTTTCCGATAAAATCATACACAAAAAATGAAGTTTTTTTCCACGAAGGAAATATTGCTAAGCGTATATATTTTGTAATTGAGGGCTGTGTTCGACTCTTTTATAGCGTTGATGGAGATGAGAAAACCGCCTATTTCTATACGGAAGGGAAGTTTTTTTGTGCGAATGAAAGCCTTGCTAAGAACACACCTGCAAGAGAAAACTTTCAAGCGCTGGAGAATACCACTGTGATGCTATTCCCAAAGACGCCAGATGAGGCTTTATTCAAAAAATTCCCCAACTTTGAGGTCCTAGAACGACTTGCCTTGGTAGATGAATTGATTACAAGCAATCGAATCATAGAATCGTTTGTCTCAAAATCACCTGAAGAAAGATATATCGAATTAATAAAAACTAATAAAGCGCTATTTCAAAGAGTTCATCAGCAATATATCGCTTCTTATCTCGGAATATCACCACAGTCGTTAAGTAGAATTAGAAAAAGGCTTTCTCAAAGCTCCAACTAAATGGTTATTAACTTAAGTTAATAGAAGTGTATCTCAAGGAGAATAGCTTTGTCTCAAGTTGCAAGCTAAAAGGTAGCATAACACGCCTCTAGTGATGCTACTATGTTTATTAATCAATAACGAAGAGACCTTATGAATAATGCTTTTTCAAGAGAATTTTTAGGCGATAACCCTACCAAAAATAACATACTACTGATTTTCACTACCGCTTTTTTAGTGATGGGAGCCGTCAGCTATTTTAACTATGAGCAGCTTTCCACCTTACCAATTTGGAAGCTTATACTATTTTTAGTAATGATCTTGGATATTGTTTCAGGAGCTGTTGCCAATTATACTCGATCAACACAATTATATTATCAAGCTCATACCAAAAGGATTACCTTTTTACTATTACATTTCGTCCATATTGGATTGATTGTACTAGCAGTAGGACATATTTGGTATTGTTTGGCTGTTTTAGGCTTTACGTTAGCTGGTGCTTTCATTGTAAACTTCACAAAAATATTAAAGCAGCAGGAAATTATAGCTGCAGTGATCGTCAACTTGGGTATAATTCTTTTCTATGTAGTTTTTCCAGCTCCACAAATTTTGAACTGGTTACCTGGCATTTTATTGATGAAGCTTGTGTTTGGCTTTGCCATCAATAGAGAGAAGAAAGAAACCTTCCATTTGCAATAAAGGATTAGGAAGTACAAAATACAACCCAACTTCTGTATCGAATTGATCAAAAAAAAATAGTTCGACATTTAACTCTTACCTTACTGACTTACAACTCTTCATTAAAGTGTTTAGATTTTCGTAATCGTTTATTTTTAAGCTTAAAATGAGTGTGCTGGCCTGAAAATCCAGCGGGGTGGTGGGCTGACTTTGTGGGTTGAAGCTTTGGATTTTCTTGATTTTTTGGTTCGTTTTTCATCAAGGAAAAATGAACGAAAGATAAATCGAAGTATAAGTGATGAAAATTTCGTAAAATATTAATTACGTAGAATTTAATTTTTAAACATTGTCTAAAACTAAAGTAACAAAAAAGTATACACAAGGTGTATATTAAGACGTCATCTGTAATTAAAAGAATGAAGTCAATCGTCACCACCTTTTTTTGCTGCCTACTCACATGCTTTCACCTACACGGGCAGAGTAACCCAATTGCCGTTTTCGAAGAGCTATGGTTAACGTTTGAACAGCAATATGCAGGCTTTGAGTTACGAAAGGTAGATTGGGATCAGCTTTTTGATAAGTACAGACCACAAATTGATAAACAGACCGATCAAAAACAACTATTTAAAGTATGTTGTGAATTACTTCAAGAACTTAATGACGCGCATGTTAATCTGATCGATAAAAGCGGCAAACAAGTAAATCGTTGTAATTCGAATAACTTTCCAAACGCTACAAACATTCTTAGTGAATTTTCAGAGCAAGCGTTTTATGCTATTGTTGATAGTAATTTAAAAAGAGAAGGTTTTAACTCGTTAAAAACATCACAAGTCATTGGCTACGCACAATCAGATAGCCTTGGGTACATTAGAATCTCCAAAATGGCTGAAAATTCAAAAGGGTTAAGTCAGGCGCTTGATCGGTTAAAAGATACCAAAGGAATAATCATCGATATAAGATTAAACTCAGGTGGTACCGATCATTATCTGTATCAAATTGCGGGTCGATTTGCTGATGAGAAAAGAGTAGGTCATTATAAAACTGAGAGAGTAAAAGGAACCAATACAATGACTAAAGCCAAGGCTTGGTACTTGAAGCCTTATGGCAAGTACCAGTACAAAAAACCTATAATAATACTGACCAGTGACTTTACGGCAAGTGCTGCCGAGATTTTCGTCTTGGCCATGAAGGAACTTCCCTATGTGAGAACAATTGGAGGATTCACCAACGGTGCTACCTCTCATATGAAATCTATTAAATTAAGTAATGGGTGGAAAGTTACGCTATCAAATCAAATCGCTTATTCTGCTGGTATGGTAAATTATGAAGGAGTAGGAATCAAGCCTGACATTCTCCTAAGCAATCATATTGAGGATGATACAGATAAGGTACTACTTAGAGCAATTGAAGAACTGAAGAAAAAATAACCAACATAGGTTTATATCTCTACCACTTTCTATTTACGCCACCTTATAAAAGACCTTAAAATAAAAGTAGTAGCTTGCGCCACTTAAAAAGTACAAATCAGCTCGCTCCCGAAATAACCTCCCATAACTTCTTGAAATGTCTTTATACTGAGGTATTTTGTCTTTGTATATGTTCAGCATTAATACGATTTTTGCTTTACAATGGTCTAACTAACGTAAATCCGAAAAATGAAGAAAATACTCCTCATTGTCTCAATACTCCTATCAATATTTTCTACTAATACCAAGGCGCAAAAAAACCTTTTGGATGCTATTAAGGAAGTGTCTTCTGCCGATAGTATCATGAAAAACGTTAGCTACTTTGCAGATGTATATGGCCCGCGATTATTAGGCACCCCCAATTACTATCAGGCAGTCTTACACGCCGAAAAGACCCTTAAGCGACAAGGTTGTAGCACAGAATTACAAAACTTTGACAGAGGTTACAGAGGTTGGGATTTCTCTTCATTTAAGGTGGAGATGACCTCGCCGCAATACGTTCCCATTAAAGCTTTTCCTTTAGCATTCACAAAATCTACGGATGGCGAAAAGGAAGGAGAAATAGTCTTTATAGAAAAATTACAAGATGCCTACGATCAAGAAGGGCAGTTGAAGGGTAAAATTATCATGCTAAAAGCCCTGTATCGCCCTGTAACTAGCTATGAAGGTACTGCAACAAAAGTGCTTTCAGACGAGACCTTATCACGTGCCATAGCGAACCCTGATCCTAATGATGTCATCATTGGGTATCATAGTAGAGTTTCGGTTTTTGGCTTATTTAAATGGCGGCAAGATTATAAAAAACGCTTGGAAAAATTCTATAAGTTTTGCGATAAAGAAGGGGTGATTGCCGTTATTGAACCCAGCGATCGGCCCTACACCCTACTACACGTAGACGGGAATCGTGCGATGCCTTCTTTCAAACGCAAAGACGACTACAAACCGCTCGCCACCTTCAATATTGCCAATGAACATTTTGGTAGATTACTCCGCTTAAAAAATTTGGGTCTCAACCCAAAACTTAAGGTAGAACTGACCACGCAGTATTATACGGAAAGTCAATATCATCAAAACCTCATCGCGGAAATTCCTGGAACAGATTCTACTTTAAAAGATGAACTAGTCCTTATCGGTGGTCATCTAGATAGCTGGCATGCAGGAACTGGAGCAGTAGACAATGCCGCTAGTTGTGCGATGTTTATGGAATGTATGCGCATTCTAAAAACGCTAGATGTAAAGCCTAAAAGAACCATTAGGATGGTACTTTGGGGCGGTGAAGAACAAGTATTTGCAGGCTCTGAATTTTATACCGATACCAGAATTGGCGATATGACTACTGGAGAACCCAAGTACGAAAAACCCAAAATTTCCGCTTATCTGAATCTTGATAATGGTGCAGGAAAAATCAGAGGTATTTATTTGATGGGAAACAAGACCATCGAACCTTATTTTGCTCAATACTTGGAGCCTTTCCCAGAAAGTAACGCCCTCGTCATTCAAAATGCCAACCAAACAGATCATTGGATATTGGATTATCATAATATTCCTGCTTTTCAATTTATCCAAGACCCACTAGATTATATTCCATTTATCCATCATACCAATGCAGATGTGTACGAGTATGTTCACAAAGAAAAACAACAATACAATGCCGAATTAGTAGCTTACTTAGCGGTTCAGATTGCCAACGAAAAGCATTTGCTTCCCAGAAAACCCTTCAACTTTATACAGCCTAGTAGAGAAGGCAATACCACCTTCACCTTGAAAGGATTTAAAGAGGCTAAACAGGTTTCAGTGATTGGTGATTTTAACAACTGGGACATGTTTAATTTACCCATGTACAAAACCGATAATGGTTGGGAAATGAAACTCGATTTGCCCAAAGGTAAGTACCTCTACAAGTTTATTGTAGATGGCATGTGGACTAACAACCCTGCTGTTCCAGAAGATCAACTCGTGAAAGACGGTAAAGGCCACGCAGGTTTAACGGTTCTGTACATTGAATAAAGGTAGTTTTATAATGCTGGCATCGAGTAGAAACAGAAAATAAAGCCAACCCCTACTGCTCTTCATGCACATAAACGTTAGGTACTATCGAAACGCTTAAGAAATGACTATTCAAATAAGGAAAAACCTACTCCTCATTTTTGACAGGTTTCTCCACACACAAGGTAATTTTACCCTAGAAGTGTACCTGAATTCTATAAACCTAAATGAAAAAACGCACTTAATGTGTATATTGTAACGTTAGCGACAACCATGAAAACCCAATGAAAAAAATCAAACCTCCCCTCTTATTAATGGTCATTACAATATTCAGTGCTTGTCAATCCAACCAATCCGTCAATAAAGATTTGGCAACGGGTGCTTATTCAAGAGGCAATGGCATTGGTGTTAATGATGTTACGCTAGAGATTAACGGAGAAACTGATAATAGAAATGAATTTGTCTTTGGCGAAAGTGTGACCCTCATATTTAATAATATTTCAGGGTTAACCAATGTAGACGGAAAAACATTTCCAGAACTTTCAATGCACATTGTAAAAAATGAGAAAGATACTGTTCTTTTAAAACCAAACTTATTAGAGCGTTTAAATGATGGTACTGACCTTTCCCCACTACAACTACAAGCAAACTTCATAGCCTCTCTGCCTAATCGGGAGAATGAAAAGTATAAGGTATTTATAGAAATTACCGATAAAAAAGGTGATGGAAAGTTTAATTACGAATTACCTTTTACAATAAAGGAAAATGATTTATTGGACATAAAAAGTAATGGTATTGAATACTCAACCATCTATTTGTGGAATGAAACCTTACAACAACCCGTCCTTGACAATAATGTTAGCTCTGAACATTTATTTATCCTAATTCTTAATGATATTGAAGGCTTGGAGTTAAGTAACGAAAAGGTTTTTCCGATCTTTTCACTTGACTTAACCGATAATAATGGGAACACAATGCTTTCTAACCCAAATCTTTTAGGTGCTTATGAGGAAACTGGCGTAAGCCCAAAAGATTTGAAAGACCAAGTAAATGCCAAGCTTACTTTCCCAAAAGGGAAGGCAAAGAATCCTTGCCGCTTGCGTGTAAAATTAAAGGATAAGAACTCCTCGAAGGAAGTTAGCATCTCCACAAAATTAAACATAAATTAAAGTGCCAACAATAGCTTATGGCCCTAGCTTATTCTTACCTACTTCTTAGGTGGCGTTTCGGCTTGATGTATGTTTATTGCTAACCTATACAACTACCCACAACAAAGATCCATGAGCATTCACAAAGGAAGAAATAAAATTAAGCATTGATTTCAACGAAAATATATAGGCCAAGTGGTCCTCTTAGTCGATTTGTAGATATTATATGGGTTGGACAATCTTCAAACGTAAAGCTTGAATCAAGCCATCATGCTGCATTGTTTACAGAGTTGATTTTCAACTATGGTGATTCTTTTAAAATGAGGGGGCAGCATATTGAGTACTTTAACGATCAGTCCGTTTGTCAAATCATATCAGGGCTAAAAACTGAGCCTTTTCAAACCAAAATATTAGGAGCTTACAAGTGTGTTGGATTGATACTAAAGCCATTTTGCTTTGGAGTACTGTTGGATAATTTAGGAAGTAAAGCTTTTGAGCAAACTTCTGAAATAATCTATGAAACAATTATTGATTGTGCTCATCCTCATTTCAAAAATTTAGCATTAGCGCTTCTAAAAATATTCTCAAAGTATCAAATAGATGCAGACCTACTTAAATTTGAACGTTTTGTATCGGAGAAGAATTTAGAAAAAGGGGCAATGAGAGACTTTAATTCAAAAATTCCAATCTCTCAGAAAAGTTTCATTCAAAAATTCAAAAGACATTACCTGCTGACACCCAAGGATTACTTTCGGCTAAAGAAGATTAACCAATCAATAGAGTTTATAGAAAACAACAAATCCTTAAGTTTAACTGAGGTAGCATTAGATGCAGGATTCTACGACCAACCCCATTTTATAAAGACTTTTAAGAAATTTTGTGGCTATAGTCCGAAGAAGCATCTCCCCCAAATCCACTAGGTAAACTCTGTACAATTCCATTCCCCCAAAGAATAAGAACTTTACGTTCTTAACTTTAAGTTGATAATCATGAATAAAACGAATAAAGTATTTATTGCCACAAGTCTAGATGGATACATCGCTGATAAAGATGGTAAAATTGACTGGTTGTATTCAGTACCTAACCCTGACAACGAAGATCACGGCTATGTAGAGTTCATGGAAGGTATTGATGCACTTGTGATGGGGCGAAAAACCTTTGAAACCGTATTGGGATTTGATATTGAATGGCCTTATGACAAACCAGTTTTTGTGCTAAGCAATAAGCTAAAGGAAATACCAGACAGTCATAAAGAAAAAGCATTTTTAGTCAATGGCTTACTAACTGACATCTTGAGCCAACTCCATAAAATGGGGCATTACCATTTATACATTGATGGGGGCACAACGATACAAAGTTTTCTTAAGGAAGACTTGATTGATGAAATTACTATTTCACAAATACCCCTACTACTTGGTGGAGGCTTTTCTTTGTTTGGCGAACTCTCTGATAAAGTTGAGTTTGAACTGATTCGAACAAAAGTATTTTTAAATCAAATAACGCAAAGTAGCTACAAAAGGAAAAGGTAAGATACGAACCGTTGACAATCGCACCTCGCTTGGCTCCTACAAAATGACAGTTATTTTACAAACTATAATCTTACCCCTTTATCTCTTGCTAACTTGGGGGAAGTGCCATATAGCACATTACCTCTTGACGGACAATCTTTTATTGAGTAGTTTCAGGGGTAAAGATTGGTTCTTACACTACTAACCACTTTTATTATGTGGTTTTACTACGCTACCCCCTAGCCCATAGAAAAGTACTAACATTTAAAACCCAGTATATTGCAATTGGAAACCGAAATTAAATACTTCAAAGATATCCCCACATTACTCCGAAGTATTAGGACAGTCACCCCACGCATGACTGATTTCCATATTCACCGACATGAAGATACCCCTGCAAGCCACCTGAAAGAAACCTCTATTTTCAGGAGTGATGTCTATGCGATCCTTTACTTGGAAGAAGGAGAAGCCTATTATAAGATAGGTCTTTCCGACTATCATATGAAACCTGGTTCTTTTTATTTTCATAGCGCCTACCACCTAAGGTATTATCAAAAATTAGCGAAGTGGAAAGGCTATGTAGTCCTTTTTACAGAGTCATTTATGAACCGAAAAGTTTTTGTGGATATTCCTAAACAATTCCCTTTCTATAAAATCGATGCCGAAGTATTACTCTATCCTAAAAAGTCCGAAATCAATCGAATCAAATACCTACTTGAAGAGTTGCACTATTTCTACCATTCCACAGAATTCAATAAAGAAGAAATCCTCTACCATTACCTGAACCTGCTACTTACCTATTCAAAAAGTATACACACCACTTTTATGAATACCAAAAGTATAAACCCGTTGAGTAAACTCACTCGTTTGGCTAAATCTTTTGAAATGCTTCTAGAAGAACACTTCTATCAAGTGGCCAACAACCAAACAGATAGCATATTCGCAGTCAGTGACTTTGCGGATCAACTATCCGTTACCCCTAATCATTTAAGTGATGTAGTAAAAAGTCACTTCGGAAAAACTCCTACACAATTAATCCGAGAGCGTTTAATTTTAGAAGCGCAGGCACTCCTGAAAAGTACAGACATGTCTATATCACAAGTAGCCTATTTTCTGCATTTCAAAGACCCCTCCAACTTTGCCAAGTTCTTCAAATCTTACACTCAAAAAAGCCCTTCTCAATATAAGCTAGAAAGATAATCCGTAAAATCTACCTGTAGCCCTGTAAACAATACCAGCAACAAGCCATAACTTTCCCTTACTTTGTTTTATCAATCATTCAAAAAATAAAAGAAATGAAAGCAGATAAAAAAGTATGGCTCATTACTGGCGCTTCTACTGGATTCGGTAAAGAACTAGCAAAAGTAGTAGAGGAAAAAGGCGATCTAGTTGTTGCCACTTTTCGCAAGCAAGCACAAGTAGATAATTTCACCTCCCTCGAAAAGGGGAAACTTGGGGTACTCATTGATGTGACTAATACAGCGCAAATCACCTCAGGTGTTGAAAAAGCTATAAATCAATTCGGAAAAATTGATGTGCTGGTCAACAATGCAGGATATGGTTCTTTAGGTGCCATTGAAGAAATCCCCGATGCGGAGGTAAGAAAGCAGTTTGAGGTGAATGTGTTCGGAGCAATCAACATGGTCAAGGCCGTCTTGCCCACTATGCGTAAGCAGCGGTCAGGTCATATTCTAAATGTAACTTCTATAGGAGGGTTGATTGGTTTTGGTGCTTCTGGTATTTACAACGGCTCTAAGTTTGCGTTAGAAGGTATTGGACATTCCCTTCGCATTCAATTGAAGCCGCTGGGTATCCATGTAACCAATATTGAGCCTGGCCCTTTCCGCACTGACTGGGCTGGACGCTCGGCCACTTTTGTCCAAAGCGAAATTGAAGACTATAAAGAAACCGTTGGGAGTATGCTCGATGGGATCAAAAACCTGAGCGGTAACCAAGCCGGCGATCCATATTTGGCTGCAAAAGCTATGTATGCCATCACGCAGGTAGAGCACCCTCCGTTACTACTCCCTTTAGGAAATGCCGCCTTTACCAATGCGCGAAAATTCTACCAAGAAGCTATCAAAAGCCTTGATGCATTCGAGTACATTGGTAGACCAACAGACTTTGTAGAAGAGTAGCTAAATAGCTACTTGACAGAAGTCGATAGTGATAAACCTTAAAATAGAGAGATGAAAAAGCTAAAGAATGTAATCATTGCTTGTGTAGATATCTATCCTACCACCACCCTTTTACTGTCGCTTGGCTCCTGCCAAGTGACAGTAATTTCTTATTCCTGAGTTGTAAGCGAAAGATAAAGTCATAGGGCACATATGCCCCCTTGACAAGCAGTTTTTTATTCATTAATTTATAATGGTAAAATAAGTTTCTAGTTGTTTGAAAATAGCAGATTAAGATGAATAGAAAATTTAAAATCACACTCATAGTTTTATCAATAAGTGTTACTACAATATTAGGGTTCATAGCATTTAAACCTTTCATAATGAGTAAAGGCGATTTAGCTTCTTTCAACCAAAAAGTTAAGGACGGAGATGTTATATTTCGCTGCAAATATTCTGGGGAGTCAGGGCAAACAAATGAGTTTGGAATAATAGAAAAGTCTTGGGGAAGTGTTTATGTTTGGGACGATCAAAATACAATGAAACAGAATCTTCAGGCTTGGACTGGGAAAGGAAATGGAGGTCGAGTAAAGGTGTTTAGAATAAAGGAAGCTGGCTTTGATATAAATAAAGCGGAATTAGAAAACGGAGCCTATAACCACTTAATGACTTCTGATAAAATGGAATTCGTGACAGAAAGTTATTAATAAGAAAGCCTGCATACGACTAACTTCTGAAAACCTTCGCGGATTTTCAATTCGGCGTATACTTACAAAGCTAATTGCTAACCTACTTAAAGGAAACTGTATCAGAGCAGGTTTAAATTTTTCTAACTACTTTTTTTAAAGGTTTATATAAGTGCGTTGGCCTGAAAATCCAGCGGGGAGGCGGGCAGATTTGTGAGGGGAAGCTTTGGATTTGACTTCGTCGAGCTCGCAAGCTCGGTTTTTGGTTCGTTTTTGGCTACGCCGAGCTCGCCAGAGGCTCGGTTCATCAAGAACCGGAACGAAGTGGAGTTCAGCGAAGCTAACCGACGAAGGAGCTCGACGCAGTCAAAAAATGAACGAAAGGTAAATAGAAGGATAAGTGGTGAAAGTTTTGAAAAATGTCAGTCGTGCAGAGTTTAATTTTCAAACATTCTGTTAATCTCTCTAGCTAAAAGCAGGAGAAATGAGCAAAAATGGATGATTTGAGCGTAAAATCGAGAACTTATAACCAACTGAATACCCACATTTGAAATAGACGTTAGTCAGCATTAGGCAAATGAAAAAACCAATCACCCTCTATATACCAAGCTATTATGACAAACAAACGGTGAATGGAAATCGTCTTGTACTCAGCAAAACAAAGCCATTACTAGAAGAAGATAACAATAAAGCACAATTGATGGCCAGTATCGAACAGGTCGAAAACTATCAATGCACCATTCCTGAAATAGAAGAAGAGTACCGAGCAATTGCTACAAATTGCTTTCATAGAGATCGTGAAAAAGAATGGGCTTTATCATTTAAAATAAGTAATTGTAAAGTGTACGATTATAATTGGGATGACCAACATTATCATTTCAAAATTCTCTGGATTGTAATTTCAGAAAAGTTTATGCTGCAACTTTTTGGACTTTTTGAGCCGCAATATGCTGCCTTTTACAAAAGACATTTTATGATTTATTCTCAAGACACAGCAATTGATACAACCTTTAACTTTTCTAAGACTCAAGACCCTAAAGAACTATTCTCCTATAAGTCTGTAGCTGTAGGTATAGAAGAATTACAGGAACTCATTGATGGCGAAAAGCAAGAGGAAGCACACGCACAGTATTTAGAAGAAAATCTCAAAACTTCCAACCCTGACTTTTATACTGTTCTCGAACGTGAACTCAAAGAAAAAGAAGAAGTTAGTATAGAGAATTTTATCTGTACAAATTGGAATATGTATTATGATTTGTATAATCCTGAGAATTTTTCTGACCCAGACAGTACCCTAGAATGGGAAGACAATGCTGATGTTTATGAATACTACGAAAGCCCGTTTACTGACAAATCTAAAGTAAATGTTGTCTGTAACGAGCTTGCGTTTGATTTAAGTACACTGAAAAACCTTATCAAAAATAAAGAGATGGTAGAAGAAAAACTACTTTCTTTTTTTGAACATTACACTTTCGGCAACGGAGGAGCTTATGCCGATGCTATTCATTACAAATATGCCAGAATAGAAATCGAGCGATTACACAACACCACATACACCAATCAAGAATTTTTGAAACGTAACCTGTGCCTGCAAGACATTATATTCACAGAAAATACCAACGAATTAAAACTGTATTTCCATTGCAGTTGGGACACTGAGCACGGCATGGATGTGATCGTTGATGAAAATTTTGACTGTAAAATTGGAGAGTAGCTATCCATTAGGTACCTGCTGTCGATTGATTTGCGCCAAAATATAAGTCCCTAACCTACCCCCTTAATGGTTAAGTTTTTGTTAACTATCTTTAGTAGATACCAACTCGAGTTGGCTAATAGTACAGTACAACCTATACCGCTCCGGTCGTTAGTATCCCTTTGGGAACCTACAATAACTTAAATAAAATGAAGAGATTAATTATATTTTTAGCATTAAACTTTGGGTTATTTTTCACTGGCTTCTCACAAGAATATATACGCGAGGATATCATCAAACTCACCGAGATTTCGAAAGACAAGAAATACGGATACACACAAAAAAAGCCTATAAAAACAGGAAAAGTATCTAAAGGATACCATTTTTTAAATGCCTTGAGAGGGCCCGATGGAGAAAAAGTAAGCTATCAGCGGAAAGGGAGTTGTTGTGATTTCGAGTCTGAGGCGGCCGCACTCGGAACAGGATTTCTCGATATATATATAGTATGGTATGAAGGGGGACAACCTGTTACACTCTATATAAATAATTACGAGTACGAAGACCTAAAATGTCCAACAGGATTTACTTTTATCACTTCTGATGCTATTAAAACTGATGAGACCTCGCCTGATTAATTACCAGCAAAAACTACTAATTACGGTAATTCAAATATTTACTAAAAGAGGTAAGAGGTGATTAAAAAATCCCCACTATCAAGATAAACAATGCAGATATACTTAGCTTATAGAAGTGCCTACTTCCCGAATGCTAGATTCATAAAAGCGTTTAACGAAGAATCTATTTTAAGTTGGTTTCAAAAAAATTGGGAGGTATTTACCAAAGAGGGAGCAGCAGAAAGTAAGGAATATATAGAAGTGCTTGGTACAGCCATTTATGGATTTCCAATTTGGCAGATAGACGATGAGCCTGTTCCAAGTAAACCAAAGGATTTCCTAGAGTTGAAATCTATAATTGAAAAATATATTTACAATAATGAGATAAGCGGTAACGAAAACTGCCTAAAAGTACTGACAGATGATGACGAAATTGAGCTTGCTTGGTTTATGTTTACAGAGAAGTATAAACAAGAAAATATTGAAAATTTGCAGGTATGGTTTTCTGAGGAGATACCGACAGATTTTGGGATAAAGGGGCAAAAACTAGATGCTGGTAAAGAGATACTCCCAAAGGGGAATCAAGAAGGTTGTACTTATTTTATCTCCTGCCCAATTTATGATAGCGCCAACTTTGAAGACCTAGAAGGCACTTACAAGATTGAAAACATCCGTCTCCCCGATTTTTTAAATCATATACTAACAAATCGATTAACCTACGCAGACGAAGAGGCATACACATCCACTTTAAACGAGATTAACTATATAAAGCATATTGCCAAAAAAACACAAAGTAAAGATTTAAGGGAAGTACTGGACATCTTTAGTAGGAAACCAATTACAGCTTTACAAGACACAGCGTACAAGAGATTATCCATTGAGGAACTTCTCAAAATGGAACTTAGCAACAAAGAAGAAAAATCAATCCTCAACTATTCAGAGCATTTCTGTGAAATCTGCATAAACACCTTAGGCGTATTTTATAACTACTGGATTTTATTCGATGACTTGTGGGTTGAGAAAAATCAAACACTTGCAAGATCAATCTTGAGGTTTGGAGAAAGTTGGGAAATATAAAAGCTTTATCACCAGCCTAAAGAAGACTGTTTCAAACGTATTGAACCGAAATACGCCCAATACAAGCAGGTATCAACTGATTTACTACTCCTTGACGAGCAATCTTTTATTAAGTAATTTAAAGGAAAAAGAAGAGTTAAAGATAACTACCTTGGTTGGGTAGTACGCCATACAACGTCTACCATCCATCGTAATAAATCAAATTGAAAAATGGCAGAGCCAGCAGGCATTTTTATCGAAGTATCCATTGATGAAAAAGGAGTTAAGAAAATCTTAAACCATAAATTTGAAGAAGCCAAGTTTGGGAAAAAACTAGGCTATTATTTCAGTGAGCTTCTTTTCAATAGAATCAATGACCCAACCAACGTTTTCTTATTCAATTACAATAAAAAAGAGCAAAAGTGCTTCATCGCCTATCTACTGAATCATTTTTCTGAAGCTGGAATTTCCCACTTTCCAAAAATTCTTACAATAATCAATACATTTAGACATCCTGACAGTGACGCCCATGCCGTAGTGATGACCACCTTCCCCGAAGCTTTATGGGGTTATGAGATAGCAGAAGAAGTTCACAAAATTCCTCCAAAAAATATCTCTCAAGATATGATCGATCATCTTTCTAGTAAATTCTGGACTTTTTCCGAAAACAACGATTTTCCTGAGCCTCAAAAAGCGATCAATAAGAGAAACTACTTCTACAAAAACTTCAAAAACTACTACAAGAAATATCTCGCGTACATTGAAGAAACGCTAAAACCCCAACGAATAGCAACAGCAACCAAGGAAGAGCCTTACAGACTAATCAATAATTTCTACACCTACGGAAACAAAGTATACGAGTTCAGAGATTACACCAATCAAATTATTGAATTACCCAAAGCAGACCCGTTGACTTTCGGTGCGAGAGGTTACTTGGCAGATAAAAACTATGTGTATGCCTGTAGGCTAACACCAGATTCGCCAACTAACGACCTTCCTGGTGGTAGAAACAACCCCAAAGCTATTTGGGAGTGGTACATTGTAGAGGGTATTCACGGCGGAAGTTATGAATATATCAAAGAAAAGTGGGATACCATTTATTTCAGAGATAAGGACAATATATTTTACGGTTTAAAGAAAGTAGAGGACGCCGACAGAAACAGCTTTGAGTATTTAGACTTCTGCTTTGGAAGAGATAAAAATCAGGTATTTTTCTGCGATAGGATAATCCCCATTAATACAAACGATTTTGAGTTGAATGCAAATGGCTTCATTTACGATAGACAAAACATTTTTCACTACGGTAATCAGATACCTCTAGATGCGCAAACATTTAAAGTTTTAGAATGTAAAAAAGGAACGTACAAGGGCGTAGGCATTAACGGACATCCTTCCACAGGAACCTTTGTTCTTGAAGATAAAAATGGCAAGTATGAGTACAATAGAGACTGGGAAGGAGAAAAAGTAAAGCGCATCACAGAATATAAAAATTGAAGTCGTTCAGACGCTTTATTTTTGACTGAAAGTGAGCTAGAGCGGGCGATACTTTAAGAGCATTCTATGACTACTTAGCCTCTGTTAAATGATGGTGATTATTATTCATGAGTTGTAATTATAAATCTACCTTGTAAGATTCTAAGTTCACCATACCTTTTTACTTTAAATAAGGTATGGGCGCAGGAGCGATTTACAAAACCTACCACCAGTGGTTCGGATATACATAAGTTGTGATGGAAAAATATATACAATGTGTATATTAAGATACTAGCACCAATTAAAACGACTCAATGATACAAATATTCATAGTAGATTCATTTACGGATAAGCCGTTTCAAGGAAATCCAGCGGGAGTATGCTTACTTGAAGAATCTACCACAGAAGAAATGATGCAGTCAATCGCAAACGAACTGAATTTATCGGAAACCGTTTTTCTACTTCCAACTGAAAGTAATCAATACAGACTACGATATTTTTCTCCTATCGTGGAAGTTGACTTTTGTGGTCATGCTACCTTAGCAGCGTCAAAGGTAATTTTTGAGAAATTTAATGATGAAACAGTTGAATTTATCACACACAAAGGATTACAATTAACTGCTACGCTTGAAAATGAAGCCATTAATATGTCATTTCCATTATACCAAACGACAGAATATACGCCGAACAAAAAACTATTGGATGCTTTTGGATTAGAAGATGAAGTATCCACCAGATTTTCTAAAGACTTAGATATGCTTATAATTGAAGTGAAGGACAAGCAAACACTATTGAATATTAATCCAGATTTTCAAAAAGCAATTGAAAGTTCTGACTCCATAAAAGAAGTGGTAATAACTACAAAATCTGAAGATAAAGATTATGATTTCTATTCAAGATGCTTCTGCCCTTGGATTGGTATTAATGAAGATCCTGTAACTGGAGCAGCTCATTCTGTTTTAGCAAAATATTGGGGTGACATTTTAAATAAAAAAGCAATGTCAGCTTTTCAACTGTCAAAACGAGGTGGATATTTAAATCTTAACATAGTAAGCGACAATGTTTTGGAAGTTAGAAGTAATGCAAAGATTGTATTTAGAGGTGAGTTGAACACATAAACTGGTGCTAACAATATGTATAAGTGATAGCCGTTTAAATGATAAAAGGAAAGAATAAGAGTATGTTTAAGTTCTCTTGACTATCTGTTTTTAAGATCGATATAAACGCGTCAGTCTGAAAATCCAGCGGAAAGGTAGGTCGGGTTCTTGGGCAGAAGCTTTGGATTTAGTTGCACTAAGCTCTCGTTGGTCAGGATAAAAACCTGATTACCCTACTGTCACTTGGCTCTTGTCAAATAACGGTGCTTCCTTAAATCAACAGTTTAAAGCAGGCACTACTTATTCAATACCTCTACCTAATTGCTTGAACCCTTTTTGCCTCCATAATATATACACAATGCGTATATTGGTGATATAGTGCTTTATCAAACAAAAAAGAAATACTTTAATGGTTGACTTAGATAAAAATACACAAGAGATTAAAGAATTTATAAATGCTTCTCTTAACAGATTTCAAGAAGAAAACGGACAACCAAACTCGATTGGCATTTATTGTTGCCCTTGGGCTGGATGGCTCACCACTAACTACAATATTCATAAGAACATCGCTGATACTGAAAATAACTGTCCTGACTTTGAATTTGTTGAATATGACTTTTTAGAACTATCAGAATGGGCGGATGAATATGAAACTGACCATCCTGAATATAAACTGAACGGTTCCGTCATCAGGCATAGCCACAACGCTGGCGACGAAAGCCTAAACGAAAGGATATTTGAATACTTAAAGCCAATTGTAGTTGATTTCAAAGAGAAACATAATTTCAACTTTCTTCTTCAAATGCTGGACAGCCATAAAGTAGAAGTGATTTAAAGATAGATATAAACGAGCTCAGTAAATAAAAAGGTATTCTCTACAACATTAAAGTATGCATACCAGCAGGTGGTCGTCAAACAAACTGTATGAATAAAAAGCCATTTAAAGACATCAACCAAAGCGATACCGCTAAAAGGAAGTTGAGCAATATTGCTAAAAACAATCGTCTACCGCTTGCATTCGTTACGATACTCTATAATTACAATTGGGATTTAGATACTGACGGCAGAGAAAGTATCGGGTGGGTGGCTAGTGATCAATATACTGAAAAAGACCTTTTAGAAGGGCGCGCGCGTATTCTTGCGTTTTTAGGGAAAAAAGAGGCACCTCATCTGAAAAAGGAGCACATCGTTGAAGAATTCATTGCTACCTACAAAGAAGTAGAGCAGCAAGCCTTAGAAACCAAATTACTTATTGCAGGCGAAACAAAAAATAATGCGTACTTATCCGAATATGCTACTTTTCATTACCTCACTCACCTATCGGCTGAGAAATTGATACCACTTGCCCCAAAGGGAGCCTACAAGCCAAATGATTTAATTAAATATTTATTCTTAAAAGTCTTCAGAGGCGGAGGTATCGAAAGAGCTAACCTTTTTTATTGCTATACCGATTTATGTATAAGGCTCCCGTACGAGCAGAAAGAAATACCCATTAAAAACAATTGGATTGCCACGTTACTACAGAAAATCAGCGTAGAAAAGCCGCAAACACTTTCTGATTTACTTAACAGTTGTAAAGGCATCCTTAGAGGGGATAAATTTTTTAAGCAAAGAGTTCTTCAAGCGCTTTCTTACGCTGGGAAATTAAAAGTTAATGACATTGATGTTGCCAAGATATATCTCCCTGAGTTTAGAGATACATTAGCGAGTCATTTTTACTCGAATGAGTGGACCTATCCACTGAGAATGTGGAATGAAAGAAACAAGTGATATCTTAACAAGTGGGTTCAATAGTCAAATTCAAAAAACCTGACCACTGAAAGCCTGAACAAATGAAAGTATTTCAAGTGGCACAATACCAAATCGCCGATACCTTTACCATTACAGGTAGAGGGCTTGTACTGGCAGGGTTTATTTTAGATGGTGTCGTATCTGTCGGCAACTACGTTGCCTTCTCTGCTTTTGGTAAGGTTTTCAAAAGAAAAATTATAGGCGTAGAAGGGCTTACTTCATCGCAGCTCTCTGAGATAAACATAGGTCTTTTAATCAAGTGCCTTAACGAACAAGAGGTAGAAGCACTAAGCAACTGGACTCCCCCAAACACGATCGCCACTATTTACCAACAAAACAACTGATAAAAGAGACGATCGATACGGCGTTCACAAGCTTCCTACCTAAAATAATAGTTAAAATTGCACAACTTTATCAAATACATAGAAGTATCTACCGTTATATAAGGAGCACAACTATTGAGTGTAATAGTCAAGACAACCTTATGGATGCTGAACAAAAGTCGAACAGTCAAATTGTATTTATAGTACCTCCAAAAGTACATCTCTTAGATTTAAGTGGTCCTGCACACGTTTTTTATGAAGCAAAAGAAGCAGGCGCCCCTTTAGAAGTTATTTTTGCAAGCTTTAGTAATGAAGAGAACATAGAAAGCAGTGCTAACTTATTTTTTTCTAAGCTCATTTCAGTAGATGCATTGCGTTTAAGTACCAACGATTTTGTTTTTGTGCCCGGTAGTGAAGACATCTTGGGCGTTATTAAAGACAATCAACACTTTTCAAAGTATCTACAAAAATGGCACAAGCAGCGTATAAACCTATGCTCTATTTGTGTTGGTATATTTTGGCTAGCTGAGGCAGGACTAATCGAGGGAAAAAAAAGTACCACCCATTGGAAATACCTTGATCTGCTAGAAAAGCGCTATCCAGCTACACTCGTGCAGAAGGACAATCTTTTTGTAATTGACGACAACCTCTATATGAGTGCAGGCGTCTCTTCAGGCATTGACCTTTCCCTACAAATATTAGAGAACCTATACGGCTATCACTTGACACTTCAAGTCTCAAAAGAAATTGTCTACTATTTTAGAAGGGCAGGCGGCGACCCTCAACTGAGCAACTACTTGAAGTACCGCAACCATATTGATAGCAGCATTCATAAAGTGCAAGATTACATTATGAATAACCTGAATAAAAGATTTACGCTTGATGACATAGCAGAAGAAGTCAATATGAGCAAGAGAAACCTATCAAGAAAGTTTAAAAATACGACTCAACTCACCATAGGCGCTTACATTGATTTGATAAGAGTAGAAAGAGCCAAGCACCTGCTAGACAAAGGTAATAAGATGGAAACTGTAGCGCGAGAGTGTGGTCTAAGAAGCACCAATCAGCTAAGAGCCCTACTAAAGAAGCTTTCAATTCATCCTTGAAATGACTTCATTCTGCGCTACTTTGTCCTTTTCAGTTATAGTTATTTAACCTAAGTTTGTTCTATATATTCATATAAAAAAGGCTAACCATAAGATGAAAAATTTACTTTATTTACTTTTCTCCCTTTTTATTATTTCCTGTAGTACTGACCAACCTTCTGTGAGTGTTACAGCCCATTCTCTTCAAGCACCTCCATTAGGAATATCCTTCAGTAACTTCTCAGAGGTAGCAATTAAGAAGCAAATAAATCCAAGTAAGCAAAATGCAAGTGCTCATACTATAAAGGGAATAAAAGTCAGAACCTTTCCTGATAGAAAAGCCAAAGACATACAAAGTATAAACCTAAACTTGATCCAACCCAAGCTACTAAAGCGTGATAGCCTCCTGAACGATATTGACCTTCTAGAGCAGGCACTTACCAAACTTCATCCGGGTATCTATCGCTATAATACGCCAGCACAGGTTAAAGTATTATTTAAAGATTTTAGGGAGCAGCTACCTAAAAGTATCACAGAGACCGAATTTATGAAGCGTCTCGCGCAACTTATAGTAAATGTACGTTGTGGTCATACTTATGTCAACCCGTGGAATATGGACGCGGCGTTACGCAAAAGACTATATGGCAATCAACAGTATTTCCCTATTGGTTTTACTGTAGTAAACGGTCGCTTCTTCACTACAGAAAATGCGTCAGAAAACGCAGCTATTAAAAGAGGAGCAGAAATTCTTAGTATCAATCAAATTCCCATTAGCAACATCTACGATAACTTAAAAACCATTGCAAAAAGCGACGGTAACAACTTCAACCCTACGGACTACTATCTGTCACTCAGCCATTACGAAGCACGCTACTGGAATGCCTTTGACGTATATTTCCCTTTATTTTTCCCACTGAAAAGTACTAACTATACCTTCTCCTACCGAAATCCAGACGATAACACTACCAAGCATATTACCGTAAAAGCACTCACCAAAAAGCAGCGGGCGGATGCTATGAAAGCAAAGTATGGGGAAGCCATTTTAGAAAAATCGGGTTGGAAAATAAATATCATCAACGATGATCTAGCCGTAATCAAGCTAGGTACTTTTGCCACTTGGAATTGGAAGGATTTTGATCACGAGCAATGGTATGCTAAGGCGTTTAAACAATTAGATAGTCTACACATACCCAACTTAGCGATTGATATTCGTGGTAATGGTGGTGGACTCAGCGAACCAAAAAATGAACTGATTTGCTACCTTATTTCTAAAGAGCTCAAATGTAAGGACCAAGGGAAAGTTTTAATTAAAACTACAAAGCTCGATAAAAGCCTACTGCCCTATATCGAAACTTGGGCTAAACCCCTCATTGCTGGACTACCAGAAGAAATGTATCGTAAAATCGACGAGGAGCATTACCAGCTTCTTGAACCATCAAACTGTGTTGATATTCTACCCAAGGCAACTCCATACAAAGGAAAGGTCTTTATCTTAGGTGATGCAAGTAATGTTTCAGCCACCTTTACCCTTTTAGACCAAGCCAAAACCCACCACTTTGCTACCTTCGTTGGTCAGCCTTCTGGTGGCAACAAGCAAGGGATCAACGGTGGGGAATATGCCTTCTTTCAAATGCCATACAGTAAAATGGAAGTGGATATCCCATTAAAGTTTTTTGCACCAAACCAAGCTAGAAAGGATGAAGGCATATCACCAAAATACCTGATTAATGTTACCCAAGAGGATATCGCTACAAATAGAGACCCTTATCTAGCCTTCATAAAAGAAATGATCAAATAGTTATTCACGAACGTAAAGCGTATCAGTTAGGTAGGTGTAATACCTGCCGATAATCGGCGGTGTATGACCAAAGGCAACTACCTGACCTTAGCTTGTATACGCTAATCTAGACCAATACAAATGATTAAAAGAAAGTTTTTAGTAGCGATAATGCTCCTACTGCTTATCGCTTGTACTAGGCACAAACCACTCTACAAATCAGACTTTCAGCAGGTAGATGAATTCCTAAATCAGTTTGAAGGCAAACGTCCCGGATACGCGCTAGGCATTATACAAAATGGTCAACTGACTTACGCCAAAGGCTACGGCCTAGCCAACCTAGACTATGGAATACCCCTATCAGATAGTTCTGCTTTCTACATCGGAAGTATGGCCAAACAGTTTACTGCTGCTGCACTGCTTATCTTAGAAGCGGAGGGTAAAATCGACTTCAACGATCCAGTAACAAAGCACCTGCCTGACTTCCCAAAATACGACCAAGAGATCACCATCAGCCACCTTATCCATCATACAAGTGGAGTAAGAGAAACCAATTCGTTGCAACTCTTTCAGGGCATTGATAAAAAATTTGAAGAACCCTTCAGTACAGATGACTTACTTACTATCATATTCGCTCAGCAGCACCTTAATTTTCAGCCTGGGCAGGAGTACCGATACAGCAGTGGTGGCTACGCAGTCTTAGCCAAAATCGTAGAGCAAATAAGCGGACAGACCTTTAGGGAATTTGCCAAAACAAAAATATTTGAGCCTTTAGGTATGACAAGCACCCTAGTATGCGACAACCACAACGAAGTAATCCCAAATCGGGCGGTCAGTTATTGGCCAGTGGCTGAAAATACGTATGAGCGCAGAAGTCAGGTATTTGATGCTTATGGCGATGGCGGCATCATTACCACCGTAAAAGACTTAGCCAAGTGGGACCAAGCTTTTTACACGGATGAGCTAGGTATACAAAATTTTGCGGATAAAATGTACCAAAAATCAACGCTCACCAATGGAGACACAATCGACTACGCAAGAGCCTTGAACGTTTGGGAGTACAAGGGGCAAAAAATTGTGCAGCACAACGGTGGTATGTTGGGCTTTAGGGTCGATATGGTTAGGTTTCCCACGCTCAAAACCTCCATTATTCTGTTAGGGAATTCGGCCTACTTGAACCCGACTGGAGATGCACTCAAGATCGCCGAATTTTTATTAAAAGATGCCTTTGAAGAGGATACACCCTTAGATAGTTCAAAGGATGCTGCGCCTGTAAGTCTCTCCTCTAGCGTCCTTTCTCAGTTTTCAGGGTATTATTGGACAGACCAAACCAATTATTTCAGAAGAACCACCCTACAAAACGACAGCCTTTTTTTAGATAATGGTAATCTTGATGCTAAAGAATACTTAATGCCCGTATCAAAAAGCACGTTTGTCGTAAAGGGAAGTAATCCCACAACACACTTAGAATTCAATGCAAGCGAGTCTGACCTCATCATCCATTTTGGGAATCTGGAGCGTCGCTTTCGGAAGTTCGATCCTACCCCACCACAGCAGGTAAGTGAATTGAATCCCTATTTAGGTGTCTATACAAGTGATGAACTTGAAAGTACTTATACGATTTTTAAAGAAACTGATGTCGTTTTCTTGAAGATTAATAAAAACGAGCCAAGACAAATCTTCCCCCTACCAACAGGCAGCGGAATGGTTTGGAACGGTGACAAAATGCTTTGGATAGGATTTGGAGAAATAAAGTTTGAAGTCGACGATAATAATGTCGTCAAAGGGCTTACCATCGGAGATAGAAGAGTAAGTGGCGTAAAATTTAGAAAAAAACTATAAGGCCTTCTACACAATAACATGCTCTTAACTGTCTGTTTTAAGATCGATATACACGCGTCGGTCTGAAAATCCAGCGGGGAGGCGAGCTGGTTTGTGGGCGGAAGCTAACCAACGAAGGAGCTCGGCGCAGCTAACCGAGCCTGCGAGCTCGACGAAGTCAACCGACGCAGGAGCTCAGCGAAGCTAAAAAATGAACGAAAGGTAAATCGAGAGATAGTCAGTGAAGATTTCGCAAAATGCCAATTATACAAAATTTAATTCTTAAAAATTCTCTTATACTGATCATTATACACAAGTAAAACAATCATAAATCAATGAAAATAGAAACGCTAATTTTATTCATTTCAGTACTATTCCTTGCTTGCGCTGGTAACAAGAAGAGATACAACTCAGCAGCTCACCTAACCTCACCGATACAATTCCGCCAAGGATCAGGAAAATTCACGGTGGAGGGAGGTTTTCAAAAAGAAGATAGCATCATCATACATTACTATAAACCAAAAAAATTCAACAAGTCATCCAGTGTCATATACGTGATTCCAGGAGGGGGTCGGAATGGAGATGACTACAGAGATGCCTGGATCGAAAAAGCTGAGAAATATAATGTGCTGGTGTTATCCCCTGAGTATAATGAAAAATATTACCCAGCATTTTGGAATTACAACTTGGCAGGAATGTATAAAGATGTAAAAATCAATAAAGAAAAAACAGCAATTGAACATTTTAGGATAAGCAACAACCCTGACGAATGGATATACCAAGATTTTGACAGATTTTTTGACATGGCTAAAGAAGCACTCAATTTAAAAACAGATACTTATGATATGTTTGGGCATTCCGCTGGAGGTCAACTATTGCATAGATTAGCAATTTTCCATCCAAATAACAAAGCAAATAGAATTTTAGCGGCTAATGCTGGTTGGTATACTTTACCTACCGATTTGGAAGACTTCCCCTATGGTCTAAAAGGAACTATTCAAACAGCAGCGAAAGTTGATTACAGTTCTGATTTGGTTGTTTTTTTAGGAGAAAAAGACGATGCTAACGAAAAAAGAGGAAGTTTAAGACGTTCCCTCGAAGCAGACAAACAAGGTTTACACAGATTGTCAAGAGGCAACTATTTTTTCAATACTTCAAGAGAAATCGCCTCCAACCTTAATACAACCTTCTGTTGGAAAATTGAAATCGTAAATGGTGTTGGTCACGATTATAAAAAAATGGGAGAAGCAGCGGCTGACTATTTGTATAAAACGAAAGAGAAATGAAAATTTACCTTGTTCAAACAGCCTCTATAAAAGGTAACGAAACACTACAAAGGGAGCATTTTGTAAGCGCAAAAGAAAGCAATGCTAATGGAGACATCGCAAGTGTTGCCAAACCAGACAGAGGAACCAACAAAGCCTACCTACACTTTTCATCAATCGCTAAAGAGTTTGAAACACCCATTCTGATGGTTAATTCAGTGGGGTGGTGTGATAACTTCCTAAGCAATGGGTTAAGCACCTTTTGGGACGAAAAAGGAACACTGGTCGGCCAGCTTGATGAAAAAAGCAAGGGCTTTTATGATACGATACCGTACGCAATGAAACCAACACTTACCTGTATTAAAACGAACTCATAAAATGATTAAAAGAGATTTTCTAGTATTTCTAAGTCTTCTAACCATGTTGCTAGGATGCCATCGCGCCATTTCTCAACAGTACGTATGTCTTCCTTGTAAACAACCTTGCGACTTAGCAGTCCTCAGCCGTGGTGGGCCTTGTCCTACTTGTCGTATGGCGCTAGTCGAAAAAGGAACCTACAACAAGACACTTACAAAAAAGCAACTCACAGAAGACTTTACTATTTTGGTAAACACCTTGCAAAATAACCATCCGGGCATTTACGATTACCAAAGCAAAAGTGATTTTGAGCAGACAATCCAATCGCTTGAAAAAGAGCTTTCCTCAGCACAGTATGTTTTGGATGAATACAAGATCGTTAGTAAGTTGATTGCTGCTGTAGGAGATGCACACACTTACGTCATGAATCCCTACTATCAAAATATTTTACAAGAAGAGCTGCTGTTTCCTGTTATCCCAAAAATCGACCAAAACCAAATAACGATGCAAGGAGAAAGATTAAAGTCGATCAATGGGTATACAGAAGAAGAAATACTAGAACGTTTGCAGCGCTTCGCCAGTAGTGATGGACATACAGTCCCTTACAAGAATACTTTCATAGAGATGGAGTTTCCCCTAAAGTACTTCACATTTCTAGACGACTCCTCCACTTTTGAGGTGGTCTTCAAAAATGGTACAAAGAAAACTTGGGAAGGCAAGTCTTACTTCCAAAGTGGCTTGAGATCTACCGCCTCGAAGCCCTCTTTCCGTATTGAAGGTAAAACGGCTATCCTCAAGATACCTTCTTGGGAAGATAAAACCGCTTCCTCTTTCAATAATGACCTTGCGGCGATGGCGCAGCAGGCTACACTTGGAAAATTTATCAAAGCATCACTAGAGAAAGCCATTAAAGCCCAAACCTCTCATTTGATCATCGACTTAACGGGCAACAAGGGTGGGAAAAGCGGGCCGGCTGCTCTTCTCTTAAGTTACCTGATTGATGAACCTTTTAAATACTACAGCGAAATAAGCATTGCGTCCGATAGCTTTCCAACCAAGCAGTACATTACCAATAAGGCGCTCGTAGACTTTTACGAATCAAAAGACGCTAAGAATTTGATTAATGAAGTAGACGGACGATTCTTCTTTAAAAAGGATCTCTTGCCTACTATTACACCAAACCCCAACCCATTCAATGGAACCGTTGAAGTACGTGTTGACAAGTATTCCCTTTCGGTAAGCACCGATGTGGTGGCGACTTTGAAAAAAAATCGTGAAGTAAAAATCACTGGAGATGAAATAGGAGGTAGTTTAGCGCATTACTGCGCAGGAAATTACCTGAACCTTCAATTGCCGAATTCAGGAATAGAAGTAAACATACCGCTACAAAGATTGAAATACTAAAAACCACTTTGAATAAATACCCTGAATTCAGGGTGTCTACTCTCTCTTCCAACCTTTATTTTTGAAATAATCACTTTCATAAAATAAAATGGATAAAGATAACGAAAGGCCGGCTACGGTACCTAAAGAAGCGGTTTGGAATGCTTCTCAAAACGAATGGGAGCTTGGCGAAAAAAATGAACAAGGCCAATACATAGGCGAATGGAAGTGGTGGCTTGCACCCAATGGGTATTTATGCTGCCACACCTTCTTTGACGATCACGGAAATATACTAAGTTTTAAGCGGTTTCATCCCAATGGTGAAATCTCTAGGTATGGTACTTATGAGAATGGTCAGCAAATAGAAGATGTTTATTTAAAATCTTCTGAACCTACCACTGAGGTTTTTGTTTATGGCAATACTGATGATAAAGTATTTAAAGCCGTCAAAAGACCTGGTGTACCTGTATCTTTTGACTATTTTGACAAAGACGGCAATCACCTCAATCCCACCATAGAAAAGAAAAGCCTCGTTGATGATCACGTAACGATTGCCACAGAAGAAGAGATTGCACCTATTAAAGAAGCTATTTACAAGCAAGGAAGAAGTCATCAAAAAAAAGAATTTGGTCAGGAGTTTTATCTTGAGGTTATATTACCCAAAATAAGAGAGCAAGATCAGCGTATGTTCGACCACATCGCTGGAGATACAGTAACGAACCAAAGAGATTTCGTATATGTAGAAGGTGACTTACATCTTAGTAATCTACACTGTTTGGCGCAAATGAAAATAGGCGTGCTCGTCATCAACGGAAACTTAACGGTAGATAAAACTCTATACCTTACCGACGACTTGATGGAGTTATTGGTAGTAACAGGTAATGTTACTGCTAAGAATGTCCTTATAAGTGGCTTCTTATTCGTCTATAAAGACTTGACCGTAAAAAACTGTTTGCTAGGAGATTACAATCACGGTTCTGCCGTAATCGAAGGCAATCTTACCGCAAAATTCTTTCATCCTGAAGAGTATTTCTTTGAAGCGAATGGCAATATCAACTTTACCTATGCCTTTGGTAATCCTTGGCGACTCAATCAAAATGCCAACCCAGAAGCATTTAATTGGAATGAACGTAAACTTTCAGAGTTTATAGTGCTTCTACACGAGAACATCCACGAAGCGGCAAGTTTCGAAGAAAACCCTAGCTTGCTAGACACTGAATGTCGGGAAGAATATTTATTTGAATACATCGACGGATATGAGCTTATTACTTATCTATTGCTTGATAAACCATTCTTCAAGGAATAATGGCTTTCTTAGCGCAAATATCGATATTGAGTGTGCAATAGCATTATTCAACCTTACTCGCCTATTTAATACTTAACCTAATTAAATCTAATACCTTTGTTTATTTTGAAGACAGTCTTGGATAAAAGAAGGATTAAAAAGCCCTGCGAAACCATTATCAATCATTCATTACTATAAAAACGCGCATAAAAGAATGAATCCACTCTTTATAAGTAAAGAAGAAGCCGTAGAACGCTTCAATTTAAGATCAGGAAAGTATGATGTCTTACCTCATTTAGGGTATGAAACGGTCGTTGTGATAGAAGGCAATACAACCATTGGTACTAACTTGACTTCTGATACCGTGTCGGAACTGTTTTTTAATAATGACAGGAAAACCAGACAAGACCTCATTATTATCAACGGAGACTTGACCGTAAAAGGTGATATAAACCTGAAGTCTCAAGCCTACAAGACGTATTTGCTGGTACTAGGTAATTTGACCTGTGAGGTATTGATGAGCACCAAGTATATTATGCACTTTGCAGGAGATGCCCACATCCAATATGTATTTAATGCCAACTATAATGATGGTATTACTACAATTGAAGGAACCACGCACGTTCCTTACTTCTTACACTCAAATCATAATGCCAATGTCACTTTCGGCGAAGAAACCATTATCATCAATTATTATGGAGATGACGATGGGGGTTGGGATTATGACTTTGATTATTATAGAAACCAGCTCGCCGATGTACTAGTAGAGGAGGTTTGCCCAGCAGGAGAATTCAACAGAGACCTTTTTATTGACTACGTCAAAACTGGTTCGAGTCCCTTTAAAGAAGGAATACGATAACGCGTTATTATGTACGCTTAGTAATTCTACCTAAGAGTATGTTTAATTTTTTTAAACTGTCTGTTTTTAAGATTAATAAGTGCGTAGGGCTGAAAATCCAGCGGGGAGGCGGGTCGGGTTCGTGGGTAGAAGCTAACCGACGAAGGAACTCGACGCAGTCAACCGACGAAGGAGCTCGACGCAGTCAACCGACGAAGGAGCTC